>JAABUK010003617.1_pt1 | contig 25996 bp, 25 predicted proteins | sample 5559141 | NCBI WGS metagenome assembly JAABUK01 (sample SAMN10711869, study PRJNA513367) | rock metagenome | isolation source: Antarctica rocks | place: Antarctica: Victoria Land, Pudding Butte nord | collected 2016-01-03 | reverse complement strand
CCGCTGCCCAGGTTATAAATTGTTCGCCTTGGCGCCTGGGCGTCCGCCAGCGCTACCAGCCCGGCCGCGGCGTCCCGGGCATAGATGAAGTCCCCCAGGCCAGGGGGACCCAGCACCGCCTCCGTCCCGGCGCGGGCGTGCTGCAAGGCGGACAGCATCGGCGACAGGGTGTCGCGGGCACCGGTGGCATACTCCCAGGGGCCATAGATGCTGGCCAGGCGGGCAGCGGCGAAGCCGATGCCGCCAACCTCCGCCACCCGCGGCAGCAGGGTCTCGCAGGCCAGCTTGGTCAGGCCATACAGCATGACGGGGCGGGGCGGCACCTCGTCCTCCCGCACCAGGTCCACGCCGCGGGCGGCGGTGCCATACACCGCGACTGAGCTGGGGTAGATGAAGCGTCCCACGCCGTGCCGGGCGGCGGCGGCCAGGGCGGCGGTGGCGCCGCCGATGTTGGTGGCGACGATGCCCTCGGGGTCCCGCCGCTCGCGTTCGATACCGGCGGTGATGACGGCGCAGTGGATCACGGCCTGCACCGGGGCGGCCGTGAGCGCCTGGGATAGGTCGGACGCCGACTGCACGCTGCCGCTGGTCCAGGTCAGGCTGCCGGGCAGCGACGGGAACAGCCGGCGGGCGCGGGGCGGCAGGTCTATGCGGTCCAGCCCGACGACCGGGCGCCCGGCGCGAAGCAGGTGCTCGACGACGTTCAGGCCGACGAAGCCGGCAGCGCCGGTGACGAGGATGGTCATGCCCGTCATCACACGCCGCCCCGGCCTGGCGCGCAACCCGGCCCGGGACAGGGCGTTGCCCGCCGCAGGAGGACCAGCATGGCAGCCACCGCGCAGCGCACCGATCCGGCGTTATGGGACCGCATCAAGGCGGAGGTCACGGCCGGCGACAAGGGCGGCCACGCCGGGGAATGGTCTGCTCGCAAGGCGCAGATGGCCGTGCAGCGCTACAAGGCGGAGGGCGGCGGCTACAAGGGTCGCAAGGACCCGCACAACCACCTGGCCGAGTGGACGCATGAGGAGTGGGACACCAAGTCCGGCGCCAAGAGCGGCGACACCGGGGAGCGTTACTTGCCGAAGGCGGCGCGTGCGGCACTGACGGATAAGGAATACGCCCGCTCCACCGCTAAGAAGCGGGCGGACACGGCGGCGGGGAAGCAGCACTCGGCGCAGCCGAAGGATGTGGCCGCAAAGACCGCCGACGCCCGGCTGGACGGGCTGCCGCGGGCGGAGCTGCTGAAGCAGGCGGCCAAGCATGGCATCGCCGGGCGGTCGAAAATGAAGAAGGCGGAGCTGGTGCAGGCTTTGGGACGCCAGGGTGGCGCCTTCTCTCACTCCGGGACCGGGGCGGGGTAAGGGTAAAAGTCCAGGAGCACCCTCACCGGCTGGATTGACCTGGATCGCCAGGGGGCAGTGTCCGTGCCTGTAGCCTCCCTTACCCCGGCTCCCTCCGGAAGAAGTAGGGAGAAGGCGGCGGTTTACTCCTGATCGGAGACGGCTTCGTAGCGCCGGACAAATCCAGCTTGCGCCCCAAGGGTGAAACCGTGTTCTTGCCAGCCAAGCGGCCCGGTAACCGGGCCGAACCCTGCGCCCGCACAAGCGGGCCACCCTTGGGAGGACGCCCGCCATGGACCTTGAAGCCCGCACGATCGCCCGCGTCACCGCGCGGCTCGTGCCGTTCCTGATACTCTGCTATTTCGTCGCCTACCTCGACCGCGTGAACGTCGGCTTCGCGGCGCTGACGATGAATCGGGACCTCGGCATCTCCGCCACCGCCTACGGCTTCGGCGCCGGCATCTTCTTCCTCAGCTACTTCGTGTTCGAGGTGCCGTCCAACCTGTTCCTGGAACGGTTCGGCGCGCGCAAATGGATCGCGCGCATCATGGTGAGCTGGGGCATCCTGTCCGGCGCCACCGCCTTCGTGCAGGGGGAATACAGCTTCTATCTCGTGCGATTCCTGCTGGGCATCGCCGAGGCCGGGTTCTTCCCCGGGATCATCTTCTATTTGACGCTGTGGTTCCCGGCGGCATACCGGGCGCGGATCATCGGCTACTTCATGGCGGCGATCCCGCTGTCCTCCGTGCTGGGCTCTCCGGTGTCGGGCGCGCTGCTCGGCATGGACGGGGTGGCCGGCCTGCACGGCTGGCAGTGGCTGTTCATCGTCGAGGCAGTGCCGGCCTTGATCCTGTCGGTCGTCGTGTTCTTCTACCTGACCGACCGCCCGGCGGACGCCCACTGGTTGCCTGCGGACGGGCGGGAGTGGCTGGCGGGCCGGCTGCACCAGGAACAGCGGCAGCGTGAGGCGGCGCAGCACTTCTCGGTCGTGCAGGCGCTGCTGAATCCTAAGGTGCTGGCACTGTCCCTGGTCTACTTCGGCGCCGTCGCCTGCAACTACGGCATCGGGTTCTTCCTGCCGCAAATCGTCAAGGGCTTCGGGCTGACCAACCTCGAGACCGGCTTCGTGACCGCCATCCCCTACATCGTGGGCACCATTGCGATCGTGCTGTGGGGCCGCAGCTCCGACCGGATGGGCGAGCGCAAGGGCCATGCCGCCGTGGCGCTGGCCGTCGCGGCAATTGGCATCGCGGCCAGCACCTTCCTGCCGGACCCGACGATGAAGATGTTGGCGTTGTCCTTCGCCGCCTGCGGCGTGTTCGGGGCCTTGCCGGTGTTCTGGACCCTGCCGACCTCGTTCCTGTCCGGCGCGGCGGCGGCGGGCGGGATCGCCATCATCAACTCCGTCGGCAACCTGTCGGGCTTCGTCGGGCCATACCTGATGGGCTACATCAAGGATCAGACCGGCAGCTTCAACGGCGGGCTGCTGTGCCTGGCGGCCTTCGGGGCGATAGCGATGGTGATCGTGCTGGTGCTGAACCACGATACCAAGCTGGAACGCGCGCCGGAGGCTTATCCGGCGGAATAGAGGGGCTGCGTAGCTCCCTCTCCCTCCGGGAGAGGGTCGGGGTGAGGGAAAACCGAAGCGCCGGGCTTAGGCCTAGGCGAAATGGTTTTTTCTTGTGACAGTAGAGTGCTTCTCCTTTCCCTCACCCCGACCCTCTCCCGGAGGGAGAGGGAGCCGCGTGCACCCGTTGCCCATGCCGCGCTTCCGCCGGCTCGCACAAATCCACCAACGCCGGGGCCACGTCGGCCGGCTGCGGCAGGGTGGCCGGCTTCTCGCCGGGCATGGCATCGGCGCGCATCCGGGTGGCGACCACGCCGGGGTCGAACAGGTTGATGCGCAGGTTGGTCGTCGTGACCTCAGCGGCCCAGGTCAGCACCAGGTGCTCCATCCCCGCCTTGGTCGCGCCGTAAGCCCCCCAATAGGCCCGGGGCAACACCGCAACCCCGGTGGTCACGAACACCGCACGGCCAGCGGGCGCGGCCTGCAGCGGCGGCGCGCAGGTGCGTATCAGCCGCCAGGTTGCGGCCAGGTTCACCCCGACCACGGCGTCCCAGTCCCGCGGCTGGATGTGCCCCACCGGCGTCAGCTTGCCCAGCGCCCCGGCGTTATGCACCAGGATGTCCAGCCGGCCGAACCGCTGGAACACGCTGGGTCCAACCGGGTCCAGCCCGGCGCCATCTTGCAGGTCCAGTGGCAGCAAGGTCGCAGTGCCGCCCGCGGCGCGTATGGCGTCATCGGTTTCCTCCAGGCCGCCCTCGGTACGGGCCACGAGGATCACATGCGCGCCGCGGCGGCCCAACTCGACGGCGGTGGCGGCGCCGATGCCGCGGCTGGCGCCCGTGACCAGGGCGACCAGGCCCGACAGGGTGCCCATCAGCGCTCGGTCAGCAGGCTCAGCTGCCGGTCCGCGCTGTCCACCATGTCCGGCAGCGCGATGGGATACTCCCCAGTGAAGCAGGCGTCGCAGAAGTGCGGCTTTGCGGCGTCCCGGCCCGGCTTGCCCAAGGCGCGATACAGGCCGTCCAGCGATACGAAGGCCAGGCTGTCCGCCCCGATCAGCCCAGCCATCTCCGCCACGTTGTGCCGGGCGGCCAGCAGCTTGCCGCGCTCAGGCGTATCTATGCCGTAGAAGCAGGAGTGCGTCGTGGGCGGCGAGGAGATGCGCATGTGGACCTCCGCCGCGCCGGCCGCCCGCACCATCTCCACGATCTTGCGGCTGGTGGTGCCACGGACGATGCTGTCATCCACCAGCACCACCCGCTTGCCGCGCAGCACCGAATGGTTGGCGGAGTGCTTCAGCTTTACGCCGAGGTTGCGGATGCTGTCCGTCGGCTCGATGAAGGTGCGGCCGACATAGTGGTTGCGGATGATGCCCAGCTCGAAGGGGATGCCGCTTTCGGCGCTGAATCCCATGGCTGACGGCACGCCGCTGTCCGGCACCGGCACGATCACGTCGGCGTCCACCGCGCTTTCCCGCGCCAGCTCCGCGCCGATGGCCTTGCGGGCGTCATAGACCGGCGTGCCCTCCATCACCGAGTCCGGGCGGGCGAAGTAGATATACTCAAACACGCAGAACCGGCTCTTGCTGGGGCCGAAGGGCTTGATGCTGTGCACGCCCTTGTCGTTGATGACGACGATCTCGCCAGGTTCGACGTCGCGGATGAACTCGGCGCCGACGATGTCCAGGGCACAGGTCTCGCTGGCCAGCACCCAGCCGCCGGTCCCCTCGTTGCCGATGCGGCCGAGGATCAGGGGACGGACGCCCAGCGGGTCGCGCACGCCCATCAGCGCCTCATTGGACAGGGCGACCAGGGAGTAGGCGCCGATTACCTGCTTCAGCGCATCAATCAGCCGGTCCACGACGGTGGAATACAGGCTGATGGCGATCAGGTGGACGAACACCTCGCTGTCCGTGGTGCTCTGGAACAGGCAGCCCCGGCGGACCAGGGCGCGGTGCAGGATGTGGGCGTTGGTCAGGTTGCCGTTATGGGCGACGGCAAAGCCGCCGAACTCGAAGTCGGCATACAGCGGCTGCACGTTGCGTAGGATGGTGTCGCCGGTCGTGGCATAGCGGTTATGGCCGACCGCGTTGGCGCCGGGCAGCCCGGCGATGACCTTGGCCGAACTGAAGTTGTCGCCTACCAGGCCCAGCCCGCGGTGGCTGTGGAACCGTGCGCCGTCGTAGCTGACGATCCCCGTCGCTTCCTGGCCGCGGTGCTGCAAGGCGTGCAGGCCGAGCGCGGTGACGGCGGCGGCGTCGGTGACGCCCCAGACGCCGAATACGCCGCACTCCTCGTGCAGCTTGTCGTCTTCGATTTCGGTGGGGGTCGGGGACATTGGAAAACTCCTACTCCCGCGCGGGACGGGCGGACAGCGCCCGGCCTGCAGGGGTGGCATGAAGCAGGTCTGCCGCAGTGGTCGTCCGCCCCACAGCAGGCTTGGCAACGTTGGGCCGGTAAGGCGGGGGCACCTGGCTCGCGAGCCACTCGGCGCCCTGGTAAACCGGGGTGAGCAGCCGCGCCTGCTGGACCTGCGCTGGCCAGCCCTCGGACGGGCTGAGGAACCCGCCCAGGATATAAGCAGCGGCTAGCAGCACCGCACCGCGGGCGATGCCAAATACCAGGCCGAATGTACGGTCCAGGCCGCCCAGCGACGAGCCGCGCACGCGGCTGCTGACGCTGCCGACGATGATCCACAAGACGATGAGCGCCACTAGGAAAATGCTGCCGAAGGCCAGGATGTCGCCGACGCCGGGGTCGGACACCTGACGGCGTACCCAGGGGGCGACATAGGGGAACACACCATAAGGGCTGGCGATCCAGGCCGCGGCGATCCAGGCGGCGACGCCCAGCACTTCCCGCACCATGCCGCGCAGGACGCCGACCAGGCCGGACACGAGTACGACGGTCAGGACGACAAGGTCCACCCAGTTCATCTGTCCGCCCAGGCCATGATCCCAGGGGTATAGCCGTCCCGGACCGAGTCAGGCAATTGATGACTGGACGATGACAGGGCGGCTGGTGCGAATTTGTAGACGGCCTCTGGCGCTGTTCCGCCCTGCGTGCCGGCAGCCGCGCGGCGGATAGAGGGTTTGACGTCCGGTGTCAGGCGGTTGGGCTTGCCCGAACTTCCATCCCCACCGTGATCCGCCCGGTGCCATCCGGGATCAGGTTCATGCCGAACACCACCCGCCCATCCCCGCCGCGCCGGAACGCCGTCAGCGTCCGCAGCGGCTCGCGGTCGCGCGGGCGGGCGCCGGTCGCCTGGTCGGTCGTGATGACGACGCAGCGGCCGCAGGTCTTGGGTCCGCGGAACGGGACGGGTCCGACGTGCAGGGCGGTCCACCCGTCCTCGGCCCAGGCCGGGGCGCCGGACACGACCAGGTTGGTGCGGAACCGGTCCATTGGCACGGGCTGCGCCAAGCGGGCGTTCAGGTCGTCTAGCGATGCGGCATTGACCGCCAGCACCGGGAAGCCGTCGGCGAAGCTGACGCGGTCCGCTGTCCCAGCATACTTGGGGTCCACGCCGCGGGCCGCCGCCGGGTTGCCCATGTGAACGAGGCGGCAAGGATGGCCCAGGGCGCGGGACAGCCAAGCCGTGGCATCCGGCCCGGCTTCCTCCGCCTGGACCTGGTCCCGCCAGACCAGGACCTCGACCCGGGCGCGGGGCACCGGGACGTGCAGCGGGGCCATGCTGTCCGCCTACAGCGTGATCCCCGCGCCATCGGGCGTCGCAGCGATGCGGGCCATGCCGGGCAGGTCGCGCTGGGTCAAATAGCGTCCGCCACTGTCCACCAGCATCCACCGGCGGTCGCCCTGCAGGCCCCAAGGCTCCACGACGGCCTCCTGGACAGCGATGCCGCGCAGGCCCTTCACGGGATAGATGAACAGGGCGTCGAGGATCATGCGTCCGGCGTCCACGCCTACGCCGCCGGCCGGCGGGCCAGCAGCAAGCCCAAGCCGAGCGCAATCATCGCTGCACCGGACGCTTCGCGCAGCCTGCGGATCAAGCCGGGGCGCGCGGCCATGGCGGAGCGCACGCCGCCTGCGGCGAATGCCACGGCCACGTCTGCCGCCGTGTTGAGTGCGACCGAGATGACGCCGAGCACCGCAAATTGGACGGCAACGTTCCCCGCTGCCGGGTCCAAGAATTGCGGCACGAAGGCGAGGAAGAAAGCTGCCGTCTTGGGGTTCAGCGCCTCCACCAACACACCTTCGCGGAAGGCGCGCTTGGCGCCGACCGGGGGAGCGCCGGCCAACCCGGCCGCTGCGGCGAGCGCGTCCTTGCGGGCGGCGGCGATGGTGCGCAGGCCGATCCAGGCGAGATAGGCCGCACCGAACAGCTTGAGGGCAGTGAATATTCCGGCGCTTGCCAGCACGAGGGCGGAAACGCCCACGCTGCCTGCGACGACGTGCACCATGCCGCCCAGCCCGGTGCCGAAGCTGGAGGCGATCCCTTCGGCCCTGCCGCCAGCCAGGGTGCGGGCGGCGACATAGAAGATGCCCGGACCGGGCGTCACAGCGAGCAGCAAGGCAGCGGCGAAGAACAGGATGGATTGACCGGGATCAGGCATGTGACACCTCCGCCGGGCAGCTTACGGGCTGGTGCGGCAAGCGCCAGGCCGGGATGGCGGTCCGCACGGATCAGTCCTGGCTGGGCGCCTTGCCGGTGAAGGCGGCCACAAGGTCCGTCAAGTGCCCGATCTCGTCCAGCTTCAACCCGTCGGGCACTGCCAGCTTGCGCCCACTGCGGGCGACCCGGCGAGGCAGGCAGGCCCCCTCGAACCCCAGCTTGTGCGCCTCCTTCAGCCGGGCTTCCGCCTGGGCGACCTGGCGTATCTCGCCGGACAGGCCGACCTCGCCGAAATAGACCATGCCGGCGTTGGTGGGGGTGTCGGTGGCGGCGGAGGCCAGTGCAGCGGCGACGGCCAGGTCCGCCGCCGGCTCCTGCACCCGCAGGCCGCCGGCGATGTTCAGGTAAACATCCGTGCTGCCCATCCGCAGCCCGGCGCGGGTTTCCAGCACCGCTAGCAGCATGGACAACCGCCCGCTGTCCCAGCCGACCACCGCCCGCCGGGGCGAGCCGCCCTGGTTGGGCGCCAGCAGCGCCTGCACCTCCACCAGCACCGGCCGCGTGCCCTCAAGACCTGCGAACACCGCCGACCCCGCGATGTTGCCGCGGCGCTCCGCCAGGAACAGGGCGCTGGGGTTGGGCACCTCCGCCAGGCCGCGGTCGGTCATCTCGAACACGCCGATCTCGTCCGTGGCGCCGAAACGGTTCTTGACGGCGCGCAGGATGCGGAACTGATGGCCGCGGTCGCCTTCGAAATACAGCACGGCGTCCACCATGTGCTCCAGGACGCGGGGGCCGGCGAGCGCACCTTCCTTGGTGACGTGGCCGACCAGCACGAGGGAGAAACCACGGGACTTGGCGAGCCGGATCAGCTCGAAGCTCGTGGCGCGCACCTGGGCGACGGTGCCCGGCGCGCTCTCGATGGTGTCGAGCCACATGGTCTGGATGGAGTCTATGACGACCAGCGTCAGGTCCTTCTCGGCTTCGAGCGAGGCGGCGATGTCGCGGACGTTAATGGCCGCGGCGAGGTCCAGCGGCGCGTCGGCCAGGTCCAGCCGGCGGGCGCGGAGGCGGACCTGGTCAATGCTTTCCTCGCCGCTGATATACATGACCCGCTTGCCGGCGCGGGCCAGGGTGGCGGCGGCCTGCAGCATCAGCGTGCTCTTGCCGATGCCGGGGTCGCCTCCGACGAGGACGACGCTGGCGGGCACCAGGCCGCCGCCCAGCACGCGGTCCAGCTCGGCGATGCCGGTTTCGGCACGGGGCGGCGGCGCCGCAGTGCCCTGCAGGCCGACGAAGTTGACGCGCTTGCCGGCGGCGGCGCGGCCGGCCGGGCCGGGGCGGGCCTCGGCGGTTTCCTCGACGATGGTGTTCCACTCGCCGCAGGCGTCGCAGCGTCCGGCCCACTTGGGATAGACCGCGCCGCAGTTCTGGCAGACGTAGCGGGTGGTGGGCTTAGCCACGGCGGGTCCACTTGTCGGACAGGAGGAGGGCGGTGAGGAAGACGACCGTATCGGGCATCGTCTGCACGGCCTGGAAAGCTAGCACTGCTTTTGCTGACGCGACGACTAGCTCCGCTACGTCCTCCAGCTCGAAGACGGCAAGCATGTCGTAGTCGGCTGTGTAACGCCCCTCCTGGAGCAGTTCGAATGCTTGGGCGACCACGATCAGCTCGGGGCTGGGCGGCCGGCGGTTCAGGTGCTCAAGGCCTGCCGAGAATGGCTTTGCCGGGGACCGGACATACGCAGCGCAAACCTTCCGCATCGCCGTGTGACTGAACGCGCGCGTCACCTGGAAGCGCAGCCGCTCGCCTCCAGCCACGTAAATGCTGGAGCCTGCCAAGGCCAGCGTGTGGAACAAGCCATAGTACGCAGCCGATACGGCCCGGCGCAGCTCTATCTGCGAAGGGCCGGCGGCTGCCGCATCCGAACCAGGGGCAATTAGCGCGCGGGCATGGGCAATCCAGTCGTCACCGCTGGTCACGTAATGGACGGAGCCTCACCGCGATCCGCCTCAAAACGGAAGTACGGAAAGCGATCCTCGAACTCTTCCAGCAACTCGGGCAACAGCACGTTCTTCAAGGCTGTGATCGCGGTCACCCGGCGCTCGACCTCGGGACTCATCCGGCCGGGGCCGGGCACCATCTTGAAAGCGATCCAAAGCGCCGGGTCGCCATCGAACTCTCCGACCCGCACCTCGAAGCCTGTTATGAAATCAGGTAGGCTGTGACGCCGCACCACCGCACTGGCCCGATCTTGGATGCTCGCTTCCTTCATCCCGCCAGCATAGCCCAACCTACCGCCTCAACTCCATCTGGATCGGCCCATCCCGCCGCCCGTGGGTGAACTGCTCCACCATCGCGTTCCCGCTGTGCAGCAGGTCCGCCGCCGCCCCCTGCCAAACCAGCTTGCCGCGGAACAGCATTGCCGCGCGGTCGCCGATGCGCGTCGCGCTCGCCATGTCGTGGGTGATGGCGATGGCGGTGCTGCCCAGGCGCTTCACGCAGTCCACAATCAGGCCGTCAATCACCGCGCCCATGATCGGGTCCAGGCCCGTCGTCGGCTCGTCGAAGAACAGGATGTCGGGCTGCGCGGCAATTGCCCGGGCCAGCCCTACGCGCTTCTGCATGCCGCCCGACAGTTCCGCAGGCGACAGGTCGCCGACGCTTGGATCCAGGCCGACCTGCTTCAGCACCTCGCCTGCTCGGGCGTGGGCCTCGGCGCGGGGCAGGCGGTTCTGCGCCAGCAGGCCGAAGGCGACGTTCTCCCAAACGTTCAGGCTGTCGAACAGGGCGCCGGCTTGGAACAGCATGCCGATGTGGGCGTTCACCGCCTCCCGCTCGCGCCAGGGCAGGCCCAGGACGTTCTGGCCATCTATCTCGATGCTGCCGCTGTCCGGTTCGATCAGGCCCAGGATGCACTTCAGCAGCACCGACTTGCCGCTGCCGGAGCCGCCGATGACGACGGTGCTGGTGCCGGGCATGACGTCCAAGTCTATGCCGTCCAGCACTTGCTTGTCGCCAAACGCCTTGCTCAAGCCTCGTATCTTGATTTTTGGCGCGGTCATCGTGCGAAGAACAGCTCGGTCAGCACGTAGTCGAACATCAGGATCAGGATGCTGGCCGACACCACGGCGCCGGTGGTCGCCGACCCCACGCCCTGCGCCCCGCCCCGGCTGTTGTAGCCGTGGTAGCAGCCCATCAACGCCACCAGGAAGCCGAACACCGCCGCCTTGGCCAGCCCGGCCACGATGTCGTTCGTGGTCAGGATCTGCAGCGTGTTGGCGAGATACGACGCCGGGTTGAAGCCCAGCTTCGCCGTGCTGACCAAGAAACCGCCGAACACGCCCAAGATGTCCGCCACCACCACCAGCAGCGGCAGCGCCAGCACGCCGGCCAGCAGGCGGGGGGCGACCAGGTATTTCATCGGGTTGGTGGACAAGGTGCCCAGCGCGTCAATCTGATCAGTGACGCGCATGGTGCCGATCTCCGCCGCCATCGCCGCGCCCATGCGCCCGGCCACCATCAGCCCGGCCAGCACCGGACCAAGCTCCCGCACCACGGACAGCACGACGACGCCGGCAATGGCGCTTTCGGCACTGAAGCGGGAGAAGCCGGTGAAGCTCTGCAGCGCGATCACCGCGCCGGAGAACACTGCCGTCAGCGCCACGACCGGCAGGCTGAAATAGGCGAACTCCTCGAACACGCCCAGGAAGATGCGGGCATAGAACGGCGGCCGCAGCAGGTGCGACAGCCCGGCGCCCCCGAACATTGCAACGGCGCCGGCATGGCGCACGGCGCCCAGCGTGCCGCGTCCCACGGCCGCCACCGCATCCAGGGCGCGGATCATGCCGGAAGGTAAACCCTGTGGTAGCGCGGGCCGAGCTGGGTCAGGATTTCGTAGGCATTGGTGCCGGCGCGGGCCGCCACCTCGTCCACCGGCATCGCGGGGCCAATCATGTCCAGCCAGGCGCCGGGCTGGACGCCCGGCAGGTCGGTAACGTCGAAGGTGGCAAGGTCCATGCTCACACGCCCTACCAGCGGGACGGGTGCGCCGTCAAAACACGCCTCGGCGCGGTTGGACAGGCTGCGGGGGTAGCCATCGGCATAGCCCACGGGAACGGTGGCGATGCGGCTGGGGCGCACGGCGGTCCAGGTGGCGTTGTAGCCGACGCCGGCGCCGGCCGGGATGTCGCGGACTTGCAGCACCCGGGCACGCAGGCGGATGGCGGGGCGCATGGGGTTGGGCTGGCCGGGGGTGGGGTTCACGCCATACAGCGCCGCCCCAGGGCGTGCGAGGTCGGAGCCGAAGCCCCGCAGGAAAATGCCTGAGGAGTTGGACAGGCTGCGCGGGGCCTTCGGCAGCCGGGCGCAGGCGGCGGCGAAGGCGGCGTGCTGCCGGGCGTTCTGGGGATCATCCGGCATCTCGGCGGCGGCCAGGTGGGTCATCACGAACAGCACATCAATGTCATCCAGCCGGGCAGGGTCGGCGGCCAACACGTCCAGCTCGGCTGGCGGCAAGCCGAGGCGGTTCATGCCGGTGTCCACGTGCAGCAGCGCGGGCAGGGGGCGGCCAGCGATGCGGGCTTGGGCGGCGTAGGCGTCCACCTCTCCAAGGGATCCCAGGACCGGGACGATTCCGGTTTCGGCGTAGGCGGGGGCGTCGCCAGGCCATAGCCCGTTGAGCACCGCCAGCATGGCGCCGGGCAGCAGGCCGCGGATGGCCAGCGCCTCCTGCAGATGCGCCACGAAGAAATGACGGCATCCCGCGGCATGGAGCGCCGTCGCGACCTGACAAGCACCAAGGCCATAGGCGTCGGCCTTGAGCACGCCCGCAACCGGCCCGCCGTGGCGGGCGGACAGGACGCGCCAATTGGCGACGACCGCGCCAAGGTCCACCTCTAGGACCGACGCGGCGGTGGGACAGGGCATTGCCGCCCTCCTGCCTGGGTGAAGACGCCCAGCAAAGCGGTTTTGCCCAGCCGAGGCAAATGGGCGTGACCCGGGGCGCATGACGAGAGCGGAGGAACCGGAGCAATCAAGTTTCATCATGCCTGCCTTGTTCAATCTGTGCGAACAGGGGATGATCCCGGCATGAGCATTGCCGACACCGAATCTGATGACGAGGTTGCCCTGCTGCTCGCGCAGTGCGCCCAGGCCGACGGCACCGCCTTCCGCCGCTTGTATGAGCAGCAGTCCCCGTTCCTGTATGGCGTCGCTCTCCGCATCACCCGGCAGCCCGCGCTGGCGTCGGACGCCGTGCATGACGCCCTGCTGCAAGTTTGGCGCAATGCCGCTCGCTATGATCCCGTCCGCGGCAACGCCCGCGCCTGGTTGCTCAGCCTGGTCCGGTATCGTGCTCTCGACGCCATCGGCCGCATCGGCAGGGAGGTGCAGGCCGCCGAGGCGCCGGAGCAGGCGGACCCGGACCCCGGGGCGCTGGACCGCCTGCTGTCCTCGGAGGCGGGAACGGCGCTGCACAAGTGCCTGCGCGGCATTGATCCCGACCGCCGGCGGCTGGTGCTGATGGCCTTCATGGATGGAATGAGCCATTCCGAGCTTGCGGCCAAGGTGGCCCAGCCAATGGGCAGCGTGAAGTCGGGCATCCGCCGGGCACTGCAGGCGTTGCGGACCTGCCTTGAGGGACTGGGGGCATGAGTGACGAAGCAGCCGCCGGCGACTCCGGCGACGATCCCGACCTGGCTGCCGCGGAATATGTGCTGGGCACCCTTCCAGCGGCGCAGGTCCGCGCGATGGAGGCGCTCGCCCTGTCCGACCCAGCCGTAGCTGCGCAGATCGAGGATTGGCAGATCCGGCTTGCGCCGTTGGCGGCCCTGGCCGTCCCGCGCCGGCCGCCGCCGGAACTATGGCGGCGCCTAGCCCTGGCCACCGGGATCGAGGACGCACAGGCCCGCCGCCGCACCCGGCGTGGCCCGCTGCGGGGAGTGTGGGGCAGCCTGGGGTTCTGGCGGCTCGGCACACTCGGGGCGACGGCGGCGGCGGCGGCGATGGCGGTCCTGCTGCTGCGCCCGCCGGCCCCGGCGCAGCCCGATTTCCTGGCGGCACTGTCGCCGGCTGGCGCACCCGGGGCCACTTTCCTGGTCCGCATCGGCCCGGACGGCTCGGCAGTGGTCGTGGCGACGGCGGCGCCGGACCAGGCGCCGGGACGGACGCTGCAGCTTTGGGCGCTGCCGGCGGGCGGCACCGTCCCTATCAGCCTTGGCGTGCTGCCGCCCGACGGGCGTGCCCAACTGCGCGCACCCGCCCGCGCCGGTACGCAACTGCTGGTCAGCGACGAGCCTGCGGGCGGCTCGCCGACAGGGCAGCCCACCGGCCCCGTCCGGTATCAGGGCGCCATCACAGTCGGCGGCTGACCTTGGACGGGCAGCACGGCTCCCGCGTGCGGGATTGCGTACTGCCATCGCGGCCTGGCGGTCGCCGTAGGTCAGCTTTGCTGCATTTGCAGGCATGCAGGCTGCGTGCCCGGCGACGGCGCACCACCGGAGGCCAGATCGCCCGACGGATCATTGCATGTCGCCACCAGGGTGGTCGTGCTGCGGGATAACGCTGAAAGCAGCGATGTGCGCCGGCACGCGCCGGCACAGCAAATGCTTATTGCTATTCCTCGCCATGGCTCGCGTCTCGATAGTTCAATGGATCCCACCAGTTCTTAATGGTTGCTACTGAGGTAGGCTTGCACTACCGCACATTAAAATCCACGAGCCGTTTCGCATCCGATTTCTTGCTTTCGGAGTATTAGGGAGGATGTTGATGCAACCCCAGGCATGAATTGGAACGGAACGATGATGCAATTCAAGTGTGGCAGGCCAGCAGCCGGCCACCTGGCTCATCGGCCATCGGTGCTGCCGGTTTGGCAAGTTTTGGGGAGGGCTGCGGTTCCGCGTGTAACCGTACCGGACTGCAACCGTGCGAAGGACTGACACTTTGGCCAGTTACGATCAGGACACCTTGCGCGTGCTGCTCATCGAGGATGAGGAGGACGTCGCCCGCGCGGTTTTGCGGGGATTTACGCGGGCTGGGCTGATCGCTGCCTGGGCAAGCAGCGGACACGCCGGGTTGGACCTGAAGTGCAGCTTCAAGCCGCATGTCGTGTTGTTGGACCTGGTTCTTCCCGACATGGACGGACGGTCATTGGTTGCGATGCTTGGCCGACCGCGGAACTGCGGCGTGGTGGTGTTGTCCGGCATGCTGGACGAGGCAGATCAGGTGATTGGCGGAGAATTCGGCGCCGACGACTTCATGGCGAAGCCGCCGCACATGCGGGAGCTTGTCGCCCGGATCCGTGCCGTCCACCGCAGGGTCAACCTGCTTGGCAACCGGGTCCGTACAACGTCTGGCGGGCAGTTGGGCGCCAGGGCTTAGGGGTCGTCATAAAATAACCGCGTTTACTTTCCAATGATTGACGAGCAAAGTCAGCGAGATGCATTTTACGGCCACCTCACTTATTTTCTGAAGAACCCTTAGGGGCCGGCGGAGTCCACGCAGGCAAGCATCACGCCCAACGCCGCCGTTCACCATGGTGTTCGTGACAGTGAGCGGTCGTCCGATGCGGCGTCTCGTGGTCGGACGTTTGAACTAGCGGCTCTGTGCGGCAAGGCCGCAAGCGGCTTGCGGCGAAGTATAATCAACGGGCGACCACTGGACGCGGCTTACGTCAGTCATCCCCCGCATGGATCACGTCCAGGTCCGCGAAGCGCGTGAACTCGCCTTCAAACAGCACGTCTATCTTGCCGGTGGGACCGTGGCGCTGCTTTTCGATCAGAATCTCGGCCTTGTTATGGACCAATTCCATGTCGCGCTGCCACTTGTCCAGTGCTGACTGGAATTTGTCCTCGCTGTCGAAGGCCATTTGTTTCGGGGCGCGCTGCTGCAGGTAGTATTCGTCGCGGTAGACGAAGAGCACCATGTCGGCGTCCTGCTCGATGGTGCCGGATTCGCGCAGATCCGACAGTTGCGGGCGCTTGTCCTCACGGCTTTCGACGGCGCGGGACAACTGGGACAGCGCCAGGACCGGCACCGCCAGCTCCTTGGCGATCGCCTTCAGCCCCTGGGTGATCTGGCTGATCTCCAGCACCCGGCTCTCCGGCTTGGTGCCGACGCTTGGGCGCATCAGTTGCAGGTAGTCGATCACCACCAGGCTCAGCCCCTTGGTCCGCTTTAACCGGCGACAGCGGGTGCGCAGCGCCGAGAGCGTGATGGCCGGCGTGTCGTCAATGTGCAGCGGAAGTCCAGCGATCTCCCGGCTGACCTGCACGAAGCGGTCGAAGTCCTTTTGCCCGATCTCGCCCCGGCGGATGCGGTCACCGGACACCCGCGCCTCCTCCGCCAGCAGACGCGTCGCCAACTGCTCCGCGCTCATCTCCAGGGAGAACACCGCGACCGACCCCTTGGGCAGCGCGTTCGGGTCGGCGGACCGGGCCTCACGCACCAGGGCGTGCGCGGCGCCGAAGGCGATTTTGGTCGCAAGCGCCGTCTTGCCCATGCCGGGGCGGCCGGCGAGGATCATCAAGTCGGAGGGGTGCAGGCCGCCGGTCTTCTTGTCCAGGTCGCGCAGCCCGGTGCTCAGGCCGCTCACGTGGCCGGCCCGGCGGAACGCGCGCTCCGCCCCCAGGATTGCGTCGGTCAGCGCCCGCTCGAAGGTGACGAAGCCACCGTCGTTGCCGCCCTGGGTCGCCAGGCGGAACAGCTCGGACTCGGCCAGCTCGATCTGTTGGCGGCCGTCCAGCTCGGCCTCCATGCCGAAGGCGTTGTTGACGACGACCTCGCCGATATCAATCAGTTGCCGGCGCAGCCAGGCGTCGTGGACGGCACGGCCATACTCGCCGGCGTTGATGATGCCGACCATCGCCATCAGCAGTTGCGCGAAGTAGGCGGTGCCGCCGACCTCGTCCAACAGGCCGGAATGCTCGAACTCCGCCTTCAGCGTCACGGCGTCGGCCAGTTGCCCGGCCTCGACCCGGCGGACGATGGCCTGGTAGATGCGCCCGTGCACGGGGTCCACGAAGTGCTCGGGCGACAGGAACTCGCTGACCCGTTCATAGGCCTTGTTGTTGGCCAGCAGCGCGCCCAGCAACGCCTGCTCCGCCTGCTGGTTGGAGGGCGGCTGGCGCTGGGACAGGCCGAGCAGGGGGGAGTGGATTTCGTTCATCGGCCGCCCAGCATAACCCATCCCGCCGAGTCCGGGCAGAGTCCCCGCCTGTGTATAGCTGTGGATTAGGGGGACAACACTGTGTGTGGCTGCCGAGCCACGGTCGCGCCGGTCTGCCACAGATAGTCGCGCGTCAGCGGCACGGCATCCACCGACCCCGCAAGCTGCATCTGCCAGACCATGTGGCCGGTGTGGCGGAACGCCAGTTCGGCGCCGGCGACGTAGAATTCGAACATGCGGCAGAAGCGCTCGTCGTAAAGCGCGGCAACGGCGTCGTGCCGGGCCAGCAGGTTGCTGCGCCAGTGCCGCAGGGTTTCGGCGTAATGCAGGCGCAGCACCTCCACGTCAGTGACATGGAGGCCGCTAGCTTCGACGGCGGGCAAAACCTCGCTGAGCGCCGGGGAGTAGCCGCCAGGGAAGATATACTTGGCGAGCCATGGATTTGTGGTAGCGGAGCCATGGCTGCGGCCGATGCTGTGCAGCAGCGCCACCCCGTCCGGCGCCAGCACCCGGCGCAGCACGCCGAAGAAGCTGCGGTAGTGGTTGACGCCGACGTGTTCGAACATGCCGACCGAAACGATGCGGTCCCATTCGCCGGCGAGCGCGCGGTAGTCCAGCAGCTCGAACCGCACCCGGTCCTGCAACCCGGCGTCCACGGCGCGGGCGCGGGCGGCGGCAAGCTGTTCCTCGGACAATGTGATGCCGGTGACGTGGACGCCGTGCTCACGCGCCAGGGTTAGCGCCATGCCGCCCCAGCCGCAGCCGATGTCCAGCACGCGCAGGCCCGGCCGGAGCAGCAGCTTGGCGGCGATCAAGCGTTTCTTGGCGGCCTGCGCCTCGTCCAGTGTTTCGTCGCCGGTCGGGAAGTAGGCGCAGGAATACTGGCGGTCCGCATCCAGCAGCAGGGCATACAGGCGCCCGTTCAGGTCGTAATGGTGCGCGGCGTTGCGGCGGGCTCGGGCGGCGGGGTTGAACTGCGCCCAGCGCTTCAGCGCGGCGGCAAGCAGCCCGTGCAGGGCCATGACCGGCTGCCGGCCGCCCTGAACGAGGTTGGTCATCAGCAGATCCAACGCATCATAGATGGTGCAGCCATCTGGGGCGATGGCACCGTCCATGTAGCCTTCGCCCAGCGCCAGCCCAGGGTTCAGCACCATGCGGCGCACGGCGGCCCAGTCCGATACGGTGAAGGCGACGGCCGGGCCGGGCGCGCCCTCGTGGCGGGACACATGGCCGTCGGGGTAGCGGACCTGCAGGCTGCCGACGACGAGGAAGCGCCGGATCAGGCTGTCCAGGGCGTAACGCATGGCATCTCCGGATATACCGGCCAACGGGTTAGCGATGAACGGCTGCGGTGGCTAGTCCCGAGCGGTGCTGCGCCCGCTCCTTCTCCCTCTCCCTCCGGGAGAGGGTTGGGGTGAGGGGGTCTTGAGGGCAGTGCTTGCCCACGCAGAGCTGCATTCTGTTAACACCACCAGCGCCATACTCCGCAGCCAAGACCCCCTCACCCTGGCCCTCTTCCGGAGAGGAAAGGAGACGCAATCACGATTGGACGACCTGCTTGTAGAGCGCGGCATACTCCCGTGCCGGGCCGGCCCAGCCGACCTCGGCGCGCATGGCGTTGCGCTGCATCTGCGCCCAGTCGGACGGATGCGCCCATAAGGCTGCGGCCCGGGCCAGCGCCCCCTCCAGCGCCGGCAGGGTCACAGGCGAGAAGGTGATGCCCGTCGCGACGCCCGCAGCGAGGCCGACGGGGTTCGCGTCTATGAGGGTGTCGGACAGCCCGCCCACCCGCGCCACCACAGGCATTGCGCCGTAACGGAGGGCGCACATCTGCACCAGGCCGCACGGCTCGAACCGCGATGGCACCAGCACGGCGTCGGCGCCGGCCTGGATCGCATGGGCCAGCGGCTCGTCGAAACCGATCACCGCCGCGACCTGGCCCGGGTGCGCGTCGGCAGCGGCGGCAAGGCGGCGCTCCAGCGCCGGGTCGCCGGCACCGAGAACGACGAGCTGCGCGCCGTAGGACAGCAGGGCTGGAATCGCGTCTAGCAGCAGGTCCATGCCCTTCTGCTCCGTCAGCCGGCTGATCGCGCCGAACAGCAGCGTGCCGGGACTGGGCGTCAGGCCTGCCAGCGCCTGCAGCGCCGCCTTGTTGCGCGGACGGCGGCGCAGGCGGGCAACGCTGTACTGGGCCGTGATATGCGGGTCGGCGGCAGGATCCCAGACCGCGGTGTCCAGCCCGTTCAGGATGCCGTGCAGGTCCGCGGCCCGGCTCCGCAGCAGGCCGTCGAGGCCCATGCCGCCCTCCGGCGTCATGATCTCCGCGGCATAGGTGGGCGACACCGTCGTGATCCCGTCCGACAGCCGCAGCCCGGCCTTGAGCGTACCGATGCCGCCGTAGAACTCCACTCCGTCAATGCTCCAGGCCGCATCCGGCAGGCCCATCGTGCCGAACAGCCCGGCGGGGAAGCGGCCCTGGAACGCCAGGTTGTGGATGGTCGTCACCGTCGCCGGCCGGGTGCCGCCGCCAAAGTGGAGGTAGGCCGGCGCCAGCGCCGCCTGCCAGTCGTGCGCGTGGACCACGTCCGGCGCCCAGCCTGCATCGCCGTGGCCCAGCATCGCCCCCACCTGCGACAGCGCCGCGAAGCGGGCCAGGTTGTCCGGCCAGTCTGCCCCGTCCGTCCCGCCATAGGGCGACCCGGCCCGATCATACAGATGCGGCGCGTCCAGCGCATACAGCGACAGCCCGGACGCCGTGCCGGCCAGCACCCGGGCCGGGCCGCCGAACAGGTCCGGCAGGTCCAGCACCGGTGACGCATTCCGCAGCGCCGTCATCACCGCGGGATAGCCGGGGACGAGGCTGCGTACCTCCACCCCCTCATGCTTCAAAGCACCCGGCAGCGTGCCGGCCACATCGGCCAGGCCGCCAGTCTTGATGATGGGATATATCTCGGACGTGACGGAGAGAACGCGCATCGCCGTCATGCCGGGCGGCACCCGCTCTGGCCAGGCGTCATCACGCCGCAAGCGGCTCGCGATAACGGTAGGGGAGGGTAGGGGTCGTCACGCTTGGTCATCGGCATCAGCCCTGCAGCTTGTCAATCATCGGTTGGGTAATCAGGCACACGCCGCGCTCCGTACGGCGGAACCGGGCGGCGTCGGCCACCGGGTCCTCTCCTACTACCAGCCTTTCCGGAATGCGTACGCCGCGGTCCACCACGACCTTCGTCAGCCGGGCATGGCGGCCGATCTCGGCGTAGGGCAACACCACCCCGCACTCGACCGTGCTGTAGGAATGGGTGTGGACGCCGGTGAACAGCAGGGAGCGCCGGACCGACGCGCCGGACACGATGCAGCCGCCGGACACCAGGCTGCTGACGGCGCTGCCCCGGCGGTCGTCCTCGTCGTGCACGAACTTGGCAGGCGGCACGATCTCGCCATAGGTCCAGATCGGCCACTCCACATCATACAGGTCCAGGCCCGGGACGAAGTCGGTCAGGTCCACGTTCGCCTCCCAATAGGCGTCCACCGTGCCCACGTCGCGCCAGTAGGCCTCTTTCTCATGCGACGAGCGCACACAGGAGCGGGTAAAACGGTGCGCCATCGCCTTGCCGCTGCGCACGATGCCAGGGATGATGTCGCGGCCGAAGTCGTGGCTGCTGTCCGCCCGTGCGGCGTCCTGCTTGAGCTGCTCGATCAGGAACTTGGTCTCGAACACGTAGATGCCCATGCTGGCCAGCGCCTGGTCGGGGCTACCGGGGATGCCGGGCGGGTCTTTGGGTTTCTCCAGGAAGGAGAGGATGCGGTCGCTGGCGTCCACGGCCATCACGCCGAAAGCGGTCGCCTCCATCCGCGGCACCTCGATGCAGCCCACCGTGACGTCGGCATCCTGCTCGACGTGCTGCTGCAGCATCGGCTCGTAGTCCATCTTGTAAACGTGGTCGCCCGCCAGCAGCACGATGAAGTGGGGGGCGTAGCTCTCGATGATGTCTATGTTCTGGTAAACTGCGTCGGCAGTGCCGGCATACCAGCTCGTCTCGCTTACGCGCTGGCTCGCGGGCAGGATGTCGAAGCTTTCGTTGCGCTCGGGCCGGAAGAAGTTCCAGCCGCGCTGCAAGTGCCGGATCAGGCTGTGCGCCTTGTACTGCGTGGCGACGCCGATCCGGCGTATGCCAGAGTTCAGTGCGTTGGACAGCGCGAAGTCTATGATGCGCGACTTGCCACCGAAGTAAACGGCAGGCTTGGCGCGGATGTCCGTCATCTCCATCAGCCGGCTGCCGCGCCCGCCGGCCAGCACGTAGGCCATGGCATGCCGGGCCAGCGGCGCACCGGCGGCCGCGGCGCCCAGGGAGCGCGGCGGGAAGGGCGGGATCATGCAGAGGTCCCCAAGGTGGACTTTGCCCCCCAGATCTCGTCAGCGTATTCCCTGATCGTGCGGTCGGAGGAGAACCAGCCGACCCCTGCCGTGTTCATCACCGACTTGTACCACCAGGCCGCCGGGTCCTGCCAGGTGCTGGCAACGATCCGCTGTTGCGCCAGGTAGCTTTCGAAGTCGGCGGCGACCAGGAAGGTGTCGCGTTCCAGCATGTCGGCGATCAGGCCTTCGTAGCGGTCCGGCTCGCCCGGCGAAAACACGCCGGAGCGTATGCCCTGCAACGCCTGAGACAGCGCGCGGGAGGCCGCTACGTCCTCATATGCCTCAAGGCCCCGCCGGGTGCGGGCCGCAACCTGCTCGGCGGTCATGCCGAAGATGAAGATGTTGGCGGCGCCGACCCGGTCGCGTATCTCCACGTTGGCGCCGTCGAGCGTGCCGATGGTGACGGCTCCGTTCAGCGCCAGCTTCATGTTGCCGGTCCCCGACGCCTCCATCCCCGCGGTGCTGATCTGCTCGGACAGGTCGGCGGCGGGGATGATCTGCTCGGCCAGGCTTACGTTGTAGTTCGGCAGGAACACGATCTTGAGCCGGCCGGCGACGGAGGGGTCGCCGTTCACGACCTGCGCCACGTCGTGCGCCAGGCGGATCACCTGCTTCGCCAGCTTGTAGCCCGGCGCCGCCTTGCCGGCGAAGATCTTGACCCGCGGCGCCCAATCCTGCGTCGGCTCCGCCCGGATCGCGTTATACAGCGCCACGGCGTGCAGCACGTTGAGCAGTTGGCGCTTGTACAGGTGTATCCGCTTGATCTGCACGTCGAACATCGCGTGCGGGTCCACGGCGATGCCGACGCGTTCGGCGATCAGAGCGGCCAGCGCGTCCTTGCGCCCCTGCCGCTCCCGCGCGAAGGCCGCCTGGAAAGCAGGGTCCGCGGCATGAGCGCGCAGGTCCTGCAACGCCTCGGGATCGTGCAGCATCCGGGGGCCGATGGTGTCCACGATCAGCCGGGTCAGGCCGGGATTGGCGCGGTGCAGCCAGCGGCGGAAAGTGATGCCGTTGGTCTTGTTGTTGATGCGTCCGGGGTAGATGGCGTTCAGGTCCGCGAACACCGTCTGCTGCATCAGGGCGGTGTGAAGTGCCGACACGCCGTTGATCGAGTGCGATCCCATGAAGGCCAGGTGTCCCATGCGGACTCGGCGCCCGTGCCGCTCGTCAATGACGGACGCCGCCCGCAGCAACTGGTCTGCCGCCGGGCCGGTCGCGCCGCCCAGGGATATGCGCACGCCCTCCAGGTGGCGGCCGTTCAGCAGGTAGATGATCTGCATGTGCCGGGGCAGCAGCCGCTCCATCAGCGGCACGGCCCAGGTTTCCAGCGCCTCCGGCAGCAGGGTGTGGTTGGTGTAGCCGAAGGTGGCGACGGTGATGCGCCAGGCCTCGTTCCACTCGACGCCGTGCACGTCCAGCAGCAGGCGCATCAGCTCGGCGACGCCGATGGCGGGGTGGGTGTCGTTGAGCTGGATCGCGGCCTTGTCGGGGAGCGTCGCCACGTTGCCGAACTGCTCGACATGGCGGCGCAGCAGGTCCTGCAGGGACGCGGAGGCGAAGAAGAACTCCTGGCGCAGCCGCAGCTCCTGGCCGGAGTCGCTTTCATCGCCGGGATACAGCACGCGTGAGACGGCCTCGGTCCGGACGCGGTCGCGCATGGCGCCGACGTGGTCGCCGCGGTTGAAGTCGTCCAGGTGCATCGGCTCCCCGGCGCGCGCGGACCACAGGCGCAGGGTGTTGGCGTGCTGGCCGGCGCCCGTCGCAGTCTCGCCGCCGATGACCGGCGTGTCGTAGGCGATGGCGGACAGGGTTTCCGCCGGGGTCCAAACGTAGGCGGTGCGCCCGTCCGGATGCGTCTGCCCGCTGACGGTGCCGCCGAAGCCGATGGGGTAGGCGACCTCTGGCCGCTCGAACTCCCAGGGGTTGCCGAAGCGCAGCCAGTCCTCCGGCAGTTCCTCCTGCACGCCGTCCCGCACGACCTGGCGGAACAGCCCCTGCTCGTAGCGTATGCCATAGCCGTGAGCGGGGATGCCCAGGGTCGCCATGCTCTCCATGAAGCAGGCGGCAAGGCGTCCCAGGCCGCCGTTGCCGAGGGCGGCGTCCGGCTCCTGCTCCTTGATGCGGTCGAGGTTCACGCCCTCGGCGGCAAGCGCCGCCCGCACCGGGTCAAGCAGGCCGAGGTTGCCGATGCAGTCGAACAGCAGGCGGCCGATCAGGAACTCCAGCGACAGGTAGTAAACCCGCTTCGCCCCGGTCTGGTAGGTGCTTCGGGTGGTGTCGAACCAGCGATCCACCATGGTGTCCCGCACGGCCAGCGCAGTGGCAACGAACCAGTCGCGCTCGCTTGCCGTAATCGGTGACTTGCCGACCTGGTAGGTCAGCTTCGCCATGATGCGCGCCCGCCAGGTATCGGTGTCGGACGTGGCGACGTCTATAGGCGCGGGGTGATCCATGGGGACCTCATCAGGCGTAGGATGTTTAAGGTGCGGCTGTCTCGACCTTCGCATCCCTCGTCCAATCCCGCCAGAGGAGGATGAGCGCCGCCATGACAGCCGGGCCAAGGAACAGGCCCAGCAGGCCGAAGGTCTCCACCCCGCCCAGGATGCCCAGCAGCACCCACAGGAAGGGCAGCTTGGTCGCGCCGCCGATCAGCACCGGACGTATGGCGTGGTCGGCGACGAAGATCACGACCATGCCGGCCACGAACAGCCCGATGGCTATCCCCGTGCTGCCCGCCGCCAGCACCAGCAGGGAGGCCACGCCCAGCACGATGGGCGCGCCCATTGGGACGATGGCGGCCACCGCCGTCAGCGCCCCCAGCAGCACCGGATGCGGCACGCCCGCCAGGGCATAGCCGGCGCCCAGCAACGCGCCGACGCCCAGGCCCACCAGCACCATGCCGTTCACAGTGCCGTGGATGGAGGCGACAATCTGCTGCCCGACCAATTCCCCATGCCGTCCGACCAGGCGGCGGCTGGCGACCTGCATCCGCTCCACCAGCCCGGCGCCGTCCCGGTACAGGAAGAACAGCGTCACCAGCGTGAAGCTGAACAGCACGGCCCGGCGCGCGAACTGCCCGCCCAGGCGGCGTCCGGTTTGCAGCATGTCCGCCCGGTCCAGCAGGGCCGCGGCATCGTCGGCCTGCGCCAGGTTGGCGTCCCACCAGGCCGCCGCCTGCGGCCCGGCCAGGGGCAGGTGGGCCAGCCAGTCGGGGGCGGCGGCGCCATTCTGCCGGGCCTCGCTGATCCAGTGGGCGATCACCCGCGCCTCGTGCCCGGCCTGCACCGCCACCAGCCCCAGCGGGACCGCGAACAGCAGGGTGGCGCCGAGAGTGAAGACCAGCGGCCAGACGATGTTATGCCGCCCGGTGCCGAACCGCGCCTGCGTGCGCATGAACAGCGGCCAAGTGGCGACGGCTAGGATGGCGGCCCAGATCAGGGCGCGCAGGAAGCCCTCCAGCACATAGGCGCCGAGTGCGATCAGCGCGAGGGACAGCGCGATCCGTGCAGCGCTCTGCCCGCGCAGGATCGAGTCGGGCTGGGCCGCGGCGGGGCTGGTGGCCGCTTGTTCGGACGGTAGGGCTGCCGCTTGCGGGGCGGAGGGCGGGATGATGTCCACGGAACCTGCTGTCATGGTGGAGTTGGTTCGGCCTATAGCATGGCAACGCGGCCTGGGCAGCCTTGTTTCCAGGCCGGATCGAAGGGGGCGGGCGTGGGCGAAACCGGGACTGGAAGCGCGGGGCAGACGGATTGGCGGACCGACGGGGTGCGGGTGATCCCCGGGGACAGCCTGGACAACAACACGCCGCAAACGCCGGGCATGAACCGGGCGGCGGCGATCAACTTCGCCCGTGTGGGCGCGCAGCGGATTTGGGCAGGGACCGTCCACATCCACCCCGACGCAAAGACCGGCGCACACCACCACGGCGCACTGGAAAGCGTGATCTACGTGATACGTGGGCGCGCCCGGATGCGCTGGGGCGACAGGCTGCAATGGGTGGCGGAGGCCGGGCCGGGCGACTTCATCTTCATCCCGCCCTATGTGCCGCACCAGGAGATCAACGCCTCGACCGAGGAAACGCTGGAGTGCGTGCTGGTGCGCAGCGACCAGGAAGCGGTGGTGGTGAACCTGGACATCGAGCCGGTGGAGCGGCCGGAGGGGGTGGCGTGGGTGGATCCGATCCATAAGGGGGAGGAGCCTGATGCATGAATGTTCCCGTTCCACTCGGTTCTGATGAGTCTCGATGCAGTCAGGATTGCGGTGTCAAACGGACGCAAGAGCGCCTATGGAGCAAACATGATTGCTTTTTCCGAACGTATCGTAAGATTGTGGTTCCAAGTGTTTTGACGCCACAAAAATATTCTGTATCATGCTTGCGAGTTTGCTGAGCAAGGCAGGAAGTTTCGTAGTGGGTAACTTACGTGACTGTCCAAGTGGCACTGGAGTAAACGCTTGTTGGATGGGTTTGCCGTAGATGGGTACAATGTTGGAAGAGTGACTGCGAAATCAAATGACTATAAGGAGTCTGCGCTTTGAGGTATCACTCCCATATCGGGCAAGATCGTTGGGTCCTGGAAACTCTGAATTTCAGGCGTGACGCATACTTTTTAGAGTTTGGAGCTTTTGATGGTATTTCGTCGAGCAACACTTTGACGCTTGAGCGCGATTATGGCTGGTCTGGGATTGTGGTGGAGGCAAATCCGACCTACTACCCTGATGTATGCAAAAATCGCAAATGTATCACCATCAATGCTGCACTTTGGACTGAGAGCCGTCAAGAGTTGGAGATGATTGACGCCCATGGTTTGGATGCGTTATAAAATAACCGCATCATTTCCTGGTTTCAGAGGTTTGATGGTGTAATTCCATTCGCCGTGGAACGGGTCGCGGTGGATGTTGAGTGCGGCCATGTCTTCGTCGGAGACGCGGATGC
>JAABUK010003616.1_pt1 | contig 25998 bp, 29 predicted proteins | sample 5559141 | NCBI WGS metagenome assembly JAABUK01 (sample SAMN10711869, study PRJNA513367) | rock metagenome | isolation source: Antarctica rocks | place: Antarctica: Victoria Land, Pudding Butte nord | collected 2016-01-03 | reverse complement strand
AGCGTATTCGCTGGTGATACACACGGATTGCCTTCGACTTCTTGATGAATTTAGAACGCACTAATTACAACATCCCCGTACCGGACCGTCTTCTTACAGTTCTTAGGTATGTGCAAAGCTTCGACATTTTCGCCGTGGGAAAATCCTTAGATTGGTTCAAGGTGATGATGACCTGCAACTTGCACCCACTTACAGCACCCAGGGACTCGGCTGACCGTTTCGTTGGTCCAATCGTCAATGCTCACACAAAGATTACCGAGATCAATTCTAAATATGGACGTCATTTGTTGCAATAAGGTATTATAGAACCAGAGCACAAGTCGATTCGTTAGCAGTAAGCATCCCTACAAGGTAAATGGACTGGTTGATGGATGGTCAAGCGGGAGAAGGACAGAAAGCGAATGGCGAGGGAAGAGGTATGATGCAGCTCAGTGCAAAGTCTAGGATCACATGCGGGAAATAAGCCAGTAGCTCTGCTTTGCATGGGAATTGCTGATCGAAAACGCCCCATAGAATACAGGACAAGAACAAAGTCTCAAGAGGACCATGAAAGAGGGCTTTTGCTAGCATTACCCATAATTAGCTGCATTCACTGCCATGCTTCCCACATCAGCATCACCCAGCACATTCCTCCAACCACTGCCTGATGATTGCGATTCCGAGTCTCATGGCTCTCACTCCACCATTCGAAAGCTCAATGCGGGCGATTTGAATGTATTGGAAGACTCGCTTGGCCCATTCAAAAGGCGGCGTCCTTCAACATCGATTCTGGCCGAATGACAGCCTAAGAGGCGGGAATTTGGCCGTCAGCAGATCCAACTTCTGGCTTCTCATGAACAGGGTCGGATTTCGGCGCTGCTGGAAACTCGCTCTCCTTGACCGCCGACTTGGACCGACCACCACCAACGGTGGCTGGCATCTTCTGTCGAGCACTTCCCATAAGGTCCTGAGCCTTGGCAGCATAGTCGCCGGTGTATTGCTTGACGCTCTCGAAACCCTTGCTTGTCTGCTCACCAGCAATATCTTTGATCTGATTGGTCTGGGCAGAGATAACTCCGGAGGCATGTTCCAATTGCCCGTCAATGACATCCTTGTTCTTGATGTAGATCAACGGGGCGAGATAGGTGACGCATGTGCTGATGAGTGTGAGTCCCCAGAGTGGTACGAATTTGATCAGGTAGTAGGAGATGAAGGCGGAGAGGAATGCCTGGTCAGAATAGCAAGTCAGCCAAATCTTCGGTTTCCATACAGCCGCCACGATGGACAGGGAAGACATACGCCCACAGTTGCTGCGGGGTTCTCGGCAAATAGAATTCGCTGGAACTCGATGACGAAGAAGTTGACGAGCTGCTCAATATCGTCGAGGAAGGTCTCCAGGGTCTCCTTCGGGACCCTGTAGTATTTGCGAGGACGAAAAGAGGCTACGACACCGGTTCCCATCACAACCTTTCCGACAATTTCAGCGAGCGCGGTGACTGTAATTCCCGGTATTCAGTACGCTGGGGCGAAATGTTGGGCGAACATGTACATACCACCGAACGCAAGATAGGCAATCTTGAAGAACCATCGGAGCAGCGGAAGATATCGAGAGGCAAAGATGAAGATGATAGAGGTTGCGAAGGAGATAGCCGTAGCTCTCGGATGCTGCCACTGCCTAGCTGTCAGTATCAGAGACCACTTGTGTACTGCAATCACTTACGCTCAAAAGTGTGTAGAAGAATGAATGGTAGTCTAGTAACAATTAGAGGGGGATGTTCCACACAGCGCAATTGGTATGGTACGTGTCAGAGGCTGCCCGTTTGCAGCAGTGTTGTCGGGTTGAACACGAGCGTTGGCAAGACCGGAAAGTTCATTGCTGGTTTTGGCCGTCTCATTCTTGACAGAATCAGCAACAGGTCCTAAAAAGCGGTCAGCCAGGAGTCGTGCATTCACTTCTCAAGACCCCAAATATACCTTGGGTCAGTGTCTCCTTTGTATTCTGCGTTACAGGATGGTTGGAGATGGCATTCATGGCCGCAGCAGTGTCTAACGGGATGTTAGGTAGGGAACAGGTGGAGTGGTCTGGTGAGTCTGGGGGAAAGGTCAGCGGGAGCTCTATCGCGGCAGATGAAAGATGATTGCATCCGCCCACCTACCTTACTGTTTACCACCGAATCTTTCAAGCTATTGCCGTTGGCAGTGGGAGCTGTCTGGCCGGACTCTGCATCTGCGGGTCTTGTTGGAGCAGAAGACGGCGGCGTGTCTCCGTATGGAGGAGCGTCGGCTGACATTCTGTTGGGAAGGAGATTGGACCGTCAGAGGAGGGTTGTGGTTCTAGGGCTTTGGCTGTTTGCTGGATGAACGAAGGAGACCGTATGCAGAGCCAACTGGGGAACGGGAGCAGGTCAGTCTGGTAATGGTGGTTAGGGTGCAGGTGAAGGCTTTGGGTTTGGGTTTGGGGTTGGGTTTGGGGTCTGGGCTTTGGCTTTCCGTTTCCTGCTTTGAGATTGTGACGTGACCTGCAGGTCAATGTCGCGTGCCCGGGCAACTCTCCAGTCATTCCATGGAAGTGAGAACAGGACACTTCACCCACAAGAAGAAGACCACGACAGGGATCTCGCGCTTTACGACGGCATTGGTACCACCACCAAGCACTGTCCAGTGTTGCTGCCGGCCACTCACTGGCGCCCGCTCAGCTTGCTCTTCTCTACGCCAATTCATCCTCAGGCCCCTTCTCTGCCTGCCATGGGACCCAGCAGCACTGAGAATCAGCAATGCCACCACTCTCCTTCTCGACCAGAGCACATCCTCGATGGAGAGGAAGAAGCAGTTTGGACGGTCGAGGCCAAGCTGTAGGCTGTCCGCATTGATGGTTTCAGACGCAACAAGAATTCCCGAAAAAGCCGCGAGTTCTATGTCTACCTGCTTGATACCGTGTGTAACAGACATCTGGCAACAGCGAGGAGGTGGGGGCTGTACATGGCGCCTTGCTATGCAGAGAAGATGCATCTTTCAGGGCCGTATCATTCGTCCACTGCCAGCCTCAGCCTCACCACCATCATCACTCTCCCCATCTCCTTCCTCCATGCCTTCTGCGGTCAGCGGTGCCCCATCACTCTCGCCCCCACCGTGCTTGCCTGCAGATTGATATGCGATGGTCTTCCAGCCACTAGGGTTGGCTGGATCTTTGACGTATTCCGACATGGGGAACTGTTCCTGGTCAGCAAACGTGCGCCTGACGTGATCAGGCATCACCAAAAGCCAGACAAACTTACGTAGTGATCATTCTTCTTCATGGTCACCACCCATGGAACATTGTCGAATGTCACTGCCCTCAGCCGGAAGTACGTGTTGTCAGGTATTTTGCTGACCTCCTTCACGAATGCATCCAGATTCGGCGTTTTCACCCCATTGACCGCCGTGATGAAGTTGGTCGGGGCAAGTCCATATTGATAAGCAGGCGAGCCTCGGCTGCGGGCGCTGACGTAAACCTCAGAGTGTAGCTTGCTGATTTGCTGTCGGACGGCATGATGTGGCTTCTGCAGCACCGCACCGCAGAAGATGAGAGCCCGGCAAGTTTCTAGGTCCTCGGTTGGAACCGTCGGTATTCGCAGTTGCATCTCCTTTCCGCCACGCACGATCAGCGCATCTAATGCGTCCTGATCATACATAATGTCGAATTCAGACACTCGTGTGATCAGCTTGCCATTCAACGTTAGGATGATGTCTCCTTCTTGCAAGGATTGCCCGTTGGTCTCGCCAGATGCCGGAGGACAATCAATCTTGCGCACCATGAAAAGTTGATGTCTGGAAGGGTTGGCTTGGGCGACTTTTTGAATCCATTTCTCTGAAACGCCCATAATGCGCACTTGGCTCATATGCACCACATACGACTCCATATTCAAGATGCGAAGTGATGGCTGATGACCACCTTGGATCAGAGAGATGACGGGGAGGAGGGACGGCGTTGCCAGACCAAGGTGATACTCGACGTCTTTGTGCGTGTTCGGGGTGCGCTCGCCAAGGTAATTCAGCCAGAGTGCTTGGACGATACCATCAGAGCCAATAAGAACGCCATTCGAGCATTGACTTGAAAGTCCCGTGTCGACTGTAATGGCATCCAGATTGATTGCTCGATATCTTGGAGCAGAAGCATTCGCTGGAATGGCTACCGTCGTGATGTCCGTGACAGTAGTCTTTGCTACCACCACCCGGAAGTTCTGGTTGAAGCCGACGAATATCGTGTCTTGTCCCTGTTTGACCGTTCCGTTTGATAGAGGAGCTGACTTGACAGGAGCGCGCACTAGGTTAGGATCGTACTGTACAATGGTGTAGTTCTGCAAGGGATGCATGAAGATAACTTTTCCTTCCACAATGATCGAATCTGCAACAGTGATAGTGATATCACAGAGGTCGTAGGGCACAATCGCTCGTGACACAACCACCAAGCCCTTCTCGGCATCGATGACAAGCCCGAAACCCGTCTTCCGCGCTTGCGGATAGCCATCAAGTTTCACCGGCATATTGCATGAGACGCGAACGAAAGAGCGAACAATTTCTGCTGCAGCAGAATGATTCACACCGTCCAGCTGAATGAAGTCTGCAGACCTAGGCACTGGCGGTGTGGCAGGCTTCCGCTGCCCACTGTCCGCAAAATCCCAAAGTCCAGTCTGGTCATTGCGAACGGCGAGCCGCATCTTGGGGTGCCAATGTCGATCGATATGAATAATGCTGGTCCCTCTGGTATGCATGTCTCGAAGATGCCGGTAGGATAGCACCACACGTGATTTGTCTGGGATAGTGTCCATGATCTTCATGAAGCTTGCCAGATCAGGAGTTGGTCTTTGGTCAACAGACTCGACTATCCAACCTTGAAGCGTATTCTCCAGCTTGAAGGATCCCGCTGCTTCGCAAATGTAAACGCCTTTCACAGCCACTGCGTATAGTCTGGCCTGTTGATAGGAGAGGTTGTGAAAGCTTCCTCCTGCGACAGTAACGAACCGATCCGGCGTAATAGCGTGCAAATCCCCGACCGCAAGCTTGACTTCGACATCCTCACCTCCCCGTTGCAACAATAGGTTGACTGGCTTGCCCACGCTTGCGTCCAAGATGTCATCGAGTCGCACGAATCGGGTCAGAAACTCAGCATTGACTTTGATAAGCACATCACCTTCCTGGATCTTGCCATCTCCTGGGCCTTCTGGAAGCACGATCTCAGCAGCCAGTACGCTAGTCTCATTAGGAGCAGCTTTTCGAATAGCGGACTCCCAATCAGGTGTAAGGCCCAGCCTTCGACACTCATCAAAAGGCTTGAGCATCCACTGTGTCTGGATCGTACCACGAGATATTGCTTCGCTGTTCTGTATGCATTGTAGAGCTCTGAGTGGTCGATCAAGGGGAAGAAAATAGTCTGTGGCAGCACCGTCCATTCGACCTCCGGCTTGAAGCGCAACTGCATGACCAGCGAGATTGATCACGGGACTGCCAGAGCTTCCCCCAGTTGCGGCTGCCGCCGCTTGGATGTAATTCGTGTTGAAATCACAATAGCCTTCGCCATATTCAGGAGCATTTCGGTCCAGCCGACTAATGACGCCAGATAAGATGCTAAGCTTCTCACCAGCGTCGTTGCCCACAACTCTTACTTCAACGCCAACCTTCGCTGCATCTGGTCGCAGATCGAGCGCTGTGAGGTCCATGTACTTGATAGCTGCGGGATCAAATTTCAGAATGCCAAAGTCGTGGACAGGATCTCGATAAACCGGCCGTACATCACACTATCATGTTTGTCAGTCAGAGCTCGGGACACCATTCGAATTCTCTCACCTCTTCATGGTTATCAAAGATGCAGTAGCCCCAGAATGGTCCAGCGCAGGCAACATGTCTGTTCGTCATTATATATCCTCTTTCCGCATCCACCACAAATCCTGTTGCCTGACTTGACATAGACAAGTCGGTGTCGAATGAACAAGTCTGGCAAAAGTGTATAGAGACCACGCTCTTAACCACGTTTTCGATTGTCGCTTGCCATTCTGGTGAGTCTGCTGGTGCCGCCAGCGGGTTCAGGATAGGCGCAATATCGATGTCATTCTCCACGTTGTAGACCGTCCCATTCTGCGGCGTAGCATCACCAGGAGTAGGAGCCGAAGCCTCGGGCCTCAGGTGTTTGGCCGGTCGATCAAGGAAAGACACAGGACTTTGCTTGCGCTTGGGTCTACTATCGCCGTTGGTTGCCATGGTTCTGAAGGTGCCAAGTGGCACGGAGGACCGAGCGAAGAAGGTCGAGGGAGGCAAACGGCAGTGATTGTCCCTAGATGGCAAAAGTGACAGAGCTCGAAGCTTTTGTATTCGTACCGATGGGGAACGGAGTGTGGAAGCAGAGGGGAAAGGTTGGCGTCCGAGGTGGTGAGAAGTTGCGACGGTGAATCCCCTTTTGGTCGCAGGGGTCAGGCGGGCTGTCATTCAGAGGTCACCAAAGTCATCATCAGAAGCTGTAAACGGCAGTTGTTGTTACGAATTCTAGGCTCAACCAATATCAGAAGGTTGTAATTATGATCATTGCCATGTCTGCGAGCTACCAGCATCAAGCTTTCGCGTCAAGATCGTCGCGAACAATCTATATTCGGCGCCAGGGCGTTGATAATCCCTGCACGCCAGCTCGAGTCCATCGTCTCATAAGTCAAAGCACCACATTACGGATTTCTTCGAAGCAGAGAATCTAAAGAAGTGCTAGTGGAGAAAGAATTTTAATAATCATACGGTGTCATACAGACCTCCTGTGACCTTGGTGGAGTGCCATTCTTGAAATGTGCCGCAGTCGAGTAAAGGACTTGTTGCTTCCCACCGAGCAATCGTACTCAATCGAGGCGCCGCAACACTACCATTATTTCCTTCTTCCTTCGGATTGTCCTAGCTCGAGCGCTTCGCCAAGAGGAAAATCCCAAGCTTGCGTCGTCGATGGGCCATAAAAGCTTACCTGCACTCAAACCTTCACGCTCCTGTCCGCCTCATGGCTGTGATCCCTCAATCACTGGCCCGAGCAACGCAAGCTTCACGCTCCAAGGGGATCAGGTACACGTCTTGCCGCAGAGAACTGCTTGATGCAAAGTCCGGTAGAGATCCGCTCACAGTGTATCTAGCGGCGAAGGAAATTTGACACGTTCTTTGCAGCTTCTCCTCCACTCTCATATTGCAGTTTCTCGCATGCTCTGGGAAGTTGTCCTTTGATATAGGATGTTGGGCGAACTGGCCTGGCGGAGTGGGTCAATCTCAGCCAGTGTTCTGCAATTGAGGCCCTGTAGCTGACGTAGATTTATTGGTGGCTGACGGTCCTGCACCTAGAAACAAGGCATTGAGCTTCTCGTACAACTCTCTGACATCTGTGAGGTGGGGTGGAGGTGCCATGATGGCAGGTGTGGCCGGAATGGATCCGGCCGCTTTTTTCTTTGCATCTGCGATCGCAGCGAGATAGGCTAGATTAGCTTGAAGCCGACGCATGCATTCAATATATTCCTGGCTCGGCTGCTTGGCTCCAGTCGGTTTCGTTGGATCAATCGGGCTGTTGTTCAGCGGGTTAGAAGGATCCGTGGCTGACGCTGGAGAGCCGGCTCCAGCCTCTTGAGTCGGTGATTGTTGGGGTAATGAGGTCGGCGGCCCTCCCGCTTTACTCTGTGCTTGCAGTGACACAACTTCTTGAAGAAGATATGAATTGATTTCCAAGAGGACAGAAACACGCGCTTTCTCTCGTGCAACTGATTGGGGCGACTGAGGCTGTTGGATACTGGACTGCGCCTGATTCTGCGCCTGCGCCCGAGAAGGGGTTTGTAGCTGTGAATGTTGTGCCATGCCTCCATTATGCGTTGAACCCCGCTGTGAGAGTGGATTATTTGAGGTAAGCAAAGCAGCCGGAGCTGCCATGCTTTGTGATTGTTGCGATGAGGTCACAGAAGGTGACGGCTCGGACGGCGGAAATGGAGGGGCCAGGACAGTGGTATTGTTTACAGCTTGTCCGTTGGACGCAGGACCATATAGTTGTGGGGATACTGAGGGAGTTCGGTGTCAGCATGGGCCGTGGTAGGTAGGACAAGCGGGATGCTGCATGACAGCTGCGATTCGAATCAAAGAGTCTGCAGAGAAGCTTACCATTCGGCGCTGTTGTGGGCATCAGAGCATTGCCGGAGAATTGTGGATTTCCAGGATTGCCATAGAAAGACTGTGAAGGCTGCTGAAGCTGCTGATAGGCTTGCTGTGGTTGAAAGTGCTGCTGCTGTTGATGCTGGTGCTGCCGGTGGTGGTGATGTATTTGTTGTTGTTTGTCGTTGGGAGGAAAGGAGCCGGGGAAGAACTCGTTGTGAATTGGCGATTGCTGGGGCTGGATCTGAAGAGGAGGTCTGGAGGTAGGCGCGGAGTAGCCATAAGGCTGCTGCGGTGATATCTGCTGAACAGGATAGGCGGTAGGGTTGACGTTCATGATGGGGTGCAGGGCACCTTTGGTGTGCTCTAAGAGTCGAGGGTTCCTGCAGGTATCCCGACAAGCGTCGACGACACACAGAGGAGGTCTCAAGGCCGCAAGGATGTCTCTTCGATTGGTGAAGGTGATCTTTTGGGCAGTCTGCAGGTCGATGAAGCGGTTGATGATTGGTGTTGGATGTGGCGGGCTGGACTTTTGCTCTTGGTGCGACGTTTAAGTTGGACAAGGCTTGAAGGTTAGGCCACACCACCCAGGATCATTCGGGACTGCATATCCCACACTATTTACATCCTCCCCTTGCTAGACTCAAAGCTTACGGACAATAATATGAGGTGGACTTGCTGTCGTGATGCTCGGCAAAACAGCCGAGTTGCAACAATTGTAGGTCGAAGGGTTGATGGGATCCAGTAATCGCGCGATCACCGTCAATATATTGGAGGCTGAGCAATACTTTCACTCCCCAGCTTTTCGTTTCTTCATCTCTTCTACCCATTTCCCAGCCAATGAAATTGGCACGACATGTATCCTGACGAGACCATTCACTATTTGCGTTTTGCCGGTCGTCAAAGCTTCCAACAAGCTGAGTTTCTTGCCTATCTTGGCCATCCCGCGCGAAGTGGTATCCATATAACAGTCCACCGTGTCAAGCCTGTATTCTTGCTTTGTGTCCCATGGTAATGGAAAGATGAAGCTCAAATGATCAATAATAGTGTCCTTTTCCGCAAACTGTTTGACGAAGTCGGACTGCGCATGCATCGGATAGAGAAGTACAACGGGAAAAACTAGCATGCTTTTGGGATCCATAGGATCGGGCGAAAGCTGTATTTCTGCGTCTTCCAAATCTGGTGGTTTGGCCGAACCTCGCAGGTTGATGTTTCGAGCTTTCAATGCTGTTGTAAGCATGAATTGTTTCTTCTGCTTCTTGTATTCCTCGATGGCTCTCTTTCGAGCTTTCAAGTCCTCGATCTCCTGCCTAGACTGGACAGTCTTGTTCAATTTCTTCAAGGCCAAATTACCAGACTCTAACCTCAGGCCTCTGAGGCAAACATCGCTGGCTTCAGCGGTCTTATTCAGAGCTAGCAAGGCTGTTGCTGAACGATAGTGCGCCTTGATGTTGTTCGGATTGAGCCGGAGAGCTGAGGCACAATCGAGGGTGGTTGATCTGTAATTCTCTTGATTTGATAAGCACTCCCTTTCGCAGATCTGGAAAGGTCAGACATACTCAGTTCCAGATTACATAACGCCCTGTTCGTAAAACATTGCTCTTCCAGTTCCTTCTCTTTCTTCGCATCCAACCCAGGATCTGCCCCTTTCTCCCACTTGGCTTCCGACTTGTCCGTGAGAACCGCGATAGCTTTCGTGTAAAACTCTTTTGCATCACCCCACTTCTTGTCCTTCACCATTTCGTTCCCTTGCTCTTTGAAAACTTGCGCAATTTCAACTTTGGTACCCTCATATTGTAATGCTCTTATAGCATCCAATTCTGTGTTCTCACCATCTGCAAATACTCTTCAGCATTTGCAGTAGCAACGCCCATGATATATGGATTCTGCATACCGGCATCTGCAGCATCATCCAGGTTGTTCATGAAGAGGGGCGTTTTGCTGAATTCCTGCATAACCTCCTCAAAGCTCTTGGGATTTGGCTCCGGCCTGTCTGCCCCTTTCTTTGCAAATCTATTGTAATACATCTCTTCGAAAACTGCATCATCTGCATCAGCATCTAATTGAGGCGCCTCGTTGAGGTTCAATGACTCGTCAAAGTCGTCCGGTAATTCCTCGACACGAGCCATCTTCCACCACTGCCTGGTCTAAGTTATGACAGAGTTTGCGTAGGAGAACTTTCGTAGGTAGATTGAAGATTGAACCTCTTTTGTACAACGATTTTCATTCAGTACAGATATCAATGTTAAACGTTTGGTCGATTTTGTCATTGTGGCGTGGATAAAAACCGGTGCCAAGCCCGAACAGCCTTTTGATTGTTTTTCTCACTGAGAATTCGCAAGTGATGGGACCGAGTCCCACGGACCGACATGTGCTCTATATCCACTGTCCTCTTTACACACAAGTCGAATCTCCTATAATCTTAATAACTCCGTGGTAAGTGTAGAACTTTCTCGCTTATGAAGTTCAAAATCATCTCTCGACTAACAGGCGCAATGCGTGGGACAAAGCATTCCCTTAGGTATCTTTCGACATCATACTCCATCGCGTATCCCATTCCTCCGTGGCTCATCACGGCACGCTCGCAAGCAGTGTAGGCAGCTTCGGCGGCAAGGTATTTGGCGCTATTGCAGGCCACTCCAACAGCGTGCTGACTGATACTTCTGCCCTTCCCACTAGCATCATATAACCTTGCTGCATGATAAGTGGATAGCTTTGCTGCCTCGAGATGCATGTATGCATCAGACAATGGGTGCGCTATTGCTTGATTTTGTCCAATGGGTCGACCGAAGACTACTCGGTCTTTTGCGTACTGCACTGCCTTGGCCAAGGCAGCGTAACCAAGACCAAGCGCTTCCCCTGCCAACAGACAGCGTTCCGCATTCATAGCATGGAGAATGATCTTGAAGCCCTGACCTTCACTTCCAATCAAAGTATCAGCTGGGACCTCATAGTTGTCGAAGAAGACTTCGTTCGCGTCAACAGCTCGGCCCCCCATCTTCTTGATCTTTTTTAGTTCAAGACCAGGCTTCGATTTATCAAAATCAATGCAGAACATTGACAACCCTTCGCTAGACTTGTTGAACTCCTCAAGTGGTGTGGTACGGGCCAATAGAATCATCTTCGAAGCAACCTGAGCAGACGTAATCCAGATCTTTTGGCCTGAGATGCGATACTTTTCACCATGTCTGATGGCCGTGGTTCTTAACTTCAACGTTTCCAGGCCTGTGTTTGGTTCTGTTACCCCGAAGCACGTACGTGACTCTCCGCTTATGATTTTCGGAATTACATTTGTCAACTGTTCTTGTGTGCCAAATTTGGCAAGAGGCTGCGTGGCATAGACATTAGCATGTATCGACTGCGCACCGGCCATGCCAGCACCTGACTGGGAGATGGTCTGTAGCATTATGGTAGCCTCGGATATTCCTAGACGTAATAAGTCATCCTGTTTGATAATATAGCACTAATCAAAATATCATGCTTACCCAACCCAGCACCACCTAGCTCTTCAGGAAGTGCAATGCCGAGCCAACCGTCTTTGGCAAGGGCGGTGTGCAGCTCTTTTGGGTATGTCTCTGTTTGATCCCGTTCCTGCCAGTACTCGTTAGGAAAGTTGGCACAGACCTTTTCTATCGCGTCCTTGACTGCCAATTGTTCCTCGGTGAAGATGCTCATGTCCATGAGTTTACTGCAATAAGACGTAGAGAAAAAACGCAAGGGCCGCAATGGGGGTGATGTTGCAAAGCTGGACTGGATCCAGAGTGGAATTTGGCAATTCTGACAGACAGCTCGAGGGAAGCGAGACAACGCAGCAGCCATGGTCGATAGGACAATGGGGATCTTGCGAGGAGTACAAGAACAGCTCCCAAATACAACCAATTACTCAATCAGACCCAGCATTGACAGGAGAAGCCCCATGTCATGTAATTGTAAGATTTCTGAGAGACAGTTTCTGCTCTCAGGTCTTCACTTAAAAGCTGCGAAGAAGAAAACCCACGAGTACGTACTCGTACTGGTCACAGTGTGGAGACACCATGAATGATCTGCCGAGCTGCATCTTGCGAGATGCGGAGAATGGTACTTGTAGTCATCAATTGGCCCTGTCAACTGGTGGTGAAGAGGCAATTAAAGGGCAAAGATTTGGAGGGGACGCTAAGCTTTACACGTGACGGCGAAATGCCAAGGAGCTAGTCTCGTTACAGAACCATAACAAATCCTAGCTCCAGGTCACCTTCACATCTGCGGATTCAATTGATCAACCTACATAGATATTCAGCAACCTGGACAGTGCATAGATCCTTCGCATGCCCTTCATGACAGTAACCTCGCAATCGACTGACTCTCTCCTTTTTGTGTGGCGCACTTGATTTGTACGGTCCGTCGCATTCCACCACAACAACGATCGATCTGAAGTTACAATTGTTTGGTACATACCATGGCTGCCAGGACACAGATGACCGTGGGCTCTGCTCCATGGATCAATGCAGAGAAGGAGAATGTGATGCAGCTGCTGGATCAAGAAAAGGAGGAGCTGATGTATCCAGCACAACACGAAATGGAATGGCTGAACGAGCATTTGGCCGAGATCTTCAGCAAATCCCAATTGTAATTCACATCCTATTATTTTCATCCGTTACTGACTAGACATAGTAATGTGACCGATATATTCAAGACTCCTAGGAAACTGAGAGGAAAGACACCCCGAACAGGCAGAAAAAGAAATGCGCTGGAGGCCCGCGTGGTAAGTCTATGCCTGATGCGACGAAGTAGTAATCTATATTGACTACTTAACAGCCACTCAGCGATGTTTTCTCGGCTAAACCTCAGGTAATCTCGAGTCCTAGGTGCACTCCAAAGCCAGACAGCCCGGTCCCAGCTTTTGCTATTGCACAGGACGATCAGGAAGGAAGAGAAGTAAAGGGTGGAGCAGTTCCACCCAAGCAGTATACAGACTCCGGTTACCATGGATCAACAGAGGATGAGATGGAAGTGAACATTCCCATTCTTATCTCGTCGAGCGGACCTTCACTACCACTAGGTATCGCCCAGGGTGCACCGCCCCGCGAGGTGGTGCAATTAACTGCTGGTCCTGCATCTGCCGAAAGAAGAACTACGGAGGGTTCTTTTCATTCGGCTCGGGAGGACATGACTGTGAAAGTCTCCTTTGCAGTCCCAGAAACAGAAGAAAATGACGGCGACGTCAATCACCAAGAACCTCATCCCGTCGAAAAGCCCGACTCAGAAGCTGACCCCGAAGACTTACATGAAGGGACTGTCGGCCTAGATGGTGCCCCTGAGCAGAGACCTGACCTAGCACAGGAATTGGATGACATTGGATCGCCTTCTGACGGTTCCACTCCTGATCGGCCACTACTTCGAAAAAGTAGTCTGACATTTGCTTCCTTGCCAGCACGTGAACCATTGACGACAAAAAAGAGCTTCGGCGCCAGGGAATCTCGGACAAGTCATCTTGATCAGGCAAGAAATGGGAGGAGCAGTTATTTTGGAAAGCAGGCCGTCGGCTCTCATCTGGTATCGACTGAACTTCAGAGGAATGGTCACCTTGACCAGGTCATGCATGATGAAGATGTGCATAAAGAGACCGATATGACGGATGCTGACCTTATGGCGGCTCAAGCCCATAGTAAAGCATCGACCCAAAGACTGCATGAGAAAATCGATATGCTTGGAAAATCACAACCATCTCGACTATCAAAATCTATCCCTTCAGCAGCAACCCTTGCGGCTTCGAATCTGAAAAAATCGGAGGCGGCTTTGAAGGCAGAGAAGGAAGCCGCCCCAGTCCATGCTGTAATGGAGACTGGCGTCGATGAGGATGATGACTGGATCAAGCCTTTAGGGACAGATAATGATCGCCCACCTCTTACCAAAAGTAATACCACAGATGTGATGGAAAACATTATTGGTGATGAGACTGACGAGGATGAAGATGATGAAATGGAATTCAACGTGCGTGCGCCAGAGCTGGTCGCTCATAAGGAGCGAATGAGGACTCCTGTTAGAATGTCTCCTAGTCCTGGAAAGATTCTGCCAGGTTTCGGACATGCGAAGTCCGCATCCACAGCCACTCTGGCATCACCTGGGAAAGCAGCAATGGTATCCGGCTCAGCACACATGAAAAGCATATCTGTCTCTAATCCACCACTTCATTCAACAACACCAAAGGGTTCTCCGCGGCGTATATTTGATGCTCAAAAGTCCAAGCTCCAGTCGATCATGAAAACGGCGAAAGGCCTTTTCACGAGCAGTGCAGGAGTTTCTGCTGCCGCAAAGATGGAAACATTATCACCCAACGCATTGCGAATTGCCACAAACAATATGCCAGGACCTTACCCCAATATCACAGGCATGCTAGAGGATAAACCGTTGCCACCAAGCCCTCCAAAGGAAGGCCGAAGGACCAGGAGCTCAACTGAGAGAGAAAGGGACGAAAAGAAAAGGGAGCGAGAGTGGAAAGACCGGCAGAAAGCAGAGGACCAGCTCGAGAAGGCACGGGAGAAAGAGAAACAAAGCGCAGCGCAATTCAAAACAGAGGAAAGGATTGCCCAAGCACAGAGCTCGCGTCCATTGCAGCCGATCCGTAAAAGTCCGCGCAGACCTGTAAAGGAGCACCTAGGGGCCGAACGGTCGACCGACAACCAAGATATGCCACCACCAGCTGTACCGTCACTACAAAGTAAGGCTCAGCGGCCTGCGAAACCAACTCGAGAATTGCCGAAGAAGAATCGACCACAGCCGATGTCAATCCGTGTTGGCAGCACACTTTCTCAAAGGATGCCAATTACCACCTCCTCGCTTGCTTCAAACCTGCAAGAGACTCTTCCGCCGATCAATGCAAAGCAAAATGTGGTGAACAAGAAGACCAGCAACGCTTCGCTAAATTCTGCTGCTTCCGATTCCGGATTCAAGAGCTCTGTAACATCTCAAGCTGCTAAGCCGAGAGCCCTTGTGGCCGCAGAACGAAAGAAAGAGGCAGATGAGCGCGAAGCGCAACGTAAGCTTGACCAGAAGCGGGAGACGGAACGCAAAAGGGCAGCACAGCAAGATGAGGCTCGTCGTCAAGAGCAAAAACAGCGTGCAGAAGCTGAACGTAAGGAACGTGAGCGCACTACAGCCGAACAAACGAAGAAGGCCGCGCAGCAGCAGGCAATCGAGAAGCGAAGACAAGAACAGGCAAGGAAGATGGAGCAGCAGCGAAATGCTAACGCTGCCAATCTTGATCCTGTAAGTTGTCTCCAAAACCCACCTCCAAGTATTCTGCTCACCCTATCAGTCTTCAATCTCTCATACCGTGCCCCCTGCACCACAGCGACATGAAATGGGGGCCTCGAGGGCACCATCGAGGCTCGGCGCTACCTCAACACTAAATAGATCCCTCATCAGTCACAACCTTCCGACTAACCCTGCCAAAGCCCCGAAACGACCTCATGAAGACGAAGCAGGTCCCAGCCGTTCTCAGGCTCCTAAATTCGGAGCGGCATCGCAGCAAGCAGACGCCAAGCGACGTCGAACAGAAGAGGAGGAAACAATCGAGCCTGTGTCTCGACCGACCATTTCCGGTGCCCCAATTAGACAATCAAACGTGGGCAAGAAACCCAGCATCTTCTCTCATGGCTACGCTCCCGCTCCAAACGGGCCGCACATGAACCAAGCGCAAAACCAGCACCATCAATTCCCTCAACCACCCAACCCACATCGCATAGCCCACCCCAGCGAAATGTCCAAATACGCCAACGGCAACAAAATCCCCTTCGCCGACGCACCCAACCCACCAGCCTACCCCCAACACCACAAGACCCCATCCGCCCAACAACCACTCCCTCCACCAAAATCTACCCTTCAACTCGTCAAATCTTCCCCCCACTACACCCCCGGCGAAACCATCGCCCTCCCCGAAATCCCCACCGACTCCGAAGATTCCGACGACGACTCCGCCGACGAAGCCGGCGGCGGCGGCAGCAGTTCCTTTCCCGTCCCCTCCTGGGCCTCCCCTACCACCCTCACCAACCAGCTCATAGCGCAGGAATCAGTCGACGGCGACGCCGTCTTCGGTCCCATTGCGCCACTGCGGATGGAGGAGATCTTCGCCAAGGGCAATAAGGATCGGCTGAAGAGGTTTAGGGAGAGGACTAGTAGTGCGAATTGGGCGCTCAGTGGGGATGGGTTGACGGTCGAGGAGGTAAGGGCAGATAGGGAGATGAGGGAGAGGATGAGGCTGCAGGGCGGGTGGAGGTATGGATCTTGAAGAAGAGACTGGTGGGGAGGGCGGTTCACTTGTGGGGCTTCGTGGAGATGTTTGGCAGCGTTGATGGAGTGAGGGCGGGTGTTGTTCGGGCTGCTTAATGAGACAGAGTCATGTTCAGGAGAGGCTCTTGATCCAGTGGAGGTAGTACAAGTCTGTGTCTGGAGTCGCTGAATCGGGAAGACTTATCAGCATGTACGGGGGCAGTTTTACTCTTGAATAGGGCCTATACTCTCTGCAAGATCGCACGGATAGGAAAGGGTACACATGCATCATTGTTCTACTCTCTTCATTGGCCTTCATCTCTGGCTAAGCTGAGCCGACAGATTTAGTGACTCGTCACTCTAATACCTCCGGATACACGTCTTTTCAGCACAGCATACATGCCCATAGGGGATCTCCGTTGTATTGGTTTTTTCTTCTCTTCTCTTTAGCTCCCAGCTGAAGCAGTAAGCATTTGGCTTTCGTCTCATCTGGACCAGCCCTTTCGACGCCATGCTCGAAGTTCGAAAGATCCCACTCTATCCTCCCCCTTCAAGGACTCATACCTCAAATGCTGCACAGCGATCTCGATCAGCCCCAAGTTCTGGGCGAGAAAGTAAAGAACAAGTCCATACTTCCTGAAACAATCGTCGATGCTGAACAAGTTCTATCAGCACAACAATGGAACATCCTACACTCACCTGGTAGACACCTTGCGCTCCTCCATGTCTGTCATGTCTTGCCAAGGTGGACACTATTCACAAGATCTGGTCGACAATCTTCCTGACATGCTCCTTGTCATCTTCGAGGAAGCCGATGATCTTTTCAACCGTCTTAACGCCGGCCCTTGTCTCACTGAGACAGCCGTCAAAGCTTTCCTTCAGGTGTTCCAATTCTTTGTAGACGTCGTCGACGCCAAGCCTGTTATCTCGAGAGTACATCGCTTTCATCATGTTGCAGCATTCCATCACCGCGTCAATATTGTCCTTCAAGATATTCCCAACTTTTCGCATTTCAATGACGCTTCTGCCAGGAGGTTTAGCCAGCAAGGGTCGAGGACTGTTGATAAAAGGAGCAACAGATGAGGGCCGTGGAGGAGGCAGGTTCATGAACCGAGGTGACGGCGTGTATATGTTAGTCCGTTGAGTGTTATGTCCACGTTCTTGGCGGTTGTTAGACGAGTTGTGAAACTTCGTGGGATGGACGGGGTTGAGGAGCTTGAGTCGTACCGGCAATTCGACCTTGTGACGACCAATTCGTCCAGCAGCGACTTTCAGTCTTTTTGCCGACGAGTTTGCTGCTGTTCCAACGCCACTTACTTCCAAGTCATCATCGTCAACATTAATGGGATGTTCGACTGTGCCGGCGCCTGTAGCATCTTCTTCCGGTTCTCTTCCTCGCTTCCTTGCTTTGCTTGTGTTGTCACTTGCGTCACCGGGACGATAGCGGTCTGGGTAGACGGGATGGTAGGGGGGGCGTTGAATTTTTGGCCTCGCAACAGCATGACGAAAAGCAATGCGTCGGACTGACCAGATCAAATCCATCAGAGCTACCTGGTGGCGTGTGTTGAATCCAGATCTGTTGGCAGCATCCGCAATCTCCAGGTTCAGTCCATGTAAAACAAGCACTGGATTCAACGTGAGATGAGATCAAGGCATCGTGAGACCATGGAGGGACTTACCACCCTGGTTCAATCCTATCACTCCAGTATCACGATGTTCATAAGAACAACTCACTCCAAAGGAACAGAAGCGTTTGTGAAACCATTCGTAACAAGTTCCGCGCTGCTCATAGAAGTCGGCCAACCGGCCCGTGTCCCAGTGTCCGTAATGGCAGGTCTGGACGTTACTGGCGTCAATGTCAGGGCATCGAGGCCCGAAAGCCCAATAGCGGCATGTCAGTAATTGCCGACCTGACCATACAGGCATTTCGAATCGAAGAGCGTTGTAGGTCTTCCTGGTAAGCTAGCAGCAGAACAAGAATCTGGGTGAAATTTGAAAGATGAAGTGAGAGAGATTGGAGCCGTGCGAATCATGTGAGAAGTGCGAGTGATAGCACTTCAATCAACCAAGGACCAAGACCATCCCTGCAGACAGACAGGCGGCGAGACGCGTTTGATGTTGTGAGAGAAGTTGAAGGATGAAAGGAAAAGGTGGGAGTGAAAGATGGTGAGGTTGAGGTGTGGGATCAACAGGCAGAGGCAGGCGCGCGATGAAGACTTGGCAGAAGTTCGAGGCACGAGGCACCAACGCCTTGAAGTCATAACTGGGACTTCTATGCAGTAAGTGTGCTGGAGAAAATCAGATCCCCCATGACGCTGCTGTGCCCAAGCATATCAGTCCCGTCTCGAGGAGCATTTTGTGGCAAGAGAATAAAGAGAACGAGAGGCATCCTGATCCATCATCATCGTCGTCGTCGTCGTCATGCAATTATCATCTTCTCGCCTCATGCAGAAGCTCGGCGTTTCTCGCCCCGGGGAGCCTCACTCAAGCCAGCCTCCATACTCAGCTTTAACAACAGATATGCAGCTTTTTCGTCACTCAAAAGTGGACTCTCTGGCCTCTTCCCCTTGTCGCCGTGGAGGTTGGAGAATACCAGGGATGGCTCGTAGGAGCCAGGCGTGTCATCGTGATATTCTTCATCTTCCCCTTGAGCTTCTTGCGGTGACCTGAGTAGTAATGACGTCGTGCTGGAAGTGCCGGCTGAATCGGCTGATCTGTGATCTTCCTCGTCTCCCTCGACGGCTTCTGCTGGTATGCCTGCCAAGATCTCCCGAGGAGATGGGAGACGGTCATGAAACATCGGACCCACAGATCTAGGGGTATTTGCCGGCGTCCAAGTGTTGCAGAACGGGATGGTTGGGGAGAGGGACTTTGCTAGGTATCTGTCTTCGAAGCTGGAGTCCGAAGTGTAGCCACTTCTGATGTCGGCAAATTGACGAGCCCTTGGACGAAGTTGCTTGACCTGTCTGGGGATTGTTGGGGATTCAGGCGTCAACGGACTTCGCACGGCTGAGGCGGCTCCAGACGGGCCTTTGCTTTCTAGCTGCCGATAGAAACGTGCCTGTTCGGTGCAACGTTGGGTGATCGCAGGATCGATAATCATTGCACCAAATCCCTCATTTTCTGGCCGAAGGCACATCTTGGGAAAGTCCGGGCCAAAGACAGGAGTCAGTGCGTAGCGTATTTTCCAGCAGAATGTCGCAGCAACTGCCTTGGCAGCCTCAAACGGCATCCAGTAGCCTGTATTTGCCATGAGCAATCGGACAATTGTAGCCCTCGGCGACAGGCATTACCTTGTGCAACCAACGCGCCACCCGTAATGCTATGACAGATCTCCCGCAAACCTGGATTGCGGTTCAACATTTTCGCAGGGGTCGTCTGTTCACTGTCAGCCACCTCTGGAAGTACAATTTTGCTCGATGCAGATAGCCCACCTTTGAATACCCTGTGCACTTGAAGAGAGGTGTTGTCCGAACAAGACCGATATTGTAGTCCCACATCATAGTGTGCACTTTGTCCTCATCTTGGGCCTTGAATTCATAATGGAATACTGGATGAAATCAGCAGAGCCCCCAATTGACAATAGCATTGCATACCTTCGAAACCATCGCGTTGTGTCTTTTCGAGGAACGATTTCTTTTCGCTGTTGTAGGGGACGTGTCGAGGATATTCCATGATTCTGCCCAGTGGATGGACATGATGTTCATGATGGCGTGCTGCAAATATCTCATTTTGTTCTTCGTAGGCAGGATAGCGACACTCTCCGTGGATGCTGCCCTTGACGAAGACTGCCGCATCTTTGCAAAGCTTCTGCTTTTTGCGTGGATAAGTTGGTGAGGTCAGTTCGGCGTTGTGTGTGCTTGGACTTGGACTTGGTAGCTGGAAGGTCCGTGTTTCTAACTCTGGCATAGGATTCAACAAGCTGTGTATAGCGGCCATGATGGTGGTGATGCTATGGCAAAGACGAGGCAGAAAAAGAGACTTGTATTCCACAGAAAGTACAAGCCAAGAAGGTTAGTCCCGGGGAAGACCGTACAATCGAAGGTGTACACGGGAAATCGATATCGGCAAACACAAGGGATTGGAAAGCCTTTTAATTTGAGGCACAAGAGTCAGACGTTTGGGTCAAAGAGTACCTCGCGGCAGACAGCAGCATTGGCCGTAGGAGCTTGCAGGGAGCTTCAAAAGCCTTACTGGACTTTCGGAGAAGGAAAGCCAAGTACATGCAGAGCTGTCGATGCAGAATGCAAGAGCTCTTGATTTGTTCTTTGTCCTATACAGCTTGGCGTCTGAAGATATGTTACCTTGTCCAGGTAGAGGCACGTCGACCTTATGGGTGGGAGTTAATTCGTTGAAAGGCCTATTGAAGCACTGTGTTGTTACGAGCGGTGAGGAAGCCCAACTAGTGGACATCGTGGAGACACAAGCGCTTCTTTCGAACTATTGCCGATATTGTGCTGTCCGTAAGAAGGCTGTTTAGTCGTTTGCGACTTCGGACTCCACCCTGAAGGAACTTTTAAACAAACTGACATGCATTGAAAGCTTTCCCACTCCCATGGAGAATTTGTCACCGAAGAGCCCAAAGGACGGGAGTAGGGACTGAGTCGGAAGCGGTAAAAAGCCTGGCAATCGGCGCTTAGCCTGAGAGTGGAGCCGCTGGTAAATCAGACATTCAGTATGGACTGTGGAAGCCCGTTTTGGTAAAGTGTCAAGCAAGCATCCTCATTGCCGGGCCGGATTCTCCTGGTGCTGGATCATAGTGGGCAGAGGCCCACCGCCTATTCCACCCATCTTTTGGAGACGCACGAGTCCTGGAGCTCCACTGCAACCACAAGCCAGCACGCCGAGCACTAGTCAAAGCGGCCGTCAGGAATCAAATTGTGCATAATGCTGATATGATGGAAGCCGGGCCATGTGGAGGCTCATTGGGGTGACACAAAAGAAGATCTGATATGGCAGGAAGATCAGTAGACAACACGTTAGGGCAGGACTCTTTGCAGTAACAAGGAGAAATCCGCAGGGCCATGGCAGGGATACACGGAAAGGTGAGACAATCAGACGACAACAACCGCACGTGTCTCTGAGCTTTCAAGACGGGGGACTGAGAACAGCACACCTGTCTTCCCAGATCATCCTGTAAGTCATCCAGCCTAAAGCGGTTTGATCCCGTTGACCGCTTCTGTTTGGGCAGAATTGCTTCCATGCTGGTATCCGCAGACTAAATAGCTTGAAGGAATCAGAGGTCTCTTGCAAAGCTTCTAGTGCGTTTCCAGAAGGCATGCATGTTTGCAGGACTTTAACACCTGCATTGAAAGGAATGAAAGACCACACAATAGAGAATCGAGCAGCAGTGAAGGCAGACCTAGGTCATTTGTGTCCTATCGCAGGGCTCTCCGTTACCTCAAAGGGCATGAGGCTGTCAAACAACTGCATGAGCCCCGGATCTGTCGGGGATACACTTGATTGGCTTCGCGGCCATGGCAAATGCGAGTGCTGGTTCAGCCACTTTCGCGACGTAGACAGGATAGACTGAGGTTTCGCTTTCATTGGAGAGAGCTTCCGCTGTCCACGCCGGGTTCTTCGTGAAAAAGATCGAATGTGCTCGGCCGAGATCGACACCACCATATTAGCCGCCTGATGAGACGGTACAGCTCGTGATTGACATGAAGGCAGGATGCGGATATGTAGGTAAACACAACTGATGGGAACACGTTATTGGGCGAAGTTGTGGGTGGACTTTTGACGCAAGCTCAATTTGCTTGGCACTGGCTGCACGATCTCCGCGTGGTACCAAGCCGTTTTCTCTTTTGCGAAACCCTTTTCAAAATCTACGGTGGTTTCTGCGCTGGATTTGATTGCTTCCCACACTTCGCATTCCCCATTCGCGCGAACAAGACATACAAGCCAGAGGATGGACATCGATGACGATGATCGGCCCAAGCTTTCTGAAGAAGGCGAGAAGGAAGTGACCAGGCTTTGGCGAACATGGAAGACCATGATTGAAATGCTGATGGATCGAGTATGACGAAGACCGCAAAGCAGACGTCGACTCGAGCTTCTGTTAACGTAATCCTGCATTTAGGGATATGAGATCTCAAATGATGAAGTCACCATCTCGCGGTCAGAATTCCAACGACGGTTTGGGGATCGCGAATCCGGATACGTAGAGTACGTCCGTCCCTGGCGGGATGCCTTCATCTCCAGATACAAGAGCTAATTTTTCTCTGTGCTTGAAGTCGCAAACTCATGCGTCTCAATGCCAGACCAAGCGAAGCGATGGACAAAATCCACACACCTCTTCCTTCCAAGGCAAAACCGAACACTGCACCAACAACAAGGAATATTTGGGTCGAATTCAGTCCAGAGACTACTATTGGAATCAAACATCTTCGACAATTTGCACAGCATATTGATGCTAATATGACAAACGGCATTTTCATCACCATGGGCCCAGTGACTACCGCCGCGATGCGCGCTTTCGAACCCCTCACTCAACGTGGCATTACCGCCGAACATTTCCAGGAGAGTGACCTACTTGTTAATATCACAAAACATGAACTTGTGCCAAAGCATGTCCTACTTAGCGCGGAAGAAAAGAAAACACTGCTGGCTAGGTATCGGTTGCGTGAAACACAACTCCCACGGATACAGCAGAGCGACCCCGTGTCCAAATATTTGGGACTGAAAAGGAATAACGTGGTCAAGATCATTCGAAAGAGTGAAACGGCTGGGCGATACGCAAGTTATCGATGGGTCTTTTAGCATTCCAGAAAATCTCAGTCGTTTTCAGCGGGAGCTCTCTGCGGTTGAAGCTTTTGGAGATATGGTCTTGAGGCAAAAATGGGTGTGCATAAGCATGGCGTTGGGAATCAATGATACCAGGCTACCGCGGAGGACTCCGAAGGAGTTGGCGGTGGCCTTCGCCTTGCTGGGTGCGACTCTGTGCTCTCGACGAACCAGTAAGATTAACGAATAGTGAAGAGTCGTCCAACATCCTCTACCCATTGGTATTGATCGACCCTGGTCCCGTAGCACAAGATCCGCTCTGGGACCCTCGGTCCAAGACTCGGCTCACCTGCCTTTCCCCCCATTTTTGAACTCCAGTAATTAGATGTGCAGTTCGAAAAAGAAGCAAGTCAATTACAACTCTAGAACGTCTAGATGCCCTCCTAGAGCGACCGCTGCTCACGATGGGAAAGCGTGGCAGAAAGGTAATATGCACGCCGATCCAGCCATCCATTTTGGCTGACATGGTGATTGCCTCAAGGGTGGACGAGGACGAGACGGCTTCGGACGAGGCGGCAGCGGAGCAAACAATACTTGGAGGGAGAGAACAAACAAAAATGAAATCGATCGCCATAATGCAAGATATGAGACGTACTACAATGAACTCGAAATCGTGGCCGAGGACGAAAAGCAGAAGCTCTGGGAAGCCATGCGCCGTGACTTGCCAAACAGCTTCAGATTCACGGGCTCCAAAGCGTAATGCAATCCACATCGTGGTCTACCGGATGGACTGATACTTGTTAGACATGCTCTGGCTGTCCAGCAGCGATTGAAAGACTTCTACATTCCCGAGATCACCTCTATTACCCACGATGGAGAAGTTGTCGAAGCACCCAAATCCGTTACCTGGTATCCGGATCAGCTTGCATGGTACATGACTACTCCGAAGCATATCATTCGTCGGTCCCCCCCGTTCGCTTCGTTCCAGAAGTTTCTCGTCGCCGAAACAGATGTTGGAAACATCACTCGTCAGGAGGTCGTCAGCATGATCCCTCCGCTCTGTATGGACATTAGACCAGGTATGACAATACTGGACCTCTGCGCTGCGCCTGGTAGCAAATCAGCGCAGCTCATCGAGATGGTACATGGAGGAGAAGAAGAGCGAAGCAGAGCAGTAGCCCAACACCTGGCAAACGGTCTTGACAGACCAATGGGTGAAGAATACGAGGATGAGGGTCGATCCACAGGCCTACTGATCGCGAACGATGTCGACTACAAACGAGCCCATATGCTGGTCCACCAAATGAAACGCCTCAGCTCCCCTAACATCATCGTGACCAATCACGATGCTACATTGTATCCCTCTATCAAGCTCCCTTCGAGCCAGTCAGCCGATGGAAAGCCACTGCCAAACAAGTACTTGAAATTCGACCGAATACTAGCCGATGTTCCTTGCTCAGGAGATGGAACTTGCCGAAAAAATCTGGAAATATGGAAGCAATGGAATCCCGGGAACGCTCTTGGACTCCACCTTACCCAAGTGAGAATTCTTGTGCGCGCTCTACAGATGCTGAAAGCAGGTGGTAGAGTGGTCTATTCAACTTGTAGCATGAACCCGGTTGAAGATGAAGCTGTACTTGCCACAGCTATTAACCGATGCGGGGGGTCCGAAAAGGTGGAGATTATAGACTCGCGCAATTATTTGTCAGGACTGAGACGATGTGCTGGGATGCAGACCTGGAAGGTCATGGACAAACAGGGCAGAATTTGGAGCGATTACGAAGACGTCATGCGCCAGCGAGAGCATGAAGGCATTGATGGACTCGGACGACTTCAGGAAAGTATGTTTCCACCAAAAGGTGATTTTCATCTCGAAAGGTGCATGCGAGTGTACCCTCATCTCCAAGATACTGGGGCTTTCTTCATTGCGATACTGGAAAAGAAGTCGGAGATCAAAGCAAAAATGGAGGGGAAACCGAAGGTGCCTGAAGCTGCGCCAGTGAAAGTGGAAACCGCGAATGAGACCGGCGAAGTGATGGAGCTGGAGTTCAATGGTACTGATGCAATCGGGGTCTCGAATTCTAATGATGCCTCATCTGCTGCAGCTCACCAGGGAAGTGGGTCAACCATGAAGAGGAAGCGAGAAGATAACGGAATGGAACAAGACTCACCAAAACGCAGCGAGGTTGGTGGGGTGGATAACGACGAAGTCGAGCCTACTGCACAGGATGAAGAAGCTGTCCAAAATTCAACTGTGAAAGCGGATATCGACATGCTCGACACACTGGAAGAAACAGTCAATGGGTCTGTCTCGAACGTGGATGTAAATGCACCTTCATCATCGATGGCAGCAATAGCAAAAGACGTCAAGGCCGACCCAGTATCATTTTCTGACAAATACAAAGTGAAGAAAGGAGGGCAATCTTTTGAGGAGCCTTTCAAATACCTAGACCCGGATCTGGAGGCATTGGAAGGAATACGGAAATTTTACGACATCTCCACACGCTTTCCCCGTGATCGATTCATGGTACGCAATGCGACTGGGGTAGCGACGAAGAACATTTACTACACCACAGCCCTGGCCAAATCCATTTTGCAAGAAAATGAAGGCAAAGGTATGAAATTCGTCCATTGCGGTATCAAAATGTTCGTCAAGCAGGATGTGCCAAATCCAGATATCTGTCCTTGGCGAATTCAGACCGACGGACTTCCTATTCTCGAACCCTGGGTTGGACCGCAGCGTCGAGTCCGATTATGGAAGCGGGAGACTTTGCGGAAATTGCTGATCGAGATGTTCCCGCGCTTTAATGGAGACGAATGGAAGAATCTTGGAGAAATTGGGGAGCAGATCAAAGAGGTTGGTATGGGTTGCTGCGTGCTTCAGATCGAGCCCAGTAAGGACAACGATGGCTTGAG
>JAABUK010003615.1_pt1 | contig 25998 bp, 30 predicted proteins | sample 5559141 | NCBI WGS metagenome assembly JAABUK01 (sample SAMN10711869, study PRJNA513367) | rock metagenome | isolation source: Antarctica rocks | place: Antarctica: Victoria Land, Pudding Butte nord | collected 2016-01-03 | reverse complement strand
CAATCTGGGGTGTGGAGCCGTTGTGACTCATCAGACATCCTGGCTTGAAAGTACTTACCATCTGGAGTGTGGAGCCAGTTGTGACTCATCAGACATCCTGGTTTTGAAGCACAGGTGTGACAACATGGCAAGTGGTGGAGTCGATGATGACCTGGGCGTCAAGGCATGTGTCACTGCTGCAGGCAGCTTCTTAATGAGGCAAGTGCAAGATGATGAGGTTGCTACTTGTCAGCCATGGTATCCTCCCATGGCCTTCTGCTATTGTGTCAGGCCTTGTACTGAATCACCCTTAACTGACAGCATGATACTATACTCATGATTCTGCAGGTGCAGTGTGTGCTTGTGCTTGCCACCATGTCATGCTTGGGCCATGCCAGTAAGCATTTGCACACACAGGACGGCAGCAGATGTTCTGATGATGGCAAAGATTGGATAGAGCCTAGCTTTATGCCTCGGCTTGTATGTACATTGTCACACTTCTCATTCTGTCTTGACTGTTTCTGTTTTGTCCAAAGCTTTGCAATGGATCACGGCAACATCTGTAGAGAGCAAATGCTTGCAATCGTTACATGTTGGTGTCATTCAGGGCACAACGCAAGTTGCAGACACCATTGCCGCAAACATATACAGACGCATCAAGAGTGTGCACAATCACAGTGCTGAGTCCAGACTCCATATCATTGCCATCTTGACTGACACTTGCCGCACCATCAGCCACAGCAGCAGCAGCAAGAAGAGGTTGCAAAGAAGGGGAAGATCAGGACAGGTAAGAGGTAAGAGAAGTAAGGAGGACTGCCTGCGCACCTTGAGGTCTCTGTCTCGGCGTGCCAGGTCAGCCTCTTGGTGTGACAGCTGGGCCTGGGTGGCTGCGGCCCCTGTGAGCTGGCGCCTCTGCCTCTCCACCTCCCCTGCCTGCTCATCTAGCTCAGCCCTGTGGGAAACCAATGTTACCCCATGTTACTATGCAGTACTGACAGTACTGACACGCAATGATGAATATGTTGAAGTTGGTAACATCACTCCAGCAACTCAATTGTTGCCACAATGGTGAGTTCAAACAAAAAGATGTGAATGACAGATGTTCTGCAGGGCAGGGGTCTTACTGAGAAGACCATCCTTGCTAGACCAGCCTTGCTAGACATGCAGCTGCAGCAGTTCAAGCATGTCTTGTGCTAGCCTATGCTGGCTCACTCTAGGCTAGACTGTGTCCATGCTGTGCTTTGTCATGCCATGCCATGCTGTGCTATGCTATGCCAGGCCATGCATGTCACCAAGACCCACCTGCCATGCCTGCTGATGTTTAGCATGCAAAATGATTGCACACTGCAAGGCAATCAGTGCATGCTCTTGTGCATCACAATGCTGTTCCCGTTCAGCACGGAGCGCTGCAGCTTGCCTTGCTCTGTCCAGGGCTGCTTTGTCAGCAGTGAGCTGGCGGTCTGTGGCCAAGCACTCGTCTTCATGGGATCGTAGGCGGCGCTCCCGGTCTTGCAGCTCCAGAGCCAGCTGGTCCTGGCGGCTTTGCAAGGCACGCTCCCTCTCTCCCAAGGCGGTGCTGACAGACACCTCCTGCCCCTTCACTCTCTTCTCGCGCTCTACCAACTGCTCATACACCTCCTGCAGGCTCCAAACGCAGCTTTCATGCTTTGTTCATTGAGAACATAGGGTGTTCTCGACTCTGGCACTGTCCCTGATGATGGCGTTATGCTGATGATCCTATATGTGGCCATGGGTTGCACACATAAAATACTGTAGACAGAGGGTTTGGCAAAAAGTGTTGCCCTTGCACCCGCTGTTGTGTCCTACCAGCTAGCGTCTTATGCACCTCCTGCAAAGACGCTAAAAGAGGTCGTGGCATTGTCAGCAATGCGCATGATCTGAAGATTGGCATGTGCCTGGGGCTGCAGTCGTGGAGGCTGCGCCTTCAATGCTGCCCTTGCATGACCAGCTACTTGCATGTCACCTGTGGGGACGTGTTTGTAAGCTGCAACTCCTGAGCGACAGTTGGGCATGCCTACAAGCACGTGGTCAGGCCACGCAGGCCTCACAACATACAGTTTGCTTGTCAGGGCACGAACAGGACTGCTGCCTGCATCTCTTTGGCTGCCAGCCTCGCTTGCAGCTGCACCTCTGCTGTTGTGACATCTTCCAGTCACAGCAAACTTGGGCGCACACAACAGGTAGGTAAACAGCAGGAGGACATCTACAACATCTATATCCAAAGATGTCTCATCAGGGCTGACCTGCAGCTCCTTGGCCTCCAGCTTCTTCTCCTGCAGCTGCGCCTCTGCTGCTTTGATGTCTGCCAGCTGACTGGCCAGAGCCTGCTCGCGTGCTGCCAGCTCCCCCTCGCGCTTCATGGCATTGGCATTGCCAGACAGGGTTGCAGCTTCCTGGCGGGTCAGGTCTGCCTCGCGCTTTGCTGCTGCTGCCTCACGCACCTTGACTTCTGCTGCAGCCTGCTCGACCTGCAGATTCATGGCAGAACAAAGTTACTGAAGGCCGGCCTTTTATATCAGAACAGCTGCTAGCTAAGGAGCATGTTGAGGTGCTGCCCAACAATGCCAGGGTCATGCTTGACTGCTGCAGCTTCATGCACATTCAGATCAGCTGCTGTCTACCAACCTACAGCATCACTGTTGAACAAAGGCCTTGCTTGATAGCGACAGCATTGCTAGACACCGGGCATCTTCCCTCAAGCAAGAGATGCCTTGTGATTGGTGATTGCTGTCTCATGCCATTCGGCTACTGCTGCTGTCTACACGACCCAGATGAAACAGTCATGCAGTGACAGGAAATAGAACAGTGAAGTCATCAAGACCCCAGAGGCAAGCACAAAACAAAGCAGGCTTGACTCAAAGGGTGGCCTACCAAGCTGATTGGACCAAAGAGCTTCGTTTAGTGCACAGGCAGCTGCTGGGCCAGTACAACTGTACAAGTTGATGCAGGCTTGCTTGGCTTCTCATTAAAATTGACGGCGAAAGGTGTAGTCTGTTCTTTCTTTTCTATTTTCCTTGATGCAGGCTTGGCTTAGCCTTGCAGCAAACAGTTGCAAGGGTTTACCTTTGCCCAGAGCTCGGCAGTGAGTGAGCTGAGAGACTTCTCCTTCTCAGAGGCAGACCTGTCCTTCTGGTCAATAGCTGCAAGCTTGCGTGCCATCTCTGCCGAGGTGTGGTCTGCGGCTTCTTCCCGTTTGCGCATCTGCACACCCAGAATCAACCTGCTTAGAAACATAAGCGCAGACAGAAACACACACTGTGGACAGACAGACATGAGCAAACAGACAGACAGACAGACACTTGCACTTGAACGGAGTACAGCAGCTCATGGTGGGCCAAGAGATGAAATGCACTTTGCGTTCCCAGCCTCACAATAGCTTCATTGCTTCTGCAGGTTGCATGACACTTCGTTGCAACTGTGTGGCAGACTGACCGTGCTCTCTTTCTCATCTAGCTGGTGCTTGAGGGCCTTCAAGTCACTCTCCTGTACTTGCAAGGTGCGCTCTAGCTTATGCAGATCCTTGGAGGCAGATTCCACCTCAGCCTGCAAGGATCAACCACATAGACTTCACATCAGACACCACATCAGCATACAGGGCTCACCATAACTTTTGTGTCAGCGTATAGGGCTCACCACAACTTTTGTGTCAGCGTATAGGGCTCACCACAAGCGATATGTCAAATGGGTACTGCTCATGCTGCAACTCTGCTCCAGACAGGGGTCAATGGCAGAACGGTTGACTAGGCTGTTGTGCAGAGCTCATGTCTTTGACCCAGTAGTGCCTTTTTGCATCAAATACATCCAAGTCAGGCCACAATGGCCGTATTAGCAACTGCACATGATACACGTCGTGGCGTCATTCATGTCACTTACTTAGAGTAGGATATGTGGGTGTTGTGTTTTTGGTCAGGCAGCATCTAGGAGCCTACCTCTTGTTTGGTGATCTTGGCAGCACGCTGGTCCAGGTCAGCAGCCTGCACTGCCAGCAGGTGGCCCTGTTTGGTGTTGTCCTGCTGGGCCTGCGCCAATCGATCCTGAAGGGCACGAATCTCCTCTCGCCCCTTCTCCACTCCCTTCAACTGGCTGTCCAGCTCCCTTCGAGCTGCAGCTGTTGCCTCTGCCCTCACCTGAGTCATATGCCATTGCACGTTGTCACGCTGAGTCACAGGCCGTTGCACGTAGTCATGCTGAGTGACAGGCCATAGCACACTGTGTTGCTGAGTTGCGCATGTTTGCTGGACAGCTAAACATCTTGCTTGTGCTCTCAGGAGGCTTATTTCTGACTGCCTATGGCACTTGATTGGTCCAGTTTGATGGTTGATACGCTCTGGGAAGGTTTCAATATGTTTGATGCCTGCATGCCCTCATGACAGCCTTTGCCAAGCACAACAAAGGACTTTGTCTCAGGCAAGCAACAAAATGTGACACAGCTGCTGCAGCTACACAGCACAAATTTATGAGCCCCGGATGGCATGCAGCCCTGGGCCAACACAGTGCAAAGATGCTGACCTGGGTATTGGCAGCTTCAGTAGCCTGCTCAGTGGCTCGGCGAGACAGCTCTCGATCCCTCTGATTGAGCTCATGCCTGAGCGCTACCAGTTCTGTATGCTCTTCTGCCAGCTGCTCACTGCGCACCTGCAATCCCAGATATGTGCAAAATGGTCACACTGTTTAACATTTTCTTACGAAATAGGCTGGCACTGTCAGCATGCAGGCAGGAAGAGACAGCAGAGGGCAACATCACCTCTATTGTTCCGCAATAGACACTATAACTCATGACACAACATGCATGGCCAAAGCTTCTGGTTACAACCATGCCCAGTCACTTTTATTCACATCACCATCAGTTAAGGACAAATCAGAAAGTTTGTAGCTAGAGGGTGGTTTATGTACCTTCAGATGTTGGGCTTGCTGCTTGCTCTCACGCGCAGCAGCATCAAGGCGCGACCGCTCAGCCTCCCCATCTTGCCAAGCGCGACGCTCCATCTGCAATCGCTGCGACTCAGCCTCCTGCTTCAGGCCGGTGTCGGCCAGGCTCGTGGCCCGCCGCTGCAGGTCCTCTTGCTCATGCTGGACCCGGCTGCTCATCTGTGCAACATCCTTCTCAGCACTGTAGATGGCTGCCTGCATCAGAAGCAAGGGTCGTGAGAAGTGTCCATGCTCTGCTGAGATGCAGGCCAATACATGATCTCAACACACCTAATGACAGAGTCCACCTGGGGGCCTGAACCTGCATTGGGTACAGCTGGTTACTTATCTCAGCTGCATGCAAGCTTACAGGGAGATGCTGTAAGAACGTCAAAGCTTTCAATGTGGACATCTCGACAAACTTGCACAGGTTTTCAGTGGTATGCTGGGCAATTAGCCGTAAATTGCACCCAGGTCTCATGCTTGAGTGAGCGTAGCATAGTAAACAGAGGTGCACCTCACGGCTGTCCAATTCTTTGGTGCGCCCAGTCAGCAGCGCCTTGGCCTCTGCTGCAGCAGCCTCCTGGCGTGCTAGGGCCTGGGTACGGCCCTCCAGGGCAGCTGCCGCCAGGGCTGTTTCCCTCTTCATTGCCTCAGCCTCTTGCTGAGCTGCCTTGACCCTCTCAGCTCCCTGTAACAACAGTGCTGAGCATGCTGTGCCCACCAAAGCTGTGCAAAAGGCTTTGCTCTTTGTCAGCAAGACCTGGCGGCATCTGTCATGCAGTCAGCTGACAATATACCAGCGTTCAGGTTGAGAGACAAAGGACAGGCTGGCCTGCTTGAGACTTTCTTTGTTGCAAACGATCTGTGTATATGCAGACCTGACTCCACATCACAGGATGTTCTTGTGTCTCAGGTCTGCTGTGCATCCCAGGAAGCACATGGGCTCTTACTAGTACCTTGGCTGAGACGTCTTCTGTGAGCTTGGCCCAACGCTTTTCAGCAGCAGCTTCAGCTTGATCTAGACTGCGCTCCTTGGCAATGATGTCCTGCCGCCGAGCCTCCAGCTCTTGCTGCATGTGTTGCTTGTCCTCTGCATTGCATGCATACACTCATTCAGTCCATAGGTCGCAGGTGCAACTCATGCTATGCAATGGATTCAAAGACATGTCGGCACACGCAGGCAGCAATTCCCCTGCTGTGCATTGGACACTGATGGAGTGCTGATGCTGATGCACGGAGGACTGGAGGCAGAGACCACTACTGCTGAACAGCTCGCATGATGATGTAAGTGCACAGCAACTGCAAAGCAGTCTGGGTTTCTTGTCTCTTTGTGCATGCTTTGCACAGCAGAGTCGCTAGAGCACAAAGCTGCAGCAACACCACAATGTGCAGCCCACAACACCACAGTCTATCAAAGCATTTTCCAAGGGTGCGCGCTGACATCATGACAGCCAACCCTGATGTCTGTATGCATCCATAAAGCAGCACGTATATGGATGCTACCAGGTCATTACAATCTGCAAATCATGACAGTAGTGGTTAGAGCTGCAGCAAATCAGCTTATACATTGCCGAGGAAATGAATACAGCGCCCCTACCAGACAGCTCAAGTTCCAGCTTGTGTCTGTACTGATGCAAGTCCTCGGTCTTACGTGCCAGACCTGCCTCAATATCATCCACATGCCTCTTGAAATCCGCTGCAAGTACCACACCCTCTATGAGCTGGCATGCTTCAAGGTTTGAGTCTGTGCATCACATGTGTGCAAATCTGCATATTATCCACAGGCAGATGCAGCCCAGGGCTGCATGAGTGCATGTACAAGAAGAAGCCTGGTTAGGGCAGCAGCAGCGCTCTTCAAGCAACAGATCACAGGCTGCACGTGTCAATCGGTCTAGCAAAGACACAGGCCAGGATTGCTGCTGGTATCACCCAAGTTGTGCTGCTGGGAAGTGCATGTGGGTTTGCGCAATTGGGTGCATCGCACATAGCTTGCAGGCTGCTGTCATATGAGTCAACATGTCCGAGCTCATATATGCTTGATATGCACAGAAGCATGCACCGCATGCTGCTTCATTCTTGTGGTCACATGAGGATTGACGCTGAAAGGTGTAGTCTTTTCTTTTCTTTCTGGTCACATGAGGCAGGATGGTCATCTCAACATGTGAAGATGCACAACAGGATGCATTGCAATGGCTGCTGGGATTCACCTTCTTTGTCCTTGAAGGCTTGAGCATCACTTCCAAGAGAGTGCTGCTGGGCCTTGAGATCAGACTCGCGCCTGTCCAGAGCCGCTAGCTTGTCTACATGCTGCACCATGCACAGCAAGCAAGTCTCATGCCAGAGGCACGCGATGATCACAGTATGGGCACAGCCTGTGCATGCGGTTGGTCTGTAACACAGCTGTGCTACTCACTGGCCAATCTTGGATGAATTGGCAGATCTGGTGATCTAGGCATGCTTTACAAGAGCTGCTGTTTCAAAGTGACATGTGTAAGGCATGTGCTCAAGCTCCACAGAGTGGACACTTGACCAGGCTATGCCATTTTACTACTGAACATGCATAACAAGCGTGCCATTTCATGACCATCTCTCCACTGATTTGACAAGATGCTGTGAAACTGTTGTTGACCTTGCAAACAGTTTGTAATTTGCAGACATTGCTTGACTAGGCAAGCAGCGCTACATCAAAAGCCTGTATGAAGCATGGTAAGCAGGTATGCATCAGTGTTTGTCTGTAACAGTGTTTGCATACCTTGTGTTCAAGCTCCCTGGCTTCAGCTATAGCTGTTGCAAGGGCGGCCTTTGCTGCAGCCAATTCACCTTGGACCTTTTCTACATCTGCTCGCTCGTGAGTCTGCACTCAATTGAAGTTGCTGAATGCGTCGCTTGCTACATTGCATACTTGTGCTGAAAATGCTACTGTCCATGTTTTCACCTTGAGACTTGTGGTGCGTGGGATGAGTTGGTGCAAAATACAGACATGACTCAACACCCCATGTTGGGTGCAAAATACAGGCATGCACAGTCCCAATTCTGAGTAACACACTCAACCTGCTGAAGCGGCCATTCTGGTCAAACAGCTGTGATTGCAGCAATTTTGTACTAATTGAGAGCTCTGGGCTGCCGCCTTGTGAGGCTGCTGTTATGATCGCTGCAAGCGTAAACTTTCCCCCCTCCCTTCTGTAGTGACTGACACACTGTAGTCCTACGTCATGTGGCTTACCAGCTCTGTCTCCTGCCGCCTCAGCAGAGCAGCCCTCTCATTCAGCTCATGCTCACGGTCTTCATAGCGCAGCTGGGCATGCTTGGCCTCTGCCTTGGCATCAGCCTCAGTCTTGCAGACCACCTCCAGCTTGTGCTCAACCTCTGCCTGCTGCTTCTTCAAGTACTCCCGTTCCTCTTCACATCTGCGCATTGGAACTGCTCAGCGCGCCACAACCAGGGAAGCTTGACAGGATATGCAACTTGGCAGTGATGAAGGAATGGTGCGTGAAAGCCTGGCCCGATAGGATATCCACCTTACTCAAGAGATACAGGCAGGCATGCGCAGCAGTATATCTGTCACCTGCTTGGTGCTTGGTAGAGTGCTGCCTTGCCGATGCAAAGCTTGACGGTTCATCCCTGTTTGAGCTTGATGTGAAAAGCAGACCATGGCTGATTGCTGGTTGCTGACAGAGCAGTATCAGCATGTGCTGACATGCAATGCAACAGTAGAGACCACATTGACACACCGTTCAGGTGAGGATGGGGTGTCTTACCTTCGGCGCTCAGAGGCAGCAATGGCGTGGGCCTCCTTGGCATCCTGAGAAGCTCTGCCTGCAGCTTCTTGGGCCAGTGCCAGACGCTGCTCATCACCCTACGGATACAGACATCATAATTTCCATCAGCATCTTGAATGCCGAGTGGTATTGCCATGCATGTCTTGCAGGCAGACTGTTGGACGTGGCTAGTGCGGATCCATGCTGCATTTGTGTGCATTGTGCAGCAGCCAGAAGACGTGCCACTGAAAAACCCCAGCGAATTGATTTTGTGGAGATTCAACTTGTAGACACCGTGGCTGAAACAGCTCAAGGCCTTTGCAGAGCATCAACACAGTGGCAGCACCAGGGCAGCTGCATGCAACCTCTGGCTTGCTGTCAGTGCACATGCTTTGCATCGTGAGCTGGAATCTGCCTCACAGCAGAACACAAGCTGAGACATTACAGTTGCCGACAGCCTGTTGCTATTGGACATGTGCGCAGCAGCCATCAAGTGAAGCCATGTACCAGGGTGCACAAGTTGTGGTGACAGTGGGTCATAGGGTAGGTGATTACTATAAGATGCGCAGGCAGAGAGTTTGAACAGTGGAGGAGGCAGTACCTCTAGCTGCAGCTTGTGGCTGGCCAGGCGAGCCTCTTCCTCATTGACCTGCTGCTGGTGTTGAGTAAGGCGCTGCTCCTGCTGATGCAGCTGCTGGCTCAGCTCCTTTGCCTCTTCGTTGCCATGAAGCTGCTCCTGGATGCATCAACACAGTTTGTTGTCAACTACATGCAAAGCTACAATGCTGTAGATTAGACTCTGGTTAAACTTGGCAGGGGGAATGCAGTGATAGCTCAGACTAACTAGCAGTATCAGCTGTGTCAGCTGCAGATTGCTGACTGATGTGATGGTCACTCAGGCTGCAGGGTTTTGCTGAATGCTGTGCAACACTGCACGACATGCTGTCTGCACCACCTTGCACACCACCACCAGGCAACAGCTTTGCATTCAAGATGGCCTGTGGTATCTAACAGGCATGTTGTGCTGAGTACATGATCAGGGAAGTGCATGTGTGTATGCATAAACACAGGCAAAGAAGTGTTCACCTGCTCAAAGGCATGTCGATGCTGCTGTAGGATGCGCCGTTCTTCTTCCAAGGCCTGGCTCTGACGGTCAACCTCAGCAGCAGCTGACTGCAACAGGTTGTCAGCTCGCTCCTCAGCCTCTTGGACCTGGCGCTCACGCCTCCTCAGAGTCGCCTTCTCTTCTTCACCCCACACCTGAGCTGCCTGTCAAACACCGACACACATGTATAAGCAGCAATGAGATGCAGGTAAGCAATAGCTGCAGAATTCAGCTTGGGTTGTAGATCTCAATCTACCATAGCCTGATGCACACCAGCATGACGCAGGCATATGCAGAATGACGGCATGCTAATTGATGTGCATTAGCTCAATGACTACATGGTGTGAAAGCACAGGCAGGTACTGCTTGCCTTCTGGGTTCAAGTACATCATGCTGAACAGCTGTACAGCAGTTGAGTCTGCACGGCCTCATAAATGGCACAGTCTTGCATTCCAAGCCGTGCTGGGCTGGGTAACTTGGTATAAAGCTGTCAAGGCAAGGCTCACTGAAACTGAATTGGCTCTTCTTCAGCAGTGATGTGAACATGCACAGTGGCGACAGCACGCTGTCAATATGCAGGCAGGACTGTTGACTCTGATGAGCATCTTCTGGCCGTTGTGATTGGCGGCACTGGCACATATAACCATGATATGTCTGTGTAGCTTCCAATATAGGAGTTACCTTGAGCATGTCTCTGGCTTCCAGGCGCTCCTTCTCAATGGTTGCAGCAGCCTCCTCTAGCAGAGTCTTCTGCTGCCTCACCTGCTCCTGCTCGTTCTGCAGGCTGGCTTCACGCTGCGCCACCTCCTTCTCTTGCGCTGCCAGAGCTTCAGCGTGTCGCTCAACTGCGCACCCATACACTGGTTCAGATGCTGTAAGCCAAATGTGCACGGCATAAGATTCATGCTGGGCGTGCTAGGCGTGCTGGGCATGCTGGGCACAGCCACAGAATCACCAGCAAGACCTTCAGCAGCTCGATTGCAGAGATGGCTTGGACAGCACACATGGTGTCAGGAGCTGACACCCCTTGACTAGTTACAGGCTTCAGACACCCCGTCCCTCTGACTGTACCAATATGCAGTGGGTCAACTCACAGGAACAGGGCTATGCACACTCAATCAAGAGAGATTGAGATCCATCAAGAAGGAGCTCAGCTGCAGCCTTGATGCCATGCACAATCAGTAGGAAGTTGATTGGGCCCCAGCACTGGTGCACAGCAATGGAGCTATGCACAATTAGCAAAAAGAGGTTTAGCTCCAGCAGTGATGCACAGCAATGGGGACATGCACAATCAGTTGGAACTTGTTGGGGATCCAGCAATGGTGCGCACCCTCTTTGGCTTGGGCCAGCTGGATGTCCAGGCGCTGTTTGTCCACCTGCAGACGAGCCTGCATGTCCTCTACTTCACGTGCCTTGCCAGCTGCACGCTGCAGCTCCTGATCTACCTGCGCACAACAGTTACGTCTCGGTCATCAAAGCTAGCAGGTTCATCGCTAGCAATGATCAACAGCCACTTCCCAACTACCCTTGCCAGCAGATTTGTGATGAGCACTGATCAACAGTCACTTTTAGTCACCATAGCCAGCAGGGTTCACCACTAGATGCCACCTCTAATGCCGTTGGTCATTGCAATGTCATGCTGTGCACAGACATTCTCAGTGTGATACAAGTGAAGAAAAGGAAACGAGTACGCCTTTTGGTATCAGAGAAATGCCTGAGGGCAAGGTATACTGGGGGTCCCCCAGTGTGGGGGCTCTCAGGTTACGCTTGCTGTAAATCAAGCATTTGCTGACCTGCTCCATTTGCTCCTGCACATTGCGCTTGTCTGCAGCCAGCTGCTTGGACATGGCAGTATGCTGGGCCTCAGCTGCCGAGCTGGCTTCCAGAGCTGCTTGAGTGGCTTCCTCCAAAGCTCGCTCCTTGTCCTGAGCAACAAATCATGACTGTAGCAACAGAGCTCAGACACATGATCAGAGAGACATCTGTGCAGTTGTGCAACAGTACAGGCAGGTGAATGCAATGGGACAGCATAGCTTTGTATGTACAAGCTGCCATCCAGAGGCTGTCTAGTTATCATGAGCAGCCACGTGTTATGGGCAACAGCCACCCGGGGTTGACTGCTCGTCTTTGCCTCAAGTTCTGCCATAGACTAAGATGATCAACTGCAGTGTTATTCCTACAAGAAGCCTGCTGCAAATGCACAAGAGCAAATGCCCCCTCACGAGTAGGGCCTTAGCCTTGGCAGAAATGTATAATCATGCGGGCAACCATCAGGGTATGCCTTGTACACTAGGCTGAACACGACTAAAGTGAAACAGCCTGCTGCAAAAGAAGAGGTGTCCCTTTGATAGTGCTTGATGGCAGCAACAGCAGGAGGATGTAACAGCGCACCTGCAGCTGCTGGTGCCTGTGCTGCAGGTCAGAATGCTGGCTCTGCAGGGCATGTTTCAGCTCCTTCATGTCATTCTCACGCTCAACCACCTGGGCTTGCCTGACATCCAATGCAAGTTGCCCCTGGGCGGCCCTCTCTGACCCTTCCTGCGCCACCTGTAGGCCCCCACAGTGCAGCTGGGGTCTGAGTGAGCAGTTGCTGCTGACGGGCAACCTCTTTGGTTTTGAGGTGTCATGCAGATGAGTGGTGGATGCAGACCATGTGACGCTTTTACTGAGTCAGAGGACAAAGAAGACACATGCTGAAGTATGTCTGCAGGCATGGACAATGACAGAGACTTGGAGTCAGGGGAACTGCTGGCAAAGTTGCAAAAAGGCAGTTAAACAGGGTGTGACAGAACGCAGACAACAGCAAAGGGCAGACTGTTTGGCGGTGAGATAAAGAATGGGCAAGAAAAGGCACCTCAGCAAACAGTGAAGCCATACTCCCCTACCTTGTTTCCTCTTGCACATGCGTCCATCTTGCCTTGCAGTTCAGCCTCTCTAGCCTCCAGCCCTCTCCGCTGCTTGCCCACAGACTCACTTTCTCCTGCCAGCTCAGCACTCAGCTGGCGGTTGGCAGCAGACTCAGACTCAAGAACAGCTTGAGCCTGAGTCAGCTGAGCTCGCTCAGATGCTTGGGACTGAAGGCTCCTTTGCAGGGCTGAGTCTTGCTCTTCCAGCTTCTTGCTCCTCTCATTCAGCTGACGCGCCTACATATTGCAGTGCCAATGACAAAGTCAGCATCATGCCTTCACCTCTGGTGTGCCTGTTGCGCCCTCCTTGTATCTTGAGCTGCTGCCTAAAGCCTGTACTCCTTGCCCATTGAGTTGCTGCCGGAAGGGTAGCACTTGCAAGTGCAAGACATATGACAGGAGCAGCTTCATCTTCTAGGGTTGCAGCAGGGACCTGGCAGCTGTACCCATTTGCCAAGACACTATTCTCTCATGTACACAAAGAAAAAGCCGTGTACAGGAACACAGAAGGTGCATCAGCTTCTGCAGCTGCTGCAGCAGGTAACTGGCAGCTGCAGCCTGTTCAACATGACAACATTCTCACATGCACACAAAGAGATAGCACCATACAGGAACCCAGAAGGTGCATCACCTTCTGCAGCTGTTGCAGCACAAACCTGGCAGCTGCAGCCTGTTCAAAAGACAACATTCTCACATGTACACAAAGAGGCAGCAACATACAGGAAGCCAGGCGGTGCATCACCTTCTGCAGCTGTTGCAACAGAACAGTCTTCGCACGTGCACTCAAAGAGATAGCAATATACAGGAAGCCAGAAGGTGCATCACCTTCTGCAGCTGTTGCAGCAGGGACCTGGCAGCTGCCGCCTGCCTGGCAGACTCCAGCTCCAGCTTGACTGCCCACCGCTGAAGCCCGGTCTCACGCTCTAGTAGAGCTGCCCGCCTTGCCTATTATTCACACACTGCTTGTTATCTTAGAACTTGATGCTAGACTTTGCGTTGTGTGCATTCACGACGTGCCCTTTATGCACTTGCGTCAACATTGGTATGTCTCTTTGTTTGCGCAAAGAGTGTGCGCCGACATGCAAAGGGATCGAAGGTGTCAGGCGCTGACTGGTGCAAGTGTGGCAGGCCCAATGAGACCGTCTGCTGCTCTTGAAGAATAGGGGAAATGTCAAGACAAAGGCAAGGATACAGTGGACAGGATGAGAATATAGTTACATCTCAAAGTCCGCTTCATAATGTAAGATATACATATCCTACAGTATGTATCCTACAGTTCTGTATATACACGTTGCTCAGAGATGTATTTATGTGTGTGAAAAAGTAAGCAAATCAGGTGCACATGTATGAGCCAGGTTGGTGAGTACGCTGACCTGGTGGACCAGCAGAGACACACAACAGATGCAGCAGGCACACAGTGATGCCCTACAACAGGCTGCTGTGCTGCAACAGGGCTTGACAGCTCAGGAGAGCCTCACAGAACAGATGCAGCAAACACAGCAGAGTCTGACTTTGACTGTGGACAGTGTGGATGATGAACCACCGCATGATTCATGCTGCGGGATTGTGGAATTCTATTTGTCAACTTTGTGGTGCATCAGCTGATAAAATGTAAGGTAACAGCGATAGCACAACTTGTGCAGGACCACCAGTCATTGCAGGAAACTAAGATGATGTAATACATCATGATGCTTTGCTGCCAAAAGATGAGGTCACAAACCTGCACATTTCTGCCAAGATCTGAGGAGGGGTCATGCCCAAAGGATGGGGTGGGGGGTGAAGCCCAAGAGGCCCCTTCCCTTGTCAATCCTGCCTGAGTGCCAGATCCCTGCATGGCCACCAGTACCATTAGCAGCCACAAATGATGGCAATAGCAACGATGTGTGCTATGATTCAGAAAGGCCCCTAGGTGTGATGCATGCTCACAGACTGTATGCTAGGTGAGGCAGTAGCAACTACAATCTTACTGTGTTCCAGCAAATCAGTTCTAGCATTGCCTGTCAAGCTTCAGTCAACATGCAGCTATAACAATACGAGATGATTTTCGCCATGCATGGCATGTCTTCTCAGCACAAAACAGTGGTAGGGTATACAGCACTGCAGCCTTCTGTTAGGGATGTGAAAGTGGCAGTACTGGATCAGGTCATTAGCTGGGCTCGTACCCTTGCAGAGGCATCAGGCTGAAGCATTTTAGGGGTCAGCTCTGAGTCTGACTGCAGGTCAGCAGCTTGCAGTCTCAGGGCATGCCATGAGTCATGCAGCTCAGCCTCACGAGCCTCCAGGGCTGCCTCAACCTGACTCAGAGTTGCTCGCATGGCCTCAGCGGCTGCCCTTGCCTGCAGCCATGTGCACAGGCTCAATACGAATCCTGGTGATAACGCAGTGATCAACACTGTAAGGTTTGTCAATCTGGATGGCTTGAGTGACCATCTTTTAGCCATGCCATCATCGTGTTACTGTCGTGTAACATGTCCTAAGGTCGATGAGAGAGCTTTGCATTCACGTTTACTCAATTGTACTCAGCTTGAGCAGCAGATTGCAGCGTGAACAAAGCACACCTGGTCTGCAGCTTCTTTGGCGTGCAGTGCAGCAGCGTGCTGGTCCTTGTAGTCAGCCACAGCTTGCTCCCTTGCCAGCAGGCCCGCCAGCTTTGAGTTGGCTTCTTTGTCTTTGGCCTCAGCTGCCGCCTCTTTGGCTTTGGCCAGGTCCAAGGCTTCCTTGCTCTCCCTGGCTTGCCTGAAGAAAAAACAACAGACCCATTGAAGAATGACTGTGTTGATTCATGTCTGGGACAAGCTAGTAGGTCTGATGGAGTTAGTAGGAGTAAGGACCATGATGAACCACTCGACTCTAGAGTGAGCATTGTAGGCAGAGAGCGTGACTTCTACTTGAGGGTACGCTTTCGCTACAACTGGTTTGCAAAACAAAGACATATTTGCAACCACAAGGGGCTTGCCTGTGCCTTACTGCACATTAAGATCATGGGATGATAGTTGGTTACAGCAACCGAGCCAGAAGCTTATGGCGGCCAAAGACATCGAGATGGGTCATCTACTCTGAAATAGGAGAAATACCAGGTGCATGGGAGGAGTGCAGGCTTCACACCAAGCTAAACTTCCTCTTACTGTCAGCACCACAAAGGTGGAAAGGTAATTTGACACATGTACCGCTGAGCAGAGAGTGTGGTGAGGACTGGTACCAGAGAGTTGGGGAGGTGAAGCAACACATGTACTGCTGAGCAGAGGGTGCAATGAGGACTGGTACCAGAGAGTTGGGGAGGTGAAGTGACACATGTACTGCTGAGCAGAGGATGCAATGAGGACTGGTACCAGAGAGTTGGGGAGGTGAAGTGACACATGTACTGCTGAGCAGAGAGTGCAATGAGGACTGGTACGTGCAGGAAGGGACATACAGGCTGATGGTCTGGTGCTTCTCCTGGCTGTCGGCAGCAAGCTCAGCCAGGCGTGCCTCCTTGGACTGCAGGCGCCTGCTGCCATCCTCCACACCCTCCCTGCCTAGTTCTATTTCCCTCCGTCCCTTGCGCACCTGCATGACCAGATTGACACATTGCATGATGCAGGGGAAGACTGCCCTTAGCAGAAGGTGTTGTCCTGTCCTTGAGCTTCTGTGATCTGTTTTGTTGCTTGCATTTCTTTCTGGATATCCATAAAATGTACAATGTGTGTATATATTGGGTGTTTTAAGGCCAGTCTGAAATGTTGATGTCACAGTTCTGAAATGTAGATTGCATCCAAGCCTTGCCTTATCGGCAGTGGCCCAGCATCATGTGTTTTGCAGCATGCTGATGGAGACAAGCATCATGCACAGATCAGTCATGATCTGCCACCTGGAATGCAGCTAAGCAAGCAAAGACTGCAGGCATTCTGTGGTGCTCATGCACATGTGGAGCAGGATGTTCATGCTGCATCATGATGCAGCTGTTGGGGTGGGGATACTGGTGTCTTGTGACACAGGTTGGGGATTTAGAATTTGGACCTCAGCCTCAGCACTGTCTAGCTGCATGCGGCGCTGCTCTGAGGCTGCCTTGTCAGCATCTAGCTGAACCTTGAGGCCCTCCAGGCCCTGCACCCGCCCCTCCCGGGTGGTAACAGCAGCAGTGCGCTCGTCCAGGCTACGTGTGCCCTCACTGACAGACTTCTCTTTGTGTAGCAGGGCTGCCTCCCTGTCTTGGAAGGCTTTCTGCAGCATGGGTGTGCCAAATCAGGCTCATGAATAGCAGCAGCTGTACCATGCTCTTGTGTGCTCTCACTGACAGACTTCTTCTAACGGTAGCAGGGCTGGTCCTGTCCTGACAGACCTGGTGCAATGTCCCCTTCTCGAGCCAGGATAATGAGTAGCAGCAGAGCACGTTTTCACGCTGTGTTTGCCATCACTGACAGACCTCTTAGTGTGTTGCAGGGCTGCTGCCTCTCTGCTTGAGAAGGCTCATAGCTGAACAGCACAGTGTGTTTATTACACCTCATCAGCATTATACCTCATCAGCTTCCGGTGAAAGAGCTCATGGAACAGCATTTTGTAAGTGACCATGATGCCCTGCTGCAAATGTCTGCTTTGCCCAGTGACGCACTTCTGTCTGCCTCATCATGCTGCCACCTGGTCTACAGACAACTCTGTACCGGATTCGATGATCAAGTGCTCGTGGCACAGGTTGTGGTTGCTCTAGGTTCCATCCATCTGTTTGGTAGAATATTGAGCAGTGAATATAGTACCTCCACAGGACAATGCGTCTTTTCAGCCAGCACTGGCCCCGATGCAACGTAGGCATCGTCTAGCACAGCAGGGCTGAGCTGGAGCCTACTGGCATGGGTGCTTTACCTCTACAGAGCGCTGCAGCTCCTCCAGGTCAGTCTTCTTCCTGTCCAGCTTGGCCTGCCAGTCACTTAGAGCCTTCTCCCTTTCACTGATCTGGCGCAGAGCTTCCGCCTTGAACTTCTGCTTCCAGGCCTCCAGCTGCTCCTCGTGATCTGCCAGCTCCTCAGCCCGAGCCTGCACACCATATGCTATTAGTCACGTAACTTCTTGAGCTCTGAATCATGCAGTGCTCCTCATGATCTGCCAGCTCCTCAGCCCGTGCCTGCATGCCATACACTTGGTGCTATTAGTCACTTAAGTTCTTGAGCTCTGACGCATGCGGTGCTCCTCAGCCCGTGCCTGCACACCACACACGTGATGCTATCAGTCACTCAACTTCCTGAACTCTGCAGCATGCAGTGCTCCTCATGATCTGCCAGCTCCTCACCCTGTGCCTGCACACCATACATTCCATGCTAGTAATGCTGCAAGAACTGCAAGAACACTTGATGCTATCAGTCATCCAATTTGTCTTGGTCTGGGTGTGCAGTAAGATGTGATGTCAGACCTCTTGACTTGAAGAGACAAGTGGATGAGGTGAAGTGTCTTGACTTGTGTTGTTGTGGAGACTGGAGTGACGCATCATTGCTGACAGGGGCAACAATGTCTGGATGCTGTGTTACTCACTGTACATACCTAAACTTGCTCAGTCTAAACCTTTTCTACAATTCTGTGCATGCTGTATGATTGGTTTTCAGGCAGCAGATGCAGCTTGTTGTGTCAGTGCTCCCTCGCTCATGAAAGTGCTGGATAGCGAGCCCTCACAAAAGTGTTGAGGGAGCATTGGATTGCTGAGAGGTCACTGGACAAAACCTTGCTCAAGGCCCCGCCTAGCATATCTTGTTCAGACAGACTCTGAGACAATTTTGTTTGGTTATATGAACATCTTCTGACCTGCCGCTTGCTAGACCTTCTGTCTGCGAGTTGTGTTGTCAAACAACAACAGCAATATACATCAGGCGTTTTGGTGACTGATGTGATCGTGCCATGAATGTCATGAGGATTCTGACATGGTCAGGACCATGCAGGTGGGAAGCAAGTACAATTTATTACCTTGATATCAGCTCTCTCAGCCTCAACTGCTTGAGCTGCCTTCTGGGTGGTTGAGGCATCATTTTCAAGGCGGGCTCTGAGCAGCTCTACTCTGTGCTCAGCTGAGGTGAGAGCTGTCTCACGCTGCCTGAGGTGATGATCAAGGGTCTGCATGACCAAGGGTGACATCAGACACCTTCTCTGTCCAAGCTGGATGGTTAGCCAAGGCACTCAGTGCTTATGCAGAGCTTATGTCAAGCATATGCAAATTGCTGTAAGTGAGGTACGCCTAGCTCACAGTGTGTTGAATGCAGCAACATCTGTAAGATGGCACTGTACTATTTGGGAAAGTCGTCAATGTGCTTCAAATCATTGGCTGTTAGCAGCTATGTCTAAATGACAGCTGCCCCTTTCTTGGTGATCACCATGTTTCCATCGATGTAACTTGGCAGTTGTGCTGCTGTGCATTTGTTTGGTGGGTGATGTGCATCTGTTTGGTGAATGAAGTGCATTTAATTGGCGCATGAAGCGCGTTGGTGCGGTGGACGAAAAACATTTGTTTGGTGTTTGGAATGCTTGACGACCAGCTGTGTTCGGGCGACAGGAGATGCAAGACACAGTGACAGTAGTCGCAGGTGCAGCTGGCACATGACTTGCCTGCAGCTCCTGCTGCTTGGCTGCCAGAGCAGATTCCTCCTCAGCTACAGCAGCTTCCCAGTCAGCTACACGCTCCTGCTGGCGAGCCACGACAGCGTCCACCTCGGTCTTCAAGCTCTCAGCTTCAGCCTCAGCACTCTGTCTAGCAGCCTGCAATAAGTTTGCACAGTCTTGGTTTGGATTTCCTCTTGGCAAAGGAAATGCAATCCTACCGCAGAACATGAGCCACACTGGCAATCATCTTGCCATGATTGATGACTCTAGCACAGCAACCCTGATCATCTTAGTCTACAGCAGTATGTGAGGACGAGCAGTCATTTCCCGCTGTTGCCCATCACACCTGGCTGCTCATACTAGCAGTATGGCCTGTCGATAGCAGTTTGTAGATACAAAGCCATGCTGTCCCATTGCATTCACCTGCATGCATTGTTGACAGGGCAGGTCACCTGGATGTAGTGCTGCAGGTCAGCTAGCTCATGCTGCAGATCCTGCTTCTCGGCTTCCCACTGACACCGCCACCGCTCCTGGTCCCTGACAGCAACCTGTGTGTCAGCAGTGACGGCCTCCTGCTTCTGCTGCAGGGCCATCAGCCGGCTGTGCCCCGAGGCAGCTGCCTCATCAGCTGCTCTCTGGGCATCCTTCCCAGCCTGCGCATACACGGCCATGGACTTTCACAAAGTGCATGGGCGATCAACAGCAGGGCACCTGAGCAGCAGTGAAAGGCTCCTGGTGGTGCTGCAATGGCACAGATGGGCTGCGTGCCTGGGGCAAGCCCCAGAATGCCCTCACGAGCTTGAACAGAACACATGACATGCCACAAGGTGCCTTACATGTGAATGGCATACAAAGAAATGTTAGCAGCATTGTCTTATCCCTTTGGGGCTGATTGAGACACTGCCTTGGCACTCGCTCTGCAAAGCTGAAATGGGAAATGTTGTTGCACAATTTGTAGCCTGCATGAATTGATTGCACTTGGCACCTGCTGGTCATGACAGCTGCTGCAACATACAAAGCTGCTGCCTTCACCACAGCTGCTTGCCTGGCTTGCAGTGCATAATTTCCAGCAAGACAGGCACAACTTGCAGTGGCTGCCTGGCAATCTTTGAGAAAGAGACTATTTTCATGCAACATTCCCCAATAATGTTACTGTACGTATCGACCAATGCTACATTAGCATAAATGTAGAACTTGTTGATGACAGTGGACAAACCCTTTTCTTTTGGAGGCTGCAAAATTGAGATGGGCTACATGCTGATCTGTGCAGCTTAAGCTGCCTTGGAAACAGCCCAACAGCAGCAGAACAGCCATAATCTCCTGCAAAACAGGCACGATGTGCAGAGATTGCCTGCATGCAGATATGTGCAGCTCCAGCTGCCTTGGAAACAGCCCAATAGCAGCAAAAAAGCTCACCGCCTGCGCCTTGTCATGAGCAATGAGAGCCTTGTCACGAGCCAGCTCAGCTCGATCGATTTCATCCCTCAGGTGCATGGCCTTGTTGCGCAGGGCCTCCTCTTCCCCCTGAGCCCCCTTCAGGTTGCGCAGGGCTTCCCCAATGTCTGCCTCCAGTCGCCGCAACTCTGACAGGGCACGCGCCCTCTCCTGCAGCATGCTTGAAGGTGATTTTCCTTTATTCTTACATATATATACATATACATATTGGGTACCACAATCAGGTATGGTACAAATCAGCAAGGACCATATAGGGATGCACGATATGCAAATGGACAAGGCATTTCAAGCCGGCCTAACTGAACAATCCATCAAATCACAATGAAGGTCCCTCAGAAGGAAGTTACTCCAAGTTTTGTAAAGAAAAACTTTGTTTTGAATAGACATGCTCACCCTGGGATGCTCAGATGCACAGCTGAGCTGATGCTACCTAGAAGAGACATGCAGCGTGCACATCTGCCATGAAACCGTTACAGCACGCAAAGGGGGCTTGTCTGACTGCAAGTGTCAATCCATGCCACTGCAGCATGCCTGACTTCGGTCAGCATGGCACGTCATTGCTCTGACCTGCTGTTCCTGGGCCAAGCGGCGGCGCTGGTCAGCATCCTTCTGGCGTACATCTGCAGCAAGGGCCTCCTCCTTGCTGCTCACACCCGCCTCTCGTGCCGCTAGTTCTGCATTCCACCTATTGCGGGCGTCCTCAAGAGCGTGCACTTGCTCTGCCAGCCTGCGAGCCTCATCCTGCAAGGTACACAACTCTCTATGTATTCGCCTGTAATCCCCTGTAATCAGCAGCTGCTATTATCCTGTGTAGATGCAAGCTCTTAGGTACAAAACTCCCTACGGATTCCCCTTTGATCCCCTGTAATCAGCAGTTACTATTATCGTGTGTAGATGCAAGCTCTTAGGTACAAAACTCCCTACGGATTCCCCTTTGATCCCCTGTAATCAGCAGTTGCTATTATCGTGTGTAGATGCAAGCTCTCAGATACACCACTCTACGTATTCCCCTGTAACTCCCTGTGATCAGCAGCTGCTACTGTCTTGTGCAGATGCACCCTGACTGCAGGACTGGCTTGGCTGTCTGTGCGCTTGCTGACCAGACATGCAGGGGTGTTACATGCATGATGAGCCAGGAGACCTGGACACATGGTCCAGAAGATGAACAAGCAGCTTGTGAAGAAAGCTTGGGCTTGCTTGAGCAGCAGCCAGCTGCATGCATCTGAGGTCCCGGTCAATAAAATGAGGTTGCACTCAAAGCTATTGTCATACAGACATGCAATGTAGACACGATAGCTCTGGCAACAAGACAGGTCCCACAGCACTTCAGACACGCGCACACATGGACACGCGCACACATGGACAGGCAACCACTGTCAGCAGGATGAGTAGTGACCTTTTGCTTGTCCCACATAGCGTCAGCCTCTTTGCGTGCATACTCAGCTGCTGCATTGGCCTGCTGAGCCTTGTCTTCAAGGGCTGCCATGCTGTGCTGACGAGCAGTCAGGGCCGCTTCTCGGGAAGAGTAGGACAAAGCATGTTGCTCTGCCTCAGCCACTCTGGCTTCCCTGTCCTTGAAGTCCTGCACTTGCTGCTTCACCTGCAGCACAACCAATGTTAAGAAAGAAGTTCAGTTTGCCTGTTGAACCTGCTGTGCATGCTGTGCCTGCTGATCAAGTCGGCTGATTGAGTCCTCTGATCCCTTGTACAGCAACATGTTGGGAGGTAGAGTGTAGCTTGCAATTCTGCTTGAGCCACTCAGACTGCTGTTGCTGCAGTCTGCTGCTGCTGTCGTAGGGCTCTTTGGTCCACCTGGCAAACACTGAGAGTACCAGACTAGGCTTGATGACTTGATGCCATTTGGCATGTCATGCTAGCCATGCAAGCAGCATGCCATGCAATCAGCATGCCAGTTTGTCTGAACCATGCTGGCATTTCTCCATCTTCAGGTTCTGCCCTTGCTGATCGACATCCAACAATTGGCATGTTTGTAAACACTCCTGCTGTAAGCAAGAGGTACGGCAGTGACAGGAGATACAGCAGTGACGAACTTGCTACAGACAGCAACACAGGGATCAGACCAGTGGTCAAAACAAGATCAGCCTGGTTGGCAGGAATGTGCTGGTGGTCGGCTGTGGTCACACAATTGGGCAGAGGTCAATGCTGATGCAGCTGGATCCAGACTTCCAGTAGACACTTCATTGCACACTGTCAACACTGATGCACCTGGGTTTGATTTCTGGATTTGAACTCCAAGTCCTGCCTTGCGTCTGGCTGACCTGTCAGATTTTTGCTGCTGACAAGTCATTGATGCACTCAACTGCGCAGACAATCTCCTGTTGGCAGGGGCCAAGAAATGGGACGCTGGCGCTCCATGCAAGAGGAAAGAATGATCAACACAGAGACCTGGCTATGCCCAGATCATGATTTGGCAGCAAAGCTGTGCGCAGCATCAAGTGCGGTGGTGTCACCTGGCGCTCAAACATGTCTTCCCGCCTCTGCAAATCAGCTTCCAGCTCAACCACATGCTTGTGTTGTGCTTCTGCCTCATGCAGCTGCTGTGTGACCGCCGTCAAGGATTCCCCAATTGTGGCCCTGTGCAGTGCAAATGACAGTGCACTGTTTGTATTATGTCAAACATAACAAAACCCACTCTTGTGAGAAGTTGCTAGAAATCAAGGTATGCCTGGGGCTGGGCCTCGCTTCTCAACTCCAGAAGCCCCATTAATGCTGTCATGTAATGCTTGGGGCACAGACAATGTTTGACACCAGTAGCGCTAGGCCTATATAGCTGTTCAGGACATCATCAATATACTTAGCTTTACAGGTCATACTTAACCGCATACATGCTTTTTGACTTATGATGTGCATTCTATAACTGCAATTTGAGAGCTTCAAAAAGCTATCTTGAACTTTGGCAGCCATGCAAAAGCTGGACCATGTGTTGAGCTGTGATTTTGCCATGATACACATGCTGGCAGCCACAACATGTTTACACATACCATGCTCATACCGCGCAGATACCATGCAAGCATCTACAAAGACAGACATAATTTACATGCATCCAAACAGGAAGTGCCAGTGCTGATTGCACCAGTCGAAGTACCTCTCAGTCTGCATGACCTGCAGAGCCGCTTGATGCTCAGCTTGCAGAACATGCTGCTGGCGAGCCTGCTCTTGCTCAAAGGCTTGGAGTGCAGCCTGCCGCTCATGCTCCTGGCTCTGTATGCCGGACTCATGAGCCCTGTGCAGCACTGGCTACGATCAATTTTTGCATGAGCAGTGAAAGGCAAGCTGTGCAGGCCATGTTGCTGTCTGCTTCAGACTTCAATTTGCTTAACAGACCAGGCAGCCATTGACACCCAGCTCATGCCAGCGATGGATTACAAGCTGAGCCACGCATGGGGTGCAAGTGCATGACAACAATGGGCAACAAGGCGTCCAAGGGTTGCAGCTCGCAGAAGGAAATGCAGCAACTGTGCTGAATAGCAGGCAGAGCTTTGTGCGGCTATAGATGACCCTGCGTAGAGATGCAAGTCAGATTCAGCTGAAACACATGATCCATACAGGCATGGCTCAGGGCATAGACCAGTAAAGGTCAGGCATGCTGCTGACCTGTCGAGGGCTGTCAGACGTTTCTTAGCCTGGGCAATGTCTGCATGGAGCCTTTCCAGCTTCTGCTCTGCCTCTCCAGCAGCAGCGTCCATCTCAGCTGTGTGCTCAGAGGCTTTCTGGCTGTCATGTGCGTATGCATCACGCTTCTCTGCCCACTTGCTGGCTTCAGCCTGCAGCAGCAGTGGCTGCTCAGGCCTGGCTGTCAGGACTGATGATTGGTGCCTAAGCTGTGGTCAGCAGGTGCTGTATAAAGGATCAAGCAGTGCTGAATTGCCACCATAAGTGCGCTTATCGCATGCTGTGGGCCTGAAGTGTATAACCCACATTGTGTCTGCCTCCATCATCCCAAAAGGTATCCAGATGTATGGCATCAGTTGTCCCAACATACAGGAGGCACCAAGTTGCATGAGCGGACGCATATGAATGCACCTTGCATCACCTTGAGCTCTTCTACTTCAAAGGCATAGCGGCGCCGTGAATCCTCCACCTGCTGCAAGAAGTGGACGCTAGCTCTCTGTACAGCCAGGTCTTCACTGTCCTGCTGGCGGCTGCCTGGCTGAGCATTGTCGCAGGGCCTACCAGCACCTATAGACAACAATGTTTGGGGTGATGTCACGAGGCCAGGTCAAAAGCCAGCTGCATGTAATGCCAGGAAGCATGCTGGCCCACAAGCACTGCTTGGCAAAAGCTGCAACCATGATGCACAGAATAGTCATAGTACAAATGCGCAAAGTGGCATTTATGCTATTGTGAAAATTGCATTAGACAAGGATTGAGCATAGCAGCTATGTGCAAGCTGACCTGAAGTATGTGCAGGCACTAGCTGATGTCTCTGAGGAGAAGTAGTCCTACTTTGGACTGGTGAGGCTTCATGGCCGTGCACAGCCCTTTTCACCTGCATAGCAGCAGGGATTGCTGCACAGCAAGGCGTGGGACACAAGCACTCAAACAGTGTGCTGGCTTGACATATAATTTTGTGCAAATGACGCTCAGCAATGTTGGAACCAGTACCTGTGTCGGGGTGTCAGCCTTTTGCGCACTCTTGGACAGCAATGCGCTTTTCTTGAGGGACTCAGACTGTTCTGCACTTCTAGTGGCTATTTTGGATTCATACTGGCGCCACTGCAATAGCATAGACTGTTTTTGACCAAACGTCGCTTGCAACCGGTTACTGGATGCATGTATTAATCTGTTGGAAACTTTGCCCATCTCTCACCTGGTTCTCAAGCGCTTGAAACTTGTTCAAAACACTTCTGGCCGAGGCTTTGCCTGGCTGTGTGGACATAGAAAGGCAAAGGCCAGCTCCGGTACTCGTATAGCACTTGTAGAGCTACAATGCTATACAATACAGCAGTAGCCAGGATGACCAGCAGCTGCAAACACGGTCTTGTCTGATTTGCACAGCAGGCGTGCCCTGCATCAATACTGCAAGACCGGTGGCGCGACCAGCCGAGCAGCTGGCATACGCTGCCTAAGCAGACGCGCTGTCTGAGCAGCTGGATTGAAATTTCCTTCGTACCAAGTGCGCAAGGAACACTCTTGCGAAGGCCGAAACCCGTAACAATTTCATTTCATTTCATTTTATAACTTACAGTCTGGGGTGTGGAGCCAGTAGTGACTCATCAGACATCCTGGCTTGAAAGCACAGGTGTATGTGGTGTGCAACAAAACCAAGCTGGTGGGAGTTCTGTTC
>JAABUK010003614.1_pt1 | contig 26000 bp, 22 predicted proteins | sample 5559141 | NCBI WGS metagenome assembly JAABUK01 (sample SAMN10711869, study PRJNA513367) | rock metagenome | isolation source: Antarctica rocks | place: Antarctica: Victoria Land, Pudding Butte nord | collected 2016-01-03 | reverse complement strand
AAAAGACATTGTCGTCAGACTCCTGATGTGGGAAATTGGTAAATCATACGCAGATTCAATAAAAGAGTTTGACCGTACGGTTGAATATATTTATGCTACAATTGATGCCCTTAAAGATCTTGACAGAGACTCTTCACGTTTTGATATTGAGCAGGGTATTATTGCCCAGATCCGGCGTTCTCCGTTAGGAGTGGTTTTGTGCATGGGGCCATTCAATTATCCGCTCAACGAAACTTTTACAACACTTATTCCCGCCATTATCATGGGTAATACTTTGTTGTTTAAACCTCCGAAACATGGTACTCTGTTACATTTCCCTTTGTTGCAGGCATTTAAAGATAGTTTTCCAAAGGGCGTTGTAAATACCATTTACGGTCGTGGAAATGTCATTATTCCTGACCTGATGAAATCCGGCAAAATTGACGTGCTTACGCTTATCGGTTCCAGCAAAGTAGCCAATGAGCTGAAAAAGCTGCATCCTAAAGTAAACAGGCTGAGAGCTATTTTAGGTTTAGATGCAAAAAATGCCGCAATCATTACTGCTCATGCGGATATAAAACTGGCTGTACAAGAGACGGTTCTTGGCTCTTTATCATTTAACGGTCAGCGTTGTACAGCATTAAAAATAATTTTTGTTCATACATCTGTTGCCGATCAGTTTTTGCAGCAACTGTCAGAAGAAGTTTCAAAGCTGAAATTTGGGATGCCGTGGGAAAAAGGTGTTTCACTAACACCGTTGCCCGAGCCCAATAAACCAGCTTACCTGCATGATTGCATTGAAGATGCAAAACAAAACGGCGCATCTGTGATAAATGAAAACGGCGGAACTGCCGTAGAGTCATTCTTTTATCCGGCAATTGTTTATCCTGTTAACAATAAAATGAAGCTGTACCGCGAAGAGCAATTCGGCCCCATCATCCCGGTTGTTCCTTACGAAAGTATGGAAGAGCCTATCGAGTACCTGATAGAATCTACACACGGCCAGCAGGTAAGTGTTTTCAGTAACGACAGCCACGAGGTAGCTTCATCAATTGATATTTTGGTTAACCAGGTCAGCAGAGTAAATATTAATGCGCAATGCCAGCGAGGTCCTGATGTTTTTCCGTTTACAGGAAGAAAAGACAGTGCAGAAGGAACGTTGTCAGTAGTAGATGCATTGCGATCATTTTCCATTCGCTCCTTGGTAGCAACCAAAATGAATGATAACAACAAGCATTTGCTCAATGAGATTATCAGCGGGGAAGACTCAAACTTTTTAAGCACAAAGTTTATTTTTTAATGGGCAATGTTTTATGTTTTGGCGAAATACTGTTACGGTTATCACCTGTTTTGCAGGGTGAATGGCTTTTGCAAAATAATATGTCTGCTTTTATCGGCGGGGCTGAACTGAATGTCGCTGCAGCTCTTGCAAAATGGAACATGCCTGTAATGTATTGCAGCGCTATGCCTCAAAATTTTCTTTCGCAGGAAATTATTGCTTATTTGCAGCAGAAAAAAATTAATACTTCGGCTTTTCATTTCGGCGGCAGCCGCATAGGAATTTATTATTTGCCTCAAGGTGCCGATCTTAAACATGCAGGAGTTATATATGACAGGGCTCATTCATCTTTTGCCGATCTGCGCCCTGGTATGATTAACTGGGATAAGGCTTTCAAAAATGTTTCCTGGTTTCATTTCAGCGCAATCAGTCCGGCAGTAAGCGAGGATGCTACAGATGTGTGTGAAGAAGCCTTAAAAGCAGCTTCAGAAAGAAAAATAACCATTTCTGTTGATCTTAATTACCGTGCAAAGCTTTGGCAATTTGGCAAAAAACCAATTGAAGTAATGCCTTCACTGGTAAAATATTGTGATGTTATTATGGGGAATGTCTGGTCAGCCAATACTTTATTAGGTATTCGTGTTGATGAAAATATTCATGGCGACCCTTCAAAAGAAGCCTATCTAAACCATTCTCTAAAAACTTCTCAGGAGATTCAACAAAAGTTCGCTAAGTGTACATCGGTTGCCAATACCTTCAGGTTTGATTACAAAAAACAGGGAATCCGGTACTTTACTGCATTATATCAAAACGGAACCCAGTTATCTTCACCTGAGTTTTTTGCAGACACTATTATAGATAAAGTCGGCAGCGGCGATTGCTTTATGGCGGGATTAATTTACGGATTGTATAAACATCACCCGCAGCAACAGGTTATTGATTTTGCCGCCACCGCTGCTTACGGTAAGCTTTTCGAGACAGGAGATGCTACCAGCCAGGACGTAATAACCATTGAACATAAATTGCAGGCGAACAGATTTCAACAATAAACTTGCCTATATGAAAGACGCAATAACCGGACGATACAGGTGGACGATTTGTTCTTTGATTTTTTTCGCCACTACCATCAATTATCTCGACCGGTCTGTTATCAGCCTGCTGAAACCTTTTCTAGAAAAACAATTTGCCTGGACAGAGCAGGATTATGCACATATCGTTATAGCCTTCCAGGTTGCTTATGCTGTGGGGCTTCTAAGCCTTGGGCGTGTTGTAGATAAAATAGGTACAAAGTTGGGATACGCGCTTTCCACCTTTTTTTGGAGCATTGCTGCCATTGGTCATGCTTTGGCAAACAGCACTTTTGGTTTTGGTGTGGCACGTGCTGCTTTAGGCTTCAGCGAAGCGGGCAACTTTCCGGCGGCTATAAAAACCGTTGCAGAATGGTTTCCTAAAAAAGAAAGAGCGCTTGCGGCAGGCATTTTCAATTCCGGTTCTAATATAGGCGCGATTATAGCGCCTTTAACTGTTCCCTGGATTGCTGTAAACATGGGTTGGAAATGGGCTTTTATCATTACCGGCGCAATCGGTTTTGTATGGGTTGTTTTCTGGCTTATAATGTATGAAATACCTGCAAAGCACAAGCATTTATCAAAGGCAGAGTCTGATTATATTCTCAGTGATACCGATGAATTTCCGACGCAAATAACAGGCGGCAACGCAAGTTCAGTTTCCTGGAAAAAAATCCTGAGTTTCAAACAAACGTGGGCGTTTGTGATTGGCAAATTTTTAACCGATCCGGTTTGGTGGTTTTATCTTTTCTGGCTTCCTGCATTTCTAAAGGCTCAGTATCATATCGAAGGTACGGCCTCCGCTCTTCCGGTAGCTGCAGTGTATACGATCACTACTTTTGGCAGCGTTTTCGGAGGGTATCTTCCATTGTATTTTATTAAAAAAGGTTGGCCGGTATACAAAGCAAGAAAGATTTCTATGCTTTTTTATGCTTTGTGTGTAATACCTGTTGTCTTTGCCCAGTGGGCCGGCTCTTACAATATGTGGTATGCAGTCCTGATCATTGCCCTGGCTGCCTCTGCCCACCAGGCATGGAGCGCCAATATTTTTACCACTGTTTCAGATATGTTTCCCAAAAAAGCGGTCGCTACCGTTACCGGTATCGGCGGTATGGCTGGCGCTGTCGGGGGCATATTGATTGCCTGGGTTTCCGGTATTTTGTTTGACCATTACAAAGCGCTTGGTAAGCTTGAAACCGGCTATTATATTATGTTTTTTGTTTGCGGAAGCGCTTATATTATTGCATGGCTGATCATGAACTATCTCGCTCCGCGGCTGAGGATGGTGGAAGTCTGAATTTCTTTAGACTCTATGAGTGTATTAGAATGGTAATTATGATTAAGCTCAAATTATCAATAAAAAAGACATTTATAGATTACCATTAAGCATTTAGAACTTTGTTTATGAAATGTATTAATCAGAAAATTATTTTCGGTGTATGATAATTTAAGAAATAAGGTTATTTTTAAAGTGTGTTACATTTAAAGAAATACGTTTGTTTCTATAACTTACTATTCCTTTTTTTTAATCTGGGTGCCCAGGAAAATTACAGGGTAATTCATTGGGAGGTTGAGCAAGGGTTATCCATGGGTAACTGTTTTGCTATGCTGAAAGATAGCACGAGTTTTCTATGGATAGCTACGCAGGTTGGTTTAAACCGTTTTGACGGTAACAATTTTAAAGTTTATTTGCCCGGTAAGAATAAAAATGGTACAATAGCCAGTACCCGCATTAATGGATTGGTAGAAGACGGCCTGTATAATATCCGGGCAGGAACTGACGGAGGTCTTAGCCGTTCTGGGAATAAACTATTCCGGGAATAAAAATGTAACTTTAAAGGATAATCTTTCTCCATGACTGTAAATTTGCATACTTACAGAATATTTGGTTTTTGTAAAAGAACTTTTTTCAGATGGTGTGTATTCTTTACTTTTTTCATTTTTATTTTTCCTTCTAATTGTTTTGGTCGAAGAGGGCAAATTGACAGTTTGAAAAAAGCTTTGCCTTCCTTACATGACAGTGCAAGAGTTGATTGTCTGAATGCATTAAGTGGGATTTATATTAAATTCATTCGTGATACGCTTGGATATTGCGATATGCCTCTGTCTGAAACTCATTCCTTACCCACTTTTTCCAGCCTGGCTTCTCATTATACAGCGGAGGCTTATGAAGAAGCAGTAAAAATAAATTATGTTCCGGGCATAGCGGAAGCGCTATCATATAAAGCAGAAATTGAAGATTTTTCTGATAATTTTCCAGCAGAAGAAATGCTTTCCCGCGAAGCAATTTATTGGTACAAGAAAACCTCAAAACAAAAGAGATTAGCAGAAATGTATTTGATTCTCGGCGAGTCACTATATGCACAAAGTTTTTTTACAGAGGCTATAAAAAATTTTGATACTGCCTATGAATGGCATAAAAAAAACGGAAATAAAATTGGAATGTATTGGACACTTTCCATTACCGGTGCGGTTTACCATGAAAGTGGAAATTATGAAAAGGCATTCGAATTGGCCAGGAAATGTCTTGACATGGCAATGGAAATTAATAATGATTGGTTTAGAAGATTGGAATTAGTAAAAATAGGGTGGTTATTTAGGGATATTGAAGACTATAAAACAGCCCTGGAATATTATCGCAAATCCTGCGTAAACACTAAACAAGAAGCATTACGTTTTGCACAGTCATTCACCCTTCTGCAGCAATATGACTCCGCAAAATATTATTATGGCCTTGCAGATACTTCAGATCTGCGAACACTCAGGTTTTACCTTGTAGGTATCGGTGAATATTATTTTCTGCAAAAGCAATATGATAAAGCCCTGCCAAACCTTCTTAGGAGCTTGAATTTTCATGAGCAATATAATGACCGCAACCAGGTAATGCGTGCTTTACTCGATATTGCAAATACGTATTTGGCACTTGGAAATGATGATTTGGCTTTTAAATACGCAAACAAAGGTTTAAGCATAGCTAAACAAACCGGTGCAAAACAATTTATAAAAGATGCGTGCGAAATTCTTTTCTCTGTCTATGACTATTGGCATCAGCCGGACAGCGCATATTTTTACTATAAGCAGTATACAATAATGAAAGATTCTGTGCTGAATAACCAGGTAAAGGGAAAATTCGCTGCCTACACTTTTGAGCAAAAGATGGAACTGCTGAATAAAGAAAAACAAATTCAACAAGCTCAATTGCAAAAAGAGTCACTTATTAAAAATATCCTCATTGTTGGTGTAATAGTCTTGCTGTTATTTGGGGTAATAATTTTTAGAAACATTATACTGAAACGTAAGAGCGAAGTCGATCGTCGTGAATTAGCAGAAAACGAATTACAAATAGAAAAGCTTGAAAGTGAAAAAACAAAAGTTGAACTTGAGCAACAGGCAACAAATCTCGAAATGCGGGCGCTTCGCGCACAAATGAACCCTCATTTTATTTTCAATGCATTAAATGCCATCAATCATTTTATTCTAAAAAACGAATCAGAAACTGCTGCTAATTACCTTATGAAATTTTCCAGGCTAATCGGGATGGTTTTAAACAACAGCAGTAAATCTTTTATCCCTTTGGAAGACGAATTAGAAACATTACAATTGTATATTGACCTGGAAAGATTACGCTTCAAAAATTCTTTTGACTATAAAAGTAACTATAGTAATAAAATAGATGTATGTAAGATTTGTATTCCACCCCTGATTTTGCAGCCTTTTGTAGAAAATGCTATCTGGCACGGCCTCATGCATAAAGAAACTAAAGGGCATTTGAAAATTGAATTATTCCAGGAAGAAGATGTGCTTTGTTGTAAAATAACTGATGATGGCGTAGGCAGAAATAAAGCAGCAGAATTGAAAAGCAAATCTGCTTCCACACACAAATCAATGGGCATGCGTATTACAGCAGATCGTATTGCCATCCTTCAGCAAAAAAAACAATCAGATACAACTATAAAGATAAGTGATTTGGTATTGCCAGATGGCAGCGCAGGTGGTACAGAAGTATTATTGAAAATTCCGGTGATGCAATAATTCTTTTATTACAATTATTAAACGACAATTGAAATGAAATTTGCAAAACATAATATCCTGATTAGCATATCGCTTGTCATATATGTTAGTTGTTTTGCCCAGAGAGAAAAGATTGACAGCCTTATAAACTTATTATCCTCATTGCATGATACAATCCGCATCGATTGCATGAATGATTTATGCAAGGAATACATTTTTAAAGGGAGAAAAGACTCAGCAAAGTATTATGCTTCTTTAGCCTATGAAGAATCAACTAAACTTAATTACATACATGGTATTGCCAAAGCTTTTTCCAACAAATCACAAATAGCAAAACATTTTGATGATGATTTTGTCCAATCTGAACAATATGCAAGGCAATCTTTGTATTGGTTTCAAAACACGGGAAATAATAAAGGCATTGATGAATTGTATTTTTATCTCCTATACAATTTTGTTGCCCAAAGTAAATTTGACGAAGGAATTTACTATGGTAAACAGTATTATAAATGGGCCAAACAACACGGGGATCAATCAATACTTTTGGATGCAACGGGTTGGCTGATTAATCTTTACCGGTCAATGGGGGATTATGAAACCAGTTTTTTGTTTGCTCAACAACTCCATGATCTTGCCATAAAAGCAAAGGATAAAATATGGATATCTACATCCTACTATAGTCTTGCTCAATTGTATCAACTCATCGGCGATTATCAGGAAGCTTTAAACTATTTCCGCAAAGTAATTCGTATGGATGACAGCGACATAGAGAAAGAAAGAATCAGAACTGATAATGATATCTGGTTCAAAATGGAGTTCACAGAATCATTCAGCCATTTGAATCAATTCGACTCTGCCTGGCATTATTATAATTTATATAATCCGGGAGAAGAAAGTATATACTACAGAATTTACCTGATAAGTACCGGAGAATGTTACCTATTGCAAAAAAAATATCAGGAGGCTCTGAAAAATTTACTTAATGGGCTGAATTTACATAAAAAAGTGAATGACAGGAATGAAATAATGAGAGCGCAGCTTGATGTTGCAAAAGCCTATTTGGCACAAAGCAATAATGTTGCAGCATTAAGATTTGCAAGGGAAGGTTTAGCAATTGCACTGCCAACGAAAACAAGGCATGTCATCAGAGACGGTTACAGGATACTATACACCGCTTTCGACAATCTGCACAAAAATGACAGCGCCTATTTTTATTACCGGCAATATAGTTCTCTAAAAGATTCTATATTATCTGATCAGTTTAAAGGAAAGCTTGTTGGTTACAATTATGTTCAAAGGATCGCGCTGCTGAATAAAGAAAAGGAAGTTCAGCAGGCTCAATTAAAAACAGAATTCTTTCAGAAAAGAATTCTTATTGGCAGTGTTGTTTGTTTGATATTAGTAAGTGGAATAATTTTAAGAAATGTGAGGTTGAAACGTAAGAGCGAAGTTCATCGTCGTGAATTAGCAGAAAACGAATTGCAAATACAAAAGCTTGAAAGTGAAAAAACAAAAGTTGAACTTCATCAACAGGCAACAAATCTCGAAATGCAGGCGCTTCGCGCACAAATGAACCCTCATTTTATTTTCAATGCATTAAATGCCATCAATCATTTTATTCTAAAAAACGAATCAGAAATTGCTGCTAATTACCTTATAAAATTTTCCCGGCTAATCAGGATGATTTTAAACAACAGCAGTAAATCTTTCATCCCTTTGGAAGACGAATTAGAAACATTACAATTGTATATTGACCTGGAAAGATTACGCTTCAAAAATTCTTTTGACTATAAAAGTAACTATAGTAATAAAATAGATGCATGTAACATTTGTATTCCGCCCCTGATTTTGCAGCCTTTTGTAGAAAATGCTATCTGGCACGGCCTGATGCATAAAGAAGCTAAAGGAAAACTGGATATAAACATAACACTTGAAGACGGGTTGTTATGCTGTACCATTACAGATGATGGAATTGGACGTGCAAATGCCGGAATAATAAAAGATTCTTCCTCAGAAAAGACAAAATCAATGGGATTAAATATAACCAAAAACAGGATAAACCTTATCAATGAGAAAATAGATGAGCAGGAGTATTTTATAATACACGATCTTGTTGATGATATAGGCAAACCCGGAGGAACAAAGGTTATTATAAAAATAAAATATCGGCAATTAAGTGAAGTTTATAATTAATGAATAAGATAAAAGTTTTTGTGAACACTATTATGCTCATAATATAATTTGTTTGAAAAAGATATTTATGATCAAAGCAGTTATTGTAGATGATGAACCTTATTGTTGTGATACTTTATCGCTGCTTTTAGAAAGGCATTGCCCAGAAGTAGAAGTAATTGGTGTTTGTCAATCAGGTAAAGCTGCATTAGAAAAAATACCTTTATTACAGCCCCAACTTCTTTTTTTGGATATAGAGATGCCTCATTTAAATGGTTTTCAGTTATTAGAAAAATTAAAAGAACATAACTTTAAATTAGTATTTACCACCAGCTACGATCAATATGCTATAAAAGCAATTCGCTTCAGTGCCATTGATTATTTATTAAAACCAATAGACCCCATTGAGCTTAAGCAGGCTGTAAATAAGGCAATATTGTATACTTTCCAGTCATTGTCTCAGCAACTGGAAATATTAATGCACAAACTTCAATATCCTGCAACTCCTGTTGCACGTGTTGCCATGCCAACAATGGAAGGGCTTCAATTAATAGCAGTAAATGATATTATCAGTTGTTTTTCAGACAGCAACTATACTGCACTGCATTTAAAAGACAATCAGAAACTGGTTGTTTCAAAAACCCTGAAAGAGATAGCCGAAATGTTGGAAGATCATTCTTTTTGCAGGGTGCACAATACAGCAGTTGTTAATCTTAATCATGTTACTAAATATATCAAGGGCGAAGGGGGCTACTTAATTATGAGTGACGGTTCTTTAATAGATGTTTCCCGCAGCAAAAAAGATTTGTTGTTAAAAAAACTTCAGCCTTCAAAGCAATAGGTCTCAGTCCAAATTCTCATTCATTTTGTTCATTCATCAGCTTTTATTGCAATCCTCTCAATCTGGGTAGTTTAAGGTAATCCTTTGTTATAAGTTTATGAATGGAAAACAACAAAATTTAATCAATTAACTTTTAAATGGAAAACAAATGAAAAAAATCCTGATTTTCACAGCCTTTGTATGTGTAACACTTAGCTCATGCGACAAAGGCATTAATTTTTGGGGAGGAGTGAAGCCTGGTCAAGACTCGAAGTATAATACTTTTAATGGTCCGGAGGTTCAAATGGGACAGGGCAAGGCTCGTTCCTGGATTACTGTCAACCATGCCGGAGTGCCGCAGGAAATTGGGGTAGAAATGACAGATGATGTGCTGTCAGGACTGCCTGATACTAATTTTAGTGTTGCTATACCAATGCATATTAAAGCTAAAGAAACTACGCCATTTGATCATTTGTTTATAAGCTGGGCTTCAAAGGGACATCCGCTTCCCGGCACTTTTATAGGTCCTCACTTTGATGTTCGGTTCTTCATGACGAGTATCGAAGACCAGTTGGCTATTCCAACCTATGCTGAAGATTCTGCAGCATTTAAAAATCTTCCGCCAGCAGGTTATATGCCTGATAGCTATTTTCCTTATGCTCCTATACCTAAAGCAGGTTTACACTGGACAGAAAAAACCTTTACAGACCCTGTTACGAAAACCATGGTGCTTGGTTCTTATGATGGCAAATTTACATTTGTTGCTCCCATTATGATATTGGATGTATTAAAAATCGGGGGAAGTTTTTCCCTTCCTTATGCACAACCACAATATTTTGCAGAACATACTTTTTATCCCACAAAGTATAATATTTACATGAACAATGATACTCATAAGCATTATATAACACTTAGCGGTTTTGTTTTGAGGTATCTGTAATTATTAATCTATTTACTGTAACAATCGCACTTCCTTTGGAAGTGCGATTTGCTTTATTTTAATTCAAATAGCTATTCCAAAAAACATCACAACATAGTGAAAGCTATCGCTTCAATAATATCATCCGTCATCAACTCATCCTTCATCTTGTCTCACTGGATGTATTGCCCTGATGATGTCGCATTTAATGCAAAAAACTCTTGTCGGGCATTATCTAAAAATTTAATTAAAGGCAAACAAATTTAAAGTTTCTGCCTGGGGTCGAAGAATATATAGCAGATTTAGAAAAAAATTTAATTCAGAAGCTGTAACAATTATATATTTAGTTAATCATTTGTTTTTCTTATTCATAAAAATTAACCATATATAACGAGACAGCTATTATGAAAAATTTATTAGTGATAATTTTGCTTCTGTCACAAATAACAACATTCGGACAAACACCTGCAGAAAACTACAAGGAAGACTCCGCTTCGATTGAACATGCAGGTGTGCCAAAAGGCGAAGTGCTGAAATTTTCTTTTGGAAATTCAAAATTTTTTCCAGGCACCTGGCGGGAATACTGGGTTTACATTCCTGCTCAATACCGTCCTGAAAAACCTGCATGTGTTTATGTGAATCAAGACGGCATTCAATGGAAAGCGCCGGTAGTATTTGACAACTTGATTCATAATAACGAAATGCCGGTAACGATAGGTGTTTTTATAAATCCGGGAATAGTAAGAGTTGCAGATACCTCAACTGCACTTAGCCGCTTTAACCGCAGTTTTGAGTATGATGGACTTGGTGATGCATATGTACGTTTTGTTTTAGAAGAAATCTTGCCTGAAGTTGAAAAGCAAAAAACAAGCGATGGGCGTGCTATAAAACTTTCTAAAAATGGCAATGACCGTGCAATAGGCGGCTCAAGCAGCGGGGCAGTTTGTGCCTTTACTGCTGCCTGGGAAAGACCTGCAGCGTTTTCAAGAGTATTTAGCGCTATAGGCACTTATGTAGGACTGCGTGGCGCTGAACGCTATCCTACACTCATTCGCAAATATGAACCCAAACCGATCCGCGTGTTTTTGCAGGATGGCACCAATGACCTCAACATCTATGGCGGAGATTGGTGGAAATCAAATGAAACAATGGAAAGGGCTTTATCATTTTCAGGCTATGAGGTTCAGCACATTTGGGGAGAAGGACAGCACAGTGGAAAGCAAGGCACCGCCATTTTTCCGGATGTAATGCGGTGGCTTTGGAAGGATTGGCCAAAACCGGTTACAGCCGGAAAATCTAAAAATCAATTTTTAAGCGATATATTAATTCCCGGGCAAGATTGGGAACTTGTCGGACAGGGATATAAATTTACTGAAGGGACATCGGTAAATGCTGCAGGAGAAGTTTTTTACCAGGATATTCCAAATTCAAAAACGTATAAAATCGGTCTTAATCGTAATTTAGCTGCTTTGCACCTCAACTCAAAAAAAGGCAGCGGAACAGCTTTTGGCCCTGACGGAAAACGATATGTAGTGGCTGGAGAAACGAAACAAATCCTCACCTATGATGCTGCAGGGAAGGAAACAGTGGCAGCAGACAGTATTAACGGAAATGACCTTGTAGCAGCCAATAACGGTAATATATATGTTACTGCACCAGAGGGTACTGAAAAACCCAGCAAGCTTTACCTGATAAAACCAAACGGAAAAAAAACAGAGGTTGATGCCGGATTAAAATATGCTAACGGTATTGCGCTTACACCAGATCAAACCCAGTTGTATGTTACAGAATCTGCAACTCATTGGGTCTGGATTTATCAAATACTTCCTGATGGCACCCTTGCTAATAAACAACGATACGGTTGGCTGCATGCTACCGATATTGAAGGTAATGCATGGGCAGACGGACTCAAGTGCGACAGGGAAGGACGTGTGTATGTTGCATCACGTTTAGGCATACAGGTGCTTGATCAAACCGGACGGGTCAATGTTATTTTACCTTTGCCTGCCGGGCAGGCCTCTAATCTTTGTTTTGGCGGAGCTGATTTTGATACGATGTATGTATCAGCCGGAGATAAAGTGTACCGCAGAAAGCTGAAAGTGCATGGAGCAAATGCTTTTGACAAACCCTTTAAGCCAACGTCTCCTAAGTTGTAAATTGAGATAGGCTTCTTACGAATACAAAGAAAAGGAAAGTTTGTATATTGATTTATAGAATTAGGCAAAATCAAGGGTTCATCAATATAATAAGATCTATAAAATTGAATGTAAAATATAATTTCACTGTAAATCTTTTCCATCCTATAATTATGGTTTGAAAGAAAGGTTATAAAATAATTTTTGCCTCTTTACCGCAAAATCTTTTTTCAATCATATAAATCGTGGTTCTGTAATGCGAAAATTGAGCATGGATGAATTGGGGCGTATGTCAATAGAAGAATTTAAGCAGGCAACAAAAACACCTGTCATCGCTGTTCTTGACAACATTCGAAGCATGCACAATGTTGGCAGCGTCTTTCGCTCAGCAGATGCATTTTTGATTGAGGCAATCTTTTTATGCGGCTACACTCCGCAACCTCCGCACAGAGACATTAATAAAACTGCCCTTGGCGCTACCGAAACAGTTGATTGGATATCTTTTGCAAATACGGTTGAAGCTGTGCAGGAGCTAAAAAATAAAGGATATAAAATATATGCAATAGAACAAACGGAAGGAAGCATTTCCCTTGAAAAATTTTCTGTAAATTCAAATGAAAAAATTGCAGTCGTATTTGGAAACGAAGTTGAAGGAGTAAATGACGAAGTGCTGCAGCTAACAGACGGAAGTATAGAAATACCGCAATCAGGGATGAAACATTCACTAAATGTATCTGTAGCAGCCGGGATTGTACTTTGGGAAATTTATAGAAAAAGTATGTAAACCGTTCATTTCATTGGCACAACATTTTAAGGTTGTTTTTGACGTTCTTATTATTAATAAAAAGATTTTAACTAAAATGAAAAAACTGCAAAATCTTTTATCAGCAGTTATTCTGCTTCCCTTTTGTTGCCTGGCGCAGAGTGATGAAATGGAAACTGATCGCCCCAGTGAGTCATTTACCCCAACAATTGTCTTGAAAAAACATTTTCAGGTAGAGGCAGGGTTTAGAAAGGAATACGACAACAATGAAGGTGAGCGCAGTAATGAGTATTTATACCCAACGGCGTTATTGAAATATGGAGTGAGTAAAAAGCTGGAATTGCGACTATTGATAGAAGAGGAAGCAGACTACGATTACATTCCCGAAAAACACAAAACAGCCGCCGGACTGCAGCCGGTGAAGTTAGGATTTAAATATAATCTTTTTGATGAAAAAGGTGCTCTTCCTAAAACATCTGTAATTGCCAGAGCAGATATACCAAAATTTGCTTCACCTGATTTTAAAGGTGATTTTGTTGCTCCGCTTTTTCGCTTAGCTATGGAAAATTCTTTGACAAAAAAACTTTCCCTTGTATATAATATTGGTGAAGAATGGGAGGAGGATGACGTGCATGGAGAATTTTTTTACAGCATCGGCCCGCAATTAGAAATAACAGATAAGTTTAAAATTTTTGCTGAGGTATTTGGAAATTTATCCAAAGAACAAACTGCAAAAAATACCTTTGATGCAGGTTTTCTCTACCAGATAACACCAAACTTTCAGTTTGATGTTTTCGGGGGTACCGCTCTTTCAGACAACGCCCCTGACAATTTTATTGAGGCAGGCATTTCACTTCGTTTGCCTCGAAATTGATTAAGATGGCAGCCACAAAAAAAGAACTTAACTTTAGATATAATTCAAAACAGGCAAAGTAAATGATCAAAGCAGATAAAATACATAAAGAAAAGGTTATAGAGATTTTATCAGAATGCTTTGAAACAAATAAGAGTGTTAACTGGATTGTAAAACAGGACTCAAAAAGAAAAGAGCGGATCAGGTATCTGATGGAATACTCTTTTGAAGCATGTATTGAGACAGGGCAGATATATCTTACTGAAGATTTAACCGGTGTAATTATTTGCAGCAATTCTGATGATAAATTACCCATTCTTGAGGAAGCTTACCTGACTGTGCAATATGTCTTGAAAGTTACGGGAGTAGATGGTATAGCAAAGGCACTGAGAAGAGAAAGCTACATAAATCAGTATCATCCGCAGGATGAGGAATTTTTATACATTTGGTTTATAGGATTAGAAAAAACAGAACAGGGAAAGGGAATCGGATCTGCGATGTTGCAGGAGGTAATAGATAAAAGTAACAAAGAAAAAATACCTGTTTATGTTGAAACTTCTAATGAAAGCAGCTTAAACTTTTATAAAAAACACGGTTTCGAAGTGTATCATATTCCCCCGGAAGATATGTTTGGTTTTATTTTATATTTTATGAGAAGACTGCCGGATGCAGATGCAGAATAATAAACAAATGCGTTTTTAAAATACAGGTTTAGTATTATTGACCCTTCTGCTTTTTCAACTCTTACATCAGACATTATTTGTCTTTTGCTTTTTCCTTCTCTTCAGCATTATTGTTTTTTAATTCTCTTTCGAGAAAATAGTTTAAAGCGGTTCGCAAAGTAGCAATGGCGGCAAGCTTTCCTATATCGTCCCAGGTTGGTGCAATAGCTGTAGCAAGTATATCTGCACCAAGCAACAGCTCTAAAGTAAGGGCAAGAGAGCTTCCAAATTGTATTCTTATTTTTTGATTTAGAGCCCCGGTGTCATCAAGCTTAAAAACATTTTTGCTGTACAAATATAAAAATTTTATGAGCGAAACAGCTATCACGGCTGCTGCCAGTATTTCAACGGTACTGCTTAAATGTTTGGTTATTAATTCTGCCAGTGGTTTCATTTGCGGTCATTCATATTATTGCAATCTTGTTACAATAGTCATTCCACCATCATCTTAATTGTTATAAGTTGACACCTCCGCTTTGCATAAAAAATAGTTGCGGACCTTTTTTGCCTTAGCTTACATTTAAAAAAATTAACTGTAGGTAAATTACTTTACGTGCTGGTTTTAATTTTGCAATCACTGTGGCATTCGATGCCAGTGAAGAAGAAATTTATTTTGCTCCTGACTTTTACTACGGGAATTAATAAAAAATTTAAATAATTCAGCAGATAAATTAAGGGCGATTACTTTTTTATGTAAGCATCGGGTAAAAAAAATTATAAAAAATTTCAAAATAAAAACCGATTTATGAGGAAAAACTTCAATATTAAAACTGAAATTGCATTGGCCATTATGCCTGCAATTACAGTTATAGCTGTTTTAATGTTATTAAAAGCTTTCAGCAAACAGCAAATTCTTTTTTCTTCTCTTGCTTCCAGTGCTTTTTTAATTTACTTAGACCCGAAACACCCAGCAAATAGTATTCGAACGCTTGTAATTGCTCAAATGTCTGCTGCAATTATAGCCTACCTGACTTTTCTCGTTGCGGGGTCTGGTTATGTTGCAGCATATTTTTTTATGATTATTGCTATTGCAGTCATGATATTTGCCAGTGCCATGCATCCGCCTGCTGTTTCGACTGCGTTATTATTTGCTTTTCAGCCTCCAAAAGCAAATACATTATTATTGTTTCTTTTTGCTGTTGTGCTATTGGTCATTCTCATTATTTTACAGCGAACCTCTTTATGGATAATCAGGAAAAGCGAAATATTTACCGCTAAAAAATAAAATACAAGCATTATAATATTTTTTTAAGAAAGCGTAAATAACCGGATTTTCTATCTTCCCCGGACCAATCTGAATTTTGAGTTTTACATTTTACATTTCCACTTTTACAAGGTTTCCTTCAGCCACTTGTAAAACTCCCGCTGCCATACAAGCGCGTTTTGAGGTTTCAGCACCCAGTGGTTTTCGTCGGGCAGGTAAAGCAATTTACTTTTTATGCCTCTAAGTTGGGCAGCCTGAAATGCCTGCAAACCCTGCTCTATTGGCACACGATAATCTTTTCCGCCCTGTATAATAAAAATGGGTGTATTCCACTTATCAACATTATCAATCGGGTTAAATTGGGTAAAGCTTTTCTGCGCAACTTTATTGTTTTTATCCCAGTAATAACCGCCGTTTTCCCAGTTGGTAAACCACAATTCTTCTGTAGTTCCGCTCATGCTGCGCAGGTCAAATACACCGTCGTGCGCAATAAATGTTTTAAAACGATGGTTGTGAATGCCTGCAAGATAATACACGGAGTAACCGCCATAGCTTGCACCGACACAACCCAGACGACTTTTATCAATATACCTTTCTTTAGCTGCATCGTCTATGGCAGACAAGTAATCTTTCATCACCATCCCGCCCCAGTCTTTGCTGATGGCTTCATTCCATTCTCGCCCGTGGCCGTACATGCCGCGACGGTTAGGAGCTACAATTATATAGCCGTTAGCAGCCATCAACTGCATATTCCACCTGAAGGAATAAAACTGTGTGAGCGGCGATTGCGGGCCTCCCTGGCAATACAATAACGTTGGATATTTTTTAGTCGCATCAAAGCCTGGAGGGAAGACCATCCAGACCAGCATTTTTTTATTATCTGCCGTGGTTACATAACGACGTTGAAATTTGCCCATGAGAAGTTTGCTGTACACTTCATCGTTTACATGAGTCAACTGTTTCATGTTGCCGTTGGTCAGGTTAACCGTGTACAATTCTGCAGCATGATTCATATCTGTTCTGGCAACCACAATAGTGTTGCGGGCTTGTCCCGCAATATCGGTTACATCAAAATCACCATGCGTGATTTGTTTTACTTCAGGCACTTTCATAGTCATTCCAGGATAATCAACTGAAAACAATTGTAAAGTGCCGTCAACAGGTGCGTAGAAATAAATAGTTCGTCCGTCGTTGCTCCATTTAAAACCTTCGACTGTTCCGTCCCAATACTGAGTCAGATTTATTTTGCTGCTGCCAGTATTTACAATTATATCCTGCTTATCGGCTTCGTAGCCTTCGCGCTTCATGCTCAGCCACGCAAGCTGTCCATGAGGTGAATAAGCAGGATTAAGGTCGTAACCTTGCATACCTGTGGTAAGATTGGTTGTAACACCAGTAGAAGTATTGTAAGAAAAAATATCAGAATTGGTGCTCAGCGCATACGCGGTGCCTGTTTTTGGTTTGGTGACGTAAACAATATTTCCATCGGGGGACCAGATAAAATCTTCATCGCCGCCAAAAGGTTTTTGGGGGCAGTCGTAAGGCTGTCCGGACATAATATCTTTGCGCTCGCCGCTTTTGCCAACCGGCTGAAAAAATACATGGCTGAATGCGCCGTCTTCCCATTCATCCCAATGCCGGTAGCCAAGCTGGTCATATATCCGGGCAGTTGATTTGGCAAGGTCAGGATAGAAATCTTTTCCGAATACTTTGTGCATTTTTACATCATCTGCAAAAATCACATACTTACCATCCGGCGACAATCTATCGTTTGTTACATAATCATTGCTGTCTGCAATTTGTTTTGCTGTACCGCCTTTAAGAGAAATAAGATAAGTTTTCCTGTTGCTTTTATTTGCTTCCACATCAGGCGTGCTCACTGTAAAGACTACGCTTGTGCTGTCTCTTGTAATACCAACGCCATGCACACGGCCCAGTTTCCAAAGTAATTCGGGTGTCATTCTTTGTTGGGCAATTGCAGAGAAGAGGATGCAAAAAGTAATTATTATAAGAATAAAATGCTTCATAACAGAACTAAAGTTTAGAACCACGATTTTTAGGATTAAAATTGGGATTGCAGTGAAATAATAGAATTAAGATTTAGACGATCTAAAATCTGATCAAAATCTGATAACTAAAGAATAAAGCAAATTATTAAATTTAAACATTGCAGCAATATATTACATAATAAAAACAAAAAGCCGGACGAGTTAGTCATCCGGCTTTTTAAAAAAAATTGCTACCAAACTTTATTCAGCAATTTTCAAAGAACTGAATAATTTATCTCTTAAAGCGGCATCTTCTCCTTTCTGTCCGCGTTTATAAATCAGTGTAATTCCATATTGTTTATAGAAAACAGTTTGCTGGTTAATGGTGCCTTTGTATCCATCTTTATCCACATCAAGAGTCATGGCGTAAGAAGTATATTTGTTATTAAATTTTCCTGCTTCATTTTTAATCAGTTTCATACCTGGCTGCATAGATATGCCGGTTTCCATTTGTTGCTTAAAAGCATCTGTGCCTGCCATTTGCTGCAGCATTTGTTCTGTAAGGCCAAATGTTGAATAATCGAGAGCAAAAGCGTCTATTTCTGTACTGTCTGCCAAAACTACTTTCTGCATTGGTATTCCTTTGCTTTTATCTTCAGTCGCCGTGCCTGGCAAGCTGACCGTTACTTTGTCAATAAGCGTTACGGTTTTCCAGTCATCTGCAATCGTTGTAAATGAAAACAAGGCAATTACTGCCGGAATGAGAAATTTTTTCATTTCGTGTTTTTTTGTTGTTTCAGCAAAGGAATGTATTAAGCACTGAGGGAGCAAAGAATTTATGTTAAACTCAAAAATGTTAAGGGGACTTAGCCGAAAACGAGAATAGGTGTAATTAAAAAAACATTTTTAGACAGCTCAATAGAAACAGTTGATCAAAATACATGAAGTTAATAGATTCAGAACTAATTTGTAAGAATAAAAATCTGGCGTTGTAATAACAATTACTTAAATTCAACATAGGTTTTACAGATAAGCCTGCATAATTAAAAATGAATTTATGTATAAAAATTATTTTTTGATTGCGATAAGAAACTTCAAAAAAGACAAAACGTATGCTTTTATCAATCTGATTGGACTGGCTGTCGGTTTGGCAAGTGTCATTTTAATTTTTGCTTATGTACAACATGAATTGTCTAACTGAAGGAAGAAATTTTTCTAAAGATTTTGCATCTGACAACTATGTGCCGGATACGGCCAGAGAAAGCGCGGCATACAAAATATCAGTTGCAGAATGGATGAATGTCGTAAGTTCCCAACCAATTATTTTAACAGAAAGTACGGCTGAAGCTATCGGATTAAAAAAACCATATACCGGGCAGGTAATAAAAATGCCAACATTGCAAGGCACTGTGATAAGCGTAGTAAAAGAATTTCAGGGATTGTCTTTACTTGAAAAAAGCCCGTTAGTGGTTTTAAAAGCAAGCAGGGAAGTTAAAGGTGGTTACACTTATGTACGCATTCATCCCACTGATATTTCCGCTACACTTGCTTTTATACAGGATAAGTGGAAACAATTCTTCCCCAACAGCACTTACAATTTTTCCTTTGTTGATGAAAAGCTGCAAAGGCTATACACTTCTGAACGGAAGCTTGCCTCGCTTTTCAGCCTGTTTTCCCTAATGGCGATATTAATTGCCTGTTCGGGATTATTTAGCCTGGTGGCGCTGTCGGTGCAGCAGCGAACCAAAGAAATCGGCATAAGAAAAGTATTGGGAGCAACCGTTGCAAACATCACTGCACTTCTCTCAAAAGATTTTATAAAGTTGGTTTTCGTAGCTATTCTTATTGCATCGCCCATCGCCTGGTTTTTAATGAACAAGTGGTTAGAAGATTTTGCTTACCGAATCAACATCAGCCCCTGGATGTTTGTATTCTCAACCTCGCTGGTTGTAGTCATAACAATTATTACAGTGCTGTTTCAAACGTTTAAAGCAGCTATTGCCAACCCGGTAAAAAGTTTGAGAACGGAATAAAAGTTTAGCAACAGTTTTTTTATAAAGCCAAAGGGAATATTTTATAAACGAAACGCAGTGCAAACTAAAAACACAAATCCTGCAATTTTTATTTTCCTACATTTGCCATCCAAAATAAAAATTTCATGGCATTATCAAGTATATTAGACCGTTTCAATGAACCTGAAACTCTTAAAATGGCAAAGATGTGCCGCCAGTTGAGAAGTGAAGGTGTAGATGTTATAGACCTGAGTTTAGGCGAACCCGATTTTGACACACCTGCACACATTAAAGAAGCGGCAATACAGGCAATTAATGATAATTATTCTCATTACACTCCTGTAGCAGGTTTTATGGATTTAAAAGAGGCAGTTTGTAATAAGTTGAAAAGAGATAACAATCTTGATTATAAACCAGAAAATATTGTAGTGTCTACCGGTGCAAAGCAAAGCATTGCAAACCTTGTGCTTGCCATTGTGGATAAAGGCGATGAAGTTATTATTCCGACGCCGTATTGGGTCACTTATTCAGAAGTTGTAAAAATAGCCGAAGGCACAGTCAAGCTTTTTGAAACGACCATAGAAAGCGGTTACAAAATAACACCGGAACAACTGGAAGCGGCCATAACTGAAAAGACGAAACTTTTTATGTTTTCGTCTCCATGTAATCCGTCAGGTGCAGTGTACAGCAAAGAGGAACTGGCAGCACTTGCAGAAGTTTTTAAGAAGCATCCGCAAGTATACATAATGAGCGATGAGATATATGAGTATATCAATTTTGTGGGGAAAAATCAAAGCATTGCACAATTTGATGAAATCAAAGATCAGGTAGTGATCGTAAATGGTTTAAGCAAAGGATTTGCAATGACCGGATGGAGATTGGGTTATATAGCTGCATCGGCAGAAGTTGCAAAAGCCTGCGAAAAATTGCAGGGACAATTTACCAGCGGAACAAACTCCATTGCTCAAAGAGCAGCGATTGTTGCACTAAACAGCAGTCTCGATGCGAGTGTAGAAATGGTAAAGGAATTTGAAAGACGGAAAAAAAGGGTGATGGAATTTGTTTCACAAATGAAAGGCGTGAAGTGTATAGAACCTGAAGGCGCTTTTTATATTTTTCCTGATGTGCGTTATTTCTTTGGGAAATCTGATGGAGAAACAACCATTCAAAATTCAGCTGATTTAAGTATGTACCTTATCAACAAAGCAAATGTTTCTACTGTTATGGGCGATGCTTTTGGCGCGCCTGAAGGTCTTCGTATAAGCTTTGCCAACAGCATGGAAAACATTGAAAAAGGTTATTCAAGAATTGCGGATGCTTTGGCAAAATTACAGCCCCAGCCCTAAAGGGAGATTAAAATCACCTGTATTTATTCTTTTATTTTAGTAAATTTGATATATGTCTGAATTACTAACAAAGCCGGAAACAATGGTAGATATCTACAGGTTACTGCCTGAAGGAACACCTGTACAGGTAATAAATAATCATCTTTATATGAGTCCGGCACCTAATGTTCCCCACTTCAGAATTGTAGGTTCTCTTTCTGATGAATTTAGAAGAATTGTTAAAGAATCTGGTTTAGGAGAAGTCTTTTTTGCCCCTGTTGATGTATATCTGGGAGATATAAATGCTGTTCAGCCAGACATTTTTTATATCAGTAATGAAAATGCTTATATTGTCAAAGAAGCAGGAATCTTCGGTGCACCTGATTTAATTATCGAAGTGCTGTCTCCGGGAAATCAAAAAGCTGACCTTGTAAAAAAGAAAGCAGTTTATGAAGAATTTGGTGTAAAAGAATATTATATTGTTAACCCTGCTAATAAAAATGTAATAGCATATTTCTTAGAAAATGAAAAATACATTGAACAACCAGCACAGAAAGGAAAATTAAAGAGTAACCTCTTAAATACAGAAATAAGTTTTTAATAAGCAAGGTTAGCAGCAATAATTGGGGACCGTTTTACGGGCGAAGAGTAAAAATCTTTAAGGCAAATAAGTAACAACCAAATAATATGAAGTCCTTTTTAATTGTAATTTTGATTCTCTTATCATACAATAGTGCTTATGCCCAACAAAATAACAAAATGATTCGTGTATCAGAAATAGAAATTGATTCAAATTATCTTGAAGAATATAAAGCAATTCTCAAAGAGGAATCCCGGGCATCTGTGAGATTAGAACCAGGTGTCATTTCCATTTACCCAATGTATCAGAAGGAAAATCCAACACAGGTGCGAATCTTGGAAATATACGCTAACAGGGAAGCGTATGAATTGCATTTAAAAACATCGCATTTTCAGACATATAAAAGCACAACTCTTAAAATGGTCAAATCGCTAAAACTTATAGACATGGAGGCAATAGATATCGAAACTATGCCTAACATATTTCGTAAGTTAAAAGATTAAATAAAGAGTAAGGAGGTTAGATTTAAGAGCGAAAGTATTAAAGCCGCTAACATGGTATTGGCAAAAGCAAGGCCGGGGCTTCCCGGTCTACTTCACCTTCTGCTTTATCTCATTCAGTTTCATCAAAGCCTCTACAGGAGTAAGCCTGTTAATATCAATATTATCCAGCATCTTTCTTATTTCATCAAAAGTTTCACTATGTGCATCAAAAATGCTTAACTGAAGTTTTGGAGCAGAAAGTTTTTTAATGTTTGAAGACAAATCTTTTGATTTGGGAGAATCAACATTTTCCTCCCCGACATCTACATGTTTGCTTTCCAATTGTTGCAACACTTCATTTGCTCTATCAATCAATTTCGGTGGCATTCCTGCCATTTTCGCTACATGTATGCCAAAGCTATGTGTACTTCCTCCGGGAGCTAATTTTCGCAGAAAGATTATTTTATTTCCTACTTCTTTATTTGTTACATGATAATTTTTTACACGCGGAAATTTGTTTTCCAGTTCATTCAGTTCGTGATAATGCGTCGCGAACAAAGTCTTTGGAGCATGCGGAGACGAGTGAAGAAATTCAACAATGCTCCAGGCAATACTGATGCCGTCATACGTACTTGTACCACGACCAATTTCATCCAGCAATATCAGGCTTCTTGGTGTAAGGTTGTTAATAATGCTTGCCGTCTCATTCATCTCCACCATAAACGTACTTTCGCCACCGCTCAAATTATCACTTGCGCCAACACGGGTAAAAATCTTATCAGTCAAAGGAATGGTTGCTGCACTTGCCGGAACAAAACTGCCCATGTGCGCCATTAAAGTAATCAGTGCCGTCTGCCGGAGCAACGCACTCTTACCGCTCATATTAGGTCCGGTCAATATGATTATCTGCTGGTTGGAAGGGTCTAAAGAAATAGTATTGGAAACATAATTTTCACCTGCAGGCAGGTTCCTTTCAATCACGGGGTGACGGCTGTCTTTTATCTCAAACTCAAGACCATTGTGCAGCAAAGGTTTTTTATAATTATACTGCAATGCATTTTGAGCAAAGCAGCAGATACAATCGAGCGTTGCAAGCACATTTCCATTGACCTGCATAGGAGCAATGTAATCCTGCAGTTCCAATAAAAGCTTGTCATACAATTCCTGCTCGATAGCGAGAATTTTATCTTCTGCGCCTACTATTTTTTCTTCGTTTGTTTTTAGTTCCTGGGTTATATACCGTTCACAATTTGCAAGCGTCTGTTTCCGCATCCAGGTTTCAGGAACTTTGTTTTTATGCATATTGGTTACTTCGAGATAATAACCAAAAACATTATTAAAACCAACTTTTAAAGAAGAGATACCTGTTGCTTCACATTCCTTTTGCTGCAACTGCAGCAGGTAATCTTTACCCGAACTTGCAATGTTCCTTAGCTCATCTAATTCCGCATGAACGCCGGCTTTCATCACGCCGCCTTTGGCAACCTGTACCGGCGGATTTTCAACCACATCTTTTAAAATTTTCTCAAGAATATAATGACAAGGATTAAGTGAATCAGCCAGTCTTTTTAAATAATCATTTGCAGCATGCAGGCATGAACTTCTGATAGCTTCCACTTGCTGTAGTCCGCGTGCAACCTGTAACACTTCCCTGGGATTTATCTTTTTAAGCGGTATTTTACTAACCAGTCTTTCTATATCGCCCGCCTGCTTTATGTGTTGCGTAAGCTTTACCCGCAAGTCAACATCTTTAATTAAAAATTCAATTAAATCCAGTCTTTCATTTATTTTGGAAATGTCTTTCAAAGGCAATACAATCCACCTTTTCAGCAGCCTTGCGCCCATCGGGCTCACCGTGTTATCAAGAACCTTTAACAACGTCTGCCCGTTCTCAACGCCGCTTCCTAACAATTCAAGATTACGGATGGTAAAGCGGTCCATCCATAAATAATCTTCTTTTTCCAGCCTTTGAATAGAAGTGATATGCTGCAGGTTAGGATGCTCCGTATCTTTTAAATAATGAAATATGGCGCCCGCAGCTACAATAGCCAATGGCATTGCTTCCACACCAAAGCCTTTAAGTGAATGCGTTTGAAAGTGCTTCATCAGGCTTTCTGTTGCATATGCTTCATCAAAAATCCAGCTATCGAGCGTGTAGGTATAAAACTTGCTTCCAAAGGTTTCTTTAAAATGCTTTTGAAAACTTCGCTGAAAAATGACCTCTGCCGGTTTCAGGCTCTGCAGCAGTTTGTCAATATATTCGGTATCGCCTTCGCTGGCAAACAATTCACCTGTAGAAATATCGAGCAAAGCAATACCTGCTTTGCCATCAGTAAAATGAATAGCTGCCAAAAAATTATTGCTGTTATGCTCCAGTAATTTATCACCTGTGGCAATGCCCGGCGTTACCATTTCGGTCACGCCGCGTTTCACAATTCCCTTTACCTGTTTCGGGTCTTCGAGCTGGTCGCAGATGGCGACACGGTAACCGGCTTTCACCAATTTATGCAGATAGGTATCTAAAGCATGATGCGGAAAACCTGCAAGCTCGCTGCTGAAAGCCGCTCCATTGTTTCTTTTGGTTAGCGTAATGCCTAAAACCTTGCTTGCTATAATTGCATCTTCCCCGAATGTCTCATAAAAATCACCCACGCGAAACAACAAAATAGCATCAGGATATTTTTGTTTAATAGCCTTATGCTGCTGCATCAGCGGAGTATCGGCACTGCTCTTGCTCATTAAGACAAAAATAATGGCTTTGCAGCTAAAGAACAGTCAGCCACGGAGCAATGTGAATAAATGGTGATGAAGAAAAGGAAGGAGTAACGAGTTTTCTGCCGCCAATGAAATTTGTAATAACTATAGTTTACAAAGGATAAAAAAAGGCGGAGTGATTCTTTTTTTGGAGCCGGGCTGAATTACTACTATGAAGCGGCCGTTGCGTCGCACTCTTGTACTTTTTGTTCATTATTAAGCGAAAGCAATATTTTTTATTTTTGAGTACAAGGTAAATAAGTTGAAAGTATATTACATTTACGTTTGAGTTACAACATTATGGATACACCAAACATACTTAACTTAGGAATATCAATTCGTAAAGAAATTCTTACTCTTTCATTAATGATAGAAGGATTGACTTCAGGTTTATTAGCAATTTTGCTGGGTATAAAGAATATTGAGGAATCAATCTCTTTCAGTAATAAAAGTTCTGCTTTATCATTCAATCAAAAAATTAGTCTTCTAATTGACCTGGGCGCAATAGAAGACGTGAACAAAACAAAACTTATAACATTTGCTGAAATTAGAAATCAATTTATGCATAATCTTGAAGCTATTTCTTTTGAGAAATGCTTTTCTTATCTAAATGGTAAAGAAAAATGGATTCTTAAAAATTATCCGCAAAAAAAAACGGAGACCAAGGAAAGACAACTTAAGGATGCCACCTTTGAACTCTCAAATGAAATATTGAAAATAATAGCAGCTATTAAGCAGCCCATAGTTGTCAAGTTAGGTAAAGAAGTTGAAGCTGAAGTGTACAAAAAATCCGAAGAGGCTTTAAGATATAGTATCCGTATAATACTCCCCATTTTTCAGACAGGTAATTAAGATAGAACTTAGTAAACTTAAAACCTGAAAAATGAGTAAGACAAATCGCCGCAAATTTACGGCACCGTTCAAATCAAAAGTGT
>JAABUK010003613.1_pt1 | contig 26001 bp, 30 predicted proteins | sample 5559141 | NCBI WGS metagenome assembly JAABUK01 (sample SAMN10711869, study PRJNA513367) | rock metagenome | isolation source: Antarctica rocks | place: Antarctica: Victoria Land, Pudding Butte nord | collected 2016-01-03 | reverse complement strand
ACAAGTCGTCGCACACCCTAACCCGCAAACAGCTAGGAGATGCGTCCCCAGTTGGTACTAGGGTGTGCGACGACTTGTGTCACCCCCGTGCTTACAACAACCCTGAGCGGCCCTGAGCATGTGAGCATGGCTCTTTGATCCACTTCGGGGGAGCTCTGCGTAGTACCAAGGCGGTTGGCGACCGCTCATCGCCTGCATGCGGATCCTTGACGGAAAGAGGGGTGTGCAGGACATCTCATCGCGGAACAAGCGAGCATTTCGCTCACTGCCTCAACACCTTTCGGCACCCGATGAAAGTGCCTCCTAAATGAAAAGTCGTGTTCAAAATCGAGCACTGGGAGGATAAATTCATTGGAAAGAAGATGGTGCCACGACGCATCTGGGATCCGAACGACCCACATCAGTTCCCCCCTGGCTCTCACACAGGTAATAGAAGGCTCAACGGATGAGCTTTCATGTGATCTTCAACAGCTCGACCTCCTATCAATGTCTGACGTGCGATTACTGACTCAACCTTTGTTTCGATAAACAAGACATCTGCTCCACGGTCTTCTATGGCTGTCTAGAAGCACGCATCCACGAGGTGAAACCTACATTATCAATATACGCCAATTTGGCTGTACACTTAATTTCTCACACCAACCCACTGTCTCCTATCCGTCTCACACGTCTCAATGCACATCATTACAGTGCAATACCTAATCGAGAAAGATGGTCAGATACATAACCATCGCGATTCTGATTTAGAAACCAATCTCCGCAGCCATACGGCAGAGCTGGCCAAGGGACGACTATGTGGTCCATTGTCGAGATACGAGGAGTATGTATCTGCAACTGGCAGGGCGCTTGCATACACCCGGAAGCTGATGCGGCGGTCCATACCAGCGCAAGGACAGTGTATAGATTTTTTTCGGCTAGGATCGCTACATGCGAGGCAAAAATTGAGTCTTCGGGGGCGGGAATTGCAAGATGTTCCTGGCGTACGAGCCTCTCAGTGGCTATGTCTTCACGCGAAAAGTCCTGGTCAGTCCAGCAATGCATTTCCGAACAAGAGAATATATATGTTGCAATCAAAAAGTTTCTGCAGGCCCATTGTATGACCATCATCCATATCTATCCGAAAAAGTGTAATATTGACCGAATGAAATCTTCCAACCACGGTAACTTATATGCCAACACCATGGCGAATGTACGCTTGCTTTTTCATATCCGTCATAACATTAGAAAAATAATATTGGCGCGCGCCGTGACCGCTCGAAACCATGGTCCAGTATCTGACCTCTTGATCCTCACTGTTCATACTGTTCGGGGCCTCCACCGACCCTCTGCTGATCACCCCTCTTCATCTCCGTGAGACTCCTCGGGAAGTATTGCTGCAACCCGAGCTTGCTCCGCAAAAATGCACCTGTCTTTTCAAGCCTCTTGATATCTCGAGACACTGCCCATGGAGGGTCCTCCCGACTGCCTGGCGCTAATCGCATCTTGACTACATCTAGCATGCAATCGTCCAATCGAGCGTAGAAGTCCGCTCGGCTGCTAGCATCTGCGTCGTTGTTCCACCCCTCATCTCCGCCATGCGAGTTCAGGTTTCCTCCTAGCTTGATGATGAGCTCGAATGCCAATGGCGGTCCACCGGGCAGTGTGGAGAGGTCTTCGATGGAGGGAATGAGCTGAGCGAGGGTTGTTGCGAATGTCGCGGTTGGGAGGTGGGATGAAAGAGAATCCTGAAGGCGATGGAGGTCGTGATTGAGGACGGTCATCTTGCGATCGAGCTGGTAGTTGAGGGTCTGCGCGGAAGTGGGATCGCTGTTCATTGCTTGCGCGATGGATGGCGGAACGTCTGTGAAAGGAGTTGTGTTAGTGGAAGTGGTTGGAAGACCAGCTGGGAGGGTACAAACCGGCTCTAAGTCCTCGCTTGTCTATCCAAGCATGCATGTCGGCGCGCTCATCCTCCAGTTGTCCCAGCTGGTATTGCGCATCTTCGAGCTTGTTCTTCAAATCCTCGATCTGATCCTGGAAGGGTCTGATGGCATCGTTGAACGCCTTGGTCAATGGATCTGGCGTGGGTTCCATGTTGGCGGTAATTGGCCGATGTGACATGTCTCCCGATGTCACTGGAGGACCGCGTGGTGTCGCATTGTACCCCTGGTCGCCGGCAGTAGAAGGTCTGTAGGGTTGCAATTTGTCTTGCGAGTTGAAACCGCTTGAGTACTGCGTGTCTTTGTAAGGCGGACTTTGCTGGGCACCGACGCTGTTTGGGTTGTCTGAGAATGGTCGGGAAGGCATTGGTAGATCTCGCTCGTCTTTCGATGCGCGATCTCGAGATAGTCGTCGCAACCAGGAGGACATGATAGAAGGGAATTGAGAAGCTGGCACTCAAGAGAAACGCATTTAATTGTATGTTTAATGAGCCTCCCGTGAGGTTGGTAGAGTTGACGGAGGCTGGAACGGGAATGGCTGGGAGCCAACGGAGCGTCGAATTTACAGCGAATCCAACGGGTAAACGCAGATCGGCAACCGATCGGCAGCTACAGCTGGCGCACGGCCCCTCTCCACTAGCTGCGGTCGATCCCGAGAAGCGCAACGCTAAATCCTGGACTTTTTGAGCTCATTCGGAAAAAGTGATGGATCATATGCATGAGCCAGTCTGCACTCAACGCTTCTGCATACCCACGTGAGAACTGCACACATTGAAGCTTGAGGGTCTACCAATACATCCGCGACTCTCACACCAGGCATCTTGCTTGTATCGGCGGAGAGGCTCAGTCGCCAGCCGCAATGGCGCCCCAAATAGTGGAGGCCGTCGCAGGTTCTGCAGCGAAAGACTTCAAGAAAGAGTCAGCAACTGCTCGATTATTAGGCTCAGGTACTTATGTGACAGCTCACATGGCCCTCGGGAATGAAATACTGACCATCTTAGGATCCGCTGGAATTGCCGAGCTCGCCATCTTCCATCCTGTCGACACGATAGCGAAAAGATTGATGAGCAACCAAGGAAAAGTCGCCTCAGCAGCCAGACTAAACGAAGTCATATTCCGAGACAGCGCACACACGACCATACCGAAGAAGTTTACTTCCCTATTTCCAGGTTTAGGATATGCTGCAGGATACAAGGTGCGCCCCAATGCGAAAGAGACGTGCACAAGCCCCGGGAAATTGACACACTCTTAGATACTGCAAAGAATATACAAATACGGTGGCCAGCCCTTTGCACGCGATTATCTAGCCCTTCACCACGGCGACCAATTTGACAGGACCTTCGGCAAAGGTACCGGCAAAGCCATCATGCACGCAACTGCTGGCTCTCTTATCGGCATTGGCGAAATCATTCTCCTGCCTCTCGACGTGCTCAAAATCAAGCGACAAACAAATCCTGAAGCGTTCAGAGGCCGCGGCGTCTTCAGAATAGTAGCCGATGAAGGAATCGGCCTGTATCGCGGCGCCGGCTGGACAGCAGCGAGGAATGCGCCCGGTTCGTTCGCCCTGTTCGGTGGTAGTGCCGCTGCAAAGCAATACTTCTACAAACTCGAGGACTACAACTCAGCATCGTGGCTGCAAAACTTCGTCGCTTCTATCGCTGGTGCCTCCGCCTCTCTTCTTGTCTCCGCTCCCCTCGATGTTATCAAGACGCGCATTCAAAATCGGAATTTCGATAATCCGGAAAGCGGGTTCAAGATTTTAAGCAACATGGCGAAGAATGAAGGATTCAGTTCGTTTTTCAAGGGTTTGACGCCAAAATTACTAATGACGGGGCCGAAATTGGTGTTCAGTTTCTGGTTGGCGCAGACGTTGATACCAGCTTTCGATAAGGTGCTATGAGGAGGATGAGGCGGGAAACACTGGATATCCGTCCCGTGTCAAATGGCATTGGCTGGGAGATGCTGATGTTAATGTATATACTACTCTCCACTTTCTGTCAATATGTCTAGGGTTCCAGGTCGAGCCATATAAAGCGTCATTAATTTATGATGAGTCGTGTGACACGAATATGCCTATGCTGCAGTAATTTCACATGAACCGTCCTGATGTTCATCAATTGCACGCTGTCTGTGCAGCTGTATATCCATATATACTGCCGAAAACATCCCATATGACGCTGACAGATGGTATTAGTGCATGATTTAGGGACTTGAGTCACGCCTTGGCGAAGGGTTCTGCGCAGCCAACGACTCTCTCTACAGCCACACAGTATTAATTTACCCACTTCACAGGGCTTATGAGCGGACATGTTCATGTTCGTTACGAATTGCGTCTTCTATCTGTAGTGGTCCATCAGCTCTGCGGCCGGCTATGATCCACATCCCAGGGACCCAACGCCCAACGGAAGGCCAGAGATATCAAGTGGGAAGGAACGATGCTCATACCACCTTAGCACTGACATCAGTCAAGACCAGCGCCCAACTTCCTGCACGCAAGGTTCCTGATCCAGGGCAGTATGAAGATATACCCAGCAGCTATAATTTCACTCAATCTACATCTTTACTAGCGTATCTATTCATCAATTTCAACCTGAGCGTGGCTCACAACCATGCCCACCCCTTCCATTCCAGGCTACTACTACGATGAGATCAAAAGGAAGCACTTCAAGATCCTGCCGAATCATCTGGTACCCGCCGGCTTCAAGTACTCTGAGCAGTACGTCAAGAGAGAAGCCGAAGACCAGGTCGCCCGCAAACGACACACACTATACAACCGAAGAAGGCTGCAGACCACAATCGACCGTCCGAGACTGAGGAGTCATCTACTTGGAGGTGGTGTGGGATTGGGGAGGGAGATAGGTGAGCATTTTGATGGTAGGAGCGCAGAATTGGGAGCGTGGGCCCAAGGTTTGGGCAGGAGATCGTGGGGGTCATCAAGGAACTCAAGTGCGCTTTTTGCCTACGATGACATTACAGGAGGTCTCATCTTCGCGGGAAGTGGTGTGTTGGAAGCGCTGGGAACGCGACAGGATACGTTGGCGTGGGTTTCCATACCATATGCTTCAATGCCTTGTGCTCTGTCGTGGTCTGGAGGCTGATGTGACGGTAGGTATACGATACCAATAAGTAAGGGCGAGGAGTGGGTGGATTGTCTGGGGGGCCCGATTGGGATTGGCCTTGACTCTGAGGTAAGCTTTCGTTTTCCTAGGATGGAAGTGTAGACTGTAACGATGCACAGATATGTTCTTTGGCTGTTTCTCCATCTCGCGTGCTGATGTAAGTCTCATTACTTCTCCTACTCAGCTTTCCTTGCTACAGTCCATCAGAAAAACGTAGATTATGAAGCAACGTGTCTCAAACATTAAGCAGACCTAGAGTTGCGAAGTTTGGACTGAATGACACGAGCTGGAGAGGTAGTTTTATTCACAGCGGCTTTGATGCAGTACTGAATGTACGAGGTTGATTCCATGAGGAGTCGTGATGTGGGAATCGATTGGAACCCTTCCCTTCTAGCCGCAGCATTCTCCTTTGATGGCTCCGTTGTCAGTGCATACAGAAAGCTGATACTCCGCCCTTAGGACCACCGCTATGGGTGGAAGCAGACCGCCGTGCGTCCACCTCACAACACTGGCCACACCAGAAGTGATTAGGGACTTCGCTTCCCCACAGCCAAGATCCTCCAGCTCTCCCACCATATCGGCCACACATACTCAACCCACCTTCAGCTACGTCAGCGACATTTCGACCCTCCTCCGGTCCAGAGTGGTGGGAGCCACATTTTGGTCCTCCTCCGCCCGGCCCGTCACCTCCCACTCCGATTTCGCCCTCGGCACTTCCTCCAGCACGGTACTAATCACCTCAAACGAATCATCCTGGTCCTTCTCGGAGTCCATGTCATTCTATGCCCCCTACTCTGACGGTAACATAGCCCGACAAGATATCCTAGCCGTCGACTGGCTCACCGAGAACACCCTCCTGAACGGCTGCCGCTCCGGTCACGTATATCTCTGGGACGTCCGTTGCGCGACCTCAGCAGGTACCAGCTGCCCCTTCAAACACCCCAGTTCAATCGGACACGTGAGAGCACGAAACGAAAATATGATCGTGATAGCAGGTATCGGCAACCAGCTCTGCACGTACGATCTGCGCTTCCTAACCTATCCTTATTCCTCCAATCTCAGTGCGCCGACGAAGCCGTATCTTATCTTTCCAGGTTATAGGAATCGGGACATGAATGGTATGGCTGTGGGTTTCGATGTGAAAGGCACTCTGATCGCTGCTGGTACCGATGATGAGCGGGTACAGATCTTTGATGGGGGAACCGGGAGGGAGCTGCAGGCGGGGGCTGGAGGCAGGCTGGGCAGGGACAAGCTAGGAGGGACCGCGAGGTGCGTAAAATTCGTAGGGGCCGCGGAGTGGGGGGACGAGACGAGATTGTATATTGCGGCTGGGACGAAGCTCGAGGAGTGGACTTGGTGACTGTGTCAATCAAGCCACGGACATGGCCGGGTGCAATTCGTAAGAAAGGAGATCATTCTCGGCTGATATTTCATTTCCATTGGCATCAGTGCTACGCGATGTTTCAAATGCATTGAGGAGTAGACGCTCTCTTCTCTTCTGTATACTATGATCTATTATTGCTCAAGGACAGCTGTTGAGCTGGAACAATGATCCCAGACACGTTCTGCACGAGCTATACTCGCAGCGAAAGGGAGCACGTAAGGTCTTCCTCCAATAATTGACCCTGTTGCAGCTATCGCCCCAAGCAACCAGAACCTCATCCCCACTGACACCCATTATCATCTTCGCCAACCTAACAGTCACCCACATTCAAATTACAATTCCTTTCCTGCACCAGATACGACTGCTAGCCTAGTGATAACAATCAATAAAGTGGTAACAATTGGAAAACGGACCAATTTTTCTTGATGGATGGTGAGACTAGTGTTTTGATTGGTGTTGAGTGCGCCGGCTTGGATGGAGGTTGTGGGGTGTATGTAGTGCGTGTGCGTTATGGATGGACCGAGTGCACTGGTTCTGCGGCGTTGGATCATGGATGTTGAGACTTTTCGTCCATCGAGCTCTTTGAGGTGAAATTAATTAGGTTGGGATGATGGATATGTTAGGATGGATTGAATGATATTTTACCATCTCATTCGGTAGTAACGGTGCTGAGAGCAGACTGGTTTGCACATTTCTTGGTTGCAGGTTTCTCTCCATATCCTAACGTCATAAGAGACGGCTAACGCGAACAAGGTCCGTAGTATTCGATTCATATTGACATCAATGGAGGGGCAACCTGAATTGGGGATAGAAAAAATACAATGTAAACCTTCCAGGCTCAAGCAGTAGCTGAAGGCGGATGCTGCAAGAAAAGATACGTTCTGTTGGCACAATGGGACCTGTAGATTCTCGCCTGTTGGCAGCTCAAGCTGTTTCAATCAACCGCCGAAATACTATGGACTTCGTGTTAATTTCCTAGGGCGTGAAAGGTTTAGCATACGTTATGTCTTCAGGATTGTAATTTCAATGGAGAGGAACTTCGCGCCGCATCTGTTGCTCATAGCATTCACAGAGACAATTTTCTGTACATTCCTCCTTCTATGAGGCTTCTTCCTTGATGGGATACTGTTGGCTGAATAATATCGTTCTTGGGCTAAATTTGGCTAGTGCGCTGCAGTGTCAACGGATACGCAAAGTGAATGGTCCTATCGGACTAAAGTACATCGAGGGTATCTGATGAACGCTGGATAGAGCTTTTGATACATATCAGGAAGCGATCAACATGAACACGTCTGGCCAGCATGCATTACGGCTGCGCTGGCCTTGATGTAATATGGTTCTTTGCCTTTCTTTCCGCGAACCTTACACAGGGAGATTAAATTTCTTGCCCTGCAATACCCTGTTCCGGTATTTAGCCTCGCACTTTCTACTTCCACTTAAAGCCAAGTACGGACGGAAGGCACTTACTTGGTATAATAAATCCAGAAGAAATCCGAATACAGCACCGTCTGCACTATGCCCGCGATCCAAGCTATTTGATCCACATACCCCTCTGCAAAGTACCTATATAGCCAATTCGGGATATACAGCGTCCTATACAGTCCCAATGCGAAAAGATAATGCGTGGTTATGGTTTCGGCTTCGCCGGTTCGTTGAAGCATGAAGAGCTGTGGGAGGACGGCAACGGATTCCAACCAAATCGATAAGGCCCACAGCATCTGGGGCAAACACTGATCTTAGCATATACCGCCGCGAATCCATACAAGGGAAGGGGGTGGGGGCCTGACCTCAGTGATTTCGTAGCGGTAGGGAAAGAGGACTGCAAGGACTGCACTTCCACCAAGCAGGTACTGAACTTGCAACGTATCGATGTTCGGATCGTGAGTCGGCTTGTAGTCATTGAGCATTAGATATATTGTATATGCCTGCGAGCCGAGGAAAAGGAGCTTGAATGTCGTGTTGTAGAGCGAGCCGGAGGTGAAAGTCCAAAAGATATCTGTTCCATTCAACGACTGGCTCCCTATGTAGCTTGCCCAGCCTACTTGGCACTTGAGGATTGCTCACCTAAGTATCTTGTAGCGTACACAATCATATACAGTGCTTGAGACTTGAAAGATATGCCTGAGCAGCTCTGAAAAGAGCTCAGCAAGGGGCGCTGGGCCGTTTAGGGTAAAGGGGACGCACGTGTGAGGATTTCATTTTTTGGAGAAGTATAAGAATTGAAACTAGGTGGGAGAGGTCCGCTATGTATTGGAACTGTTGTCAGCTTCCAACCGGGCAATTGGGAGCTCAACGCAGGGGGGCTCGCACCGAGTATGCGAAATATGTTCATAGCTGCGAAATGGCCGAATGGGATCCAGCAGCCTCTTCAGCGCTGAGGCGTTGACACAATCAAAGATATTTTCATGCGGATGGTTTCATCAATTGGACGTCGTCGGTTGTGGAGCCGTCAGCTATTAAAATAATTGGTGACACGTTTTGGACCTTCAGGCCAAGTGCGCGACTGACGTTGTAGACTGCCGGAGTGCCAAGATAACCTACCGGCCCACGCCATCACGGGGGTGACACAAGTCGTCGCACACCCTAGTACCAATTGGGGACGTATCTCCTAGCCGTTTGCGGGTTAGGGTGTGCGACGACTGGTGTCACCCCCGTGGCCACCAACATCTGGCTTAAGCCACACTCCTTAACAGGGTCCAACACCAGAATCCTCCCCGCTAAGACTACCATCCGTTATAATATTAAACCAGTAAGGGCAAACTTGCGCGTAGTATATATGCATATTATAGGATATTTGATGTCACGGAACAGGCGTTGTACGCGAACGTATGTAGGTAAATATAGATTATCCCACACCAAAGTCTTTCCAAGGCTGTGGCTGACGGCCTGTGGTGTGGGCCTGTCCGTACTGGAGTTGGAGTCCATCAACAATGGAAAGAGGTATACATAGGTCTCCCTCGGCGAGCAGTCTGCCGAGTCCTGAGATCAGACTCGAGAAACCCGAGGGTTGATAGAGACTGCCTTTTGGGAACCTTTGCTCGCCTTGAGTAAATCTTTCGAACCATATATGCGGACAGTCAGCCAGACTAGGCCGCCAGCTAACGCTACTATTATGCCGTCACTGGGAGTCTCTCGAACGCTATCACCGACAAGTAACGGCGAGAAATTTCCAGGCTCGGTCGGTTGAGGAAAGACGGCATCATAGTACCACCCAATCGAGGGATACCTTCACTGGATCACTACTCACTTCGCCACCTCCGAATAGAACTCCACGAATAATCACCTCTACCTCAGCATCTGGATGATTCTGCTCTGCTTCACAGAAATCATCTTCCCGAAGACAAAATTCGGTGCAATATGCTCTCCCAAGTTCCCGCCTTTGTGAAGACACTGTGAAATACGAAAATGGACCTGTAGTCTTGCTCCAAGGCAAACCATGTACAGGCCTCGAATCTCGATCGTTTTGTTCTCGCAATTCCCAAGCAAGCCTTTTCTGGCGATATTCAGCATGCCGTCGTTCAATGACTTGTGGGTTGACAATTTTCCATACGATGGGTTCTGCTCTCGGTTGCTCTTTAGGCTTGATCGTGACGTTAAGTATTTGGCGCAGGGTCGCCGGGTGCAAGATGTCAAGCGATCCTGAGCAGTAGAATCCTAGTTCCACAAGACGGGCATCGGTAGTTTTGGTTTCGAGGGCGATTACAGTGTCAACTATGCCGTAATTTCTCGGCTCCACGAGCGATTGATAGTATTCAAGAACGTCAGAGGAAGGGCCTCTATAGGCGCAGTAGATGCCCATCTCTACATCAACATACTTTACATTTCCTTTGTGCATTATACGTGCCTCGAGTGAACCGTCAGCAGACATGTTGATTTTGAAAAGACAAAGACGATAGACCTGTTCCGTCGGCATGTCGGTGTATGAGATTTGTGGGTCTCTAGGCTCCCCAAGCCACTTTGTCTGTAATTCGAGACCTCTTGAGGGAAACTCCGTGAGCTTGCCGTAGATCACGCTCACTGCAGGTAGTGCGGAAGCCTTCTGCCATTCCGAGGCAGTCATGGGGATGAACTGTGGCAAGACGGCCTGAGATCCTAACCTCGAGTTGAAAGTTGTTTCACCCTAGGACCATCGCAGAATTAGATGATGAAATACTTGTGAACCTCCAAAACCAACCTTAGTCTGTTCCCTTTCAAAAGTCTCTTGAAAATCGGTTTCCAAAAAGGTTGCCGATCCAACAGGGTATTCGCGAGCGTATGCCAAGATTGGATTTGCCTGGTAAAAGCTTGTGTGGTGAGGCATTCCCTCGCAGCAATCACAGCTAAGCTCAGCCGGTAAAGGCCATCCTTCCCACATCGAACGTTGCACAGATTCAGCGTCAGACGACTCAGAGGGCGATGAAGATGAAGAGAAATGCTCATGAGTCCACGCGGGTCCAAAGATTGCCGTGGAAAAGCCTCGATCTGCAAGTACACTCATAGCCTGATTTTTGTGGTCAGTAAACCCACGGCGAGGTACTTTCTGCCTTGAGACACGTTGAGCTTGGGAATTATGGTGCGACATAGACTTTACTTACCACCCCAGTATTCGTCCCGCCTCCACCCTTCGAAGGGAAGGTGACCCGTGGAGGACCAGATATGTTCGTATTCTGGGCCCAGACATCTACACCAAATAGGATTGCAGGAAGCTCCAGGCCATGCTTCATTGCGAGCCTCTGCGCTTCTTCCACTTTTGTGACAGTCCATTTGTAGTTGGTGAACAGTGCATCTGCCGCGAGCACGTAGACCAGATTCTTTTGGGTCAGACTATTCTGATAAACTACTTCATTATCACCAGTCAATGCATCGTACCAGACAACCTTGCCCGCAGGCCTGAGCAGATGTTTGAGATTGCTAATGAACTCCATCAATCTCTCCAAGTAGTCCTTGGTATGACTGGGAAACTGTCTCTCGACATTCAGCAGCCATCCATCAAAACCATAAGTATCAGCCATCACAGCCAATTGATTAGCTACGGTGAAAACGCCGTTGTTTTGCTCGAGCATTCTCTCAATGTGGGACGTATGGCGCTCAATCAGGAACGTGCCTAAGACTTTGACGCCATTGCGATGCAACGTGTTCGACCAGGTTGGTGGTGGGACACAGACGAGCTTATGAGAGAAGTAGACGAAAGAATCAACATATCGAAGATGATTGCAGGCGAAGCGCTTGTCTGTCAACACGGGAGGGCGCACGCTTTCATAATCATGATAACCCCCTACATGGTCTCAGCCAAAGGTTGGGGTTTCCAACAAAGGTGGACAGACGTACCACTGTAATCGTGACAGATTAAAACAGAGGTGACAGGCCCCTTCTGATCATGTACCCCGGGTGCCGAGCGCTTCTCGAGTGGTGTGTTTGACACTTGGATCGGGTCGACGCTGTGTCGAGTCCATGCCTCGACTTCATCGAAGTCGTCAAAGTAGACGAACCCTTGTAGCGCATCATGGAGTCGCTGAGCCCGACGCTCTTCTTTCGACGGTCCAGTATTTTTAGGCGGGTTCAGAATATCCTTCAATCGCTTACCGACATGCCATCCAATCTTCTTCCAATCAGGAAGTTCAAACGCATACATAGTAAAGGGAAATGAGCTATTGGCATGGGTGGCTTTGAAACTGTGATAGTGACCTGACCAATCAAATACAACGATGAGTTAGTCATCACGGCTTGGATCGATGTTCCCTTTGGGGTAAGGTGGACTTTAAGGTTGGGCTGCGGGCGCCAGCTCGGACGGCCGCCCTCGCTGATGAAGATCCATGGGTGCATGTCTGCATGACAAGACTATGTACTGCAGTATCTCGCCGCCAACTCTTAATATATAGACCATAGACACCGCTTTGAGCAGTAAACCACTTGGGCTCGACTCTTGCTGAATGTTGTCGCCAAGCTCTACTGCCATCGCTTGTCCGCGACTGCAGCCTTAGAACTCATTGTCCAGACCTCAATGAGACTCATTCGTTCGTACACTGCTACATCAACGGCTTGACCATTCCCAGAGCTTGTCCTTTAATTCGCTTCCTGCTGTACAAGTGTTGAGCTATCCGATCATCTTGAGCATTCAACAGGCCGATGTGCTCGTGAATTGATCAAGACAACCGTTTCGGATGAGGTGGTGGAAATCATTGATCAGCAGACAATCAGTATGACAATAGGAAAGCAGCTTCACTCCGCCGCGACAAGCTTATTGATATCAGTTCCGACCATCATCCGCAGCTATCATCTTAACTGAATGGGATCTTCAACTTCCACGCCCAACAATCTGAGCTCTCGTCTACACATGCAGTACAGCATCTGAAACTATTACCTTCGCGCCATTTATCGCATCCATTCAACCTTCGGTTGACGGTGCTGGTCACCGTCATAACTCCACCTTCACATCTATCGCATTGTTGTAATCGACATCATGTCGACCCTCCCACATAAGTCACTCCAAGCGCCACCAACACAAAGAGTGGCCAAGCACCAAACAGCATACAAAGGCGAGCATCCAGTGGATTCCAGACTCCGCATACTCAGAGACGAGGTTCTGCCAAAGGCACCTTACATCCTCTCTACAACCACCTCCCTCACTCCGGAACACGTCAGAATACAATACCCACAGAACGCTATCAATTGGAGAAAGTACACCCTTTTCTGTCGCGGCGAAGACGAGCTTCAGTACGTCACCTTCAAAGATCGATCCAGCGATCACGATATTCGCGGCATGTATGCACGGGGTGGATGGGATGACGGGAAGGGCAAGATAGCCCCGCTTGAAGAGCCGTATAGTCGAACGAGCAGTGATGGGACTCCCCGTCAAGGTCAAGCATCAAAGAAGAAAAAGATTACGTTGGCAGATTACAAGAACAGGGACAAGAATAAAGCGCTGCAGTCCGCTCCTAGTGCTACTACTACTGCTCCTAAGCCGAAGGAAGGTGCGAGGGGTGCCTACAAGAGTGAGGAACACGCTACAAACATCAAAGACACGCCCAAAACTCATCAGCTTGAGCAGCATGGCCAGAAGAGGTATGCTCATGGTCAATGTACAGACTGTGCGACTTGCGAGCTAACATTCGCAGATCTGCAGACACTATGACCGGGGCAGAGAACCCTCAATCTATCGCCCAACCCCCTACCTCTCCTCATCCTTCTAAGAAAGCTCGTGTCACTCCTGAGCCAAGTACAGCATCATTCCAGAGTCGTCCAGAAATCAAAAAGCAAGAACCAAAAGCTGAAGCACCCTCTGCGAAGCTTGACGCAGAAGGTCACCAAACCCCATCACACGGAGCGAAGGATGCTAAGAGCACCCCATGCACCATCTCAAACAGAGAGCAGTCCTCTACTACGATCATGCAACCTACAAAGCCTTCAATGTCCCACTTGCCACCAATGCTATCTCCCCTATCTTCCGAGATAGAAGAGGAGCTAACCAAGATGAGTTCTGCTGTCCCCAATAGCAGGCCAGGGACTGCGGAATCCAATATCTCGCTGGGTACAACTTCGATCAAAACTATGAAAGGCGACCGTGCGACGACGCCAATCGTTAGCAAAGCCGTGAACCCAACCTCAACCGAGAAATCGGGTAGTGTGGCAAAGCTACCAAAATCTGCGACTTCGACGAAAGTGTCCCAAGAACACAGAGAAGAAACAGCAGTTTCCCGACAAGGAGTCAAGGATGCTGCCTCACATAAGGCCACACCGCCGAGACCAGTTCCGAATGGTCTGTCTAATAGCAATAAGGGAACCTTCACGCCCACACCCAAAACCACTCCCGATGCCCCCAAGAGAATGAGATTGCGCATGGTAATTCCAATCAAAAAGAAGGCGAACAAGAAAAACCTTGCCAACTACCTAAGGATGAAACCAACACCCGGCAGAAACTCCCTCTTTCCAGGCCGCCCCTTAGAGCAACAAGATCCACCCCCTACACTAGCTACTTCCAAAGTCAGATCTACGGAAAAGAGTACGCCCAGAGGCGACACTAAGCCTAGTCGCGTAGGAGGCGCTAAGACTGAGATCAAGCCAGAAGCTCCGAGGCCTGGTGACAAGCGCGGAAGAGCCCAAGTTGACGAAGAGGTTGATGTGGATGAACCATCAAGCAAGCGGAAGCCTACCGGACGGACTGCATACACACAGACACAGAAGCCTAGTACTCCAAAACCGCCACCAACTAGCTCGCCAGCTTTATCACACTTGGGCAGCGCACAGAAGGCCCCCACGTCTACTCCGAAAGCCGAGATATATGGCACCGCAATGCTACGTGCAGGTTCCGGACAAGGCTCTGTCTATACTCCTCAACCACCACGGGGGAATGGTACACCCACCGCTCCGGATACTGGTCATCAACGACGTTCGTACACATCTCCTAACAAGCCAAGATCCCCAAAATCAGAGGACTTGCGGACAGAAAGTTCAAAGTACTTAAAGACAGCAACAACCCTTAAGCATGACGCAGATCCATTCTTGAGAAAGGGGAATGACATGAGTCGCGACGAACGCAAGCGAGCAGTCGTGATTGGGGCAGAGTCCGTTCTTTGTTTCATGATGGCTTTCGTTCTTATGGATACTCAGCGTAGTTACAGTGACCGCAACGCCTGGAATACTATCATTCCCTACCTCGCCACACTGCAAGAGGCAGCTGAGACATTCAAACCCATGTTGGGGCTTCTCCTCCAGCTGGAAGGTATCATTCGCGATCAGATTGTTTACGTCGACATGCAATTACTTGATAAGCATTCTCTCAAAACCGAGTTTGGCAACCCTGCTGCGGACCCTGGAAGAACGATTGAGCAGCACAAGGCCCAAGAGTACTACAAGCACTGCCATGATTTCCATGACCACTTTATGAAGGCACAGGGCGCCTGGCGATCAGGATGGATGAATCTGGACGTTCTGGATCTCCAAGCGCAGTATCCCAAGACCTGGGCCAAGCGTGACGAGCGTCGCTTGGCTTACGGCAAAGGTAGAGATGCTATCGTTAAGGGTCGGTACATACGAGGGTACAATTTGCCTATGAACAACATGACGAGTGGCCTGGAAGCTGTCAATTTCGGCTTTAATTTCATTGCGGAATGGAGCCAAGCAGCGGGCGTGGAGTGGAAGCCAAAACTCATACTCTCGGAATGAATCGAGCGTCGGGAATACGAATGAGGAGTGATTGACGGCGTTGGGGGCTAAGGAACCATGATACCAAATTCGGCCTGTGCACTCAGCACAGCGATGCTCCGGCAAAGTTGACGGCACATTTTATGACGAAGGACGCACAATGTATTACGATACAGCATAGCGAGCGTTTTATTTTTTCCTTTCATGATAACCCGGCTCGATATGAGCCAAGCGATGGATGAAAGTGATGAATTTCGTTTCGAGCGAATGGCGGAAACATCAGGCGATTTGGTTCGGTAATCTGGCCTTGTGCGTATGTGGAGCAGATACTCTATGTTGTATTTGGCAGATAGATGGACGTTTCTTCGTTCAGTTTCAATATATGAGCCTGATTCATTGACTGACCACCGCTGATTCTGAATATTGAACCGAGCCTCAGGAATCAGCAGTTTGTCATGATTCGCGAAATCTGGAACGGGATTTCAAGAGTTGATTGGATTGGGATATCAATCCGACTGACGCCCACTAAGCCTACAACATCCATGCACAATTAGACAACTTACCGATCGTTAGAATGAAGAGGACGCCTATCAAAGGAGCCTGAACCACCCCCGTTCGCTTAGTAGAGACCGAATCGCAAAACAACTGCCATCTAGCTAGCGCCCGGTTCCGCAGCCAGCATGTCTGCTTCCGCAATCATATCACTCAACAGCACTTCCCAGATTTCGTCTCTGTATCTGCTGACTTGCTGATCTCAAGGACCTTGCGCTCGCCCATGGGTGCCTGACCTGAATCGCCGTTGTCGAGGGCTTTGCTTGAGACGATACGGTAGATTTCTGTAAACATTAGCCCATTGCTTCCTGACAATGGAAAGAGAACAGATTCACCGGTAAGAATATTCTGAAACGCGAGCTCAACGTTGCTTGCGTCTAATGCCGAAGTCTCAATAAACGACAGGTTGTTGTCACCTGCACCACGTCAGCCGAAATCCTCCACTCCTCCCTCAAAACAGCACTCACTAGCAAACTGCTTTGCCTCCTCCGTCGGGACCGCCCTAAGATGCCTCAAATCGCTCTTATTCCCTACCAGCATAATCACGATGTTCGCATCCGCATGATCCCTCAGCTCTTTCAACCACCGCTGTACATTCTCATACGTCTGATGCTTGCTGATATCATACACTAATAGAGCTCCCACCGCTCCTCGGTAGTACGCCGAAGTGATGGCACGGTACCGCTCTTGACCTGCGGTGTCCCAGATCTGAGCTTTGATGGTCTTGGCGTCGACTTGGATGGACCGGGTTGCGAATTCGACGCCGATGGTCGATTTGCTGTCGAGATTGAATTCGTTACGGGTGAATCTGGAGAGTAGGTTGGATTTTCCGACGCCGGAGTCTCCGATTAGGACCACTGGGGCAAGAGAGGGTTAGCGGTCAGATGGTGGAGGTTCGACTGGAGGCTGGTACCTTTAAAAAGGAACTGTGGTCAAAAATGATCAGTATAATACTGTAGTAGTGGTACTATAGGCTGCTCACATCGTATTCGTCGTTTGCCATGGTTGAGGTGTTGGGGTGTCGTGGGAAGAGGAAGGGATGCTGCTATCGGTAGTCCACACAACCGCAAGGTTACGCTCAGTAAATCTCTAGACCAGACGGATTGATCACAGCCGGTAATCTGCTATATTCATTCAGTCTGCTGCAGTAGTATATGAGCGGGTCTTTTTCGTCCTGATGCCTGAACAATCAATAATGCTCTCACCTCCGGAATTAGTTGGACCATAAGCGCCAGAAGCGCTAACCGGATTCGAGCGGCGTAGCAGCGCTCAGGAGACGGTCGTTCATTCCTCATCCCTCAGTCATGCGGTTGCTCGCCTACGGTACTTGATATGATAAAGATAGTTTGGGCTGGGCCAAAGTCATCATAATAGCTAATATGAAAGCATTATGATCATGATGAGGAGCCCGGCAGCGAAAGAGCTCCCACCCTTCTTCAGTGGCTGCCAAACAAACCACAGCTTCACAGGCATTGGACGGGTCCACATCTAAATGCCAGACTTACTGCTTCAACATGAGAATGAGAGAATCGAAGATCACAGTCAATCTATGGGAAACTGGCCAGGCAAGCAACCATGATGTACTCGTACCACAAGACCTACTCCAAAGCTCCTCCAGCCGTTCACCCAACAAATGTATGATTCGTTGTGGCCATGCCTCGTTTGTAGAAACAGCGACAGTCAGCGTCAATCGTTCGCAGGGATGCAGCAAAATGGAACTCTGGCCAAAGAGTCATCTTCCTAGTGTAGCGATGGAAATCTGCTTATGATGCTTCAATTTAAGAATAGTTCATCCCCCACCGTTTCAAGGACGATAGTACAACGAATGGTGGAGAAACCTGCTTGTGCACCGATACATCGGTGCTCATTACGCGCTTGGGCGATCAGAATGTAAGCGCACACCATCTGCAATATTTCCCTTGAAACGACTGTTTTGACTTTGGGCTCTGGAAACAGATATTCTGCGTCCAAGATGCCTATAACGTATCATTATGTTCGATGAGACCCTACGTCATCTTCAAAGAAACAAAACACCTCATGGATCAATCCCTGTTTTCAGGAGTTTCATGCTCAGTCACTTGCCCCAGAAATGCGTATGAGATGTCTCCAGGACCAATCAACAACTAACGATCTACAGAGCGAATGAACAGTCATGTGGATAGAACCTTGTTCTTTTCCCGTAAATGCTTATCCTACCGGCCACGCAGATCAACTTGATGTGCTAGAAGGCCATATCCCACTTTTGACATTCGGTCTGCTCATCCGAAAAGCTTCGTATTCAAATGGTTTCATCTTGTTGTTGAGCCTCCTATTGCCGCAAAACTTATGCAGTACCAAAGAGTCATGCAGCGATCCACGTGGAACTGGCGATCTGCGACATGTCATCGAAGTTCCTGAGCCATGATTCAAGGAGCAAATGGTCAAGTGATCGGAAGGGAAACGCATTATGGCCCCTTGCTTGTCATGAGACTCTCAAACCAAACCACTGGGACCAGTTTGCCATGCTTTGCATGACGGTATAAGGTATTTTCAGTTAGAGGCCCAAAGCACCCTGGAAGAGACTGCGACTGGTTGTTATGAGTGTCAATCCTGCTCGTATTGCGCTTCCTGAATGCTGCCCTGCGTGTCACAGTCTTGCAGAGATCGCATCTCAATTTGTGTCCCGTCCACTCTCGATTCGGGCGGTGCAAGACAATTGGGAAGTGAGACCCATGCAGACACGATTGAGGAGGGTGTACCCACGTACCATAAGCTTTAATCATAGCCCATCGAGGAGCTTCAGAACGAGACTCGGCAACGACACGCCCGATCTTCTGGTACCCTAGGCAGTTGCTCTCGGTGATCATACTTACAAGACACTCTACCCTATGCGAATGGCTGAAATGCTGCCATCCTTATGGAACATAAACAAGTCCTGATGTCTAATACTGAATGGGGTTGTGGACCAGCAAACGGAATTTAACCCAGGAAGGAGTCAGAGTTCTCAAACAAGTCTTGGTGGCCAGTTGCACTCCCTACGTTAGTGCAACGGTCAGTCGCCTGATAGGTGGGGTGCAACTCGAAGAAATGCGCAAGTGTCCGGCTAGTTTGCGGCTTCTGCTTATATTGGCCAAGCATAAATATTGAGCCTTTTCATGCTCTCACGCGACAGAACTTGGAGCGTCTGCAGTGTTACAGATGAAGTCGACGCAAAGATCCTGGCAGCGCCAAATATAAAACCAATCTCACAAGGTTCAACGATCTGGGTTCGGGCAGTGGAAGCGGTAGGTGACCGGCAAGACATGGTGGGAAGGAGAAGGTAGGTTGCCACGTCAGACTGAAGGACGATCAAGTCATCTCTCCACAAATGGGGGATCGGATTTCTTGGCTTCCTCGAAAACTGGAGAAGCAGTCTGCAAGTCAAGTCACAGTACATCTTGTTCATTTGCATGCGGGCAGATCGTACCCCAGGTTATTGGAGCCGCAGTACTTGTTAATACAGTCGAATTCCTTGGGATCCAAAAGTATCTTTCTTCACTAAGCACGGATTGGGGAGCAGGTGATGAAGCCTTGGTTGGGATATCCCATGCCCGGTATAAGCGCGCTAATCGCCGAAGCAAAGCCGCATCATACGGACGGTTGGCGGTTGGCTTTGTTTCATTAATTACCCGTCTTACCACTCATGACCACTCCTGCGATCTCTGGTCATCCAATCGACAAGCCTTCCAACTCGGCCGAAGTGCCGGTCTGCATGCCCAGCACAGGCGCAGCCAGACGTTATGTGCCGTGAATCGCCACGGAGCTGGACACCTTTAGACCATCCAAGCAAGACACTGCAAGCTGTGATTATGTACAAAATAGGTTTCGAAACACTTTGCGACCCAATGGACGATCTAAACTATACCCTTCTGACTAAGGGGAACCGTGTCAGACTTGTGGCCGGTCAATGACGATATAGTCTAGCGTTTCCCCAACTTCCATCTCGCGTCTATCGTCCCCACTCCATGCATATTCAAGAGACCCCGTCGATTCTTCCAGCTCCAAATTTCCGCTCTCCTCGCCGTCGCCCTATCGATGATCCGTTGCATTATGAGACGGACTCCCATTGTCGCTAGCCTTCTCGTTTTGACGTTGATCGCGGCATCCTCACCCTTGCAGCAATCACATACCGAGAGAGACTATCCACTATCGCGATGGGAGCCTCTACAGCAATGGAAACCTTTACCAAATCCACTGAAGAGTCGGGACGTTGCCGTTGAAACTGCGGAGGATTTACTGGGCCTGGACAAGAGATATACGTACGACTGCACAGATCTCAAAGCAGCCTTCGATTCAAGATGCTGGGCCGAGCTAGATCTGACTGCCTACTTAACGGATCCTGTTACAGGTTGGAATCAGACCGTCCGCAGATGTAACACCGCAGACACCGCTCAGAACGACGATGGAGCAGACTGCTGTAAGCCCAACGAAGCATGGACGACCTGTTTTCTTCGCCTGGGGCATGGTTCTCCGGGCCAGGACTGCTCGCAAATCAACGCACAATTCTGCAGCTATCAAAGCACTCTTGATCCCAATATCGCCCCTGCCCTCCAACCCAAAGTTCAGTACATGATGAAAAACATCTACTGTAAGTAATTGATAGCGATGCATTTGGGGACCCGGCTGATATCATCATATTAGCGGTCAACAATTTCTTCACCACCTACTACTCGGCGCTGGGAGCCGCCCAAGCCGACGCTCAAACCGTCATCCAAGCACTGGTTAACGAGCTCGATCCTGTGAAGCCCACGACCTTCAGCCTCTTCGCCTTACTTACTGCCCTTTCCGTAGGATTGGCATTCCTAGGTGCACCTAGTATAGCAGTCACAGTCCTGGGACTGTCACTTGTGACACGGACGGCCGCTCAGGTCCTGACCATCAGCCTACAGCAAGCGCCATCCACTGCCAAAGCGCTGTGGCCAACAGGCACGCAAAATTCGCAAAACGTACAAGTTGGCAACATAGAATCAATGCTTGGCAACAGCACGAATCAGCTAGCAGACATGATCAACAAGGCAGTCCAATTGCTGATGAGTGACGTTCCGACTTTCGTCCATTTCTGCGAAAGCGGCATGTGGTCAGGTTCAACCTCGCTCTCGCTGCCAAGCAAAGTGGAAGGGCTCGATTATGCTCTCAGGACTTACATGACGTCCGAGGTGATGGCCCAGAACGGTTGGCAAGCCTTTCCGGTTATAGGTCCGTACGAGACCCTGAACGATGTGGAAAACAGCGTGGTAGGAGGCAATGGGTTCGATTGTCAGATGGGTAATAACAGCGTGTGTACCAACTCGGTCGGGTCGGCCTACTATTGGAGCCAAGCCACCGGACACGTCTACACTTTCTCCAACAAAGACATGGGATCATACCGTAGCCGCACCCCTTACCAGGTTCTACAAGACACGGTCAACAACAACTGGGCCATCCTGGAGGTGCTCTTTGATGGATCTTTTAATTGCACGCTGGCTGGCCATTATGGTGAAGAGGTGGTCAACTTCAACTGGGATGGAACGCTAAACATCGCGTGTATATCGCAATTGCCCATGAGGGTAGGCTGCGGGTCGAGGTGCCCCGTGGGTTTGGTCAATGGTGCCTGTCCGTTTGTGAGCGCCAACAATCCTTGCTTTAACCCCAACTCCTAAAATTTGGATTCATATTTGTCCAAAACAATGCCCCTGGAGCCTCCGGGACATGCTACCTTGGAAAGGCAGGCATTGCTTTTGCCATAGCGTATTGGTTGCATAGAGCACTGGCGTCCATCGATTTTGTTCGTTTGGAGGAAGCGTTGGGGCAGTTGAACTTTTCACCACGAGCATCTAGCATTGGTGCGACGCATACGTGCTCGCTTGAGTTACGTTCCCATGAGGGTTTTCAGGAAGATACATACCGTCTTCACTGACACAATAATAATTGCGCAGCATGCCTGCTACCACTACTACTACCATCATTCCTATAGATAGCAACATCAAATCTACAATATTCGTTCACCAATTCTCAGATATTGAAATTTGTGGCAGCACCTCCTCGAGCCCCCATCAACTCCGCCCCCCAACCCTTCGAAACGACACCAAGCGTTTAAAATCAGCCATACCCGTACCTACCGTCGAAACAACCTAAGTTTCTCAAGCTGCAAATCATCCACGTGTCTAGCCGCATATCTCCACCAAACTTGAAGTGTAGAGCCGCAACCCTAAAGTATGATTTTGAATGTTGTAAGGTAAGGTAGCGGCAGGTGATTTCGGTTCGTCGGATCGTCGGATGGATGTAGGCGCAGCTGAAACGAGCGAGTTGAGAAAGTTTCCGAGGGTGCTGTATGCGAGAATTTTGGTTGCATTATGTAAGTCTTGCGCGTGCATGTGAGGAGGGATAGGCGCTGGCGGATGCGGTGGGGGTGAGTAGTGGAGTGGTATTTGGGGATGTGGGTGAGGGGAGGATGGGATATAGGGGTTGGTGGGGGTTGGAATGGGTATGAGTTGAGAGACGGAGGGTTTTGGGTTTGTATGGTCCTCACATAACATATGTGACGAATCAGCCTGAATTATAAGATTTATTGTAGGGCCTTGGAATCATTTCGATCTGGAGAGACTATGTCCCTTCCACGTTTTTCGCTCTGCCTGTCCATCACGTCCTCTCCAACTCCCTTCCCAAGTCCATCCTCGTCCTTATCTCCTCTGGCCTCATCCCACTCTCCCTACCCAAAAACCTCGTGCTCAATCCTACCATCACCCCCCACCCAAAACGAATGGCTCCCCTACTCTCCCGTTCTGATATGGACGAGTCAAGCCGTTGCGACGAGCCAGGGTACGGTGACATGCACCTTTCTAGCCGTGGACTATACAAACTGGCCGAAGACAGACACGTGAGGGAATAAACATTGATATTGCGAAAGACCTACGGACAAGGAAACACATGAAATACAGCAAAGTGTTGGTACAGATACGAGAAAGCCAGTGGAAATTCAAGACTGTCATACATTATCCTCACTAGTCAGCGAACCCGTTTCCTGAATCGTTACTTCGAAACACCCAAGGTCTGCCTCAATGATGCCATTATGAATAAAACGCCTTCTCTTTCAGCTTGAGAAGCTGAGAGCTTTTCCGATAGTAGATGGCTGCTGACCTGGAAATCACTACTTGCTCGCGTGGTGCTTGGTGCGTAATCACTGCTTGTGCGCTTCTCATGGTCTTGAGCAATTCGAAGATCCGGTATGAGAGCGAACGCTGTGGGCCTCGAGTACCGGTTCGTTTTGTTGCTGGACTGGAGCTCTGGATGCAGCGAAGATTTTCTTTGATTATTCGATTTCAAAGGTCCCCTCGTCGAATCTGCTGCGGGCGCTCCGACAATGGATTCTATGGTTTGCCCGCTGAGAGTGACACGGCAGGGCATAGAAGTTGTGAGAGACTTTGTCGTTGATAGCTGCGGTAGGTACTGCTTTGAACGTCTAAAAATCCCAAAGCCACGAAATGCTCTGCCTCTTGTCCGACGCTCTTCGTTTGGATAAGCATATCCTCTCTGCACTCGAGCGACAGCCTCCAGGCTGTGCGTCGTTCTTGGGGATGTGAAGTTTGCACCGGACTCCAGTGGCAGGTCGTTATTGTACTGAGCCTCGCATGACTGAAAATGACCGATGAAGTGTTGTCTGTCAACTCTAGTCAATCAGGTGGTCTAATATGTATAATTTCCGAAATTACCTATGCTCGTAATCGTTCTCTGATGTATATCGACAGTCGGAGAACGCGCATCTCCTGGAGTAGTAGAGGTCATAGACAAGCTGCGGTGTCTCGACCGGAATTGAGCCGTTTCGAACCGCTCGATATAGCTGCGAGAGGACGTATGCCACCTCCTCGCGATCCTGGTCTGTTGGAATATTGCCATAAGGAGTACGGGAAGCTAGATACTTGCCAGAGTCGTTGACACATAGCAGGTTTGGATGGTTCACATTCGCCTCTTCGGAGTCGCTCAGATGGTGTTTTGACCATGGTGTGCTTCCTGTAGAATGATCGGTACGAGCGTGCAATAGAATCCCGAACCAGGTTGTGTAGCGCATGTCCAGGCGGCCCCTACAGTACACATGCTCACACCTGTATTGCAGTGAAGACTGGTCGCTCAATGATACGTCTCCAGGCCAAGGTGGATCCCGTGGTTCAGATATTGAGTCCGCGGATAGCTCGGACAGTGTGATTGTACTTTCTCTGGGCTCCCGAAACTCATCCGAGATGTCGTGTGCCTGTGAGCTTGTGCTTCGAATACTGATACTTTGCTCGGTAATTGAGATAAATTTCTCTTGCTCATACATCATGGGGGAAAGGCTGTGAGGGTGTGCACTTGGCAGGTCTGCACCCTCATTGAGCTTACCAAGCTTCAAAGCATTCTTTACCCAACGGATGATATATTGACGGTGATCACGAATCATGCCCGGAGTAATCCCGACATCCTCCAATTCTCGTCCGATATGAAACCACCCCTCTCCGTCTCCTTCCTCAGCTAATATGAGATTGTCAGAAGACATCACCGAGCCTTCACAGAGTCCTGCCTGGTGCTCGAACAGTAGCTGCTGCAAAAGTTTCTGTACCTTAGCTTGGCTGGCGCTGTAATAAAGTGAGTCGCCGTCTCCATGGCAAAATCGTCAACCCTGAGAGCACGTACCTGACAATAGAGATGTTGAATGCAGTCAGAAGACCGATCTTCGCAACAACGCGTTGTCGTATACTCTCGACAGGGTCTTTACCCCACGAGAGACGATTCCAACTCCTCCTGCTTTGGCTGCCCAAATGCTTATGCCTGTAATATAGGCTCTGTAATTCCATCAAGACCTCACAGCATCCGCTTATCAATTGCCTGAGTTCCAATTTCCTTCTTTCGTCCAGCTCATAGCCGCTGACAGACTCCTGCACCTCTCCAAGGACGAGCTGCAGGCTCGCAACTTCTGTAGATAGAAGACGAAATTCCTCTGGCGCATCTAGACATCTCTTCCAGACTTTCTGAGCAAAAAGGATACATGCTACGAAGTCACTTGGACTGAATTCGAGGGTCATTCTCACTGCTCGGAAAGTTCAATTGGTATGGAGAGGTTTGACAAGACACGCACAAAGGACAAGTCTGGGTGCGAACAGTCGAGGCAAAGCGATAGCGATACGGGACTCTGAACATTGTATCTTGAATTGAGGGAAGAGGAAATTGAGGACGCATTGACAGGAATATGCCCTCCTCCATGTCTGGTTCGCATGAAGCCTGCATGCGAAAGAACCCAAGGCAATACACACTTCCGATCAAATAGATTTATAGAAGGTGTCCCGACAACATTCAATGCGTTCCCAGGAGCTTCGCTCACGTATCGGAAATTAGATTATGGGTTGGGGGGACTCAAGAAGTTCCAGAGCGTGGAGAACAGGACAGAAAAGCTTCACAACGCCAAGGATCTACGTCATTCAACGTTGTGTTAAGATCCTTTTTCCCGCTACAATCATTCTCAATATACCTACATAATCATCATTCATGTCTCTTTTCTTACGGTGACACACATCCTCATGAGGAAGACACCGTCAAGCCTCCTACGCTTTCCCAGATATGTCCTGAAGCCACGGCCACACGCCACCGGCTTCAAACCCTTCAACCCTCACACCTCAGTGTTCACACCTTGTCGCTCTCTCGCCCAAGTGCGCGTAGAGCGTGATGTCTTCCCCGAAGTATGGTTTACAAGCTCGAGCCCGAAGCACCAAGCTCCTGAGGAGTCCGGCTTCAAAGACGACCATGCCCCGCCCGACGAGCGGACGTTGAAACTTGGGAAGAGTAACCCTACCCCCTCCAAAGATAAATACAGCAACGCACTAACACACCTCCCCACCCAGCCCTCCGCATCCTCCAATCCCGCCTCCCAACACTCCTCGCCTCC
>JAABUK010003612.1_pt1 | contig 26005 bp, 18 predicted proteins | sample 5559141 | NCBI WGS metagenome assembly JAABUK01 (sample SAMN10711869, study PRJNA513367) | rock metagenome | isolation source: Antarctica rocks | place: Antarctica: Victoria Land, Pudding Butte nord | collected 2016-01-03 | reverse complement strand
ACCTGGCCGTCCACGTCGGGCCCGGCCCCGATGCCGATGACCGGGATGGTCAGCTCCTCGGCCACGCGCTTGGCCAGCGCGGCGGGGATTTTCTCCAGCACCAGCCCGAAGCAGCCAATTTCTTGCAAAAGGTGGGCGTCTTCCACCAGCTTCTGCGCCTCGGCTTCTTCCTTGGCCCGCACGTTGTACGTGCCAAACTTATAGATACTTTGGGGGGTAAGGCCCAGGTGGCCCATCACCGGAATGCCGGCCGTGAGAATGCGCACGATGCTATCCTTGATTTCGGCGCCGCCTTCGAGCTTCACGCCGTGGCCGCCGCTCTCCTTCATAACGCGGATGGCCGAGCGCAGCGCCTCGCTGCTATTGCCCTGGTACGAGCCAAAGGGCATATCGACCACCACGAAGGCCCGCTTTACGGCCCGTACCACGCTCTGGGCGTGGTATATCATCTGGTCAAGCGTAATGGGCAAAGTAGTCTCGTGGCCCGCCATCACGTTGGAGGCCGAGTCGCCCACGAGTAGCACGTCTACCCCGGCGCCGTCCAGAATCTGGGCCATCGAGAAGTCGTAGGCGGTGAGCATGGAGATTTTTTCGCCCCGCTGCTTCATGGCCAGCATCTGGTGGGTAGTAACGAGCTTGACTTCTTTGTGCTGCGACATGGGGCCGAAATAAGGGATTGGGGCCGCAAAGCTGGCAAGAAATTTGGAAACGCCTACGGTTTTGGAACGGCGGGAGCCGAAAGGACGTATTCTAAAGTGGCAGCGGCTAACTTCGCCGCCAAGGTTGCCCTTTCCCTTAACCCTTCTGAATGAAAGTACTACCGCTCTGGCTTACTGGCCTTACGCTCCTGGCCGGACCAGCAACCGCGCAGACTACTGCCAAGCTGCATGGTCACTTACTGAATACGGGTACCGAAAAGCTACTGATAAGGTGGTGGGGCCAGCCCCTGGCTACGCACGAGCAGCAACGCGCCGTGCACGTCACGCCCGAAGGTAATTTTGACCTGACGGTACCGGTTGCCCAGCCTACGCTGGCGCAGCTTAGCTACGGCGACGAGGAAATGACGGTTTTCCTGGAGCCTGGCGACGTGCTTGACCTGCACGGCGATGCCCCCGACCTGGCCGCCACGGCTAAGTTTGATTCGGGCGACGGCGCCGCCCACCGGCCCGCCGCCGCCAATAATTACTTGCAGGAGTACAGCCGCCGGTTTGTCAACAACGACGACTACCAGATTCTGCCCGAGAATATTAAGCTGCTGGAAAGAGGCTTCCTGACTTTCCTGGATTATCGGCGCGACCGGGAACACGCGCTGCTCAAGCAGGCCAACCGGCGCGGCAACCTGACGCCCGCCTTCCAGGCCTACGCCGAAGCCGACATCGCGTATACCTACGCCGAAGACCGCCTCACCTACGCCGACCTGCGCGAGCAGACGGTAGCCGGCCAGCCCCGCCTCCAACTAGCGGCGGAATACTATGATTTTTTGAAGGACCCTGGCTTGCTACCCGGCAATGAAGTGGCCGTCACGAGCCCGCATTACCAGGATTTTCTGCTCGACTACGTGCACTACCAGGCCCGTATCAGTGGCCATCAGCCCACCAGCCCCGAATATTTTCCGACCTGCTACCAACTGGCTGATAGCCTGTTGCACGCCGAAGCCCGACCCGTAGTATTGGGACGTATCGTGCTCGAAACCATTCGCCAGGGCCACGTGGCCCACGCCCAGGCCTTGCTGGCTACTTACGCCGCCACGGCCAAGGCCCCGGCCAATTGGATAGCCCTGCTGCGTACTGACCTGGCCGACCATCAGTCGTTTGCCATTGGCAGCCCGGCGCCCGAGCTGCCATTACGCCTGGCCAACGGCCAGCCCCTGACGCTGGCCAGCCTGCGGGGCAAGCTGGTATATATGATGTTCTGGGATAGCCGCTACCCCGCCAGCCAGCGCGAGATTCCCTACCTCAAGGAACTGACTACCGCTTTGGCCGACAAGCCAGTAACCGTGCTAATGGTGGCGCTGGATGAAAACCTCTCCACCTGGCAGCAGACGGTAGCCTGCGCCAGCCCCGCTCTCACGGGCGTGCAGGCCTACCTGCCCGCCAGCTACCGGGCCGAGGCCCGCCAGGCCTACAACATTGACCGGCTGCCCGCCGCCGTGCTACTGGCCGAAGATGGTACGCTGCTCGACCTGCACCCGCGCAACATCAGCAGCCGCGCCTTGCAGGATGACCTGAAAGCCGCCATTGGCCGGGCCGCCGCCTACCGCGCCGTAGCGCTCAATAAGCTCTAAAAAAGGGGTAGGGTGCGGGGCTTGCCCCCGCCCTTCGTTGAACAGTCCGCGCTGGATTTGTTCAACGAAGGGCGGGGGCAAGCCCCGCACTTGGTGCTACTCTGTTTCAGAATTTACCTTAGCGCCACTATTGCAGCGGTACGCGCAGCGTTTCGCCCACGTGCAGCGTCATATCAGGGCGGTCGTTGTGGGCCAGCAGGGCCGCTACGGTGCAGCTGTAGCGCCGCGCGATGCTGTAAAATGTATCGCCACGCGATACTACGTAAGAGCCATCGGGCGCATCAGCTAGCACCGGTTCGGCGGCGGGCGGGCTCAGGTGCAGGGCCTGGCCCGCGCGCAACGAGGCAGTGGGCGATAAGTTATTCCAGGCCGCCAGCTCGGCGGGCCGCACGCCCACGCGCCGGGCCAGGGCATACAGCGTTTCGCCGGGCGCTACCAGGTAAGGGTGCGAAAAGTCAGGGTTGGCCTGCGCGGGGGGGGTAGGGGCCAGGCGCACCGGGGCCACGGCCACCGGCCGGGTGGGGTAGGCCACCGGGGCCACCACGGGCCGGGGCGTGGGCAGGCTTTGCACCGGCGGGCCAGGCACTTCGGTGGGCAAGTCGTTTATTTTCGCCAGCTCATCCGCGGTCGTGTCGTCTTCGGCCGCTGGCGGGGGGGTAGGGCGGGCCGGCGCCGGGCGCGGGGCCGCTGCTACGGGCCGGGGGCCGGGCACCGGCTGGTACTCGGCCGCCACGCCGCGCGGGCGCAGGTGGCTGAGCCACAGCACCAGGCCGGGCCGCACGGCCTCGTCGTCGGCCAGGTGGTTGTACTGGCGCAGGGCGTGGCGCAATACGCCGTAGCGCTGAGCCACGGCGGCCAGCGTCTGGCCGGGGGCCATTACGTGGTAGTCCTCCTCGGCCGTTTCCTTTTTGCGCTGGAAGAAGTAGGGTTCGCCGGGCCGCAAGGCCTCATTAGTGGCCAGCTCATTCACTTTCTGGAAGAAGCCCAGGCTGGCCCCACCCCGCTGCGCCAGGGCGGCGGGCGTTTCACCAGGGCGGGCCAGCAAGGCCTTTATCCCATTGATACGCAGATAAGTAGGGGTAGGGAGCGCCGCCGCTGGCAGCGTGGGCGCGTACGCCGGCCGCGCGGCCAGCGGCGCGGCCCCGGCCAGCGGCACCAGCAGCGTGTAGGTGTGGCCATCATCGGGCACGGCGCGGGCCAGGAGCCAGGGATTGAGTTGGGCCACGGCCGCGGGGTCGGCGGCCAGCACGGCGGCCTGCTGCGCCAGGGTTTGGCCGGCGGCGGCGGGTACCTCGCGCCACGGCACGAAGGCCACGGCCTGCTGCGCGCAGGCTGGCTCAAACACTACCTTCTGCGCCACAAAATCCAGCAAATACTGGCTGGTGCGGCGCGTAAAGTGCATGTCGTGGGCATCGGCATCGGCGGGCTGGGTGTAGGGGCGCACGCCGCCCAGGCCGGTATTGTAGCTCAGCAGGGCATTGGCCCAGTTGTGCAGGGTAGCGTTGTTGCGATTGAGGTAGCGGGCGGCGGCGCGGGTGCTGGCCGTGAGGTGGCGGCGCTCGTCGATGCTGCCGTTCACGGTCAGGCCCAGGCTGAGGGCCGTTTCGCGCTTGAGCTGCCAGTAGCCCACGGCCCCGTGGGCGCTCTCCGCGTTGCCCTGCAAAGCGCTTTCCTGGAGCGCCAGGTAGCGAAAATCGCTCGGTAATCCTTCCTCAGCCAGCACCTGGTCGATGAGCGGAAAAGCCGCCTCGGCCAAGGCCACGCGCGCATCGAGCGATACCTGGTGGCGGCACAAGCTGTTCACCTTGGCCTGCACGAGCTGCCGGGCATCTTCGTCGAGGGTGAGGTGCAGGCCCACCAGTTCGAGCGTTGAGGGCACGGTAGGCGGAGCGGCCGCCAGCCCCGACCGGCCGGCCAGCCCCAATAGCAAAGCCGGGAACAGTTTTTTCATAACGAGAAGCCAGTCAGGGTTTTCCTGAAGCGCACGGTGGCAAGTTAGCCCAGAAAAACGAAATATTGGCTGAACGTCGGCCCCAGGTGGTTGGCCTGCTGGTTTCGCCAGGCTGGTATTATTCCGCTTTTCGCCAGGCTTATTCGGTTGTACTTAGCCGCCGGGCGGGCCACCAAAGCCCCCGCCGCCGGGCCTACCCCCGCCGGGCGGCCCATCGAAGCCGCCGCGCCCGCGCCGCCCGCCCGGCCCGTCCTCGGGCGCGGTGGGCAGGGCCGTCATGTTGGCCGAGCGGATATTATAGGTAAACATAAGCATGACGTACTGCTGGAGCACGGTGGTTTGCACATCCTCGTAATAGGCCACGTTCACGTTGCGCTGAATGGCGCGGTTCTGCTTCAGAATATCAAACGCGTAGAGCTTGATTTCACCGCGCTGGCCAGGAAAAATCTTCTTGCCAATCGAGGCGTTCCAGAGTACGTAGTTCTGGTTGTAGGCGCTGCTCAGGCCGCGGTACAGCTGATGGGCTACGTCGGTCTGAAACGAGATGCCCGGCCCCACTATCCAGCTCAGGCGCAGGCGGGTGAGCTGGTTGAAGTAGTTGCTATTCAGCTGCGTGCTGAGCGTGTTGCGCACGTAGCTCTGGGTGGAGGTCGAGGAAAGCGTGAAGTCCAGCTGCGGGCTGATGTTGCTGCTCAGCGTGAGGCCGCCGATCAGGGCCGGGGTACGGGCGTAGTTGAGCGCATTGTTCACCAGGCCAGGGTTTTGGCTGAACGTAGCGCCGGCCGTCACGTTCACGTTCGACTTAATGACCGTGAGCGGCCGCCCGTAGTTGGCCAGCGCCCGCAGCGTGTATTGCTGCTGTAAATTAGTCGATTGCGTGAGCTGCGCGCCGGCCGGCAGCCGCACGGCCCGGTCGGTGCCGGTGGGCACCACCGAAGTATCGCGCACGGCCACCAGCGTGCGGTTCGAGATGGGGTTTTGGGTATAGCTGCCCGCGAGCAGAGCGAAGAAATTACTGTTCTTATCGGCGCGGGCGGCCGTGTAGCGGGCCACCAGGTTGTGGGCGTATTCCTGGCGCAGCGCCGGGTTGCCGATGGTCAGCTGCAAGGGATTAGAGTTGTTCACTACGGCCTGCAACTGATTGATGCTCGGCGCATTAGTGCTGGTGCGGTAAAACAGGCGCACGTTGTGCGAGCGGTCGGGCCGCCACATCAGGTTGGCCTGGGGCAGCACGTTCCAGAAGGTATAATCGACCGGGCCGGGCCTTGGAAACGTCTGGTCGCCTCGCAGCCGCGCCACCTGCGCGCTGGCCCCGATGGACGCCTGAATCGTGCGCGTGTTGTAGCGGTAGCTCAGGCCGCCGCCCTGGGTAAGGTAGTAGTTATTAAAGACGTTGCTCAGCGCCGTATCGAGGCGCGAGTAGCGCTGGTCGCCGGTGTTGAAGTCGTAGGTGCGCTTGTCTGAGTTGTTAGGCGCGTAGCTTAGCGAGTAGTTGGCCTGCAGCTGCGCGTGCTGGCCCACCGGCTCGGTGTAGGCCAGGTTGCCGGCCAGCGTGCTGCTGTGCTGGGTCAGCAGCGCCTGCTGGTTGAGGTTGGCGCTGGTGCCGCCCCCGCTGGTCGTGTTCAGCAGCGAAGTGCCGGTGCGCGAGTTGTACGAGCCATTAAGGCTCAGCGAGAGCGTGCGGCCGGCGCGGCGGCCCACCTTGCGACGCAGCAGCAGGTCGCCGGCCGGGTTGACGCCCTGGTTATTCGAGCCGTAGCGGGTATTAATCTGGCTCTGCGTCACGCCCTGGCGGGCCGTGAGGCCGGTCAGGGTCTGGCTGGCATCGTTTTGCTGCCACGACAGCCGGGGTCGAAACAGCACCGACGTCATCGAGTCGATTTTCTGGTCGAACCGGACATTCGCCCGGTGATTGATATTCGTGCTACCCGAAAGCGACGTCTCGTTATACGTCGTGCTGCTTTGGGAGGGTAGCACGTACTGGCGAAAGGTGCTGCTGTTGAGGGTGTTATTAGAATGATTGAAGAAGTAGCTGCCCGTCAGCTCGGTCTTCTTGTTCCAGGTGTTCGAGTAGTTTACCCCCGCCGCCGTGGTCTTGCTGATGCCGCCGTTCTGGCTCACCAAAAAGTCGCCGGGGTTCGAGCCCGAGCCGCCGCCCCCGCCGCCCGCCCGCCCGCCCCTACCCCCCCCGCCGGGGGCCGAGTTGCCGATGACGCCCAGCAGGTCGTCGGTGCCGAAATTCTGCTCGTTCACGTTGTTGCTCTGGGCCAGCACCGTGGTGCGCCGGTCGTTGTGAAAGTCGTTGAGATTCAGGCTGGCTTTGTAGCGGCTGGGGCCCGCACCCACCACGGCCCGCCCAAACTGCCCGTTGCGAAACGAGGGCTTGGTAATGATATTCAGCGTCTTCTGGGTGTTGCCGTCGTTGAAGCCCGAAAAGCGGCTCTGCTCGCTCTGCTGGTCAAATATCTCGACCCGGTCAATGGCATCGGCGGGCAGGTTTTTGAGCACCGCGTCGGGGTCGGTGCCGAAGAACGGCTTGCCATCGACCAGCACCTGCTGCACCTGCTCGCCCTGGGCCTGGGTCTTGCCCGAGGCATCAACCGAGATGCCCGGCATCTTGCCAATGAGGTCGCCGGCCGTGGCATCGGGGTTGGTTTTGAAGGCTTTGGCGTTGAGACTGGTGGTGTCGCCACGCTGCACTACCTGCACTTCCTGGCCGGTCACTACCACCGTTTTGAGGGCCACGCCGCCGGCTTGCAAGGCCACGCTGCCCACCGCCACGGGCGCGCCACCTTCCGGCACGGTCACCGGCTGGCGCTGGTCCTGGTAGCCGATGTACGACGCCACGAACACGTAGCGACCCGGCGCCACCTTATCCAGCTGAAAGCTGCCATCGGGCCCCACCGCCGTGCCCGTGCGCACCGAGTCGGGCAGGTGAATGAGCACCACGTTGGCCCCGATAAGCGGGCTCTGGTCCTTGCCATCGAGCACCTTGCCGCGCACGGCACTTTGTGCGAAGGCACTGAAGGTCAGAAGCCAGGCCAGGCCGGTAAGGAGTAAAAATCGCATAGTTACTAATTGATTTCTAAAAAACTAATCGTTTGTCCTTGCGAGCGCAACGCGGTGGAGCGCGGCAATCTTTCCTTCACGTAAGGGATACTAACCCAATGAAGCGAACGACAAGGAAAGATTGCCGCGCTCCACTGCGTTGCGCTCGCAAGGACAAACGATTTCATTATTTACACCCGGCGCAGCAGCAACAAGCCGTCGCGCACGGGTAGCAGCAGCGGCACCACGCGCGGGTCGTGTTCCATCTGGTCATTGAACGCGCGCACGGCCCGCGTATCGTGGTCATTGGCTTTGAGCGAATAGGTTGGCAGCGCCTTACCCCCCCAAAGTACATTGTCTACGATGAGCAGCCCACCCGGCCTCACCTGGTTGATTACTAGCTCAAAGTACCGGCTGTTGTTGATTTTATCCGCGTCAATAAAGACTAAGTCCCACACTTCGCCGACCAACCTGGCCAAACTATCGCGCGCGTCGCCGAGGTGCAGCGTCACGCTCTTGGTTAGCCCCGCCGCCGCCACGTAGCGCCGGATACGAGCCTCGCGCTCGGGGTTGATTTCGAGGGTGTGCAGGTGGCCATCGGCGGCCAGCCCCTCGGCCAGGCACAGCGTAGCGTAGCCCGTGAAAGTCCCGATTTCCAATACCTTACCTGGCTTAATAAGATGCGAGAGCATACTCAGCAGCCGGCCCTGCCAGTGGCCGGTAGCCATGCGCGGCATCAGCAGCTGCAAGTGCGTTTCGCGCCACAGCTGGTGCAGCAGCGGCGGCTCGGGCGCGGAGTGCGCCGCGGCGTAATCTTCAGTTGTCAAGCAGCGGGGAGCAGTTAGGATGGTCACGTAGGGTGCGGGGCTGGCCCCCGCCCGTCGTTGAACAAATCGAGCGCGGAATGTTCAACGACGGGCGGGGGCCAGCCCCGCACCCTACTTCGCCAAGCACTTCGGGAGGAGTATAGAGTGGTTTCTCACCCCAAGCGTTTGAGAATCACGCTGAGAAATCACCACCGGGCTTCGCGCCGCCAGTTGCGGATGGGCACCACGCGGGCGCGGAAGCCATCGGCCAAATCGGGACCCAGGGGCACGCACTGGCGGCGGCGGGCCACGAAGGGAAAGGGCGCGTACCAGGGAATGAGGTCGCGGCGGTTTTGCAGCAGCCGCAGGGGCGGCAGGTCCAGCACCTGGGTCGGAATGATGGGGTAGGGAGCCGGCCACAGCAGCCGCTGGGGCAGCCCCAGCAGGCCGCTGCGGCCGGTCAGCCCATCCAGGCCGCTATAGCCCCGAAAGCCCCCCCCTTCGGCGAGCAGCCGCACCAGCCGCGCCCGCTCGGCGAAGGGGCGGTGCTCCTTTTCCCAGTGCGCGTTCAGGAAAAAGCGCGGAAACTGGCGCTGCACGAACGCCCGGTCATCGGCCGAGGGCAGGCGGCGCATAATGGCGGCGTACTCGCGCTGGTTAAGGGCCGGCGCGATGATGTAGTGCCGGTACTCCATTATTAGCGGGGTGCTGATAAGGGCCAGCCCCAGCGTCAGGGTCAGGCCGATGGCTAGCGGCCGGGGCGCGCGCCGGCCCATCACCAGTAGCCAGGGCAGCAGCAGCAGCGCCAGGGTAGCCAGCAAAAAGCCGAACCCGAACCGAAACGCGGGGGCCAGCGCAAACCAGAACACGCTGCCGCTCACCGTGGCCACCAGCGCGGCCAGCGCCCGCCGGGCACTGGGCAGCCGCCCGCGCCGGTACTGCCCCCACCCCAGACCCAGGCTGAGGGGTAGCAAAACCAGCACCGCCAGCAGCAGCACCTGGTTGGCCCGGAACTGTTGCCGCCACCACAGCGGCAGCCAAAAATCCCAGGGCTTGTCGTGCACGCTGATTTGGTTGTAAAAATCGGCGTTGCGCGCGTACTCCCGAATGTAATCGCCATGCAGGCGCAGCTCGGCCAGCGGAAACTTCCAAACCGGATTAAACAAGTCAACGGCGGCCACCGGAAACACCAGGTAGCCGCTGAGGAAGTAGTTGCGCGCCAGCCAGGGCCCCACGATGAGCAGCGCCAGCCCCCCCAGCGGCAGCACAAACCGGCCCCGCAGCAGGCTGCCCGAGCGCCCTGCCCACCACAGCGGCAGCAGCAGCAGCGGCAGGGTCGAGAGCTTAACCGTGACGGCAAACACGCAGAGCAGGATGGCCGCCGCGTGCCCCGCCCGCAGCGGCTGGCCCGGCCGGGGCGCGGGCAGCGCCAGCGCCTGCCCCACCACCCAAAACACCAGCAGCGTCACGGCCGGGTCGGGCGAAAGCGAGGGCAGGTCGTCGAGCAGCCAAAACACCATGCCGCAGGCCAGCACCAGCCGCAGGACCTGCGGGGCGGCCTGCGGCGGGAGCTGATTAGGCGAGGCGCGCAGGCGCGCGGCTACGGAACTGGCGACCGGCGGGCTGCCGTGCAGCAAGGAGGCCAGCCCATCGAGGCCGTGCAGGCCAAACAGGCAAAAAAATACCGGGTTCAGCACCTGCAACGGGCTGCCCACGTAACGCCCCCAGCTAAACAGTGCCTCGGGCACGAACCACGCCGAGTTGAAGCCAATGTGCAGCTCCAGGTTGGCTAGGCCGGGTACCACGCCCATCTCCTCCAGCCAGCGCACCGATTGGGCGTGGTAGTAGCCCGTGTCGATGTTAATGGGCGGCATCGTGCTCACGGCCAGCGCGCACAGTACCAGCAGCGCGCCCAGGCCCCGCACCAGGCCGGGCCACTGCCGCCAGCGCTGCCCCAGCCGCCGCAGTAGCTGCCGGCTCGCCGGCTGCGCCAGGCCCGCCGCCGCCGCGCCCGCCATTGCCAGGTGGGCCGCCGTGTGCAGCGGCCCCAGCAAAGACCAGCCTTCCAGCAGCACCGTCAGCAGCGCCAGCCCGCCCAGCCAGGTCGTAAAGGCCGGCAGCAGCTCTTCGTCAGGCAGCCCCAGGCTCAGCCGCACTCCCCAGTCAAACCAAAACCCTAAGCCTAGCGGCAGCAGCAGCGCGTACAGACTTGCCAGTACCAGAATTATCATGCAATAGCGGTAAAGGTGTGGCCAGCAGCTTCGCAGTAAGGCGGCTACTGCGGGAATGAGCTGGCAAATACGTTACCGCTCGTCAATTTGTCTCGCCGGTGGGCACAAATTTTTCAATAAAAAATCCTGCTGTTCACCTTTACCCGCCGCCCAGCGCGGGTTCCTACCCCCGCCAGGGTTCCAGCCGAAAGCGGTACACCTGGAAGCCTGATTTGCCAGTCACGTACTCATGGGCTACCACGCGCCACAGCCCCTCGTAGCGAAACTGCCACGGCGCGGGCGCCATGTCGATGCGCCGAAAAACGCGCACCGGCCGGCCGGTTTCCTGGCTGCGCCGCAGGCCCTGGTTGCGGTAGTCGAGCTGCTGGTCGGCTACCTGGCGGCCGGTTTTCCTATCGCGCCCGCCGTGGCCCGCGTACCAGAAATAGTCCTCGTGGATTTCATCGTCCTCGTACTGGTCGGCTAGAATAATACTCTCCGCGCCGTGCGCGATGGTGGCGCATACGCCCGCGCGCGGCGGCCGGTGCTGCTTGCGTAAAGACAATTCCAAACGCGAATGGAACAAGTCGCCCGGCCGGGCCGAGCCGACGTGGCCAAAGGGGGGTAGGGGCATAGAAAGTAGCGCGAATTTTCCAGTTCGTGCGCGAGCGCGGCGAGCAGGTAGCACCGGACGACTCCGGACGCGAGCTGCTCGCCGCGCTCGCGCACGAACTGGAAAGTTCGCGCTACTTCTCCGGCACGTATTGCAGAATGCTCAGATTGCCCTCGGCCAGCACCTCATTGGCCAGCTCGCGCAATTCGGCAGCCGTAACGCGCTCGATTTTGCCGAAAATCTCAGGTAGCGGCTCCACGCGGTTCAGGTCGAGGGTGCTTTTGCCCAGCAGTTGCATCAGGCCCGAGTTGCTTTCCTCGCTCATGGCAAGCTGGCCCATGAGTTGGTTTTTGGCCACGTGCAGCTGACTGGTGGTCAGCTCTTTGTCGCGCAGTAGCTTCAATTCCTTCTGTACCAGGCCCAGCGTACGGTTGAGCTGCCTGGCCTCGGTGCCGAAGTAAATGCCGAACAAACCCGTGTCAGTATAAGGCGAGTACGAGCTGTCGATGGTGTACACGAGGCCATATTTCTCGCGCACGGCCAGGTTGAGGCGTGAGTTCATACCGGGGCCGCCCAGGATATTATTCAGCATGAAAAACGGCACCCGTCGCTCGTCGGTGAGGGGGTAGGCGGGGCCGCCCACCAGGCAGTGGGCCTGCGAGATGGGCCGCGTTTCGGTGCGGTCGTGGCGCACGTAGCCCGCGAACGGCAGGCGCTCGCGCGGCCCCAACCGGGCCGGAATGGGCGCCAGAAACCGGTCGGCCAGCCGCTTCACTTCCTTAAACGGCAGGTTGCTGACCGAGCTGAATACCAGCCGGTCGGTGCGCACGTTCTCGTCGTAGAACTTGTGAAAGTCAGCCGTCTGGAAGCCGCTCACGCTCTCGCGGGTACCCAAAATGTTGATGCCCAGCGGGTGCTGCCCGTAGATAACGGCGTCGAAGTCGTCGATGATGGCATCCTCAGGCGCGTCCTGGTACATGCTCATCTCTTCCAGAATAACGCCGCGCTCTTTCTCGACTTCCTTTTCGGGGAATATCGAATTGAACGTCAGGTCAGTAAGCAGCTCGAAAGCGCGCTCAAAATGGGTGCTAAGCAGCGCGGCGTAGAAGCAGATTTTCTCCTTGGTGGTGTAGGCGTTCAGCTCGCCGCCCACGGTTTCGAGGCGGTTCAGGATGTGAAACGACTTGCGCTTGTGGGTGCCCTTGAAGGCCATGTGCTCCCAAAAGTGGGCCAGGCCCTGCTGGTGGGCCTGCTCATCGCGCGAGCCGATGTCGAGCAAAAAGCCGCAGTGTGCGATTTTAGTATGCGGTACTTCCTTGTGCAGCAGGCGAATGCCGTTGGGATATTCGAATTGGTGGTAATCAGACATGGATGCTATAACCGGCGAAAGGGACAAAGTTCGCGCCTGGCCGGCGGCTTTTCTGTGGGTACACGTAAATCCGTTTGTCATGCTGAGCTTGCGAAGCATCTTCTCACGTTAGAGACGAGTCGTTCCGCGGTGACAAGATGCTTCCTTCGTCAGCATGACAGATGATTTTTACAGCGCCAGCTTCTCGGCCCGCAGCAGGTCGTCGGCGGCTTGCAGCAGCTTGGCGCGCAGCTGCGGGTTGTAGCCGGGGGTAGGGTGGGCCGCCAGAAACTCGCGCACTACCCGCGCCGCCGCCGGCGACTGGTAGTAACCGAGCGTGCTTTGCAGCCACGCGCCCGGAAAAAAGATGTCGCCCGTCTGCTGAATCTCGCTCAGCAAATTCAAACTTTCGGACAAATATTTTTCCGACGTGGCCTGCCGCAGCGGGTGGTGCAGGTAGCCGAGGGCGGCCGTGACCCACGCCTCCTTCTCGCGGTTTTTCTCGTCCTTGAGCGAGGCAAAAAAGGCATCGCGGGTCGCCACGTCGGGCGAGAGGGCGGGCATCATAAATTGCAGGCGCTGGCGGCGGTCCACGTTGGTGATGCGGGTTAGCTGTTGAGGAAGAATAGGTTGCGGGGCGGGGTAGTCGCGCCCGGCCAGCGCCAGGGCGAGGCTGGTATAGTCGTCCTCGGTCAGCTTGACCAGGCCGGGCGCTTTTTGCGAAAGCCAGATTTGGTAGAGACGTTTTTGCGCCTCGGGCGTGAGGGCAATGCTCTGGTAGGCTTTGAAATACAGCTTTTGCTCGCCGGGGCGCGGTTGGGTTTGCATGGCCTGCCAGAGCGCCTTTTCCACGGCCGGGGCCAGGGCCACGCGCTCGGCGGGGGGTAGGAACTTCCAGAAAATGTCGCTCAGCTGATTGGTCAGGAGCTTGATGTTGAGGTCGTTGGTTTCGTGGGCGGTTTGGGCCAGGTAGCGGTCGAGCAGCGGGCGCGGAGCCAGGCCGCGGCCGGCCAGCATGTTCTCGTAGAGAGCGATGTAGGTGCTGGCGCGGGCCACCGGGTCGGCAAGGCTGGCCAGGTTATCGGCCACCGCCGGGGCCACCGGAAACACGCCGTAGCCCAGGCCCTGCGAGTTGAGCAGCACGTAGCTGGGGGCGGGCTGGCCGGCGGGCAGCGGCACGCCGACCTCGCGCTGGGTCATGTTCACGGTCAGCTCCTTCGGGCCGCCGGGGTACATGGCCGTCACCTCAAACTGCTGGGGCCAGAGGCGGTCCGAGCCATCTTCGGCGCGCTGCCGGATAACGAGCTGCGCGGGCTGGCCGGCCGGCGTTTGCAGCTCGTAGTCGAACACCGGGCGGCCGGGCTGGTTCACCCACACCTGGTTCCAGGCTTGCAAGTCGGCGGGCGTGTGGGCGTCCAGAATAGTGATGAGGTCGGGCCAGGTGGCGTTGCCGTGGGCGTGCTTTTTCAAGTATTCCCGGATGCCGTCCTGGAAGGGTTTTTCGCCCATCAGCCGCTCCAGCTGGCGCATCATAATGGGCGCCTTGTGGTAGATGATGTTGCCGTAGAGCGAGCCCGCGTCCTGCAAATTTTCGAGCGGCTGGCGGATGGGGTTGGCCCCGGCGGTGCGGTCCACGGCGTAGGCGGCGGGGTAGTGGTCGGTGACGAACTTGAGCAGCTGGGCCGGGCCGGCCGACGCCTCGGGATTCATCTTATCGGCCATAAAATTGGCGAATACCTCCTTCATCCACACGTCGTTGAACCACTGCATCGTCACGAGGTCGCCAAACCACATGTGGGCCGTTTCGTGGCCGATGAGGTTCTGGCGGGCCAGCAGCTGGTCCTTGGTCGCGCCCTCGTCCAGAAAGAGGCTAGCGGCCTTGTAATCAATATTCCCCACGTGCTCCATGCCGCCGTACTGAAAGTCGGGGATGGCCGTAAAATCGAACTTCTGGAAGGGGTAAGGGATGCTGGTGTAGTTCTCCAAAAAGCGCAGCGCCTCGCCGTGCAGCCGGAAAATAACCGGCATACTGAGGCGGATTTTGGTCGAGTCCGTTTCGCGGTGCAGAAAGCTCATCGGCCGGCCATTCACCTGCTCCGCCACCCGCGTAAACTTGCCCGCCGCGAACGAAAACAGGTAGGTGCTGATGGAATCGGAAGGCAGAAAATGATAGGTTTTTTGTCCTTCAGTGCGCAGCGAGTCGTGCAGCGGGCCATTGGCTACCGCCTGCCAAGCGGCCGGCACGGTGAGCGAGAGCGTGAGGGTCGCTTTCAGATTGGGCTGGTCGAACACCGGCACCACCGTGCGCGCCCGGTCGGGCACGAGCAGCGTATAGAGGTAGTCGGCGTTGCGGTTCAGCGATAAGTCGCCGGCATCCACGCCAATGTGCACTACGTTGTGGCCAACCCGTAGCGCGGCGGCGGGCAGCACCAGGTGCTCCTGGCGGTAGTCGGGGGGAGCAGGCTGGCCGTTGAGGATGAGGCTACGCAGCTGGCTGACCTCGCCCTTAAAATCGAGCTGCACCGGGGCGCGGTTGTCGCGCAGCTGAAAGCTGACGATTTCCTCGGCTCGCACCGGGTCAGCTTTACTGGCCGGCACGGTCAGGCGCAGGTCATAGGCCACGCGGCTGATGGTTTGCCGGCGAAACTCGGCCAGCTCGCGGCTCACGCCGGGCACCACGGGCGGGGCGGGGGGTAGGGCGGCCGTGGTGGGGTAGGTGGCGCGCTGGCAGGCAGCGGCCAGCAGCAGGCCACCGAGCGCGGCGTAAGTAGGGAGCGAAGGCATGGGCAGGGAGGAATATTATGCGCAATTTCGCCCTCCGCGTCAGGATATACTCGTCACGAAGTGAGTTGCGAACAAGAACGTCATTCCGAGCTTGCCGAGGAATCTCGCTCGCATCGTGGAACGAGGCCCGAACGATTACGAGCGAGATTCCTCGGCAAGCTCGGAATGACGTTCTTCTTTGCAGCCTATTCCGCGAAGAATATAACCCCACCAAAACTTTCCCCGCATGGCCGACCCTACCCCCCTCATTCGCCTCTACCCACTCGGCGACGCGGCCGTGGTGCTGGAACTGGGCCAGGCTATCGACCCCGCCACGCACCGGCTCCTCCAGGCGCTGGCCCGGCTGCTCGACCAGCACCCGCCGCCCGGCCTGCGCGAGTACGTGCCCGCTTTTACCACGCTCACCGTGTATTATGACCCCTGGGAGCTGAGCCAAAACAGCGAGGTGCTGCCCTACGAGCAGGTAGCCAGCTGCTTGCAAAGCCTGCTGCCCGCCGCCCAGGCCGCCGCGGCCGACTACGCGCCCGGCCCGCTGGTGGAGATTCCAGTGTGCTACGGCGGCGAGTTTGGCCCCGACCTGGCGGCCGTGGCGCGGCACACGCAGCTGAGCGCGGCGGAGGTTATGCAACTACATTCGGCGGCTGACTATCTGGTGTACATGGTCGGCTTCGCGCCGGGCTTTCCCTACCTCGGCGGGCTGGATGCGCGGCTGGCTACCCCGCGCCGGGCCGTGCCCCGGCCGCTGGTACCGGCTGGGGCGGTAGGCATCGCGGGGCTGCAAACGGGCATTTACTCCCTATCTACGCCGGGCGGCTGGCAGCTCATCGGCCGCACGCCGCGCCGGTTGTTCGATACCAGCCGCGCCCGGCCCAGCCTGCTGCAAGCCGGCGACCAGCTGCGCTTCGTGCCGATTTCGGCGGCTGAATTTCAACAGTTGAGTTTATGAGCATCAGCGTTCTAAAGCCCGGCCTGCTCACCACCGTGCAGGACCTGGGGCGCTTTGGCTACCAAAAAACCGGCCTCGTCGTGAGCGGCGCGCTCGATGCCGTAGCGCTGCGCACCGCCAACCTGCTGGTAGGCAACCCCGAAACTGCGGCGGGTCTGGAGTGCACGCTGCGCGGCCCGCGTCTCCGGTTTGAAGCCGATGCGCTGCTGGCCCTCGCCGGGGCCGACCTGGCGGCGACCATCAACGGCCAGCCGGTGCCGCGCGGCCGGCCGGTAGCGGTGCGGGCGGGCGCGGTGCTGGCCTTTGGGGCGGCTCCGGCTCCTGGCCGGGCCTGGCTGGCGGTGGCGGGCGGCGTGGCCGTGCCGCCCGTGCTGGGTAGCCGCGCCACCTACCTGCGCGCCGCGCTGGGCGGGCTCGATGGGCGGGCCTTGCGGGCCGGCGACGCGCTACCAGTGGGCAAGTGGTCGGCGCTCAGTCAGCGTTTGTTTGCCCAAATCGCACCAACGGAAGCGGCTGGCTGGGCTGCCGCGCCGTGGCGCACTGAGGTAGCGCCTACCCCCCGGCCGGGCGCCGAAGTAGTAGTGCGCGCTCTTCCTGGTCCCGAATACGCGCGGTTTAAGCCAGTGAGCCAGCGGGCTTTTGGGGAAGAAGTATTCACCGTGACTACCGAGGCCGACCGCATGGGCTGCCGGCTCAGCGGTCCGGCGCTGCACCGCGACACGAATACGGAGTTGCTGTCGAGCGCCGTCACCTTCGGCACCGTGCAGGTGCCGGCGGGCGGGCAGCCCATCGTGTTGCTCGCCGACTGCCAGACCACGGGCGGCTACCCCCGCCTGGCCCAGGTAATCGCGGCCGATGTGGGCCGGCTGGCCCAGGCGCTGCCGGGCACGCGGCTGCGCTTTCAGCTGGTGGCAATGGCCGAGGCGCAGGCGCTGTATCTTGCGCGGGAACGGCGGCTGCGGGACCTGGCGCGCGCGGTTTACCTGAAATCATTATGCTGAAACCACCCGTTTCCGTCGATTTGAACTGCGACATGGGCGAAAGCTTCGGCGCCTGGACGCTGGGCCGGGACGCCGACATCATGCCCCTCATCACCTCCGCCAACGTGGCCTGCGGCTTCCACGCCGGCGACCCCGGCGTGATGCGCCAAACCGTGCGCCTGGCCCTGCGGCAGGGGGTAGCGATTGGCGCGCACCCCGGCCTGCCCGATTTGGTGGGCTTCGGCCGCCGCAACCTGGACATCTCGCCCGAAGAAGCGTTTGACATGACGGTGTACCAGCTCGGGGCCCTGGCCGCCGTGGTGCGCGCCGAAGGCGGTAAGCTGCACCACCTCAAGCCCCACGGCGCGCTCTACAACATGGCCGCCACCAATGCGAAGCTGGCCGAAAGCATTGCCGAAGCCATTTACAAGGTGCAGCCCGAGCTGACGCTCTACGGCCTGGCCGGCTCCGAATTGACCAGGGCCGGCGAAAAAATTGGCCTCCGCACTGCCCACGAGGTATTTGCCGACCGTACCTACCAGGCCAACGGTACGCTCACGCCGCGCCGCCAGCCCGATGCCCTCATTACCAGCGCCGAGGCGGCCATCGCGCAGGTGCTGCGCATGGTGCAGGGCGGCTGGGTGCGCACCCGGCAGGGCCCGGAAGTGGCTATTCGGGCCGATACGGTGTGCCTGCACGGCGACGGCGCGCACGCCCTGGAGTTTGCGCGGCAGCTGCGCACGGCCCTCGCCCACGCCGCCGTGGATGTCCGCGCCACCGCCGCATGAGGCCGCCTACCCCCGCCAAAAACTGGGGCGTGCTGCTCGGGGCCGCTTTTCTGATGGCGACTTCGGCCGTCGGCCCCGGCTTCCTCACCCAAACCACCGTCTTCACCCAGCAGCTCGGGGCCAGCTTCGGCTTCGTTATTCTGGTGTCGATTCTGATTGACCTCGTGGTGCAGCTCAATATCTGGCGCGTCATCGTGGTAGCCGAGCGCCGGGCGGCCGACATTGCCAACGCGGTGCTGCCCGGCCTGGGCGGCCTCGTGTCGGGGCTGATTGTGCTGGGTGGCCTGGCCTTCAACATTGGCAACGTGGCCGGCGCGGCGCTGGGCCTGAACGTGCTCTTTGGTCTGGCGCTGCCGGTGGGCGCGCTGCTCACGGCCGGCCTGGCCATCGCCATTTTCCTGGTAAAAGAAGCCGGCCGGGCAATGGACCGTTTCACCCAGGCGATGGGCGCGCTGATGCTGCTCGCCATTGTGTACGTGGTAGTTACCTCGCACCCGCCCGTGGGCGAGGCGCTGCGCCGCACCGTGCTACCCTCCCGCATCGACCTGCTGGCCATCATCACGCTGGTGGGCGGCACGGTGGGCGGCTACATCACGTTTGCCGGCGGCCACCGCCTGCTCGATGCCGGCGTGCGCGGGCCGGCCGCCGTGCCGCAGGCCACGGGCAGCGCCATTATGGGTATTTCGGTGGCGTCGGTTATTCGGGTGCTGCTGTTTCTGGCGTCGCTGGGCGTGGTGAGCCAGGGGCTGGCCATCGACAAGGCCAATCCGCCGGCCTCGGTGTTTGGGCTGGCGGCCGGGCCGCTGGGCTACAAATTGTTCGGGGTCGTGATGTTTTCGGCGGCCATCACCTCGGTCATTGGCTCGGCCTATACGTCGGTGTCGTTTCTGAAGTCGCTGAGCCCGGTTTTTAGCCGGCAGGAGCGGCTGGTCACCCTCGCCTTCATCCTGGTTTCAACGCTGATTTTCATCACCATCGGCAAGCCGGTGCGCCTGCTGGTGCTGGCCGGCGCGCTCAATGGCTTCATCATGCCGCTCACGCTGGGCACCATCCTGGTAGCGGCATACCGGCCGGCTATCGTGGGTAGCTACCGGCATCCGTGGTGGCTGGCCGCGCTGGGCGGGGTAGTAGTGCTGGGCCTGGCCTGGCTGAGCTTGGTAATATTTCGCGAGCAGCTGGGCGTGTTATTGGGTTGGTAAAATCGGCATCTTAACCTCGCTTGTCATTGCGAGCGCAGCGCGGCAATCGCACCAGCACGACACCCGAACGACTTGTTCTGGGGCGATTGCTTCGCAGGCTCGCAATGACAAGCGAGGTTAAGATGCCTCCGCCCGCCACGCCCGCGCCTCGGCCAGCGCCGCCAATAGCTGCGGCGTCTCAATCTCCAGCGCGCAGCGGAAGTGCCCCAGCGGGCAGCGGGCGTGCCCGTGCAGCCCGCACGGCCGGCAGGCCAGCGGCCCCGGATGCTCCACGATGCGCGAAAACGTGCTCAGCGGCCCAAACCCAAACGCAGGCACCGTGGAGCAAAAGATAGCGCATACCGGCGCATCTACCGCCGAGCACAGGTGCAGCGGCGCCGAGTCGTTCACGTAGTTCAGCACGGCCCCGCGCATCAAGGCCGCCGAGGCGGGTAGGGATAATTTGCCCGATAAATTGACTAGTCCCGGCCAGGCGGCCGCTTGGGCCAGCCGCTCGCAGGCTGCTATGTCGGGCAGTCCACCGAGCAGGTACACCGGCAAGCGGGGGGGTAGGGCGGCCAGTAATTCCAGCCATTTTTCCTCGGGGTACTGCTTGGTAAACCACACCGACGTGGGGGCCAGGCAGATATACTCGCCCGCGGCGGCGTAGGGCGCGGCGGCCGCCTCGTCGGCCGGGGTAGGGTAGAGGCGAGGTTTTGAATTAAAAATTTCTTTTTCACGACCGACGCTAATTGAATGATTACTATCGTCCACCGACTCGTTTTTAATTTTTAATTTATCATTTTTAATTAAGGATAAATTCCGCTCTACCTCGTGCGTGCCATCACCGATTACGTGCGGCTCGCGGCGCGTAAAAAACCGGCTGAACGGATTCTCCGCGAACCCTACCCGCTCCGGCGCGCCCGAAAAGGCCGTGAGAAAACCCGTGCTGGCAAAGCGCTGCAACGTGACGACCCGCCCATATTTCTCCCGTCGAATTTGCCGCAGCAGGCGCAGCAGATTCGGGTATTTCTTATCCTTCTTATCCCAAATTAGCACCCGCCGAATATGCGGGTTGCCAGCCAATAATCCTTCGTTTCCGCGTCGCACCAGCACATCGAGCGGCGCGTTGGGCTCATGGCCGGCCAGATATTCGACCAGCGCCGTGGCCAGGATAACGTCACCGATAAAGGCGGTTTGGATAAGCAGCGTAGCGGGAGCGGAAACAGGCATGAGCGGCTCCAAAGGTAGGCCAGGCCAGTAAAACCGGCGAAATGGTGAAACGCACGGTTATCGCCTGAGTTTCGTAAATTCGTGCGTTATGAATTACCTTGAACGCATCACTGTCAATCCGGAAATCTGTCATGGCAAGCCCATTGTGCGCGGCATGCGCTGGCCAGTAGTCGTACTACTTGATTTGCTGGCTTCGGGTATGACAAATCAGGAAATCCTGGAAGACCACCCTGAGCTGGAGCGCGAGGATATTCTGGCCGTGTTGCAATACGCTGGGCTGCTGGCTAGTGGCCGGCCCCTGGGCGAAGTATTGGCCCGGCCTCAATGAAGGCATTATGTGATGTGCATATGTCGATGCGGCTGGTAAAGTTTTTGGCGGCTAATGGTATTGATGCGTTGCACGCTAATTTATTGCCTGACAAATCGGGGACTACCGATGCCGAGCTCAGCAAGTATGCGGACCAGCACGATTACGTAGTCTTCACCAAAGACGAGGACTTTCGCAACAGCTATTTGCTGCGGCGCACTCCGCGTAAGCTGGTTCACATTCGTACCGGCAACGGGATGCGGGACGCCGCTTTGCTGGAGCTTATCACCCAGTATTTGGAGGAGCTAAAGCAGCTTGACAAGTGCACCAGTTTCTACCTGGAAATTAATGCGCAACAGCTGACCGTCATCATGGCGGCTTAACGCAAAAAGGCCCACCAGCAACAGCTAGCGGGCCTTTTTGCGTTAAGTATAACGCACGGCTACGCCGCCGCGCTCATCTTATCCAGCGCGTCCATTACCTCTTTCACGTGGCCGCGGGAGGTTTCGAGCATCGCCTTTTCCTCGTCGTTGAGCTGCAGTTCAATCACGCGCTCCACGCCGTTTTTGCCCAGGATAACCGGGGCACCGAGGTACACGCCGTTGATGCCGTACTCGCCTTGCAGCTCCAGGCACACCGGGAACACGCGGCGCTGGTCGCGCACGATGGCCTCCACCATTTGGGCGGCCGCCGCGCCGGGCGCGTACCAGGCCGAAGTGCCCATGAGCTTCACCAGCTCGCCGCCGCCGTTCTTGGTGCGCTCCACGATGGCGTCGAGCTTGTCCTTGGAAATCAGCTCCGTAACCGGGATGCCGCCCACGGTGGTGTAGCGGGGTAGGGGCACCATTGTGTCGCCGTGGCCACCCATGAGTACCGCCTGAATGTCTTTGGGGCTCACGTTCAGGGCCTCGGCCAAAAAGGCGCGGTAGCGGGCCGTGTCCAGGATGCCGGCCATGCCGAATACCTTTTCGCGGGGCAGCCTGGCGGTGAGGTGCGCCTGGTAGGTCATCACGTCGAGCGGGTTGCTCACGATGATGACAATGGCGTTGGGCGAGTGGGCTACCACCTGCTCGGTCACCGATTTCACGATGCCGGCGTTGGTCGAAATCAGGTCGTCGCGGCTCATGCCGGGCTTGCGGGGCAGGCCCGAGGTAATGACCACTACCTCCGAGCCGGCGGTGCGGGCGTAGTCGTTCGTGACGCCCACGGTGCGGGTGTCGTAGCCGATAATGGGGGCTTTCTGCCAGATATCGAGGGCTTTGCCTTCGGCGAAGCCTTCCTTGATGTCAACCAGTAAAACTTCGTTGGCAATTTCACGGGTGGCGAGCACGTCGGCGCAGGTAGCGCCCACGTTGCCAGCCCCAACTACGGTAACTTTCATGGGGTAGGAATGAAGGTAGGAGGAAACAGCGCCAGCAAGTCTGGCACGGTAAAAGTACGGCCGAAAGTCGGGCAGCGTACCTTAAATTGGCAGGAAGCATGGTTTTACAGCGACAGCCGCACCAGGGCCAGCACCTGCGCCGGCCGCAGCTGATAGGTATTCTGCACCAGCGCAAACTGGCTCACCGAGCCGTATTGGTACTGCCGGGTGTCGAAGATGTTGTTCCAGCGCACTTCCAGGTCGATTTTGCGGGCCGTGGGCAGGGTGTAGCGGTAGGTGAGGTCGGCAAACACGGCCCGCACCGGCGCGGCCGGCCCCCGGCTGGCGTAGTAGTCGGCGGCGGCCGTGAGGGCGTGGCGGCCCACCGGAAACACGCTCACGCTGGCGTGGTGGTCTTGCAGCAAGGTTAGCGGCTGAGCCGCGCCGCCCTCCACGGTGCTGCGCAGCGCCGTGAGGGTGGCGCTGTAGTCGAGGCTGCCCCAGTCGAAGGCCGAGCAACTGGCCCTGAAGCTGGCCGTGGCGGTGCGCGCCTGCGTCTGGGCCAGCGTGCCATTCAGCACCTGCGGCTGGCGGCTGAGGCTACCCAGCACGTTCAGGCTCAGGTTGGTTTTCCAGGGGCTCACAAACTTGCTGATGGCCCCCGACACCGAGTGGCTCAGGCGGCGGCTGTCCTGGTCGAGCGCCACCGTGGTGAGCGCCCCATTGGCATCGACCTGGCTGCTGTACAGGCGGTTAGTAAGCGTAGTCGAAAACGAATAGCTGGCGTGGAAGAACAGCGACTTGAGCGGGTTCTTGAAGTACAGGCCCGCGCTATAATTCTGCCCGATGCTGCGCGGCAGCGGCGCGTCGTTGCGCTGCAAGGTGCGGTAGTCGCGCAGAATGTAGGCGTAGTTGAGCTGCGAAATATCGCCGAAGCCGTTGCGCAGCCCTACCCCCCCCGAGGCGTACCAAAGGGCCCCAAGGTCGCGGCGGGCACTCAGGCGGGGCTCGGCCACCAGCACACGCAGGCGCTGGCCGGCGTCGGGGCCGGGGTCGTGGGCCACGAAGTCGTAGTAGCTGATGGGTGCGTCGAGGCTGGCGTTCCAGGTGTCGGCTTTGTAGCTGAGGGCCGGCTGCACGTAGTAGCGGCCGCGCGCCCAGCGCAGGTCGTTATGGAGGGGCCGGCCGGGGGTAGGGAGCACCGGCGCGGTATCGAGGGCCGAGGCTAACCGCTGAACTTCCTCCGAGAAGCCCGCCGTGCCCGAGTAGGCCCAGTGCCCGCGACTGGCGGTGAGCCCCAGCGAGTTGCTCGTAAAAAACGACCCCAGCCGCACCTGCTGCCGGGCCGTGTCGTAGGGCGCGCCGCCCGTGAGCGCCGCCGCGAACACGCCGGGGCTCACCGCCAGCCGCTGCGGCGAGTTGGTATAAAACACCAGCGAGGACACCTGCAAAATCCGCCCCCGGCTAAGGGGCCGCACCAGCCCCAGCCGGTTGGTGGCCGCGAAAAACGGGTTGCGCGCCGCCTGCGCCACGCGCGTCTGGCTCTCGGCGCGGTACACGGCGCCGGTCTGCGAGTCCCAGCGGCCCTCCAGGCTCAGCGTATTTTTCAGGTAGTAGTCCCTGACGTTTTTGATAAACGCCAAATCGGTTTGCAGGGTGTTGAAATACAGCTGGTTGTACTTATCCTCCGTTACCGTCACGGTTTTGCTATCCGGCAAATAATAAAACGTTTGCGTGCCGCCGCGCTGCGTTTGCGCGTCGTGCAGGTACGAGGCATTCACCCGCAGCTGGTTTTCCTTGCTGATGGTAACCAGGTGGTTGGCGCTCATCAGCTGCACCTGGTTGAAGAGGTAGCGGCTGGTGGCCACTGGCGGCTGGCCCAGGTCCTGAATGTGGGTGAGGTCGGGCTTCGCGTTGCTGCTCTCGCTCGGCTGCTGCAAGTCGGCCAGGGTCAGGGGCTTGAGCTCGGCGGCCACGTCCTGCCCAGTGTTGTTGCTCTGGTAGGTGTCGAGGAGCTGCTGCTTTTTGGTAAACAGCATTGGCGACACGTTGGCGTTCCAGAGCGCCGAGGGTGGCGCGGGCACCAGCCCCGCGCCCAGCCGCGCCTGCCCGGTGGCGGTTATCTTATTCTTGAGCTTGATGTTGAGCGCCGCGTTGTCGGGATGGATAAGCTTATCCAGCGCCCGGATGGGCTGGTGGTTTTCGAGCACCTGCACGCTCTGCACGGCGTCGCTGGGCAGGTTGTCGCTGGCCAGGTTGTAGCGGCTTTCCAGCAAATCCTGCCCGTTGATGTAAAATTTGCTGATGGGCCGACCCTCGTAGCTGATTTGCCCGTCGCTGGCTACCTCAATGCCCGGCATCTTCTTGAGCACGTCCGAGATAACCCGGTCCTGCTTGCTGGCGAAGGCATCGACCTTGTAGCTGAGCGTATCGTGGCTGCGCGTGATGGGCGCGCCCTGCACCACCACTTCCCTGAGCACGGTAGCCTGCTCGCGCATGGTCAGCGCCACCGGTTGGCTACGATTGGCCAGGCGCACGAGCTGCTCGGCGTAGCCCAGGGCGCGGGCCGAAAGGCGCAGCGAGTCGCTGGCCGGGGTAGGGGGTAGGGTTAGCTTAAAGCTGCCATCGCTGCCGGAGATGACGAAGGCTGAAGTGGGCGGCTGGGTTTTGGTTTCGACTTCGATGAGAATGCCTTCCAGCGGCTGGCCGGCGGCGTTGCGCGCCGTACCGGTGAGGATGGTTTGGGCGTGGGTAATTTTACAACTAGCTAGCGCAAGCAGTAGAAGCAAATAGCGAAGAAAATCAAATTGGCTACGGTTTTTTATAATCAAGTTCGATAGGATTATTACGATGCTTCATTTTCTCCTTATAAGATTGGCGAAAGCCGTCTTCATCATTAAACTTGGTCATTCCACTGGCTAAAGATTTATCTATAAAGTTTTCCTGGTAATCATAGTAACTTCTGTAATACTCACGTTTGGATACGGATTTGCCAGATTGTTTAAAATATATTATATTCCCAGGAAGAATTATGTGATAATTTTCTTTGGGTTGATATATGCGGGTTAGTTCAAACTTGTAGCTATTCGTTGCATCACTGATTGAAACTATTAATCCTGGTAAGCCTCCAAACACGTACGGCCCATTGCTAATTGGAATTTGACGAGTAAACCAAGCAGTATATTTTCTGCCACCGAATTTTGTGAAGGCCTTTTGACATTTATAGCCATTTACCCTTGCAGTATCTGAAGACATCTGCCAAGTAACAGGATAATCATTATCTTTGTAATAATATAAAACTTTATCAATCATTCCGTAATAAAAACAATTATGTGCTTTTAAATCATTTATAATGACACCTTTAAGATTATATCTGGGCAGATTTGTTACTGCATTCATTCCTTCATTGGCGGCAGGAGAGTTTACAGGGAGATGCCCATACTTAACTAACAACGAATCACCCTTATAGCGAACAAAGCTTCTAAATTCTGATGAGCTATCCGAAATAGCTAGTTGAGTAAGTTCTTCCCATGTTGTCTTGGAAGTGGAATCTGGTTTGCTAATCATGCGATACAAACAAATAACTTTAACAGATGGAGAATGTATATTTGTTGTTCCACCCGTGAGAACTAAAAGTGAAAAAAATATGAAAATGAAGATAGAGTTAAGTTTCATTTGAATAAGTTTAAAAGACTAGAATTTCACTTCTAATTAAGATTTGATACAAGGCCGCATTCATATAAACGCGACCTTGTATCAAATCTTGCTACATCCAAAATCTTTCGTAAGTGGTCATTTTGGCATAGAGAAGGTCGCCCTCGTTACAAGCATATACACTACCAAGAAAAGTCTGGTCCCTGGCGCAGCCGATTTCATAGTACGCCTATGCACAATCTAGAGGTCTTGATTCTTTTGACTTCTCCGCACTGCGAACAGTTGTTTTTTGCCTAATTACCCGAGAAGAAAGCTCTCCTCTTTTATTAGGCGTATTGGATGCCATACTTGAAAATGAGACACCGCCCAGCAGAACCGCAAGTAACATTCAGACTAACCGCACTATGTGCCCTCGGTGTAAATTTGAGATTTACGTTCTTTTCAGATGACCCTGCTTGCCCACTTGGCGGAGGTGCCAGACTTTCGTCGGCAGAATAAAAACTTTCGCCACAAAT
>JAABUK010003611.1_pt1 | contig 26012 bp, 36 predicted proteins | sample 5559141 | NCBI WGS metagenome assembly JAABUK01 (sample SAMN10711869, study PRJNA513367) | rock metagenome | isolation source: Antarctica rocks | place: Antarctica: Victoria Land, Pudding Butte nord | collected 2016-01-03 | reverse complement strand
CCAGCAATGGTGATTTCACAGTAAAGTCAACACTGCCAGCGGCTGCTTTCAGCGATAAATGCTCATGACCATACCACAGGAAAAGTTTGTACATACTTGTTGTGGTGTTGCAGAGAGCTGTCAGTGCAAGTAAAGTATGCTGGCATTGCCAACAATGCAGTCAGGGCAGCCTTCCAAAAGGCTGGATTCAAGCGCACCAGCAAGACTCACTGGAACGTGTTGTGGTCCAAAGCACTCAAGCCAGAAGCTTATTCTGCTCTCACCAAGTTTCAACGGGTATGTCGTTCCTGGCTGGTCTCTCAGGTAATGGGTTATGGGTGAAACAAAACCCTAAACAACCCCCACATTCTAAGTAAGCACTAAATCCCAAGTATATGTTGATGACCCGCCAAAGCATGCCCGGCACATAGTGTCTTTTCTAGCACGCTGTGACTTTGCAATCTGCAAGCCTGTTGCGAAGTTTGACACCTGGAGAAAGATCTGCCATTTGCTCTGCATGTCTGTGGACAACTTGGCAAACAGAAACATAATGCATCTGCCAAGTTGGGATCCACATTTTGTGTCATGGCTCTCTATACTGCTCTGCTAGGTCAGTGGCTGGCATGCCAGATGGCACTGCATGGCTGACGCCTACAAGCTGGCTAGTGACCTATAGTGTTGAACCTAAACCATCTACCATATTGGTTGCAAGGTGCAAATGTCATTACTTTTTGAGTGATGAGATTTGAACAGACAGCTTGGTGTGAACTGCATTAACAAGCGTGTCTGAAATCCAAAATTAGACATTTCTTACACAGGCAAATCGGCATGTCCCCTGTACCTGTAAGCCGCCTTCTGGGCAGAACTCAAAAGTCAAACTCGTGTCTAAAGCCTAGAACTTGACACGTCCTAATCAGGCTGCCTGGGATATCCTTTGACTTGGCATGTCCTAATCAGGCTATTTGAGATATCCTTTGACTTGGCATGGCCCTGCAGGCAAACCACTTTCCGGGGACTTGGCAGCTGGGGCGCAAGGACAAGCTGTACACCAACCTGGCCCGGGCCAAGCGCATGAGGGGCACCTTCTTTGATGTCATCCCCAAGTTCTACATCCTTCCCCGGGATAGGCAGGAGCTGAAGCAGTACGCTGCTGCTCATCCTGACCAGCTGTACATTCAGAAAGTGAGCACAACGGTACCGGAGATTTATTGCAAGCGATGTACAGGTTCATGCTCATGCAGCATTGCTTGGCTCATCTGGTGGGTTGTGATGCAAGTCAGCACTCATGATGCAGCAGCCAAAGTGCATGCTTTTGCAGTGCTTGCCTCATGAGCATCAATACGTTTGTATGGTGGATTATTGAAACCAACAACACTTGCCACATGGAGGCAGAGTATTTGCCTTTTTGTGTGCAACCTTTGTCGTCACTAGTGAGGCAGCATTCTTGCAATTTGTTTGTCTTGTAGTCTCAGGCTGTGTTCAGTGCCTCCGTGGCAAAACGTCATGTAATTAGACAATGCAGACCATAGCTGAGTAGGAAAGCTCTGCCTGTTGCAGCATGTCACAGCAACCTGTGTCAGTGAATGACAAACTTCCAAACTCACGTTGTCATCTTTGCAGCCTGTGGCATCATCTAGAGGGAGGGGCATCAAGCTGGTGCCAGACCCCAGTAGCATCCCCCAGGAGAAGGCCTGCCTGGTGCAGCACTACATCAGCAACCCACACACCATCAACGGCCTCAAGGTCACCTACCACCTGCAAATGCCCTGCCCTGCCCTGCCCTGCCCTGCCCTGCCCTGCCCTGCCCTGCCCTGCCCTGCCCTGCCCTGCCCTGCCCTGCCCCGCCCTGCCCTGCCCTGCCCCGCCCTGCCTGACCAGTCCATAGCCAAATTTGCCGTACACATATGCTGAATGCATGCTTCTGTGCAGTGCAGCGTTTGCTTGCTGACCACGCCATCAGTTCCAAAACACTGATTAAGCAAATTGTTAATCTTGTTGATGATGAACCAGTATCAGTTGCAGCAAAATCGCATGATGACTGAATCTGTGGAGTAGTCACGGCCCTAGATTTTCAGCTCATGTTTGCAGAGACAAGATCGTCCTGCACACACCTAGCTCATTTACTGTCATTATGATGATTACTATTATTGTTGGTGGTATTGTTATTGTTATTGTTATTTTTTAAATTATCATCATAATCATCATTGATTAGTATTATTGTTGTTTTTGGCGTTCTTATCATTGTTGTTATTATTGTCATTACTATTGTTACTGTCATGTTTGCAGGGCATCTTTGTGGAGTGTGCAGGGGCAGCACCAATTGCTGCCCAATTGGCAGCATGTGTTCTGGAATTGGTGCGCAGCCCTGGCGTTCAGGGGCATCCCCAACCCTATGTGCGCCGTTCAGCCCTGTTAGCTGCTGCCCAGGTAGGTTCTGCCAACCCTGTTTGTGCTGCCAATCTTCACCCCTGGTAACTCCATTCCAGCAAGCTTTGCTACACTCCACATCAGTGAAGACATGATACACCAGCATTACACACTGTACCATTAGTGTACTGCTGCACTGACTGTACAGGCATTTAGGGCAATCATGCTGGTGAGCCTCGCCCTGCAACATCACTGTGCACACACATAGCTGAAAGCCTGCCGGAAGAAATTGATGAGGCCACATTGAGATCTCACAGGAGGCAATTTGAGATTTGCAATTGACAGATGCTGCATTGCACCTAATTATAGTTGTTATAACAGGTTGCAGTCAAGCAGCATGTCCTCATTCCGCTTGTCATGTCCACATGTCCTAAAGGGATAGGTAGAGGTAGAGCTGTGTCCCATGCTGAACAAGCCTGTCTATTGCTGCAATGCGTACTCAACAGCTTGTCAGTGGAAGCTTGAGTAACAGCAGGCAGCTAATGTGGCTGTGCACATTCTTTGCGAGCAGTAAGTAATGGCAGTCTTGCCAGCAGGCTAACAGGCAGCATGGCCTGCCCTAGATGGCGTCAAGCTTATACTGTATTTGTTCAGTGACACATTTCTTAGATGGCTCCTATGTATAAATCGTTGTTTTCTGGTTTATACTCTTGTACACTAGACTTTCCTGACTATGTTTTGACTTGGCTGTGATTTTTGCAGGTAGCAGCAACTTTGCCGCCATCCAGACTGGCAGGTGCCATGAGCAGCAGTCAAGCAGGCAGTTTAGACCTAATTCTGGTAGATCAGCTACAATGGCTGCAGTCTTGGACATTAGAAGTGGCTGTGCATGATGTGGATGTCCAGTGTCAACAGCTGGCGTCTGCCTGTCAGAACCTGCAGGGTGATCTGGCGGCCAGAGCTTTGCAAAGCCTGGAGAATGGTTCACAGCCTGCCCAGCAGGGGCTGCCCGGGCTGCCTAACATGCAGAGCCCTGCTATGTTGATAGATGCTGTGCATTTTGGAGCGCTCAAACTGTGACCTATAGGTAGCTGCTGTCAGTAGTGATCAAGCACAATAGATAGCAACGTCATGATGTTACTGGTGGTCTGGGAATCTTCTCAGATTAATCTCAAGCTGCCACAGTGCATGCGTGCAGTGTAGAAGGCCACTGAGGCTCAGTGAATCATTAAGATCACATTATACTGCGAATTTTGAAGCTGGTCCGAATCCTCTCAACCAGGAATGTGTAAAAGCCAATTGTACCATGTGGTGAACAACTGTGCTGGACCAGAGTTCAGCCGTCCCACGTCTACAACACCAGTTGCAGCGCCTCCATTGCGCAAAGTACGCATGAAGTTAGAAAGTGAATCAGCATGTAGTCCAAGACACCCCAGCACTGGACGCATCCGTGACACATGACATTCAGATCTGAGCTTATAGGATCTGCCGTCGTTGATTGCATGCCACCACATCTGACACACAATCGTCAGGAAGTGGCGTTGCACCATGCAGGGCCTGCCTTTAGGCTATTTCATTCTTGGAGGCTTCTTTGAGCTGAAGTCGACAAGTGTAACTGTCCTACGACACGCGTGAGTCGAACCTAACATCCGGAACCGACGAGAAGATCGCGGAAACGACGCTCGAAGCCGCTGGAAGGCACACCTCGGCAACGCCGTCAGCCTCAAAAGGCGAAAACGTTGTGTAAGAAGTCCACAACTCAGGCCAAAGCGAAGAATCTCAAGCGCTGCCTCACAAGGTACGTCTACAGCCTTGGCCTTACCAGCTCATTTGACTGTGTCACTATCTGAAGGTCTCAAACCCTTGAGCACAGAGACTGCGGCACCTCAGCACTTCAGCTGACACTTCCGAATGGCCCCAGCTCTGACGGAGGAGCCTGTGCTTACAGGTGTTGCGTATAAGGGCCATGGCTCGCTCCATGATTGCCGTTCTGGTGTGCGCCTTGATGGTGTCGAGCTTGCTGGTAACCGTTACAAGGGCCCAAGACGACTCCCTCGCAGGTTTACAACAGCAGTCCTTGGGCGAGTACCAGCAGGAGGAAGCTCAAGAGATTCAGTTCAACATGCAGATGCAAAAGCTGCAGGCTGAAGGGAAGATGGCTGACAAAGCATCCGGGGCTCAGATCGGTGGTGGCCGCCGTTTGGTGCAAGACCTCACAGCTTTGTACCAGCAGGACGAAGCTGAAAACATTGAGTTGAACCAGCAGATGCAGAAGCAGCAGGCCGAAGGTTACGGCGAGGATGCCTCGATCGGTAGTCGCCGTCGCTTGGTGCAAGACCTCCGGTACATAAGCAAAAACATCCATATGGATGCGTGCATGCATGCATGCGCGTACTGCAATGCAGCTGCCAACAGCTGTTTCTGTGTACACACGTGTGATGTCTGACGGTGTCAGCGTCTCTACAAACCTAGTCAGCGATCATGTTTGTGTTGAAGTTTGCAGATGACTAACAACTATACCACCACTATGTTCACAGTATGTAGTTACTGACAACGTTGTTGTCAAGTCTTGTGTACATGAGGCATGTGTAGGTTATCCAGATGTCAAGCAAATAAAGCAAGTTCTCCATGCGCGGATTGTATGCAGGCAAACTGGGTGACTCAAAAGTGATGGTGGGCAAATCAGGACCTTTTGTACAGCTGGCAATGCCATGAATATCTCTACAACAGCTTGTGCATGATGAATACTGTATTGTTTGCTGCATGGATGCAGATATATGGACAAGCGCTTCATATAGTCACTTTGCTTTTACATCACTGTTCTTAGGCTGATTCTTGCATGGAATATGTGTTGAAGACATTGCAGTCAATCTGCTTTCAGGGAAACATCTGTTACGGTACATTCTTGCAAGTTGCAAGTACATGCTTCCAAGTACATGCTTGCAAGTACATGCTTGCAAGTACATGCTTGCAAGTACATGCTTGCAAGTACATGCTTGCAAGTTGTACATTCAAGACATGATTGCAGTCATTGTATACATGTAAGACATTTCAGTCAGTGTGCTTCGATGAATTTTGGACTGGATATTGTAGTCTTGATGATATAAGCTACTGGTCCATGGCAGGTCGTGTGATAAATTTGCAAAATCAAGCCACGTCTTGTGTGCATGTTGAACCTAGTCGTTGTTATGGCAGCATGCGAGCTGTTACACAGGGCTATATTGCTTCAAATCCGTAAAGCAAGGGGCAGTTGAGAACGACAACAATAGGATAAAATCTGGTTGTACAACCAGATACATGTACAGGAACAGTATGTGATGCCATTGCAAACTGTTGACTATAGTACGCACATCAGGTTGACACTACTGAGACACTACTGAGTCACTAACTGGCAGAAAGCACAACTACACCACGTTTGCTACTAGTAGGGAAACTAGTAAATTAACCGCTTCTGTACCAATTGACATTGTTGCCTGAAAAGACAATTGCTACAGTACACTACTACAATAGGCATAATTACAACTCTGTCAGTAGATGGGTATGCTGGTGCTATCAGAAGGTACATCCTCCTTGGGAATCTTGCTAATAGTGATTGTCAGCACTCCATTTTCTGCCTTGCCCTGGATCTTGCTGACATCCGCATCTTCTGGGAGCTGAAACTTGCGCTGAAATGCACCGAAGCGACGCTCTTGTTTTTGTTGTCTCCAGTTGACATCCATCTCTTCTTGTTTGCGCTCACCGCTGACAATCAGCTTGCGATCCTTGTCTACCTGAACCTGTAAGTCATGAGTGATAAATGTCAGTGCAGGCACGTGTTAACCTGGCATGTGCACACAGACACAATTGTACTGCCAACCCCAAAACTCATAGCAACCACAATACAGGTAACATGGTATGCAAGGGAGGGCAGGTGTCCTTGATGCACACAACACAGTGCTTTGACAAGTAATGCACTAAGTTGTTGCAGAACAAAGCTGAATATAACAAGAATGTGTACACTTACAAACCAAGCACAGCAATACTGAGCTGACAGAGTGGAAATAACACATACCTTGATGTCAGATTTGGGCACGCCTGGCAGGTCGATGAGGAACTTGTACTGTGTAGAGGATTCTCTCAGATCAGCAGGGAAGTACAGGCAGGTGGCAGCCTCTTGCATGGTGTCTGCTGAGGGTACACTGGTCCCATCGCCACCAAATGCTCTGTCCATCTCCTGGAAACAGGCAGACAAAGGGATCAGATAAGCTGCCCAAACAACGTCAGCTGGCACTGGCCGGGAAGAGTTGCAGATGTGCCAAAGGACTCTGCGCAGCGGTGTAGCATGCGATCATGTGTCCTGAAATCTTGCTGACGAGGACAGTAAGCTCAGATCAAGAATGAGCCTTGCGCATACCTTCATGAACTTGCTCATTTGTTCGGCGTCAAAGTTCCATTGAAAAGGGCCGTACGATCCTCGGAAGGCTTCTGTCCTTCCGGCGTTACCTCGTCCTTGCGACCGTTGCTGGCTCTGCTGCTGCTTCTGGAACTTCTCAAACTGCTGAGCTGCTTGACGGAAAGCATCGTTGGCATTAAAGCCAGAGCCTCGGTAGCTAGCAGAGACAGAAACTGTGCGTCTGGGATGACTTCGCTGCTTGACTGGTGTGGCAAGCAGGGAGGAGGACAATATAGTTGCAGACATGCTTAGTGAAGCACGAGGATACAAGAATAGCAAGGCTGGCTCGAGCGCGAGATGAACAGGCTCTGAAATGAAAGTTGCACTGTGTGGTCTTGGATGACACGCTAAATACTCCACGGCTTGCTGTGCTGTCCAGTAAGTACCTTCTACGACACATCGGCTTCTGGAACATGCATTATTGCCCTTACGAGACTGATAGGTTGACTCACATGAATTGCTAATGAACAGAGGACTTACGAAACTTCTCATTCGCCCTGCCCCGCTAATCTGTGCCGTTTTTGTGTGAGGAAAAGCGAACACCCAGACACAGGAATCGTATGCCATGCAGTTGAAACCGCGTGGCTTTGACTAGTAGCCGAGAGTTGTAAGCAGAAGTCACACCACTTGCTGGGGGATCGGAAGCTAGCCTTGACATTGCCAGATCTCATTTGCTAAAAGCGCTGAAGACAACGAGCTCAAAGATATCGCAGTGAGGTGTGGCATAGAGGCTTGACCTAGACATGCAGAGTTCCCATCACTTCGTCTGCTGGAGGTTGCAAAGTCACATGAGTGAATATTGCTTTGCGTCAAGTATCATGAAAGGGCTAAAGACAGTCCCATCGTTTGCACTAGAGTTTCATCTACCAGCTACCAAACTTAGTTGTTCATAGTTCTGGTCAAATGCAATCTACATCCTGCAGCATCTGCAAATTGTGTTTCCATAAGGTTCCGTTTATTCACTGACACCCTCAGCTTCGCCTTGGGCCACCAACATGCCCGTTCTGCCTGCTACGTTTATGTTGAAGGCCCAGCATTCCTGCTGTTGGTATGGGCATCACTGAGCCTGTCAGGGTGAGCTTTTGTTCCTGCATGTGCAGTGACCAAAGGTACAGGTGTTCAATCTTGGTCCCCTATCATACATGAGCTGAGCTTACATGCTGCATAAGACTGTCAATCAGTAGCCACATTAAAGTCGATTCTGCAGCTACAATGCACCTTGCAAGCAACAATATCACTAGCAAGCATTGGCTGTTACAAAGTTTGCTTAACCGATCGTCCATGCCTTCTTGTGTATTGCATGAGGCACGCTCATGCAAGAGGCTGATGGCTGCTTACCACTTTCAAGAGCCTTGAGCAGCCGAAACAGGCCAGCTGCCTCTCTGATGCGTGAGAACTCAATACAGAAAGCTTGCACCTCCAAAAACAGGTCCTGGACGTTGATGATCTTGTTCCGTATCAGGCTCTGCAGGAACACACACACCAGGCGCACAAGTCTGTTCTGCATGTACTTGTCCTGCAGCAAAATGATATCATTCAGCCAGCTTGATCAAGCACATGCATGATGACCCATCCAAGCCATGACAAAGTCATTGCAAATCCAGTCTGCCAGGAGCAAAAGCTTGGTTCAAGTTGCCCAGACAATTCCCTGTGACAGCACGCAGAAGTGAGGCATTGCCTCTGCAAGCGTGCTGAACCTATACCAGCACCAAGCGCTCAGTGGCTGGCTGACTCGCTCGTGTACTCCCCCACTTGTCATGCAGCATTTCTGGCTTGCTGCTCCAGTTATTGTGTCCTGGTCGAGTGAGCGTCAACAAGCAAGCAAGTAAGCAAAGTTGGGAGTTCACAGTTGCTTACTCCCTACTTTGCTTACTTTTCTGCCTGTTGACGCTCACTCGACCAATGACTGGAGCAGCAAGCCAGAAATGCTGCATGACAACCTAGGTTCACAATTGCGATGCACTTTCATTGGTTGCCAGAAAGCTATGTTTGGCCTGAAGGGCAGCCCTGTCACCCTTGTGATCTGAGAGACAATACTGCGACATACCGAACAGCCACTTCCAGAGGACACAGCCTTGTGTCGATACTTCATGAGTTGCCAGAAAGCTATGTGTGACCTGAAGTGCAGCCCTGTGCCAGTGTGATCTCAAAAACAATACTGTGACATACCAAACAGCCACCTCCAGAGGACACAGTGTTGTGTCAGTACATAGCACCATCATGATAAAGCAAGCCTCAGCTGCAAAGGGTAATGGCCAGCGTGACGCATGTGTGCATACCTTGGCGCTCTCACACGACTGTATGCAGTTGGAGATGTAGAGGTGCACGAACTCTGTGGGCAGGTCCACAAGTGTGGTCAGGCGATTCACGACCTCCATGCTGTGTAGGCTGAGGCTCATGTTCACCAGCACCCCCAGATACTCACTCACTTGGCTGCTGTGCATCAGCCGTAGCAAGGTCTGCAGTGCAACAGTATGGTGGTGGGTGCAGTTGCATAAGCAACTGAAGATGTGCCACTCATCACACAAGGCACTGCTGCTCTTGCAAGAGCGAATTCATATCCAAGAGAATCTGCCCCCCAAAACAATGCCGCTACTTTGAGTTTGTTGCTACATTGGGCAATGCTATCAACAGATTGGGTGCTTAAATTCCTTCATGCTTTACAGCCACAGTTTCCTGTTGGGCAGGCCACGATATGCACAGACTCAGCCGCCAAGCAGCAGCTGCCATAAGGGCTGCATGACTATGTTGTAAGTTGAAGTGCCTGATTGGTGGCATCAGCATCGCTAAACAGGGAGTCCAAGCATGACTGCGTGACAAACCCCATGTGCATTGCAGAGCCCTTATCCAATTTGCTAAATTTAGTAAGGGCAAGCTCAGAACAGTGTACCACAAATATAGTCCAAACACTAAATTGCACTTTGGACAGGGTCAATCAGCTGGAAAGAGTCAATCAGCTGGAAAGGGTCAACCAGCTGGAAAGGGTCAACCAGCTGGAAAGGGTCAACCAGCTGGCAAAGGTCAGTCAGCTGGAAAGGGTCAACCAGCTGGAAAGGGTCAACCAGCTGGGAAGGTTGTCAGATGACTGACAGTAACTTGAGACTGACAGTAACTTGAGAACATACCTCAATGGCAATCATTGGATTCAGCTCTACCAGGTCTGGCAACCGCTGTGGAGTAAGACCGCAGCTGAAGACCCTCTTAGGGTTGTCCTGCAGCTGCTCCAGCACATCAAACTGCTGAGCTGGCAGCAGGGGCCCTGTCAGGGCTTGTTGGAACAGCCCTTGGAGAATGCTGGTCTGGCTTGCTTCGTGGGAACTGCTGGAGCTGTCATCCCACAAAAGCTCTAATGTAATGGCAGGGTGCAACCACTGAACCTCATCTACAGCAGCAATGACCACCGTTGTTTCATATTAGATACATCAGTGTATTTGAACGCATCCATTGCTTGTCCTGGTACATATTGATATCAGATATTGATGCCGTTGCTACAGTTGAACCCTGGATCTAATCCTGGATTGATGATGCCGTGTTGCTGCAATGTTATGCTGCAATGTCATGCTGAGATCCTTGACCGGTGTTGAAGTCATGTAACAAACTTGTCATAATCCTCTGCAGGTTTCCGTAAATTGCTTGCTCAGCTTCATGCGTCAAACGCCCGTGAAAACATTGTTGTGCTCCACAATGTTATGGGAGAACTGCACATGTTGCCAGTGCTGCCATGCATCAGCCATTGTCAATGCAGTGATAGCTCTGTCAACTTTGCAGCATGCAAAGCAGTCTGTACACCTGCAAAGGGCTTCAAGACAGGTGGAGCAGGCCTCAGCAGGGGCAGCTGCAGGGCTTTGTGACCACCAGCCCCAGGGGCTGTGTCCAGGCTGCCCTTGCTGCCATTTTGCTGGCTCTGACCAGCTGGCTTGCTGCCTGAGGTGGACTCCTGATGTGCACTGGTGGTCAAGAACTGCTGTTGCACAACTTGTGGTGTGGGCAATTGTGGCACCGGCTGGCTGGCAAACTTCTGTAAATATGAGAGGGGTGACTGCTGTGCAACCTGCAGGGCAATCATATGTGTCGGCTAAGGTTTCTAACTGATGTAGGTCGTGGCCCAAGAATTTAACAATGTGTTGCTTGAGGTGCAAAGTCTGCTATGTGTGGTCTGTAATGGCCGCAGGTTTATATACCTGCATGGGGTTGCAGATCGTTCCAAGGCAGGTGTGCTCTGCAATGCTGAGTATGCGCTCGAAACGCTTGTTTGTTCATCTCACTGCTTACCTGGTCCAAGGCAGAACCTGAAAGAAGCTGTAAGATGAAAGCCCGCTCAACTATTGGCAGCACCGAATCGCATGCAGTCTGCATGCAAGCATTTGATTTAGCTGTCCAGTGGCAGTGTGAAGCTTTCACTGGTCATGCTACTTTGCAGCAAACAGTACCTCCACTAGGGCCGGACCAAAAGGATTAGCTGTCAGTGGCAAATCTCTGCCAGCTTGCCACAAAAGAAAATGAGCTGCCAGCCTCTCTGGCAGCTGTAGAACTGTGTGCTCCTGCAGATTGCAGACACCATATGGTCGAGTCTCACTGACCTGCACTGACCGAGACCCAACTTTGGGAGCGTCCAGCTTTGTACCTTGAGTAATAGAACAACGCAAGTCAAGGCTTTGACCGTGTCAGTTGGGGCAAACGCCCTGCTGAAAGCCTCGGTGACGCTGTCGAGTGATCGTTCCCTTCCAGAGTTCAACACTGAAAACAGTCGGGAGGCTTCCTCCTGGTTCAGCAAGGGCATTCTGTGCTGTGCGACCTGTTGCAAACCATGCTACAAAGCCCACCAACTCGCAGAAGCTGCAGTTGAGGCAGGAGCAAATGAGGGACAGAGTGCAAAGCGCGCCGCTTCCTCAGTAATGACCTGTTCTAGATACCGAGCTTCTAGCAACAATCCTGATACTTCTAACGCTGAGTCAAGCTTGCGGATGTCTAGACCTACAAGCGATCAAAGTCCGCAGTTGAGCTCAGTATGGGGCAGGTTTTTAGCTAGGTTTTTTGGTATCTTTGACTGCAACTCCCCGTGCATCCTGCCATTCTTGACGTCGAAGCTTGTGTAAGACTGATTTTTCTAGCAGGCCCTGATGCCTCTGAGAAATTTGAGGGGGCAAGAAGCTTGCTGTACTGGGTAACTTGTCTAAAAAAGCTGTGCTCGTGCTCTTTGCTTCTGACGCAACACTAGTACTCTTGTCTGCTCACAGCATGAAAATCAGTTGAGCAAAGGGACTTAAATAAGCCTTTATCCTCTGCAATTATGCCCCCACAAAAGTTGTGAGAAGCAGCGGTTTGACTGTTGTGGCAGTGGCAGAAGACCAGGCCTGATCATCCAATGAAGTCAGGCAGGACTGGCTTGTGTATGTTACCAGCAGTAAGTCAGGTAACATCAGAGCAGCAGCAATGGATCTGTGTATGCAGGGCAGACAATAGTTGCAGCTGTATTTGCAAGCACTTGATCTACGCACTTTCCGAACTGATCAAGCTCAGTTTGAACAAGCTCAGCGTGGCCTCATACCCCTCAGCAGTAATGGACTTTGGCAAACTGCCAGGTCACTGAATGAGATGTCATGTTGTGCTTGTGATTGGTTGGTGACTCAGCCAAAACGATGCAATGCAGATGTTATCACTGCCAGTGCCTGTGTGCAAGTTTGTGTGTGCTACTATGTTCAGTGCAGCAGGTACATGCATTGAGCTGCCAAGTCTGCCAACAGCAGTTGTGCACCAATGTTGTCTGACCAAGTGCTGGACACTAGCATCATTGCAAGATGAGCATTGGCCACAGCCCACTGTATAACATTACCTTGCATTTGGACCCAAAGGCCAGATGGGTCTGGAGGCCAGAAAGACCCCCAAAGCCATGGCCATGAAAAGGTACAACAGCAAAGACAGGCACAAGCCAGAGAGAGCTCAGACGACTGCCAGCAATCAGGCACAAGCAAGCTCTGTAAACATGTACCAGCCTGTGTAACAAGAGTTTGTGACAAATGGCAATGAAAGCAAGCACCAGCAGAGGGTAAACCAGACAACAGCAGCAGCACGTTGCATGTCAAGGCCACAAGAGTCAAGAGCTAACAGGCCTGTCACATTAAAGCCAAAACAAGCTGTAAAGGCCAGGCACTCAGGTAGAGAGAGAGAGAGAAGCGTTTTAGTATCTCAGAAAAGAAGGTGAAAGTTAACACGAACGAGCACTGATCAACATGCGTTCCCGCCCTGAACTTGATGGTGCCTGTACGCACAGCGTATGGTGTTGGAAACCTACTGTGCTGCCAGCAGATCCTGACGCTGCACATCCTCGGGGATCGAGCGACCTGTCAAGTGTGTACAGCCGAGACTGATCTGAAAGTGGCTTGATCTTGACAAGTCTTACAAGCGACCCTCATTCCTGCAGCTGCAGCGCTTATTAGCGCAGCAAGCTTGCCTGTCATTGTCAGCATTGCCAACATCTCATATGCGTAGCTGCTGACCCTGCGTGAAGCAAAGCGGTCAGCGGCACTGTGACACTCATACACCATGCTTTTGAAGACGTGAGGCTCGCAGCCACAGGCTGTACTGCAGCCTTGGCAGGTCATGAACCAGTACCAGTAAGGAGGCAAAATTTGCTGCAATTACGACCGAATGTGGGCATCCTGACAGACTGCAGACACTGCTATGCTTTGCAGCATCTATGAGGCCATTGGCCGCGGCAAGCACTCAGTTGTGTATAAGGGGCGCAAAAAGCAGTCCATCCAATACTATGCTATCAAGAGCGTTGAGAAGACTCAGAAGCCACGTGTTCTACAGGAGGTACTCGTTTGTTGACCACAGGCCATAATGCGACATTCAACTAGCCTTACACAGATATATAATGGCCTGACCTAAGCTTTTGACACGCAGGTCCGGACCATGCATGCATTGGAGAACAACAACATTCTGAAGTTCTTTGCTTGGTAAGCCGCTGCTGTGTTGGTAGTATTGCAAGGCTGTGCCCTTGTGCCCTTGTGCTTGTGCAAGGTGTACGCAATGCAACTCTACATCAAGAGATGCCAACCATACACCATGCTTGCCGTCCCTGGCGGCAAGCACGCATCAACATCCTGGGGCTTGCCACAAGTCACCGGCAAAGCCGCGAACACCAGTGTTAGTGTTTGCAATACAATGTTCCCGCTGCATCCAGCCCACTTGCTTATCCCGTGCAGCGGTCAGTACCTCACATTTGATGCACATCTTCTGCTCTCTCTGAGGCTGCAGTCAAGGCCAGCAGACCAGCTGTGTTGTAAAACAGCAGTGACACCGTACGCCTTCAGACAACACAACAAGATGCTAGCCTCCCTCTTGTAAGCACTGCATGTGCAAATTCACAGTGTGGTTGCAGGTATGAAACCAGCAACCACTTGTGGCTGATCCTGGAATACTGCGTCGGAGGAGACCTCATGTCGCTGTTGCGGCAAGACATGCGGCTGCCAGAAAGCTCCATACATGACTTCGGCCGAGATCTGGTCATTTCAATTCAGTACCTGCACAGCAATGCAATCATCTACTGCGACTTGAAGCCTTCCAACATCCTGCTTGATGAGAACGGCAGGATCAAGCTGGGTGGATTTGGCCTGTCCCGACGGCTGTCTGATATCAACAAGACATCCTTGCAGCAGCTACCTCCGGTCAGGCTTTGTCATTGCTGAGTCAACAATTGCCATGGCTCATCCAACAACTGCCATGGCTCAGCCAACAATTACCATGGCTCATCCAACAACTGCCATGGCTCATCCGACAATTGCCATGCTCATCTGACATTTGCAAGTGCATGTCCAGGACTTGCATACCCAGCACATGTGGCATGCAGCGGCATGTGTAAAGCTACCAACACAATGCATGTTGCATTTCCAGCGTCCACAGTCACCAGTGACACCAGTGACACCACAGGCAAAGCATAGCTCCATTCAGCGCAACACCAGTGTCCAAACAAAAACATCAGCGCAGCAGCCATGAAGCGTAGCATCACAGCTTTTGCATGCAGCACGCTGACTGATACAAAATGGTACAGGCAAAGCGTGGCACCCCATGCTACATGGCTCCAGAGCTGTTCCAGGATGGGTCCACACACTCCAGTGCAGCAGATCTGTGGGCCCTCGGGTGCGTGCTCTATGAGTGCGCTGCTGGCCACCCCCCCTTCGTCAGCACTTCCTTCAACCACCTTGTTAATGACATCCTCACTGGAGCGCCTGCAGACCTGCCAAGTAAGCTGTTGACTTCCCCAGGACCCCTGCTTTGCCGGCGTTGAGTTTGTAAATTGGGGTGTTGTCCAGGGGTACTGCTTGACAGCTTGAGTGCCTACAAATGCTGATCTCATGACTGAGAGACTCACCTATCTTGCCATCGTGAGCCAAGACCATCACTTGGACTATCAACACTGAAGATGATCGAGTGAGGCTGCGTTGCTAGCTTTTTGTAGTTCCCTGAGCCCCTACTCTAGTAACATGGTCATGTGAATGGTCAGTTGACCCTGCGCAACAACAACAAATGCACTGAAGCAAGCTGCATCAGCGCACTCCTACATGGCGATCTCACATCCGCTTGACATGACCCTTCAGACTGCACAGCAAACACTTCAAGTTGGCAGAAAAAGTTTTACTGCCCAACAATGTAGATATAATTAGCATTCTACACACCGTGTTCTTGCTTTGGTTGCGCCTGCACCTCTGCCAAATCAAGTCAGCGCTACTGAACTATGAGTCAGAATAGAGATGATCCTCCTTTGCAATCTCGGGCTAAGTCTGCATTGCTCCTACGCATGAAAGTGTACTCCTTTGCAGATGCATCCCCAGACTTTCAGGACCTGATATCTCAGCTTCTGGTCAAGAACCCAGCTACTCGCTTGACCTGGAAGGCCATGTGTGAGCACCCCTTCTGGCAGACCCCCCTCTCCCAGCGCCCCATGCCCCCTGAGCCCATGCTGGATGCCTTCATCAAGCGGCATGGGCTGCGCCCTGTTGCACAGCCTGCTGCTGTGCAGCCAAATGGGCAGCTCGAAGCGCATGTCAAAGCAGCCCAGGTAAGCTACAGTAACTCCAATTTGTCACAAGCGCATGTCAAAGCAGCCCGATAACACAGCAATTCCAGTTTGTTATGAAACACATATCAAAGCAGCGCAGGTAAGCTACAGCAAATCCAGTTTATTATGAAACGCATGTCAAAGCAGCCCGATAACACAGCAAGTCCAGTTTGGTATGAAACACATATCAAAGCAGCGCAGGTAAGCTACAGCAACTCCAGTTTGTTATGAAGCACATCTCCAAGCAGCGCAGGTAAGCTACAGCATGACGTAGATAGCAGTGCATTGACCTGGCCATACACTCTGGCCAGACCCTGTGAGAGCTGGTGCCTCAGGTCCTCCATGTCATCCTTTTTCAGGTTCAGCTCAGTGCCGGTGTCTCTGGGAACGCCTTCGTTGCTGGCTGCCTTGCCCTGCACTCGCTGCACCTCACTGCTCCTGCCCTACACCCACCAAGAGTGCTTCCAACACAGCAACTGCAGTTTGTGTGGAGCCATGCAATGTTTGACCACAAGCAGCTCAGATTCCTCATTGTGCTTGGCAAAAATGTGTTCTTGAGGCTCTGATATTTGCTTGGGTATCCAGAATTAGGCACTGCTTGGCTCACGCTATACAGCTATTACTCTAGACTGGCTTGGCAGTATTGCAAGTCACGTCATTTATCCTGGACTGTTCACCTCTTGCTTCAGCTGCAAATGTTGAACAGCAAGGAAGCAGCTCTGCCCAGCAGGTGGTATACCACCATTGCGCACAGATGTCACCTCCCCTTTTGTGACTCCAAGCAGAGTATGTCTGCACAGGTACCTGCATGCAATTGACTGCAGACCACCCGACAGCTGATCCTAACGGAAGACATGCGTTGAATGCAAGAATGAAGTAACAAAAGAAGAATTGAATGAAGGAATGAAGTGAGGAGAGAAGGAAGGAAATAAGAAACAAACAAACCAAGCAGGATCAAACAAACAGACTGTTGAGTGAAGGAATGGATGTTGTAGGTGCGAGACAGTACAGTGGATGTGATGCGGCTGTCCATCATTGTGCGTAACAATCTGGAGAAGGAGAGTGACGGCAGTGAATACCATGCTGCCAGCAGCAGTGGAGCTCCCAGTGGGGATGTCAAGCTGAACCACACGGATGCTGAGCTGGACTTTGAGGAGCAAACAACAGATGCTGCAGGTTGAGCACGCTTTTCTGTACTTACTGCATCCAGGTTGGAAACACAATGCGCCTTGAGGGCTGTCTGATGAGTATTGGGTCAGGGCACATGCAAGGAATGGCACATGCAAGGCAGGGCACATGCAAGGCAGGGCACATGCAAGACAGGGCACATGCAAAGCAGGGCACATGCAAGTCAGGGCGCATGCACACCTGTTCAGGAGCATATACTCTGATCCTTGCCATAGACATGAACAAACACAACTGCTTGGCAGGTCCAGGGTCAAATGAAGAAGAGGAAGGGTTGTCCCCCATGGCCCACGTGATGGACGACAGTGGGGCCCCACCAGCAGGGACCCTGGACCCTGGGGGTGCCAAGGGGGTGGTGGAGATGCCTGACTCAGAAGCCCTGCGCCGCAGTGTTGCTGCTGCCAATGCTGCAGAGCATGAAAGGCAGCTTGCATCCAGCAATGCCAGCCAGCCTGCCTTTGAAGGGGAAAGAGGGCCTGTACCTGCCACCTCATCAGGTGTGCATTTTTGTCTCATCACACACTTAGTGATTGATTGCTTGATGCCTTGAAGGCTTTGCACCTAAGCCAATCAAGGTAGCTTTTGCATATCTTATGAAACATCTAGTGACTGTCAGTCAACAGCCCAAGCGCTTGTAGTCGGCCTGCCTCTCAAAGCAACAGAAATGTGTGTTTGCAGCGCTGTCTTGTGCGAGCCTTGGAGTTTCAAACAGCTGTGAGCATGCTGCTGCCAGGAGCTTTCGGCATAGTGTTTGTAGCAAATGCAGTTTCAGTGAAGCACTGTACATGCCTGTTCATACATTGCTTCATTCATTAAAATGTGTGCCTTTCCCTGCACCTGTGCTTGCTGATTATGTGACATGTCATGCCACTGTTTCAGACTTTGAGAGGCCAGCAGTTCAGGATGAGGGCCCTGCAGAGCAGCCCTCCACATCCGGAACCCCACGCCCCTCTGTATACGAGCTCATCTGGCACGCTTCAGATTCCTCTGTGAAGCCGATTGTGGCCAACAGGAGAATTGAGCGCTTGCCAGAGCCCAAGTGGGATGCACAAGCCCTGCCTTTCAAGCCCCTGGTGGGTCCCTGTCAGCTCTTACAGACTGGATGCTTTTGTCTTTGGTTGTTTCCTTTTATTAATCAAGGCTGGTATCATAGACGCATTGGCAAAGAGCAGAATATCCACTCCTATCATCCATTGCAGAAGCCTGACAATCTGGCATGGCAATCACCGGTCGAACCTCTGACCTGTAGGAACAAAGCCTGCCAACTCACTATTGCATTGAATGCCACATAGCATTTGGCTCTGTGGGCATGTCACCTGGCATGAGCATGTAGGTCTTTGTCACTAACAGCACAATTGTACGGTGTTCACTAGGTCATGATTGACCGTCACTAGGTCATGATTGGCCGAATTTGCACAGCATACCCCAATGGTTGATGGCATGAACTTTTCATCCCTGCTGAGACTAAGGCCCTACCCCATGAGGGGACGTGTGCTTTTGTACAATTGTACGGTTGTTGGTGCTGGTCTGTTCATGCTGTGTGTGCTGCAGGCATCGTGCAAAGTGTTGGATTGAAAGACCTTACAGAGATGCGCAAGACAGACTGCTTTGGAGAGACAAGACTTGTCCTGCACGTACCTAGCTCATCATCAGCTTGACAGCGAGTTTATTGTTATTATTATTATTGTTATTGTTATTGTTATGATTATTACTACTGTTATTATCACTATTATTATTATCATTATTATTGTTTATTAATATTACGCTGCAGGCGTTGCAGGACATGCTGTCAGCATCACAGCAGGACCTGGAGGCCTTCCTGACCCAAGTGTACAGGGCTATTGCGGGCGCTGCCCCCCTCAAAGATAAGGTCAGCCCTGCTGTCTCACCCTACACTTCATACACCAAGCATGCACAGCCAGACAGCTCAGGCATAGCTTGCTAGCCTGATTTAAGTTACCTTGCGCATGATACGTGCATTTTTTGCTGCATAGCCTGTAAGCAACCAGCTGTTTCTCAGCACAGGGTTTAACAGTTGAAATAGTGGTCACACAACTTGTAACATAAGCTTGATAATCTGCTGCAAGATGTCACTTTTGAGACTCAGCATGTACCCAACTTTGTGCTGGAAGGCGTGAGTCACATGTAGGACGCTGCATCGGGCACTTGCAGAAGACTGATTTCACAAGAGCAAGCAGCCTTGCAAACAAAGAAAAAGAAAAAGCGAAAAGCCAATGCCTCCAGGCCCTGCGCCCATGTTACAGCATGAACAGAAAGCAAAGTCCACACAATACACTTCCTGTGTGTGAGTGTATGTGGGTTTGGTCTACACACTCCAAAGCGTCCTGTGGTCCCAAAAAGCATCGAGTGCGTAGTCCTATTCAAGCCTTTCAAAAAAGCCCATGAGGCAGAAGGTACAGACTGACATCAGACAAGTCTCAAAACCATGATAAAGCTCGGTCCTGCTTGTGCTTGCAGGTGAACGTGCTGGCATACTTTGAGACGCTGTGCACAGACACGGGGGCAGCCAATGTGCTGATCAACTCCTCCCTCACCATACTCATAGTGCGCATGCTCAGAAACGCCCGGGCCCCCACGCTCAGAGTACGCCTAGCATCTGCATTGGGCCTTCTTGTACGGCATGCCACCTACATTGCTGATGAGCTGGCCACCACAGGTGATCAAAACCTGCCTGCACCTTTGCTGGGCTTTATCTGTCAGCCAATTGTTCCAACTTGGATGCACGTGTGATTGATAGCGCTCATGGCGGCATACTGCACTCACTGTCTATCTGTGAGTCTGTCTGTCTGTCTGTCTGTCTGTCTGTCTGCCTGCCTGTCTGTCTGCCTGTCCGTCTGTCAGCCTGCTTGTCTGTGTCTGTCTGAAGGTCTGACCGTCTTGGTGGCATGCAACATGCACACCACAGCTTTGATATGCGCTGTCTGTTGGATGTAGGTGTGATCGAGGTGCTGACAGAAGGGCTCAAAGACAAAAACGAAAGAGTTCGGCGGCGCATCATGGCAACTCTAGGAGAGCTGCTGTTCTATGTTGCCACACAGCAGCAGGTAAGCCGCCGCTTCACCAAAGTCAGTGCATCATTGAATGTGTTGCACTGACAAACACAGCAGGGATTGCTATGCCTGTCTGCAAAGGAGCAGTTCTACTATGACTGCGCTGTTGCTCACAAGGCTTTGGTATGAACAACTTGGTCTAGTTGTGCTGTCGTCCAGCCAGACCGTGAATTTCCCTTATCATGACGCCATCTTTGCAACAGGGAAAAGTCTACTTTACATCAGCAGCAAAAGCAACATGCATAGTCTCACAACCCCAAGGTTCTGTTAGGAAGAGAGTATCAAGGTTGGTCTAACAGACTCACCTTCAGCTTTGCTGGCCAAATGCATAATAAATTTGTACTTCCTAACTCGAGGCTTTGTCAGGTGGGCCAACAGCCAATGGCTGGCAAATCAACTACCACCAAGCACTAAAAGTTCAAGGCACCAAAGTAAGCTTCTATGACGTGTTGGATGCAGGATACCAGTCAGACAAAGCAACAAGCTTGCATGATGTGTTTGGCCAGGCCATTGAGACAAGCTGTTTTGGCAAGATTCATGCTGCACCTACCTAGCTCATCTTAAGCAGGACAGCTTCAACTAATTAATATGATTGTTGTTGGTGTTGCTGTTGTCATCATTGTCATCATCACTTTGTGTAACGCAGGATGCCAGTCAGACGAGTCAGTGGCAGGTTCCTGCTAACACCATCACGCTGGTTGGCCGCATGCTCAAGCCTGGCGAAGATGAAATAGCCCAGGTACTACACAGCCACTGATTCCTGACAGCGCCAAAAGCTTTCATGGTCATGACATCAAGCTTTTCTGGATGGAGGGTTGGATGGATGGAGGGTTGGACACATAAATTCTTCAACATGCTTTGCCGATGATAATCTGTGCAATGCCATACCGTTCACGCTCATCACATGGGCTCAATCAGAAACCCTATCTGTGTAAACTGTCAGAGCAACTTTGAGCAGCTCCAGAGCCTACCACAACTTCTTCACAGAGAAACTTCAATGCCTTAACCAGACAGCAAGTCTGACTACACACTACGGCATAAAGGCCAAATGTCGACAGCTTTGCACCAAATTTGATTATAATGTGTCAAGGCCAAATGGTCACAGCTTGATGTCACACTTGCTTAACTCGCGTTATGCCAAATGGTGACAGCTTCATGCCACATTTGGTCAAATCGTATCAGGGCCAAATGGTCACATTAGGTCGAACGTCACGTCACAATCTTGTTCCATGTGCAGCACTACGCCATCAAGACCATAGAGAACATCGGCAGCCAGGCAGGGGCCTGGGCGACGCGATTTGGCAGCAGTGAGGTGGTCTCCTACCTCATCACCATCTGGCAGGGCTCCAAGAACGACAACATCAGGGCCACCGCTGCCTCCACCCTGTCGCGCCTCATGCGCCACTCACCCACCCTGCTTGCACCCACACTTGAGAAGTACTCCCTCAAGCCTGTTGTTCAAGGTACGCAGGCTTTGCAATCTGCACTAGGTTTCAGGAAAATAGTGTGTGCTCTTGTGCATAACAGATTACAACGTAAAGGTAAGATGAGTCCATACAGCACCAGATTGTGCTCCTTAAAAAGTTGGCATTTCATTGAAAAACAGGATCACATTTGGGTTTTGCGGTATGATTTAGCCAAATAAGTGCGAAAGGTCTCAGCGTGTCCCAGGTATGCACACTTTGAACATGAGACACAAAGCACCTGTCTGATGTGTTCCCCAACAAGCCTGTTGTCCAAAGTGAGCAGAGATGTATGCTGCTCTTGCTCACAAGCCTGTTGTGCAAGATACACAGAGAATGTGAGCCCTGTTCTGAGAGACAAAGCGCTTGTCTGCTGCACTTGCTTGTCAATACTTGTGTTTACTTGCTGGATGGTCATGCTGGCACCTGGGAAACACCACCAGAATGACAAAACAAGGAAAACACAGCAAGACAACCACGCTCAGCCTGTTAGTCAGGGGCAAGCCTGATGTTCTGCATGGCATGTTTGAAAGGCGCCCCTTCAGCCTTGAAAAATCAACACCCGGATCCCACATACCTGTCATCTAGTCTGTTGGCACTCATATGGTATACAGTGTTGTCTTATCAGTTTTTATCAGTCTTGTTGTATTGTATTGTCAGTCAGGCAAGCAACAGCGGCGCATGCTCTGCAAGTCTAGCTTGTTGCTGCAGCGATTTTGGGGATGGATTGACAATGGGAAGATCTTGCATTACTTTCATGGCAGAATTGCTCATTATATGATGGGGCTGCATGTGTGATGCACTGAAACCAGGCGTTCATTCAAGGGATAAGTCCATGATAGCGCTGCATTTGTGATGCAATGCAAACATGATATTCATCAACTTGGTGGTGGTGCAGGACTGGCGGATGACAATGCCAAGGTGCAGGCGGCTGCTGCCAACATGCTCAACTTGGCCCTGACCCTACCTGATGCTCCTGCTGATCTGGCCTCTGTTCTGGTAAGGTTCAAAAGAACATACCATGATTGCATTCCCTTGTGAAGCTGAGGCTCTGCCGTAAGCTATCAGACTTGTTGGTTGGCCAAAGCCGGTGATCTGCTTCTTCTGCTGCTTCTTTTTGCTGCAATGACTTTTCACTGATACTGCTGTCGTTCTGTACAGGAGGAGTTGCAAGTGGTGCCAGGGCTGTTGGCAATGCTGGAGAGCCCAGTAGCAGCCCTCAGGGCAAAGGCCCTGGTGTCTTTTGCCCTGCTCACCCAGACCCACTCGGCCCTGCTGCTAGCTGCATTCCAACTCAAGCTGTCACCCCAGGTATGTTGGCATGTGCTTCAGCATAATCTGAAGCCTGGGACACACCTAATGTGGGTATGCTACAGTCCCGACAAACCCAAAACAGAACACCGCTGTAATGCCTGGCTGCCTTTTGCAAAATGGGCATATAGAGACCGGCAAAGACGGATACTTATATGCCAGCCACAAAATCTGTCTGGGTAGGTTCACTAGATTGGTTTGTGAAGTTGCTGCAATGCAGGCAAGCATCAAGGCTGCTCCACTTGACCTTGCGCATCTCCCTTTTCCCCCTTGCTCCCTTGCTCCCTTTCTCCCTTTTCAGCAGCTTGCATTGACTGCCTGCCTGCACCAAGACTAGGCCTATCCAGTACAACTAAGCTGCTCATGGCCTCAGTGTCTGTTTGTGCCAGGCACACATGTAGATGTCCACTGCCTGTAATTTAACATTAACATGGCTATGGCTGTGAGCATGTGTCATGCAGCTTCTGTCTGCTTTCAGGTGGAGAAGCTGCAGAGGGACTCAGATCAGTACACCTCTTATGCCATGGCTTCCTTCTCAGCTGCCGTGGAAGCTGCTGTGCCAGTGCTGCTACAGAAGGTGTGCCTGCAACATCCTGCATCGTTGTGTGACTGAATGTGGGCCTCATCTGCATATGCCATGTCATTTCCTATGCAAATAGATGGATATGTTGCACCGTGGAGACCACAATTGCCATGTTGCTTGGCCACCATCATGAGTTAGAATTTTATAGCATGTGAGGCATTACTGCAGATGTTATAGAGGCTGCCTGTGTGGCTCAATGGCTCCCCCCCTTGCCGCTTCTCTCTCGCTCATTGCTCCCTTGTTCTTTTTACACAATGGACTACATAAATGCTGGTGGCAACTGTGCCTATTGGCTCAGTCTGTCATGTGACACCCTCCCATGTTCTGACAGGTGTCTAAGGAGCTGGCCACAGGGCATTCCGGCCCCAAAAGCCCTCACCAGGCCAATTCTGCCCTGGCTCTGTTCCCTCTGCTACAGCAGCTCCTCATTTGCCCTGTCTTCAGGCCAGTGGTCGTCTCAGATGCCCTCATTGCAGACCTGTCAGCCTACCTGGCTGCCTCTGCCAGCGCCTCCGTTGCAGACCTTGGTGGTATTGCACAGTTTCAGGTCCGTAGCTGCACCTTCTGCAGTCCATCTGTACCAAGATGTGAGGCTGAACTGTTTTCAGCCAAAATGTGTCACAAAATCTGTTCACAGTTACCATATTGACACTGCAATTGTCTATGTATGCTGTACATGTACTATGTGCTTGTGCTACCAAGGTGCTGTTAACAGCTCTGCAGCTTCAAGCACACGTTCGGGAGTTTGTTGCTGTCCCTGCATCCGACTTGAGACAGTCTTGATGGAGCGCTGAACATGTCCACCCTTGCTTTTCATGAAACACTGAACGTCACAATGGTGTCCTTTCTCTCTGAAAGACCTGCAGAGGGCTTGCCTGGATTCGAATCTACATGCTGCTCAACAACAAAACTTCCTGCCGCAATCCTGATGAAAACAAAGGAAGAAACAGCTCAAAACAGACAATACCCTGTCCTTGCAGGCAGTGCTGCTCCAATGCCTGGAGGCCTTGTGTCAGTACAGTGACCAGGTTGTGGTGCATGTAATGCAGCTGTGCTGTGAAGAGCTCTAAAACATGTCCGCGTTCTTACTGTCCCCAGACGTTTCTGAGTTTAGATTTCTAGTGGGGGAAAGTCATTTCTGAATTGAAATAGACGGTTCGGGATTGAGAAGAGCTCTGTGGCTTCACATGCAGGATGAACTGTTTCAGCACCTTTGCACCCTTCTGCTTGCATGCCTGTTCCCTCAGATGTCTGAGCATCCTCCTCTCACACCTGCACCTCCCTCAGCAAAGCATCTGTCCTGTCATGCCTCAATACAGTCTGCAGCAGCTTCTGCACCAAATGCTTCTGCACAACAAACAAATCTGTACAATCATCAGACGCATATTGCAGCATGCTTTACACACCTGTTTGGTCTCACCTTGTCCAACACTCGTTGAGCAGGGTTCAAATCACCGGCCCCCTGGGCCACCCCAGCACGCAATGCCTTCAACCCAATGGTCATGGCCTCACCCCGCCCACTGGACAATGGGGCCCCCTTTGGAGGAATGGGCATGGGCATGGGGTCCTTCAGGGGCGGGGCTGGTGGCAGAGGGCAGCCTGCCTACTCTGGCGTCCAGCACACTCGCAGGGAAGACAACCTCATTGGCAAGAGCCTGTTTGTTGCCAAAGGGCCCTACAGGCAAGACATTTCATTTTCCTCTTCAATTTCTACCTTACAGTCTGGGGTGTGGAGCCAGTTGTGACTCATCACACATTCTGGCTTGAAAGCACAGATTGACTGAAAGCAAAGACTGAAAAGCACAGACTGACTGAAAGCAAAGACTGAAAATCACAGACTGACTGAAAGCAAAGACTGAAAGCAAAGACTACGTCAGACTCCATGGTCATTCACTTGCATTTAGCAACTGAAGTTTCGTTGCCTATTTAGCAACTGAAATTTCGTTGCCTAGGGACCCTGTATCGAAAAATTTGTTGGACCTCTTGTCTTGCATGCTGCATTACATTGCCCTCTGTTTTCCCTCTATGTTTGGCCAGCATTGCTCAACTTCAGACATATGGTGTACTGCAGTTGTGTTGCTGGGCACCGCCACCATTAGCATGCAGTGACATGAACCAACTGTATGCGCAATCTACTATCTTATATCATATGTCTCTGTTTATGTTTGTCCATTTCTGAAGCAAGCTTTGTGTCTGGATCAGTAATCATGCAACACACAGCAAAAGAGAAGGTAAGATCATGGGGATCACTAGGCGGGTGCAATGACCTACCACGAGGGGTTCGAATTTTATCTGAGAGTGCGCACTGCGGCCATAGAGCATTTGAGCCTCACCTTCAGAAGAGACTAACTCATGGTGTCACACGTGTTGTGCCACTGACTGCAGGGGCTACCGTGGAAGAGTAGTGTCAGCCACAGAAACTGATGTTAGGATAGAGTTGGAAGCGCAGTATAAGACAGTCACAGTGAAGAAAGAGCAATTGAAGGGGCATGAAGGCGCAGCAGCAGCTTCCAGCAGTGCTGCACCTCTCAGGGCTGCTGCACCCTGGGCCACACGCACC
>JAABUK010003610.1_pt1 | contig 26014 bp, 4 predicted proteins | sample 5559141 | NCBI WGS metagenome assembly JAABUK01 (sample SAMN10711869, study PRJNA513367) | rock metagenome | isolation source: Antarctica rocks | place: Antarctica: Victoria Land, Pudding Butte nord | collected 2016-01-03 | reverse complement strand
TCTGTATATTCTGAACTATCTATTATAATAATTAATGCGTTATTTACAGATTAGATAAGAATGACTTAAAGTAATATCTTAAGAAACTTAAATAGAAGAAAGTATAACAGTTATTAAGTATTATCTTTAAGATATCTCAGAAATAGATACTAAATAATCTTAAGTATAACGAAGATTACGTGAAAATGATTATTAAATTCTAAGAATTAGTGTTATATATAAATATGAACTATAAGTTAAAGTCTTAATATTAATATAAAGTATATATGCCCGAAAAAACGTTATAAAGAATTAAGTTAAAATTATAATTAAGAATATGTTATATAGAGAGCTGTTTAAATTAAAATTAAGAATAAATTTATTATTATTAAAATAATAATCTTTAAAAAGTGATTAACTTATATAAGATTAATACTCCCGCTTATCTTAAAAAGATATAAAGCGCAAGTATAATATAGATTTAGAAACTTAAGAAATCAGAAGTAATAAGAGTGATTTATAATAAAGAATATCACATCTCTTATAAGTTATACGCACATTTTCTATATAATAAATTAAAATATTACTTCGTGAAAGAAGAATATACTTATTTTAGAAACTTTAGATTAAAAAAATTAAAAAATGAGAAGACTTTTTAAGTCTAAGATATAATAAAGAATCTACTCTCAGATCTTAGAAAGTAGTAGCAACTAATACTAATTACGCACAATATCTAGTTATATAGATTCGAATAGAATAATATCAAATTAAAATTATAATTAATTCCGGAGTTATTAGAAATTACATCTCTCTAATATATGTAATCTGATCCCGCCTGTTTATATAAGAAAAAAACAAATTCTATTAATTAATATTAGTAGATGAGAGTTCTATTAAATAAAATTAAGAATAAGTGAAAGTAGAGACTTACTTACTAAAACTTAAGATTTAGTAATATATAGAATAAGTAATATTAAATATTATGGAAATTAAATATAATATTATTCTGAGCATTTCATAATTAGAAGCTTATAATTCAGTAGTTAATTAGAAATAATGAATTATCAGCTTTTCTAACTGCATCTGTAAATTAAACACGATAATAATATCGTTTATAAAAGTAGTATAAGTAAAACCTGATAATAGAAGTCTAGTAAAGATAATAAAGAGTTTCCTTAAATACTTATCTAAATATAATGAATTTAAACGTTTATTTATTAAGAATAAAAGCGCATTAGCGCTATTAAAATATTAACTCTAGAACTACGAGATTTCTTTAAAATCTAATAAGAAATCTACTTACAAATCTATTTATTCTCTTTCTAAGAAAGAATTTAAGATTCTACGAAAGTATTTTAATAAGAATTAGAAGAAAGAATTTATTTAATCTTTAACTTTATTTGTAAAGTACTCAGTTCTATTTATTTTAAAATCTAATAGTGAAATGCGTCTATATGTTAACTATTAATAACTAAATAATATTATGATAAAAAATTGATATATATTATTATTAATTTCAGAGTTACATAATCGCATTTATAGAGCAAAATGATTTATTACGCTTAATTTATAAGAAGTATATAACTTAGTAAGAATAAAGAAAGAAGAGAAGTAAAAAATCGCATTCTGAACTCATTATAATTATTATAAGTATTTAATTATATTCTTTAAATTAATAAACGCTTTCATCTTCTTTTAATCTTTAATAAATAACGTTTTAAGAGAATATCTAGATTAATTTTATATCGCCTATTTAGATAACATTCTTATATACTCAGAAATCAAGAAATAATATATTAAATATATTTAGAAGATGCTTCGCGTTTTTTAGGCGAAAAATCTATTAATAAAGATTAAGAAGTGCGAGTTTTATAAGTAAAGTATTAAGTTTCTTAGATTTATCTTAATAGTTATAAGAATCTAGATAAACAAATCTAAGATAATAATTATACTTAAATAGTTATAATCTATATTAATAAAGAAATTATAATCATTTCTTGGATTTGCTAACTTCTATTAAAGATTTATTATAGATTACTTAAAAGTAACCATCTTATTAATATAAATAACTCGGAAGAAAGTATTCTTTATTTAAGAAACAGAAGTAAAGTCTTTATTTTAAAAGCTGAAACAGAAATTTATAACAGTTTCTATTCTTATAATATTTAATTCTGAAAGGTAAATCGTGCTTAAGACAAATATATCAAACTATATTATTAGTATGTGTATAAGTTAATTAGATAATAAAGAATAATTAAGATTTATTGTCTTTTATTTTAGAAAGATGATTTTAATAAAACTTAACTATAAGATTCATAATAAGAAACTTCTAGCTATAATTATCGCGTTCAGTAAATAAAGAGTATACTTAAAAGAATTTAAGTATTTTATGAAAGTATATATAGATCATAAAAATCTGTTATACTTCATCACTATTAAGATATTAAATAGATATTAGATATAATAATCTGAGCTATTATCAGTTTATAACTTTAAAATTTTCTATTAAAAGAGAAATAATAACGCTAAAGCTAACGCTTTAAGCTATTAAGCAAATTACGCTCGAGATATAAAACCCGCTCTATAATTAGTTTTACGCGAGAATAAGAACGGATCTATAATATATAATCATGTTATGATCACTTCAATATTTCAGATCTCTAATTAAGATTAGAAAGGTCGAATTATTAGATTATATCTAAATAATTATTTATCCCGCGAAATTTAAAAGAATCCCGAAAAATATCCAGCCTTCTAAAAATAAGATAGCGAGCTGATCTTATATAAAGAACTGATATATATTATCAATTAAGTAAAAGAAATGATCATTTAATAATATCATAAGAAGACATCTTATAAATATCAAGAAATAAAGAAGACTCTAAAATATATTTTCAGATTCTATTATTTTCTAGAAATAAATAAAGCGGTTCGGTAGTGAATTATCAATTATAACACTTATTAGAAGATTAAACACGCCTAATATAAATCATATAAAAAAATATAGTCTCTAAAATAATCTAAAAAAGTATAAAAATTCATTACACTAAACTTTATTATTAAGTTATTATTATCTAAAGACTTAATAACTAATATTAGATATAATAGCATTTTAATTATTATTAATAAATTGACTAAATATATCTACTTTATCAATTATATAAAAGTATTAAACGCCGAAGACTTAGTCTACACATTTTTACGAACAGTATTCGCAAATCATAATATACTAGTAAAGATTATCTCTAATTAGAATAAACTGTTTACTTCTAAATTTTAAAAGTTATTAATGAATTAACTCAGAACTAAATATAAGCTATTTACAGCTTATCATTTATAAATAAATAAATAAATCGAAAGAATTAACTAGATACTGAAATAATATCTATGATATTATATGAATTATCGCCAGAATAACTGAGTAATATTCTTATTACTAGCATAGTTCGCATATAATAGTGTCTCAGTAGTAACTAAAGTATCACCCTTCTATATTAATTATAAATAGGAATCAATTCCGTATAGATAATTAAGAGAAATAAAATAACTTATATAAAAATCAGTCATCAGTATCTAATTATTAACTAATCTGCATTAAGAATTAATAAAAGATCTTAAGTTCATCAGTTAAAGATCTAATATATATTATAATTCTAAGAGAATTAATAAATTAAATCTTAAAGAGAAGAATCTAATATATTTACTTTACTAAAATATTAAAATTAAAAGATTCAGTATAAAACTAAATCACATAAAACTTAACTCTTATTTAATTTAGAAAGTCTTAAACAAATTAATCTATAGACTTAAGGTTTCAAATATTATGAGAATTTATTTTATATTTAATATTTCCCTCTTAGAATCTATATTAAAGAACGCTAAATAGACTTCGATTTAACTAGATAATTAAGATTAGAAGTATGAGACAAAAAAAGTGCTAGATAATTAAGAGATTAAAGATAAAATCTATTATCTAATAAAATAGTTAGAATATAATATATTAAAGAATATATGAGAATCAGAAACAAATCTTAGTCTCACAACTCTTAAGAATTATTATTGTCGGAACTCTTAATATAAGAAGAATTAAAGAAAGCAGTTAGCTGCTCTTTATTAAAAGTGATATATAATTCCACACTAATTAGCAACTCTTTCTTCTCAGAATATCTCTCTTCTCAGTTAAGCTTATTTAGAGACTTAATCTTCTAAGTAATTATCTTACTCTAAGTTACTTAAAGAGACTTTATATAAAAGTCTAAACTTATCGTCTTTATAACATTCTATTAAAGATGAAGAAGAGTTATCTTCTGCGCAGTTTTCAGGCGTAATTTCTTTTATCATAATCTCTAAAAATCGACTTCTAAGAAGTTATTATTATAATAAATATTATAATAAGTATATTCTGAATACTTTAAGATATCTTTAGAAAATATATAGAGATAATCCAGCTCAGTATAGATAGAATACATAATTATAACTAATATTTCTAATAAAGTTATCTTCTCCGCTTAAATTTAATATCGTTTATAAAAGAAAGATTTATTAATACGATATTAAGATATAATAAAGAAAAGAAGAAATGAAAAAATTAGAAAGCACAGAAGAAGACTTAAGTAGCTTGAGAGATTAAGCTAATTCGAAGAGAATATAATATTACAGTATAAATCTCATAACTTATAGACTTAATCTTATTAACTTCTAAATTAAGACGCGGATTATAATTATTTAGAAGAATTCTACTAATTATAATTAATAAGAGCGCTCTAAATTAAGACGCTAAGATAAGTGCTTAAGAATGCTTAAGAAGAGTACTTAAAAGTAAGTACTTAAGAATGCTCGAGAAGAGTACTTAAAAGTAAGTAGTACAAACTATAGCTAATAACTATATAAATGAACGTTTATCTCTTAGATTCATAATTCTTCCTTCCGTAATCAACTTATATTATTAATTACAATCTATCTTTAACATACTTTTATAAGAATAGTGATTCCTATTTATAAACTTCTAATATCTGAATCTTATTATAACTAGTCTTGATAATTTCTAATAAAGCCGCTCGATATTTCTCTTTTAGAACTTCTTCTAATACTATAATAAGATGATAACTTTATTTAATAAAAGAAAGCTGAGATAACATTAAAAAGTAAGCAGCTTACTAATAAGATTAATAAGTGACGAGTAGATTTAAATAATCTACTTTATAAATATAATAATATCTTCATCTTTATAAATTTAATAATTTATAATAAGATTTTCTTAATAAAATATAATAATTCTTTAAGTAATCATTTTAATGTCCGCAAAATATTAATATTGCTTCATTAAAACTTCTTCTAATTAAATATAAATAGAGAAGTAAAGAACTTTATCGCGAGTTATAATATCTATTAAAGTAGGCTGCGTAACAATCCGGTTCTAATTCGGGTGATCCGGTCCGATCTGATTCTTGATCCGATCCGATCTTAAATATGGAGGGATTAAAGACCGGTCAATTCGATCTTAAATAGACTGAGATCGGATCAGATCAGATCGATTCGATTAAGAACTTATTAAGAGAAAATGAGTTGTTAAGAATTCGAATGAATATTAAGAGTTCAGATATGTCTTAACATTATTCTATTTATAATTAATCTCTTTAAAATCTATTTATCTTAATTATTGTTTTAACTCTATATTTTCTAGATTATAATAAATATTAATTACTTTCTTCTACTTATCACATATGTTAATCTAGAGTTTTTAGTATTAGTAATTTCTCTTAATCTTATATATAAAGAATCAGTAAACTGTAATAATAATTATTAACTCTTATCAAACTTCTATTTATCTTCTTTCTTATTATTCTCACTAATAAAGTTTATTAAATCAGAATTTATCTTATTATCTTCTATTTCCTTTTTCTTTTTCTCTTCTTTTAACTTAGATATTGCTTAAATATATCAAAATTTCTCACGCATATTAAAGCGATCATTATATATTAGCATTATTAATGCTTGAATAGTGTTAAATTAAAGATTATATTATCGATATAAGTAGATATTGCGAGTCTAATTGAAAAGTTGTTCAACTTCAATATTAGCAGCTGGAATTGTTAAGTAATCTCGCGCGATTAATACTAGAACATATTATGTTCGTTCAGCTTATTTCTAATATTTAAGAATATCTTATAAATTAAGATTAAAGATTATAAAGATTATTAATTAATTATTGTATTAATTATTATATTAATACTCATTATATAAATCTATTAGATATTATAATATTTCTTTCTTTTCTAAATAAGAAGCTACTCTGCATTTCTTTTTTAATAAGATTTTTAAATCTGACGCTTTTTATTTTTAAAAAGAAATTAAGCTTTATTAATAAGATAATAAAGTAAAGAACATTATAAAGACTGTTATAAAAGAGCTGAAGAATGATTATAAAGAGAAAAGATTTATTAATATAAATTAATAAGAATTTAATATATATAAGTATTTCTGAAAGATATCTCTCAAGATCTGATAATAAATCTTATGTTAAAGAAAGTTATTAATAATTATATTAATACTTATTTTAAGAATTATACTTATTCAGTTATCTGCGTTATTATATCGCCAGTTATTATTATTAAATATATCGAGTTTATACTTAAAAGCTAAGATAATAACTACTTTGTAAATATTTTTAAGATTATCTTTAGTATTATTATAATATTGTTAAAGCTTTAACTTTCTATTATTTAATGCTGTTTATAATATAATCTTTCAAAGTAGTCGCTTTTATTATAACTTAAATATCTATTTATCAAGATAATTAAATAGTTTCTTATAGATCTGAAATACTTTTTAAATTATTAATTTATTATCTATACTTTTTATAATATTAGTAAATAAATAAAAAGAATATAATAATTTAATTAGATAGTCGATATATTTCTATTTCTCAGAAATAAGATTTTTCATTCTTTATTTATTTAAAGTAAAGATCTTGATTAAATCTTTAAGACTTCGAGCTTATATAAGCATTTAATATATTGAATTCTATCTTATAACAACATCTTATATTAAATTGAGAGATTATTAATAATTATTTTAAGTATCTGTAAATCTCTTATATTATTGTGCACTTGTATTAATATAAATAATAAGATCTCGAATTTATAAATAAGATTAAAATAAAAATTAATATAATTTAATAATTAGAATAATAAGTATTTTTTTCAAAGTTTATAATATATCATTCTGCTTATAAGCATTAGAATGTCTCTTATATTAAGTGAAATTATCATTTTACTTTATAATAATTTTATTATTTTATGATTTGATTTTGATATATATAATAATATTTTTCAAAGTCAGTTAAATAATATATGAAAGATAAGATACTTATAATAAAGTACTAAGTTCTTCTCTTAAAATATTTAAAGTATTAATAAGATGCTTTATAAGCTTATTATTATTAGCTGTATTATTATTTATCATTATTAAAACTCGCTCTTTAATAATATTATATTGCTTAAGAATATTGAGTAATGTTTGAGCTAAATTAACTTCACTATATTTACTCTGAAGATGTTTAAAGTTAAGAAGAACTTTAATATATTTTTAATTAATATTAATGAAATATTTATTATAATATTAGCTGTAATACTAATTATTATTTTAATTATATAATCTTATTCAGTAATAGTTATAAAGATAAGCTTATTTAGACTTTATTAGTAATTAAGTACTATTAATATTATTATGTTTAATGAAATTCGACTGAGAATTGATTTATAAGCTTTCTTAGTTTATTACTTTAAAGAGTTTTGAAGTTAATGAGAAGTAAGTATTTTAGATAAGATAGTTACGTAAGAGATTATATAAATTCATTTCTTAAGTTTAATATACTTTACTAAATAAAATAATAGTTGTAAAGCTGTAATTATTTTAATAGTTTATTGATTAAATAATACTTAATTAAATTCTTAAATATTAGTTAATATTATCTTTTTTGATTTCTAAAAATAATAAGCTTTGTTCTAATAATTATTATAATTATAAAGAAAATATCTTTTTTCTTTGAAGAAATATATTAATATTTTACTTATTTAATCTCTTAACTTATTTTTTATATTCTTCAGTCTGAAGATATTAAGTAAGAATAGAAGTTCTAGTATTCTTAATATAAGAATATATTAGAATTGCTTTATATCTCTTATATTACACTGCTGATAATTCATTACTAAGTAATATATATAATTATAAATGCTCTTAGATAGAAGCCTTTAATTTAGTAATATTAAATTGAATTTATAACTTAGAATGCTCTTTTCATCAAAATATAATAGCTTATTATTAATCTTATTCTGTTAAGTAAGCTTTATTAAAGAGAATATACTTATTCTTATAATACTTTAAATCATAAATTCAAAAAAAGATATAAGAAATGAATAAAGATCTAATATTAATTTTACTAATATTAAATTCTTAAGAAGTACTTAAAGATAGATCTTGTGATATAAATTATATTAATAGTTATAATAATCAGCTCAGAGTTTTATAAGAGATTTAGAAAGACTATTTATTAAATACTTAAATAATTATAAATAATAATACTTAAAATATAGTAAATTTAGTATTAATATTAGTTTTATTATAATTATAATAATAAATTAAAATACATCTAAAAATCTCAGAATTTTATTATTATAATAATAAAAGAAGATGATTATTAATGTTAAGTAATTTTAATTGCACTAATTATATTAATCATTATATTAATTAATACTGAATCGTTTTAATAAGCTTTAGCTTACTAAAAAATCTAATTTCTATTTAGAGACTTATCTAAAATAGATGATTTTAAATAAGATTATTTAGATTCTTCTTATAAATATAAGTCTTCATTCATTCTTATAAAGTCTTTTCAACAGTCAACATTTTCAGAATCTTTTAATAATTAGCTTTCTGATTTAGACGAACTTCAAATTCATACTTAATGTAATAGACTCTATCATCAGATCACCACTTAATAGACTTAAAAAGATTAATTTATTTCTTATTCTATATAACTCACATATAATATAAGAGATCTTAAATTTTCTTATTAAAAAATAGATGAGATTTGTGATAATTTACTAGAAAACTGTTAATATCTATATTATTATAATCATTATTATAATCTAATGAACTTGTTTTTCAATTACTTAATTCAATAATTATTAATATTAATTGGAAATTAATATTTTATATTATCAATCTTCATTCTTTCTTTAAAGTAAAAGATTGAATCTAAAGATATTAATATTATCTTAATTTCTGAAAGCTGATTGATTTAATTATAGAATTTATATTTAAATAGCTTAAAGTTAAAGTTGTTGATTATATTCTTGATAAGAAGATTAATCATCTTAGTATAATAATTAATATAATAACTTCAGATTCATATATCTTTTTCAGACTTAAGCTGTATTTACAGCAATCTTAACTTCTTTAATAATAAGAACGCGCTTTATATTATTATTAAAGACTTGATTATCTTTAATAATGCAATCTTGAATAATAGTAAAAAGATCGATATTCTGATTATAATCTTCTTCTTTAAAATCGTTTTTTGTAAGTTTCTTTGCATTATATTTATTAATATCAGCTCAATAAACATCATTATTAATATTATTAAAGTTTGAATTCTTATGCTTAATAATATATTTCTTCTCTTCTTTTTAAATGCGATTTAATAATATCTTTATTTTATTTTTAATTATCTTTTCACTCTATTCTATATTAATTCTATTTGAGATTAATATAAATATTAATATAAGTAGATTAGATATCTTATCGCTTTATTTATAAGTTCTGAAGTTCTGTTATAAAATAAGCATTCTACTCTTCTTTATTTATATATTTCTATTCACTTTACTATTATAATTTCTTCTTTAATCTTAATCTTACTTTATTATTAGTAATATTAACTGTATATATTAATCTTTTATTAAAGCTTATAGCTTTATATCTCTAACGCGCCTTTTTAATATTTAAGTTTATTAAGTAGTTTTTAACAGACTTTTATTTCTTACCGCGATTATTATTAAAAGATTAATTAGTCTTTTAATTATATATTACAGCTCTTTAATATATCAGCTACTATAGAATCTTATAGATTATAAATACTTACTGCAGATCTGCTTTAATATCTTAAGATATGAATGATATTTTCAGCTTAATATTAGTCTTACTTTTTATATCTGAAGACTGTATTTTAGAGCTATAATAATAATTAGTATAAAAGAATTAATATTACTTTTAAAATATTAATATATCTATCAGAATTTTATTAAAAGATTGGAAGAGAGTGAAGAATAAGTAATAGAGAATAACTTAACTCTTACTTTATAGCTGATATAAGCTGGCGACTATAATAAAGATTAATATAAAGTGTTTTCTATTTAATATAAGTATTCTTTTATATCATTAATATTTCTGTTATCTTTATAGATTTTATAGAATAAGAATCGAAAATATTTATTATCTCAGCATCACTCTTCTCAAAATTAATAGAATTTTTAATATTATCTTGATTTTCTATCATTTTATATTATTTTAATATTAGAACTCTAACTTTTTCATCTCTTAATATAGAGATATTATACACATATCTTAATAAAAGTGTGAAATATATTAATTATTGTACTAATCAGTAATAATTAAAGTTGAAAAGTTGATGAATATTTATATTATAAGAGAATAATGAAAAAGTAATAAGATATATACTAGCTAATTTACGTTAAAACTTTTTTATTCACTTTTTTTTAAAATTCATTATTTTTTATATTAAGACTTTAATAAATATTTAATATATCTTATTAAATCTTTTATTTTACTTTTTCTATTTATATTTCATTCACTTTTTCTTTTATAACGCAACTTTATTCAGCTGTTACACTAACTTTAATAAGTCTCTTTTACTTATAATAATGATTAGTATAATTAATATCTTGATCTACTGTTCAGAATCTATTAATCTTTATACTTTTATATTTATCTTCTAAATTAAAAGTAAGAAAATAATGAAAATTTCACTTTACTTATATTCTACTTATCTTTTATATTAATTATTATTATAATATTAACTTATTTTGATAATAGCTATCTTAATATTATAAAATTATAGTTTATTACTTCTCAAAATTAGAGATGATAGACGCAGACAATAAAGTTTAAGTAAGTTAATAAATATCTTTAATTTATAATACTAAATGAATATAGCTTCTTAGTTCTAAAATAATAATTAATACTGAGAATAATTATAAGAAGAAATCACATTTTAAGAAAGATGAGATAATAACGAGAGAAAGACTTATCGCTGCTGCTGTAAAATAACTTAGAAAGATAGATGTTAAAGCTTCAGATTTTAAGAAGAGTATTATTAGAAAGCTAAATAATAGAAGAGACTTTAAATTTCGTGTTAAAAGAGTTATTAAAAAGATCTTAAAGATAAATAATAAAAAGACTATAAATTCTTTAAGAATTTATCGTGTAAAATTAGAAAGTAAGTTATAATAATGATTAGTATAATATAAAAATATACTGATAAATATTTAGTGAAAATATTAAGAGAGATCAGATATTATTAAAAAAGTAATGAGCTATTTATTCTCAAAGCACTATTTTAAAGATTAGTAAGAGAAATCACTTTTAATGAGATTAGATCTTAAGTCTGAAGATAATAAGCTTCTGCAATTAATATAATATAGAAGTCTATAAAAACATATCTAATATCTCTCTTCGAAGATATAATTATTCTATTTCTAGATTATAATAATAATTAGTATAATTAATAATTCAAGATATAAATCTTTGCGTAATTCATGTTAAGAGAATTATTATTTAAAGCAAGAATATATAATTAATTAAAAGATTAAGAGAGAAAAGATAATATTTAGAATAGCTATTAATAGTTGATTAGTTATAAATTATATAGTTAATAAAGATATTATAGAATGTCTTAACTTATAAAAGTCTTTAATTATTATAATAATTAGTATAACTATATATATCCTTCTTATAAATCTAAAATCTCTGCATTATAATATTTACTTCTTTCTAATTAGATTAGCAAAAATATTTCTTGATATTCTTGGCAGCTCAATTAGGGGATCGGATCGAATTGAATCTAATTTGAGTCGATCTGATCTTTCAAATCTTAAGATTAAAGACCGAGTGGTCCGATTCTATATAGACTGGAATCGGATCGGATCGGATCATTACGCAGTTTATATTAAAGAATAAAGATAAAGCGGCATCGATTATATAACGCGTTATAATTACTATTCCATCTCTCTACTTTATAAAAAGAAATTATTATAGACTTTATTACTAACTTATTTTCTAATATTAAAGAGAAGATTACTTTTAATTTTATTCTTATTATAATAAATAGATTCACAAAATTTATAAAATATATTACTGTAAATAAAATTATTACTGCTGAAGAATTAGCTTTTATATTTAAAAAATATATTATTAGTAACTTTAATATACTGAATAATATTATCTTTAATTAAGGTTTTATCTTTATCTTATATTTCTAATTAGCGCTGTGCTTTTATTTAAAGATTAAGAGAAGACTTTCAACTGCGTTTCATTCTTAAATTAATAATTAAATTGAATAATAGAATTAAAAGCTTAAATAATATCTTCAATACTTTTTAATTTATTATTAAGATAATTAATATAAGCTATTATCACGCGCTCAGTTCTACTATAATAATAGCATTCATTTCATAATTAATATAACTTTAGCATTTGCTTTAATAAGCTTCTATTTTTAAAGATTATTTAATCTTACGAATAAGATTTTAGAAGAGAAGATGTTAAATATTAAGAAAAGAATTGAGATTATAAAAAAACAAAGAGAAGAACTGATAAAGCGCTAAAAGAAAGCTGTGAAATATTAAGTAAGATAATATAACGAAAAGTATAAATTAATAATTTTTAAGATGAAGAACTGAATAATACTTTCTATAAAAAATCTAAAACAGATTCATTTTAGTAGAAAGCTAATAAATAAATATATTGACCCGTTTTAGATTACTAAGATAGTAAAATAATAGACATATCAGTTAAAGCTATTATCTTATTAAAAGATTTATTCAATTTTTCATATCTCATTTCTAAAATCTTATTATCGCAGAGTCGGCGAAGACTTAATATAATATATTAAATCGATACTACTAAAGAATAGAGATAAGAAGTAAGAAATAGAAGAAGTTTTAAATAAGCATATTCGTTAAAGAAGTCAGTAATATCTTATTAAGTAAAAAGGCTGATCTATAATAAAAAGCACTTAAATTAAGATCTCTAATATAGAAAATACTAAAGAATTAATTTAAAAATATAAATCATCAATTCGATTTAAAGTTAATAAGATAAAGCGTAAGCATTGAATATAAAATACTCTTTTCTAATTTTTCCCACAGAATTTATAGATTTTATTGAGACTCAGATATATTTAAATATATAAAGTTAGACAAAAAAATAATTCAAGACTTTATATAAAGAAGAAATATAATCAAGACTTAATAAATTAATTTAAATAAGAATTCTACTTCATTAATATACTACCGACACATTATAGATAGAGAGCAATCACGACAGCAGCTTATTAAAATTCTTCTTTAATAATAACGGACAGACAAAGCTATTCATAATTAATAATTATTAATAAAGTAATGACGATATATATACTTTAAAGCGCTTTATATCAATTAAATGCTGCAGCAAATTCTAAATATCTTTAATTACGAATATAATTAAATAAATTAAGTCTTTTATATTACGCGCATCATATAACAATTCATTAAGAGACTGATTCTTATACTTTCAGTTCTTAATATTATTCTTTAACTTTCGATCTTCATTAAAAAGCATCTCTTTATCTTTTTTAAATATCATTATTATTAAATTAGTTTTAAGATCTTTCTTAGATTTTAAGTTTATTATCTCATTTTATAATCTTATCAATTTATTTATATATCTGAAAAATCTTTTCAGAATCTATTCATTAATATAATGATAGAAAGTAGAATAAAGAATATATATTGAGATAAGATTTATTCTCTTTAACATAATACTTATAACACTTAAACTTCTATTATTCATATATATTATTTCAATTATCGAAATATATTAAATGTTTACTATAACGCAGGCAATATTACTGTAATAAAGTAAGAACGGAATGAGAATATTTAAATAAGAAAGATGATATTAAGATGATATTAATAAAATATTTAAAAGAGTGACTTATAATTTCAATATAATAAAAGATTTATAAAGTTATTGTGAAGACTTTATAAAGAAGTTATAAAGACTTTATAAAAGACTTTTAAAGATTATAAAACTAATAAAATTATATAAGAGACTTAATAAAGAAAGCTTAAAACGTTACGAAGACTTAATAATAATGAGATAATAATAAGTAATAAGAGTGTGAGAAGAAAAGAAGTATTATTATAAAAAAAGAAGCAGTTATTTATATTTAATAAAGAGTCTATAATATTAATCTATAGAGTTGATTGCGAGAATGACTAATCTATTAAAAGCGGCTGAACTTATAACTTAACGTGCCGCGCTAATTAAGATTAGCTATCTACTCTAATTTAGCACTTCCTCAACTTTATATTAAATTCTTAGTTTATTAATCTTTAATCTTCTTCTATTATTAGAAAAATATTCTTAAAATATTCGCGTCTTATCTTCGTCTTTATTATAATATTATAACATATTATAATTAATAATTAGCTTACTTATACATTACTATTTCTGATATAACTATTATTAAAACGCTAACGCATTATTTAATTTTCATCTTCTTCTTATTAATAAATGATTTTATTAAATCTAATTTTAGTTTTAAAAATAGAACTTTAGAAAGAAAGATATTATTATAATCTTAGTTAACAAGTCACTTATTAGCTAATACATTCACATCTCCGACTTCTTAATATCTTTTCTTCGTTCAAAAGTTTTCTCTTAACTACTATTATGATTAGTAGTTAACTATAATTACTTCGCTTTCCTCTCTTCAATTATTATATTAAATAGATATAAAGAAAAGAGAAGAGATCTCTAAAGAGATTCTTTAAAGATTAATTTCTATTATATAGAACTAATTAATATTCTCACTAATATTGAGTCAGCATCTCAATATCATTACTTTATCCTCACTATCTATCTATTATATAACTCATCTTAACATTAGATAATAACTTTATCTTCACGCAGTTAAAGTAAAATCAGTTTATCTAATTAATCTTCTTTATATAATCTCAGAATCTATATAGAATATCTTATTTAAAACAGATAAATAGATATATTAAATAGTTATATACTCAGTTATAATATATAGAGTAAGCATTTAATATATACTGAAAGAAATTAAAGAATATAAAAAAGAATTAAGTAAGAAATTATAAGCTCTTTAAAATAAGTGCTTTTATATAATTATAAAAGTATATAAAACAGTAATAATAAAAGCTTTAAAAGTGAAAACATATATTTAATCTTTAAATTTATATATAGAAACTTTAATAATTAAAACTATAATTAGAATTTAAATATTAAAAGCTTTTAAAGATATTAAAAGTATATATATCTGAATTATAAAATAAATAATAGATAATAAAGATTATATAATAAGAATTCAAATAATATCAGAATGTTATATAATTAAATAACTCACTTAGTTTAATTTAATAAATTAGAATATAATAAGATTAGATAATAAGATTCTTCTATTAAACTTATTAGAAGAGAAAATAAGAAAGTGTATAAAGTTTTAAAGACTCGAAAATATATATAAAGAAATCTATTCAGTCTATAAATAGAAATGAAAAAAGAGATAAAAAAATGATTAAAAAGAGATATATTTAAAGCTAATTCTTTTAGAGCTAAATAAAAATTCAATAACATTATATTAAAAACTTAAAAAATGTAAGAGTGTATTACTTATATAACTTTATATAGATAAGATCAGCTTTAATCAGTTCTTATATAAAAGAAAGATGCTTAGAATTAAAAGTTTTTAATATAAATATATAAAAGATAATATAATAGTAGAATATATTCTACTAAAATACTCTTAATAAATTATAGAAAGAATAGAACTTATTAACTCTCTTTATATAATAGATTTAAAAGCAGTTCTTTTAAAAAAGAAAGAATATAAAGCAGTTATTAAAATGATATTTTATATGAAGTTACTCAATTAATTTAAACTAATAGAGAAAACTTAATAGAATAAGAGAGAGAATAGAAAAAGTAAAGAGAGAGAGAGAGAGATGAAAATAGATTAAAAGAAGAATAGAAAATTATTTTATTAGAAGTTTAGAATTTTATATGAGAAGATCTATATAGATTAGTTTTAATCTGAATTAGATAAATAAAACTTACTACTTTTATATTTAATACTTTTACAGCTTCTCTTTAAACTAGATTATTTTTTATAATTTAAATATTCATTTCTATAAATTATTTAATATATTTAGCTTAAGCTGTTATACTTTTTATTCTCTTAATTATTCATTATTATAATTAAAATATAAAAGATAGAAAATCACATCTTCTTAAAAGTTAATACTTTCGATATAGCTAAAATGAAATCAGTAAGTATCAAGACTATCAGACAGATAACGCAGAGATGGGAAGACTCGTATGAAGGAGCAGAGCTGGCGATTCCGTGAGAGGAGACACGCGCTCTCATTCAATCAATTCTGCAAATCTATTTATACGCAGAAAAAGCGATAAAAGACGTGTTAGAAGACGCGTTAAAACGCGTAAATCACTCTTTGTCTAAATAACTATCTAATTTAATAGAAATAAGATTACGCAGAATTGAGGAATCTATTGTCAGATTAGAAAATCAAAATCAGTAGGAAAAACTCTTAATCTCGTACGCAGAGATAACGCGTGATATTCTGAGAAAGAAATCAGTCTCTATAATTCAAATCTTCTTAAAAATAGAGATAAGAAAAATTATTATTTAAATCTTAAATAAGAAAGAGAAGATTAGAATTAATAAACTCTTAATTAAAGAGATTATAGATTAAATTAATTAGAAATTAATAAGAATATCTTATATATATATATAATCGCGGTAAAGAAATTTCTAAAGAGAGAAATTATATTATATATAAAAAATAACTTAAATTATATAAAGCTTAAATAAGACTTAATATAAATAAAGTTATTAAACTCACTCGCACAACTTAAAATAAGATTATACGAAGTGCTAATGCGAGCGGTATAAATAAGATAAGAAGAGAAAGAGAAGAAGTAACTTATACAAGAATTAAAAAGTGAGAATATTAAACTTATCTCAGATCTTAAAATTAAAAATCTTCGATAAATAAAAAGAAACGCGGAAATTAATATAATCACACACACAATTCTAAAACTTTTCAACTCAAATTTAGTAAATAGAATTATTTAAAAAGATCTTATTTACGAGATAAAATTTAAGTTAATTATATAATACAATTCAATTCTTTAATCATATTAATACTTTTATTATTAGAAATACGAATATTTATTTTATATATATAAAAAGACATAATTCTGCGCACATTATATAGAATATTATTGAATTAATAAGTGTGAGAAAAAGTTTAAAAGAAAGATTATATAATATAATAACTGCTTAGAAGAATACAAAGTTTAATTCAATAACTGCTCATAAAAGAAGAGAGAATAATCTCGTACGAAGAAAATATATAATAAGAAATTGAGATACTTTTAATCTTAAAATCAATAAGAGATTATTTTCATCTTCTCTCTCTCTCTCTTCTTCTTCTTATTAATCTCAAATCTATTAATGAAAGTTAGTAGAAATGATTCTAAATCAGAGATAAAATAAAATTAAGTAAAAAATTTATAAAAAAGAAAACTAATTTATTTAAAAGATCGTTTATAAGAATTTAAGAATTATATAAAAATCAATCTTATATTAAATTAAGATATTCAACTTCTTCTAATTAAAGAAAATCATTAACACACACCCGAGAATACTATATATTAGAAAACATTTTTATATAAAGTTTTAAGATATTATAATATAACATTAATAAGTTAAGAAATAAGATAATAATAGAACTGCTTTAAGATTTAAAGATTAAAAAGTATAACATTCTCATAATTTAAGAATTATAAAGAGATATACTTAATTATGCTTTATATAATTTAAGATAAAACGTCTTTTATAATAGTAATTAAAGATAAAAAGATTTAAGAATTCTTACACTTATTAATAAGCGCATTTATATAGACATATAATTAAAGACACATTACTTAAAAGATCTTATTATAATTATATTAAAACTTTAAGAAATATAGATTATTAATTATATAATTAATATTTATAATATTTACAACTTTTTAAGTTAATATTTAAAATTAGAAGAAATAAAGTCTCTTAGCACTCTTTATATAATACTCAGAATATCTAAAGAACATATTATATTAAGCGATCTGAATCTTTATTATCTTAACTAATTAGATCTAATATATTTAATATAATACAAACTCTCAGATATATTACTAAAGATTGTATAAGAGATAGAGCTGAAACTTATTCTTCTCTCAAAAATAATAATAAGAGACTATTAAAAAGAAGATTTACATGAATAGATAATTATAGATCTCATCTTTATAATATTAATACTGAAGAATCAACTCATATAATATTAAATAGAAGTAGAAAGAGAATAGTTATTAAATTATCTTCTAATCAGCACGAAATTTAAGTAACTAAATTAATCTAAAAAAGAGTTATTAAAAAGATGTAAAGCGTGAAAAAAGATGAATTATAAAGTCTTTATTAAAAGTCTTTATAATTATATAAAGTCACTTGAAACTTATATATTAAATATTAAAGAAGAGATTAATTACTTTATATATAAACTAATAAGACTTATATATATAGTAATAGAAAACTCAATATTATAAATAAAATCATTCTTACATAATTAGAGATTCTGAATAAAAGAATATCAAAAGATAATAAAGAATATAAGAAAAACACGCAGAAACTTTATTAAGAATTCATCACTCTTTATATAATAAAACTTCGTATAACAGCGCAGTTAAAAAGAGAAAATATTATTAAAGATAAAAAGAAAAGACTTTAGAAATATAATATAAGAGATAATACAGAAGTTATAGAAAATTTGAAAGATTATATAATAAGTAAAACAGCAATCATAAAAACAAATTATTTAAGTATTCTTTCTTACTCTTAATTAAGAAATATATGAAGTAAGAGACGTAAAAAGTAAAGCAAAGCTTTTACGCGATATCTACTTTTCTTCTTCTTCTAAGATAGATCTTATAAATATTAAAGAATATAAATATTCTTAAAGAATTTTATAATAGAAAAAGATCGCGGAAAGAGAAATTCTAAAAGTAATTAATTATACGGGAAAAGATAAGACTTCAGAATCAGATAAAATTCTAAATAAAGTTATTTAAATTCTTGTATAAAAGAAGTTGAATCTGATTAAGAGACTATTTCAGATTTATCTTACGCAAGAAATTCAGTCAGACTACTTTAAAAGCGCTCGCACGATAATGCTGAAGAAGCTAAATAAGAAAGATTACTTAAATCTATCAGCATATAAATTAATCGTATTATTAAACACGCTAGAAAAAATCTTAGAAGTAGTAATATTTAATTAAATAAAATATATCACTAAATTATATAATCTTCTTTCAGACTTATAATATAAAGCACATTCTCTAAAAGTAATAAAGACAGTATTATAATAGATTACGAAGAAGATATATATAATTTGAGAAAAAGAAAATAGAAGAGTTATAAGTCTTCTCTTACTAAATATAATAAAGATATTCGATAAGATCTCATATATATGACTGACTCATAATCTGAGAAAAAGAAAAATCTCAGAATTACTTATATAATGAGTAACAGATTTTCTTTTGAACTATTATATAAAAATAAAGATTAACGAGTTTATGCTACTAAAAGCGTTAATTATAGTAGAAATCTTATAAGACTTATCGATATTCTCAATCTTATATCTCTTTTATAATATTAATTTATTAAAAAAATACAATAATATCAGATTTTGTATAAACGCAATAGAATTTATAAATAATGTTAACATCTTAATATATAGTGAAAGTACGAAGAGAAATTGTTAAGTACTCACTAAAATCCACAAGAAATGTATAGATTAAATAAGAAAACACAACTTAAAATTCTATCTGAATAAGTATAAACTAATTTACTTTAGTTATACGAAGAGAAATTTTAATATAAAGATGAGATTAAAGCTTAAAAGATAAGAAATTAATTTAAAGAATAATATATAAATTCTTAATATTTAACTAAATATCACGCTTAGATAATAATCTCATCTTCGAACAGTTAAAGTAAAATTAGTTTATCTAATTAATACTCTTCGTATAATTATAGAATTTATTTAAGATATCTCTTTAAAAGCAGAAAAATAAGTATATTAAATAATTATACATCTAATTATTATATATAAAGTAAGTATTTAATATATATTAAAAGAAATTAAAGAATATTAAAAAGAAGTAAGTAGAAAATTATAAATTCTTTAAAATAAATATCTTTATACGATTATAAAAGTATATAAAGTAATCTTAATAAAGATTTTAAAAGTAGAGACACATATTTAATCTTTAAATCTTTATACAAAGAATTTAATAGTTAAGATTACAGTTAGAATTTAAGTATCTAAGATTATTTAAAAAATTAATAATATATATATTAGAATCGCAAGATAAACTATAGATAAAAGAGATCATATAATAAGAACCCGCGCAATATTAAGAGATTATACAATTAAATAACTTACTTAATTCAATCTAACAAATCAGAATATAATAAGATTAGATAACGAGACTTCTTTATCAAATTCATTATAAAAGGAATTAAAGAAGTGTATAAAGTCTTAAAAATTAAGAGAAGTGTATAAAGAAATTTGCTTAATCTATAAATGAAAATGAAAAAAGAGATGAAAGAATAATTAAAGAGAGAAGTATTTAAAGATAATTCTTTCAGAACTAAACAAAAATTTAATGATATTATATTAAGAACTTAAAAAATACGAGAGCGCATTTCTTACACAACTTTATATGAACAAGATTGATTTTAATTAGTTTCTATATAAAAGAAAGATGCCCGGAATTAAAAGTCTTTAATGCGAGTGCGTATAGAATAATATAATAGTGAAACACGTTCTACTAAAATGTTCTTAATAAATCACGGAAAGAATAGAACTTATTAACTCTCTTTGTACAATAGATTTAAGAATAATCCTCTTAGAAAAGAAAGAATATAGAGCAGCTATTAAAATAATACTCCGTACAAAACTACTCAATCAATTCAGATGAACGGAGGAAATCTCACAGAGCAAGAGAAAAGAGAGATGAAGAGAAAGAGAGAGAATAAATTAAGAGGAAAAAGAAGATTGATTAATTTAATAGACGTTTAATAGCTTAATTTATATGAGAAGATCTACATAAATTAGTTTTAGTCTGAATTAAATGAATAGAATTTACTACTACTATAATCAAAATATATATTATAATTATGAATCAGCAGTCGATAATAGATTAAGATAGAAGATTCTGCAGATAAACATCTTCTAGAACTACAGCAGATCTAACTCAGAAAGTTACGTTTAATCAGAATAATCAGAGATGAATATTAAGATAAGTACTTAAGAGTGCTTAAAAGAAATATTTAGAAGTAAGTGCTTAAGAGTGCTTAAAAAGAGCATTTAAAAATACTATGTATAACCCATCAGTAATAATTATATAAACAGTTATTTATCTTATAGTTCTATAATCTTATTCTTCTTCTATAATCAACTTATATTATTAATTACATTCTATCTTTAATTCTTCTATATAAGAACAGTGATTTCTATTCACAATTCTCTAATACTTAAATCTTGCTATAATTAATCTTAACAGTCCTTAACATTTTGACTATCTATCATCGAATATCAGTCACTTAATTATGATAGATCTCATTAACTTAAATATATCACACTCTAAATATAAACAATCTTAGAGAGATATCGTCGGTATAAATTAAGTCTTTCTTAAAATCAATATTTTAAACACGTTTTATAAAGATAAAAAGAAATTTAAGATCTTTCTAACTCAAATTAATATATATATTCGATTTAATAATAAGAGACTATTAATAATCAAAGTCAAAATGACTTTTATAGTTACTTATCTTAAAGATAAAGCTTTTAATTAATTTAAATCTCACTTAATAAATCACTTAAAAAAGATGATCGAAGATAAGAAAAACGAAATTAAGAGAATCTTCGTTAGTTATTTATATTTCAAGAAATGCATTAAACGAATATATAAGAGAGTGAATGAAGAACGAATTACTGAGCGAGAGATTTGAAGACTTTAATAAATAGACTTAGTAATAAAATATGCTTTCAAGTTTTAACAGATTATATTAAGAATTAAGTGAAATAATACTGCATTTATAATTAAATATTATCTAAAACTAAAAGATTCAATCAAAGATAAACTAGCATAAATAAAGAGATTAGATAAGCTAAAAAGTTTAGTTGGCGTGTTTATTAAAATAAATAATTATTTATATAAAAGATAAATAGAAAAAGAATAAGAACGCACTCAGACATTCATCTTAAATAAGTATCGAAAGAAAGAATATCAGTTTAAACAAGTTCGTTACTCCCGAGAAATGAACTTAAATATCACGAATCACAAGAAATTTAGAAAGAAACTTAATTAAGACAAACTCTTTTCAGCTCAGCAGAAAGAGAGAATGAAAAAGAATTTATGTCTCTATTACGGGAAATCTGAACACTAAGTTAATAATTACCCGAATAAATAATAGTTAAATATTATCTCAAGAAGATCGGAAGAATAGATAATAAAAGAATTAGATAATACATAAAATATCAGCTGCGCTAATATAAAAATATTAATATTAAAAATAGTTATTAAATCGTTTAAATAGATTTGCGATTAAAAATCTGTAGAATTATCTTATATCTATATATTCTAAACTATTTATTATAATAATTAATATGTTATTTACAGATTAGATAAAGATAATTTAGAGTAATATCTTAAGAAACTTAGATAAAAGAAAGTATAATAATTATTGAGCGTTATCTTCAAAATATCTTAGAAATGAATATCAAATAATCTTAAATATAATAAGAATTACGTGAAAATGATTACTAAATTCTAAGAAATAGTATCGTGCATGAATATAAACTGTGAGTTGAAATCTTAATATTAATATAAAATATATGCGCCCGAGAAAACATTATAAAGAATTAAGTTAAAACTATAATTAAGAATATATTATATAGAGAATTATTTAGATCGAAATTAAGAATAAATTTATTATCATCAAAATAGTAATCTTTAAGAAGTAATTAACTTATATAAAATTAATACTTCCGCTTATCTTAAAGAAATATAAAACGCAAGTATAATATAAATTTAAGAACTTGAGAAATTAGAAGTGATAAGAGTGATTTATAATAAAGAATATCATATTTCTTATAAGTTATACGCACACTTTCTATATAATAAATCGAAATGTTATTTCGCGAAGAAAGAATATACTTATTTCAGAAACTTTAGATTAGAAAAGTTAAAAAATGAGAAGATTCTTTAAATTTAAAATATAATAAAGAATTTACTCTTAGATCTCAGAAAATAGTAGTAACTAATATTAATTATGCGCGATATCTAGTTATATAGACTCGAATAGAATAATATTAAATTAAAATTATAATCGATTCCGAAGTTACTAAAAATTATGTCTCTCTAATATATATGATTCAATCCTATCTACTAACGCAAGAAAAGAATAAATTCTATCGATTAATATTAATAGATGAGAGTTCTATTAAATAAGATTAAGAATAAATAAAAGTAGAAATTTACTTATTAAAACTTGATATTCAGTAACACACAAAATAAATAATATTAAATATCGTGAAAATCAAGTACAACATTATTCTGAATATTTCATAATTAGAAGCTTATGATTTAATAATTAGTTAAAAATAACGAACTATCAACTTTTTTAATTATATTTATAAATTAATCACGATTATAATATCGTTCATAAAAGTAGTATAAGTAAAAACTGACAATAAATATTTAGCGAGAATAATAGAAAGTTTTTCCGAGTACTTATCTAAATATAATGAATTTAAATGTTTGTTTATAAAGAATAAAAGCGTATTCGCGCTATCTAAGTATTAACTCTAAAATTATAAGATTCTTTTAAAATTCAATAAGAAATCTATTTATAAATCTATCTATTCTCTTTTTAAGAAAGAACTTAAGATTCTATAGAAATATCTTAATAAGAATTAGAAGAAAGGATTTATTCAATTTTCAACTTTATTTACAGAATATTCAGTTCTATTCATTTTAAAATCTAATAATAAGATATATCTGTGTATTAATTATTGACAACTAAATAACATTATAATAAAAAATCGATATATATTATTATTAATCTTAGAGTTACACGATCGCATTTATAAAATAAAGTGATTTGTCACGCTCAATCTATAAGAAGTATATAATCTGATAAGAATAAAGAAGAAAGAGAAATAAAAAATAACATTCCGAACTCATTATAATCATTACGAGTATCTAATCATGTTTTTTAAATTAATAAATGTCTCTATCTTCTTTTAATCTCTAATAAATAATATTCTGAGAGAATATTTAAATCAGTTCTATATCATTTACTTAGACGATATTCTTATATACTCGAAAAATAAAAAATAATATATTAAATATGTTTGAAAGATACTTAACATTCTTTAAATAAAAAATCTATTAATAAAGATTAAGAAGTGCGAGTTTTATAAGTAAAATATTAAGTTTCTCAAATTCATCTTAACAGTTATAAAAATTTAGATGAATAAATTCAAAATAATAATTATATTTAAATAATTATAATCTATATCAGTAAAGAAATTATAATTATTTCTCAGATTTATTAACTTCTATCGAAGATTCATTAAGAATTACTTAAAGATAATCATCTTATTAATATAAATAACTCGAAAGAAAGTATTCTTTATCTAAAAAATAAAAGCAGAGTCTTTGTTTTAGAAGCTGAAATAGAAATTTATAATAGTCTCTATTCTTATAATATTTAATTCCGAAAGATAAATAATGCTCGAGATAAATATATTAGACTATATCGTTAATATATACATAAGTTAATTTGATAACAAAGAACGATTAAGACTTATTATCTTTTATTTTAGAAAGATGATTTTAATAAAACTTAATTACGAGATTTATAATAAGAAACTTCTAATTATAGTTATCGTGTTTAATAAATAATAAGTATACTTAAAGAGATTTAAGTATTCTGTGAAAATATATATAAATTATAAAAATTTGTTATACTTCATCACTATTAAGATATTAAATAGACGTTAGATATAATGATCTGAATTATTATTAGTATATAACTTCAAAATTTTCTATTGAAAAGAAAACGATAATATTAAAACAGACGCTTTAAGTTATTAAGCAAATTACATTTAAGATATTAAATCTATTTTATAATTAGTTTTACGCGAGAATAAAAACGGATTTATAATATATAATTATATTGTAATGACTTCGACATTTCAGATCTCTAATTAAGATTAGAAAAGTCGAATTATTAAATTATACTTAAATGATTATTTATTCCGCGAAATTTAAAAGAATTTAGAAAAGTATTCAGTCTTCAAAAAATAAGATAGCGGGTGTTACAGCTACGAATTAGCAGTCGGCAAACTTGACGCTGACTACCGAGAATATAATAGACGATTCCGCAGGCGAACATCTTTTAGAATTATGACAGATCTGACTTAAAAAGTTATATTTAATTAGAATAATTAGAAACGAATATCAAGATAAGTGCTTAAGAGTACTTGAGAAGAGTATTTAAAAGTAAGTGCTTAAGAGTGCTTAAGAGGAGTATTTA
>JAABUK010003609.1_pt1 | contig 26015 bp, 21 predicted proteins | sample 5559141 | NCBI WGS metagenome assembly JAABUK01 (sample SAMN10711869, study PRJNA513367) | rock metagenome | isolation source: Antarctica rocks | place: Antarctica: Victoria Land, Pudding Butte nord | collected 2016-01-03 | reverse complement strand
TAAATTAGAATAATATCTCTAAATTATTATCTAAGAAGAAATTATTAGTGAGATTAATTAATAATAAAGAGATTAATAATTAGAAATAAAGAGAGAATTAATATTATTAACTATTAATTAGAAATAATTAATCTAATAAGCTGAGAGATAATATTATAAGTTATTACAGCTCTATTAATAACTATATATAGTAGTTATAGATAGATAATAGAAATCTAACTATTTTACTATATATATATATAATAAAATATCTAAGACTTAGCACGCAAGCTTAATATATTAGAGCTACATCTTCTAATTAGATCTTAGAACTAGAAGACTATATTAAGATTAGTAGTTATAATATATACCTGATATTTCTATAGTCTTTCTATAAGCTAGATGAGTTCCTATAATTTAAGTGTTTATTTCTATAGATTATTAAATATATCTAACTTGAGCTGTTATAATTATAAAAGAAGATATAATTATCTTTATCTCTAATTTCTTTATAATTTTTTCTAAATAAATAAGAATCTTATTTATATATATTAATGCATTATTTTAGTAATTTACCTGCGCTTAACTAATAAGTTCTTCTATTTTTATTAGAAATTTTACTATTCTTTTATATAAAATGTTTTTCCTATTTATTTTTTTAGTAGAATTAAAAGAGTTTCTAATACTTATAACTTCTTTAATTAAGCTATTCGCGATTAAATTCTAAGTATTAATATTTTCACAATCACTTTTCACGCGTGTTTTATGTGCTATAGATTAGAATACCGCCATTTAAGAAAGTGACGCAGTAAATAAAGGAGGCAGTATACTTTGATATCTTCTTCTTAACTTACTATAGCACTTAAAATTGAATTCAATATTCTTATAATTAATATATAATAATCAATATTATAGTACTTATATTAAGTAACTAATTTATATTAAGAAGAAGAATTATAAAAATAATAAGTAATTTATAAATAAGCTATATTAATATAATTACTTATATTATCATTAATATTATTAATAATAATTATATAAAGAAATTATTTATCTTTTCTTTCTTTATCTCTTCTTCTTCTTTAAGAGAAGCTTAGTAAGATAGATAAGAATATAATAGCACTAATATTGATTTTATTAACTAAGAATCTATTATTTAAATATTTCTATATATCTCTTAATTCTTTAAGAACTGATCTACTTATTTAATATTATTTCACATTATTTTAGTTTATCCCCAGCTTTAATTTTACTTAAAATAAAAGCTGAGAGGATATATCAAACAGCTCATGCTTCAGAGTGTTCATTGATCAGATTTCGGCTAGCCTGTGCTCTGTCTAATAGGCTATTTTGAGCAATTCTCTTAAGTATATAACACTCATCTGAAGCGCAATTCTACCTAGATTTAGACAGTCAATTTGATCAATTCTACAGACACTTCTGCGCTATTTAGGCCTATTTGTCTGACATCATCATCTCACTTCAAAGGAAGCCGGTTACATCTGCGACGGCATGGATGGCCATGCAAATCCGATGTGGGTGGTTGTGCGTCGTGAGGATGTTATCCATATGCCATCCGAATTGTGTGGTAGGATCTGTATCTGAGCCGCCCGTCACGCGTTCGCAGAGCCCCGAGTGACAAGGGCTGCTCAGCCTGGGAGAATATGCGTCTGTCACCCAATGCGCAGGAGCAGAGCTGACATCAACTGTGTACGCACAGCGCCAGGTACGACTCCGTGGTGTTTATAGCTTAAAACCCCCTCCCCTCCTCATCTGAGCAGAGGAGATTTGCCTTAAGCGCTTCTTTGACTGTCAATGCGTCATACGGACACCAGGGCCGCGGGTCCTCTCTTCGTTCGTGATAAAAGTCCATTCCCACGTGTGGTCGTTCACCCAGCGAGCCAAGACGTTCTTGACTCATTGGCCTGTAGTAGACTCCGCCACGTCTCGTCTCAGCTACCAGGTCAATCGAGGAAGCATCGATTCCCAAGCCAGACAGCCATGCTGGGTCGAGATGCGGATCAAACGCTGATGTGAACTGCCAAGAGGCTTTTGAGCATCTTAACCTTTTAGTTCTGGTTCATTATAGGATGAGCCATATTGGATGAACGGCAATGCAACAGTCATATCTGTAGTCAGCTCGTTACGATGGTCTAGAAATTGGCCTGGTTGTCACCAAGCGTCGGTTTGTTTACATGATGCTTGGCCATTTACATACATTAGCAACAGCGAAAGGGCCATACCATGATAGCATAGCGGGTGGATAGACCAAAACTTGACAATAATGATGCAACGGCTATCAGTTTTGCACCTGCCGCGTGACGTCAGCTCCAGATTGATATGGGTCCCAAGTTCAGGACGAAAAGCCTGATCTCAAAGGGCAACATCTAGACCTGGTCAATTGCAAAACATCCCTGTCGCCCCAACCGCAGCAGATTGATCAACAACCGTCTCGAAATCACACTCGTCGTGTCAACCGTCTTTTCTCACTTCTTTGCTGTCTTCATTCTTTAGAATACTCGACCCATACTGCCCGACTGTGCTTCTTCTCACTCCTGTCTAGAGCATAACACGATCAATGTGCCATCCCTTTCAATTGGAAGCGTGTCGCGGATGAGATCGTTACGACGGCGTTTGTACAAGCTGAGGTTCACTATGACTTTCGGCTCGAATTACGCCAGATGAACAATTCGGTGCGGTGTGAGCAGGATGGCTGAATCGGTTTTGAAGAGCAAGGCAGAGCACGCAAGACACTACTCTCACCAAGCGGAGAAGCTCTCCCTCGACACGACCACCGATGAGCCGTCGGAACCAAAAAGCGGTTCCACCGCTGTGGAAGCCAAGTTCATTACACCGCTAGACCCAGTGATAGTGACGGCTGACGGCAATCGACTGCCGGCAGTGCCTCTGGCGGAAGCCATAAAATTAAACAAGCTGAAGAACAACACCGAAGGTCACGATAGTAGCAGGAGAGGCCCCGCCGGAGAAAGCACAGAGTCAAGACTTGGGGCTGAAGATGCTGAACCAGGTACTGCAGACACCTCTGATTTGAGATGGCAGGATGCAATGGAACCCGTGGGGCCTAGGGCCAAGCTCGCATCTGCTGTCCCACCAAGTAGGACACATCCTTTATTCCCACCCCTTCCATTGTACGGTCCGCCATCAGTCCTGCGAAATCTACAATGCAAAGCCTTCCGTGTCTCTTCTTGCATCCTGTCGTTAGCATTTCTCGGCGTGATTGTGCTTGGGTCCGCCTTCACAAGCATACCATTGATGTTCCAGCATATCGGCTTGCGCTTAACCTTCCGCAATCCTGACACACGACGCCGATTCCACGATGAAGAAGAGCGAAGAAAGAATGCCAGACGGCATGCTGGAAGAGAGTGGATTCGTCAGCGCAAACAGAGGCGGAGCCAATCTGAGGAGGGCACCAAAGAGCTTGGCCGCCTACAAGACGACTACCCACCAACTGAAGGAGGTCCTGACCGACTGCTATGTGATGTCGGATACTACGCACGCAGGGTGGGACTGGACGTCGAGGAGTTCCAAGTCCAAACCGAGGATGGATTTATCATCACCTTGTGGCATGTATACAACCCTGCCGAGTATGTTCCCTGTGGAACGGATGCTCGACAGCACAAATCGCCAAACGTCTTCATCGATGAAGATAAAAAAGCGCACAGCTATCAAAGAAAGCAATACACTGATGGCTCGCGACGATATCCTGTCCTATTGATGCACGGCCTTCTGCAAAGTGCTGGGGCATACTGCACGAATGATGACGATAGCCTGGCATTCTACCTCTGCAAAGCTGGCTACGATGTATGGTTAGGAAATAATAGATGTGGTTTCGAGTCGAAGCACACGACACTCGGTTATCACGATCCCAGAATGTGGGCTTGGAATATCCGACAAATGGGAGTAATGGACCTTCCAGCTCTGATATCACGAGTTCTTTTGGAGACCGGTTTCGAAAAGCTTGGCCTGGTGTGCCATTCCCAAGGCACCACGGAGACCTTTGTTGCTTTAGCTAAGGAGCAGCGACCTGATCTCGGTGAGAAGATAAGCGTCTTCTGTGCTTTGGCCCCTGCCGTGTACGCCGGTCCTTTGATAGGGAAGATGTACTTCAAATTCATGCGCATTATCTCACCTGGTATGTTCAGGGTCTTCTTTGGCATTCATGCTTTCATTCCATTCATGATGACGATGCACCGAATGCTACCTGGCCGCCTCTACGGAGCAATGGGCTATCGTGTCTTTTCCTTTCTGTTCAACTGGACCGACGATCGATGGGAGCGAGACCTTAGAGATCGCATGTTTCAATTCGCGCCCGTCTACGTCAGCGCCGAGAGTATGCGATGGTGGCTCGGTAGGGAATGCTTTGCAAGGCAAAAATGTATTCTGGCCACCAGAGAAGAAGGCAATGCGGAAGATGCCGAAGATGAAGAGCAGGAGAAGCAACGCGAGGAGAATGAAAGCCAAGCGGGGCAAGGCGACAAACACAAGGAAAGGATGTCTTGGTACAACGAACAGGCGCCTCCATTCGCCCTATGGATTGCAGGTTCTGATGATCTCGTGGACGGGAGACGACTCCTGAGAAGGTTCGAGAGAGGTCGAGAGCCGCATGTACGACTTGTGCATTCGAAAATCATTGAAGAATACGAACATTTGGATGTCATATGGGCTATGGATTCTATCGAAAAAGTTGGAAAGGAAGTCAGAGATGTGATTTGGAAGACGGCACCAGGAGACGCGCGAAGTATCTGTCGTGTCCCGAGGGGATTTGAGGACGAGGCGGAGCCATCACGACTGACGAGTGCTGATTGAAGGATACATACAAGTACGAATCATGCGCTTGCACTGTGGAATGGGTCTCTGAAGTCTCGTGTAATGATGGGGTTTTGGAATATGCATGAGCGAGGCGCTTGACACGGGACCTTCAACACAGTGCGAGCATGTGGTTTTGGGACAGACTAGCAGATTTATGTCGGACAGCTGCCAGTCATGGACGCATAGATCTGATCACACAGTCCTATGTAGGAATCATTTACTAATATGATTGACATACATCACGCATTCAACGGCCGTCATGACGCGTCCGTGATTGAACATGGTTCGACTTCCTGATCGAGCATTGGCAGCCGAATGTATTGCAGGCGGAACCCACCGAAACCTCTCCCACAACCCTGCAGCAGCTCGACATGATTGATCTACGACACCTAAGCGCTGATAAGGAGAGCATTTTCGGCAAAAGAGTCCCTCTTGAGTCTGCCAGCCCATCGAGCCACCCCACCACACTCTTACCCACTAAACCGCTCGATGAGGACCGATCCGTCTCGGTGGACCGTGAAAATGATGGAGAAACCATACGGATCGGTTATTCCAAACATACTGCTGCCTCAAGAAATTGCTGTTGCAGTCGGACAGGGTAATCGCGCCGTTGCAGAGACAACGGGTTCACCCATACCACCATCGATGGAGGCCTTGATGTAAGCCATCAATTGGTCAAGGATCAGCGTTGAAAGGCCGTTCACCCATGAGCTTGACCCGCGTCTTATCTGACCATTTCCCTGGGCTGCAGGGCCCAGTTGACGGACCTCTATCTAAACACATTCACCCACCTTGTGGCTGTCTCCTTGACTTTCTGACTTGGGATCTCTATTCCTATGTGCCCGGATTGCACCCAATCGCAGCAGGATGAGCGTCGACGAAAGGAAGGTCAGCGCGGCCTCACATCGGAAGTCTGTCGCGGAGGAGCCTGTCACTTCTGTGCTGGCAGGCGGCGAAATACCTGACCTCGGTCGCGAATTGACTGCCGATGAAGAGGTACTTGCAGCGCTTGGTTACAAGTAGGACCATCTTCATTTCCGATTTCGGCTTGCGATCCTAATTGAACGACCAGACCCGAGTTCAAGCGAGAGTTCTCATTATGGACCTCCTTCTGTGTCAGTTTCGCCGTCCTCGGCCTACTTCCGTCCTTCGCAAGTACGCTCTACTATGGCATGGGATACGCCGGAACCGCAGGAATGGTGTGGGGTTGGATAATTGCCATGATTTTCATTCAGTGTGTTGCGATGGGAATGGGTAGGCGATATCACACCTGTCGAGCGATCAGGTTTCGCTCACCTCTCTCTCTCTCTCTCCAGCTGAACTCTGCTCTTCCATGCCCACCTCCGGTGGTCTCTACTACGCCGCAGCCGTCCTCGCACCTCCAGGCTACGGCCCCCTCGCGGCATGGATAACTGGCTGGTCGAACTGGCTCGCGCAGGTTAGCGGCGCACCATCGGTCGACTATGCTCTGAGTGCTATGATCCTTGCCGCAGCCTCCATCGGCAACCCGGCTTATGTCCCGCAAAATTACCAAGTTTGGCTACTTACCACTTTGATCATGTGTATCCATGGATGTATCTCTAGTATGCCAACACGTTGGATAGCTACCTTCAATTCCTATGGTTCAACTTTCAATATCATCGCACTCGTCATCGTCATCATCCTCATTCCGGCAAACACGAGTCGCCCTGCCCAGGGTCTTCCCCGTTTCACCGCCTCCTCCGAAGTGTGGTCCACCGTCTACCAGGGGACCAACTTTCCCCCGGGGATCGCGGTGATAATGTCATTTGTGAGTGTAATCTGGACGATGTCAGGTGCGTTCTCAATCTCCTCACACATCTCCGCCCCCCTACCCCGCCAAGAAAGAAAACATTGGGACTAACCCACCTTTCCCCCAGGCTACGACGCCCCCTTCCACCTCTCCGAAGAATGCGCCAACGCCAACGTCGCCTCCCCGCGCGCCATCGTAATGACCTCTGCCTTCGGCGGCGTCTTCGGCTGGGTCCTCCAACTCGTCGCCGCCTACACCGTGGTCGACATCTCCGCCGTCCTCTCCTCCAACCTCGGCCAACCCTGGGCGGCCTACCTCCTGCAAGTGATGCCGCAACGCACCGCCCTCGCCATCCTAGCCCTCACCATCATGTGCGCCTTCAGCATGGGCCAGGGGTGCATGGTCGCATCGAGTCGGGTCACGTACGCCTACGCCCGCGATGACGTGTTCCCGCTGTCGAGGGTGTGGAAGAAGGTCAACAAGCGCACGCAGACGCCGGTGAATGCCGTGTGGTTCAACACCGTGATTGGGATCTTGCTGACGCTCCTCATCTTCGGCGGTCCGGTCGCCATTGGCGCAATCTTCAGCATCGCCGCCATCGCCGCCTTCGTCGCCTTCACCATCCCCATCACCATCCGCACTTTCTTCGTCGGCACCCGCTTCCGACGTGGGCCCTGGCATCTCGGCCGTGCGAGCCCCGTCATTGGCACCTTGGCCACTTGCTTCACGGCCCTGATGATCCCGATCTTGTGCCTCCCCGCGACGACGGGGCCGAATCTCCATCCGAGCGTCATGAATTGGACGTCTTTGGTTTGGGGGGCGCCGATGCTGGGGAGTATGGTTTGGTGGGTAATCAGTGCCAATAAGTGGTTCAAGGGGCCGAAGGTTAACATTGAGCATGCTATGTTGGGGAGGGTGGGGAATGTGATTGTAGGCAAGTGGGATGGCGAGGAGGGGGGAAGTGATTCTGGCTCTGGGTTGGGGTCTTTGGACGCGGCGAGGGAGGGGAAGCGGGTTGAGAAGGATGGGACGATTGTTTAGGACAGTACTGTATGGACCGGGTGGATGTGTGGGGTTGTGGATCTGATTGATGCAATTACTATTTCAGCTGGGGCTTGGTTTTTATGCCCTGGAAAGAAAATTCTCACTGCTATTGTTGTGTCTTGGCCATTCAGCTACTTCGACGGTGCGCACATCCTCCCCTTCGTCCAAAATCTATGGATTTGCACCAATGGGCCCTCCTGCTTGCTTCGACCATATGTCTCCCTGATGAGTGCATGCTCCTCGACGAACTGCCTGGCGATGAACTATCCATCTCCTGATCGGAGTGCTAAGATTTGGCGATTGAAGCCTCCTCCCCGCCCGATCAAGCACATACATATGCCATCTCCCTCCATCCATCCATCCATCCATCCATCCATTCCTTCCTCTTGCCCTCTGCTTTTCCTTCTCTCTTGATGAAAGATGAATTCCAGCCAACCAGCAACCGTTCGCGGCTTTCTTCTCTATAACTCAGATTGCTCTGACGCTTCGTCGTGGAGGGGTCTACCCATTTTCCTTCTCTTGTTCACTTTCCAAGTTCCGGTTCCCTGGTTGCTCAGCTTGTAGTTGCCGGTTGGTGATGAGCTCGTTGTCTCGTTCTTTCTCCTCATCATCGAATAGCTGCGAATAGCTTCTGCCTTGGCGGCGGTGGCATTCGGTCTGAAGCATGCAGTTGGGCGTAAGGATGCGACGACTTGGGTTCTGGCGTCGTTGCTACTCGTAGAGATATGGAAGTTGACCGTCATACATGGCATGGTTGGATGATCAAGTGATGATTTGGCGGCTTGTGACAGCGGTGGAGAGATTATCGAACCGCTCTGAATCGCCAATCGCTATGCAACTCTAGGAATTGTGGATCTGAGAGCTCCGTCTTTTGTCAATAGGATGGAGCGCACTGGACCGTCTCTTGCTGGTCACCGATATCCCTGCTGCTGGTGATATTGATTCTTCATGCGTCACGATTCCTGGCCAACCTCGGAGGACGTTGGGTGCTGTGCTGATGATGTGCCTTCATTCTAGTGCCGATGTTTGTCGATGGAGGAGCAGCCTCCGAAAGCAGTTCGGAAGACGCTTGGTGTTGCTGCATCTTACAGATGCCCATGCTGCCCATGAAATGTCGAGCGAGGACCAGCCTCTAGAAGCAACATGGAATCCGTCCGACACGATCTGTTGATGCCGATGTCACTGCTGCTGAATGATAAACAAGGGAGGACCAGCCTCTCACAAATCGGGATGGAGGACGACCAGCGACGCATCCCACTTACTGTCTTCGCTTCTCCCTCTCACCTTCTCCGTCTCCTCTCACAGGAAGCGCTGGAGGACTTAAGCGCCTCGGTACCACCAGGGCACATAATCACAGCGTTTCTAGATCTCACCTCCACCCGGTGGACGCACTGAAGGACTTAAGTGCCTTGGTACCGCCAGGGCACATACTCGCAGCACTCTCAGTCGTTTGACGCGAAGGGCATTGGTTCGTCTATTCGTAGAAGTCAGCCGAAGCAGAAGAGAGGGCAGAAGGACAGGATGTGGGTCTCAGCAAGAAGATCGAGAGAAGTACATACCTTCCTTCCCAGAGAACCGGCCCCAATACCCTCGCGCCGCGTCCAGAGCCACCTTCTTATCATCTCCGAGGGCATTTGCATACCATTCGGCGATGTGAACGCTACGGTTCTTTCCCTTCTTCCTCGCGTACTCGACAACCTCCATTGATGAGAAGACGGATCTCCACATCTCAAGGTGCCATAAGAGATATTCGAGGTTGATCCTCTCTTCCGGAACATCCTCCCACTCGAGAGACCATGTCAACAGCTTGCCCAAACCAGTTGGGAGCCCTTTAACAGCCCAAGCAACAAGGAGAAGATCCGAGGAGAGGACCTGGCGCACGGGTAGGGAAGCGAGCCAGCGGACAAACAAATGGATAGAATGGATGGAGGTGAAGGGATCTATAGCACCGCCAATACTGCAGAAAGCTCTGTGAGAGGAGTTTCTGAAGAAGGTGATTGCATGCAACGCCAGGCTGAAATGCACGGGGGAAGACGAAGGAACAGAAGGGGTAGTGGTGGTAGCGAAAGAGGCCATGTTGTACTAGAATTAAGAAGTTGGAGAGAAGAGGAAGGGGTAAGCTGGGTTTGTGGTATGGATGGAAGGAGAAGTTTGTCAAGAGGTGGGAGGTGCAGATATATATAGTCGGAGGAGCGGGAAACTTGTGTCGAAAGTTGAATAGGCATTGAGTGGACCTATTGAGGACGATATGGAAGGAGCAGAAGTTGCCAAGTGGATATTGTTGCGTTGAGCCTATTGAGCAGCGCCATTGTTTGTGGATGAATAGGGAAATCGCTAAATAAGGTAAGTGGTGAAGTGAAGTGAAGTGAAGTGAAGTGAGAAGACAATAGGTAGTCTTACAAGAAGAACAATCTTACAACGTAGGCAGCGGAAGCAGGATGAGCAGGAATCACCGCTGTTAATGACATAAGATCCCCGTGGGAGATGCAGATTTATGCCACACGGCTGAGAACGTAGACCAGCCCCTTGGACAGACTATGAAGCTTGATCTGCAGATGACTTTTGTGTCAGCCTCGACTCTCAGCACTCCTGAATGGAAGTTATAGTGAAAGCATCGGTCTTGGCGTATTGCTGATAGATCATGATGGTTTTCGCACGGCGGAATCATTCAGCTACCTCTTCTCGCAACAGGAACTGCAGCGCTCGCTCATATGTCCACATGGTGACAGCACTTGCAGGAGCTGCCTTCAGGAGGCTGACTGTCAAGCCTCTGTACATCCCCCTGAATCCTTCTTTCCTTATCACCGTTTGCAATGTATGCAACACACCTCTGTATTCTGGGATGTTTCCATGGACATAGCGTGTTCTCGTAGGACCTTGAACTTGAAGTCTCTTCCGTGCCAAATCAAGTGGGAAGACGCCGGTCTTGGAGAGAGTGCTTGCTAAGATGCCAGCCGCAGCGTCTCCAGACCCAAATGGAAGCTCCAAAGAGCCAAGCAGCAACCTTAGTGATTCGTAAGTTGCGAAGAACAATCCCATGTAAGGTACTATTTGACCGACTGAAGCACTCAAGCCTTGGAAAAAGCCTCTCGGACCTTCGTTGCGAGCGATGTCTCTAATAGAAGCGAGAAGCGATGTGTAGACCTTGTCATTGCCCTGAGCAGCAAATCTAGTCCTCAAGAGATCAAGAGGGTAAGTGGCAGCGGTTGCGACTGCACCCGCGGAAGCACCGCTTATAAAAGACTCCACTGCAGCAGGTAGTCGACGCGGTAACTTTGCTTGAAGCTCGGTAACGCTTCGATACGTGGTAAATTGGATACCTCCGTAGCAAACATACAGCAGCTCTGCTGGAATGTTGCCCTTCCACAAGCCTGTTATGCCTTCCTGTCGTACAATAGCTTGTAGGGTTGAAAGAGTGCCCTTGTAGATTGGGCCTTTGATGCCGTGATGTGAAAGCGGATCGGAAAGAGAATGGGGCTGAAGCTGAAGACGTATCTTGACGACGTCCAGAGGTGCGATGCAGAACCGCGAAACGAGTCCGGCTATCCCGCCAGCCAGGATGACTTGTTTCTTGCTGCCCTGCGCGAATGTAAGCAGCAGATACTACGTGGGAGCTCCGGATTTACTTCATCTTTGAGGCGCTCTGAACCGTTCGACATGCATCAGACTCAGGCACCTGGCTGTGGTAGGGTTGCAGTTCCAGCAATGAGCTTGGAAACCGTTTATGCTATGGGGTCTCGCACCAATGCAAACACTTTGACGCGAGTCACGTCAAGTGCGTTGCTAGGCTGGAGGCAAACACCACCAAATCATCGAGACTCGTAGTAGGAGTCTGGCTCATCGAAGACACACAGACAGAGGATCTTTAGCACAACATGTTCAGAGATGGAATAACAAAGCAACCATCATGTTCCGCAATCCTCGAGACAACGTGCCCTTAACCTCCGGCAAGTCCGTGCTTCCTTCTGTGGGCCGACCTCCAACTCCACCAAATGCTTCACCAATTATTCGGAATTCCGCATCCTGCTTCGGTCCGACGGCGAGTCCCACGCCAAAACTGGCCGGTATGAAAGCTCATCTTGTCCAGCACAATCTTGCGTCCCGAAGTCCGGCCAGTACGAGGAAAGCATCTCTTGCCACCAGCAATCCTAGGACAAGATCTCAGCCAAATCAAAGTATCCTCAGTTTCTTTGCGAAGTCCGATCGGTCACAAGCTGCGCCAGGCAACGGGGTAGACGACCAAGAGCTGTTCTTTCAAGAGCCAGCCAGTCATGACTCTACCAGCTTTGAAAGAGACGGCTCGAATACTCCTGTACTGCTCCACGAGCCAGCCCAGATTTTTGAATTGAACGGTCATGAAGGACGATACAATGACTCTTCCAGTCCGGTGAAGAGAAGGAGAATCAGCTCGCGAGAAGCTGGTCAAACGGAAGAGGACGTTTACGCCCTACAAATCGCGCAGCTACTTGAGGGGGGCGGCGTCGATGATTTGATAACAGCTAAGATTGGAGAGAGCGAACTGCCCAAGGAACACAAAACTTCTCAACGACAACGTGGCCCTTTCATTGAAGAGTCCGACAGCGAGGAGGAGGAGGAGGGGGGAATTCCTGGGTCAATGGATGATATGCACGATTACAACAAACCTTCAGATGCATACGCCAAGGAACAAAATGAGCTGCTAGAGAATATTACGGTGGACTCTCCCAACGCCCAAACGGCTTTGGAGAAGCCAGCAACAACAGACGTTGCGGATAGTAGTATCTTGCGAGCATTCGCGGAACCCCCTCTGGCCCAATCTGATGATGCTATAACGCCAAGTGCAGAGGTGCCTTCTCTGACTCAAGCCTCTACAAGTGTCATGCCAGCCGACGAGTTTGAGGGAATAGAGGATTTTGAAGACGAATTCTTTGAAGGCGGTGAGGAGTATATGGAGAGACGGTATTTAGAAGAACAAAGGATGTTCGAGGAAGGACTGGATGAGGACTCGAAGTCAGAGAGTGCCGAAGAAGGTCCCATCACCCCGAAGCAGGCCGACGAGCAGGATGCTTCTGCTGACGAAGCAGCGACGTGTCCCATCTGCAACGGGAGCATGGAGGGCACTACCGAAGCTGAAGCATCTGCCCACGTCAATAGCTGCTTGGATGGCCACCCCACTCCTCTTCCAGCGAAAAAGAAAAGGTCGAAAGAACACAGGGCTGGCGAAACCCCCGTAGCCATTCTGGGTGCCAAGCGTTTTCAACGTGCTGCGATTGCGCGGCCTGGTCAAGAGAATCCCTTTTCACTTTCCAAGCACAGCTCGTCTGGTTCTGCGTTCTCCAAACTCATGTCAGGGCATGCAGAAGATGCTGCTTGGGCCACTGCAGCAGCAAATGAAGTCTCTTCTCGTGGAAAGCCTGCCTATCAACGAACATGCCCCTTCTACAAAATCATGCCTGGTCTGTATATCTGCGTGGACGCATTCAGATATGGCAAGGTCGAAGCTCAGAATGCCTACTTCCTAAGCCACTTCCACAGCGATCATTACATCGGATTGACGTCCTCATGGGCCCACGGACGAATCTACTGCAGCAAGGTCACAGCTAACCTGGTGAGACAACAACTGAAGGTTGACCCAAAATGGGTGGTGGATTTGGAATTCGAAAAGAAGGTCGAGATTCCTGGGACGCAGGGTGTCTTCGTGACCATGATACCTGCCAACCATTGTCCAGGCTCGTCATTGTACCTCTTCGAGAAAGTTGTTGGCAAGGGCTCGAATCCGAGAATTAACCGCATATTGCATTGTGGCGACTTCCGAGCATGTCCAGCCCACGTCAATCATCCGCTTCTGCGTCCAGATGTGGTGGATTCTATTTCGGGGAAGACCAGGCAGCAGACGATCGACACGTGTTACCTTGACACCACATATCTTACCCCGAAATACGCTTTTCCAAACCAGGAAGACGTCATCAGCTCGTGCGCGGAGATGTGCGTGTCGCTCAGTAAAGAAATACCTGACGCAACGGATGGATGGGAACGTGCAAAGCTGGAGCGAGCAGGTAGCGGCATGGCTAGATTCCTCGAAAAAGGCAACTCAGAAGACAGCCCTAATCTCAAGAAAGAAGAACCAGAAGATGTAAGACCAAACGGACGAGGCCGCTTGCTCGTCGTCATCGGCACCTACTCCATAGGCAAAGAGCGCATCTGCCTCGGTATAGCCAAAGCCCTCAACTCCAAGATCTACGCTCCAGCACCTAAACAGCGCATATGCGCCGCCCTCGAAGACCCCGAACTATCCTCCCGCCTGACTACCAACCCCCTCGAAGCCCAAGTCCACATGCAAATGCTCATGGAAATCCGCGCCGAAACCCTCCTTGACTACCTCCAAGGCTACAAAACCCACTTCTCCCGCGTCGTCGGCTTCAGACCCACAGGCTGGAACTACCGACCGCCAACCAGCCGCTTCACCGAGAACCCCGCCGTCTCTACCGTCCTCCACAGCGACGGCTGGAAAAGCAGATTCACCATGAGAGATCTGGTCCCTCAACGAGGGTCGACGAGGGAGTCGAATTGCTTTGGTGTGCCGTACTCTGAGCACTCGAGTTTTCGGGAGCTGACGATGTTTTGCTGTGCGCTGAGGATTGGGAGGGTGATTCCGACGGTTAATGTGGGGAGTCAGAAGAGTAGGGAGAAGATGAAGGGGTGGATTGAGAAGTGGGAGGTGGAGAAGAAGAAGAGTGGGTTGTTTAGGGTGGAGGAGGGGGCTACAAGTTGGTGATCGGGTGGGTTTGTGACATCGGCTTATGGAGATGGATCTGGCGATACCAAGGTGCTTTGACTGAGTGTCCGTTCTTGTTAACTGGCGGCTACGTTGGGCCGGAGCCGTTCCTGTTTAATGCAACGGTAGTATTGTTGTATACCTGGCGATCAGTACGAGCTTGCGGATATCCTGAGAGACGATGTCCCAGGATGAAGAACAAGACCATCGCAGTTGAAAGCTTGAATTCGCTTCAGCCAAAGATATCAGAGTGTCCTAGGTTGCATCCTAATCGTCGATCGGTAGATGGTTTCAATTCCACCGGACCTCTGCGATCTTCTCTCAGAAAATGTATCGGGCATCACGCTCACCGGCCTAGACGAACTACAGTTGAAATTCTCTGCTGACCAGGTGCTTTACATCACGAGGCCCCGGCAGCTGCCGCTCTGCAGACGTGCCCGTCGATCAAAGAATGGGTTTTGGTAGACCCTTCCCAGCTTCTAATCGAAATCTCTCCCATACCCGCGGGCAATCCCCCTGCAATGCTTCGATATGTATCATCGCACAAGCTATCCCTGCGCTCCACGGCACGCCTCACTCATCGCGCTTTCCCAGCTTGATTTGCAGCCTCTAGAAATCACGCGCACATATATCAGCCCACACTCCCACAAATCGCCCTCTCCCAATTTCCACACACACACACACACATATACACACCTCCCCTTCCGGCCTCAAACAGAAATGATAGTATAGATAAAGACTCACCTCTCCTCGACGCATCTTCCAGCAGTCCTCGATCAACCTCCGCGGCCGGCAAATGTACGTACCTCACCACGCTCCCCCGGATAAAGATATTCTTCACACTGCTCAGATGCGGGTATCGCAGCTCGTCTAGAACGGTGATATCGTCCAGCTTGATGTTTAGGTATTGGTCGACGGATTTGAGGGTGCCGCGGATGGAGATGTCATTTTTTAATTCGACGGTTATTGCTGGGAGGGAAGAGGAGGGGGTTAGCGGTTTGGGGTTGGGGAAGGGGGAAAGGAGGGAAGGGGATATGGCGCACTGTGGTTTGTGAGGGTTTTGAAGAAACTAGATAAGTTGTTTGTCAGTTGCTGCGGGTGTTTGAGGGGGGCGTGGGAGGATACCTGAAGAATAACATGACGGCGGGGGACTGAATGTAGGGGTGGCGGGCGAGAGGAGAGAGATTGATGGGATGCTTCGCTATCAGGTCATTGTTGTACTTTCAGAGACATGGTGTTTGAGAAAGAGATTAGCCAATATATACGAAGTATTACTGATCTACTATCCAGTGGCGGTCGGAAGCGGAGTTTAATTTCTCCACTGCATCCAAAAGGTACTCGCACGGCTCATTGGAGTCAAGAATAGAAATGGCCAAAAAGTCACGATAAGTCCATGAAAGTCTTCGTATATGCTAAACACTAAGTCCACTGCTGGGCTCTTTCAAGAAGACCCTGCAAAGTCCATCTTCATGGCCAGACGGTAGGATAGCGAGGCGTACCCGCGTGGCTCAAAGTTCTGCTCGGTTCGCTGAAGGAGTAGTGAGGACAGACTATTAACCTGGCCCACACCCTGTAGCAATGATGATAACCTACCTTGCCATACAGTCAACCAAAGCCTTTCTCATCAATATTGTCCACTTTGTCTCGGGCAGATAGCCACACCTCGGGCCCGGATCTAATGTCGCATGCTGTGAGACACCCTCGGACTGCTGGAAGTGCCTGGGCATTGTGAGGAATAGCCCGCCACAAGCGCTGCATGAGGGCAATTCATCGTCATCAGCAGCGAGGCCTCCTCTATAGTCTTGTAATGTTTCTCCGTCATTAGGAGCGACTGGGCTGCCCTCCATTAAAGTGACAGTGCAGAGCACTGATGCACTCCCAGCTTACTCAGTACTTCGAGTAGTGTTCCCCATGTTACTTATATGGGCTAAAAGGAACTTGCAGCAAGTCAAAGCATACTTGCAAGCCTTCGTCCAGCTCTCATCTTGCTGAAATCCGGCACCTAACTTGATACTGACTGCATTATTGCCTTCACCAATCTTGTCACCATTTATGGGGTAGGGTAGGACACGTGAGATCCTTGTTGGAGTTCGAGGGGATGAATGACCCGACGAAGGGGGATGCGGAAGTCGCTCAACATGTGCGCCCAACTGCGAAAGACATTCCAGGAAAGCGACCATGCCGCCATCGAAACGACGGTGAAAGAATACACGGCCTAGTGGCATATCGCCACTGGAGAAGAGGTCGAGTTGAGTAATTTTGGGAGTTGGAACCGCAGAGCTATCAGGAGATTGTTGAGGCCATTCGATCTTCTCTATTCGCGAGGTAATGCCCATCGCTCGCAGACGATATCCTTGAAATGTGTAGCCCAGTCGTTCTGCCACTGTACTTAGCAAGAGAACGGTTTGGCCCCACGCTGCATTGATCTCTGACCATTCGACATTCTGGTTTGGAAGTCGACCTAGACGCAGCCCATTAATCGTACCAAAATAGCCATCATGTCCAATACAGAACGTATCATTATATACATTGGTCCTTTGTAGTGCCTGGAGCTGCTGCTGATCGTGTTGATGCTTCTGTTGCAATGAGCTCAACGTCGTAGTCAAATCGTGCATCTCATCATCAAATGCATTCCGCTCGGCCCAGAACTTCTGTTCTTCGAGCTCCAGAGCTTGTGATTGGCCCTCAAGTTCGGCGATCTCATTCTCAAGTTCTCGTTTCTCAGCCTCCAGCTCTTTCAGCTCCTCAAACGCAGCCTTTTCCTTGTCCATTGTCTCCTTCAACGACTTCTCGGCAGCCGCTACATCTTCAACTGTTGGTATGCTTGATGACGAGGACTGAAGAGACCTCAGAAAATCTGTGTATGCGTCACGCTCTCTTGTGCTAGCGTTCAGCCGAGCAGTCATTGATGACAAAAGTATTGAGGTACATTCTGTGCATATCGGATGGTCAATGTCTGAGCGGGCTGACAGTATGGAAAAGAGCCGCTGTGATACTTCCATGTCACGCGACAGTGATCCATCATGAATGCCAGATTTGGAGTCGTCAGAATGTCCATTTAAATTGTGGTTGTCTCTGGATGGTGTCTGTTCAACGGAGTGGAGCTGCTGAGGAGAAACTACTTGCGACTCGGTAATCTCGATGAAGGACATATCTGGGTTTCCCTTGGACCCAGAGTCTCTGCCATCATTTTTGGCGCCGCCATGACGGAGTGTGGGAATGGAACGCTTTGTAAGAGGCGATGTAGGCGAAGAGGTTACCTTGTCGTACAGATCTTTTCGTTCCTGTGGATAGGTGAGGCGTGTAGATGTAGAGGAAGCAGGCAATGGTTTCCCTGTCGATCCTGCGAGTAGATCGAAAGCCGCTGGATTAAGACCCTCAAGCGAGCGATCGAGCTTCAAAGGAGTTCGACATTTCTGGCAGTACATTCTTCAACGTCACAGAATGCATCTGTTCCACATTTCATCATGCGATGTGGATTGAAAGTGGCTCAGGATGGACAACGGGAGAAGGCAGTGCCTGAGCTGGAAGATCTTCCCAAACACGTCACGCGACAATAATCGGCACCCGTGGAAATCATGTTGTAGTACTAGGATACTGGATGCCGCTGAAAAGTCTCTGCTAACGCAGAGTCGCCCAGATAGGCTTAGCCTCTTGGCAGCTTCCCGAGGTCTTGAGTAAGCAAGCAGATTCAACGCGTCGAATCTCTACGCTCCAAGTTACTTCACAATCCAGTATAGCTTATACCTATATCTATTTGTCTTCAAAGCGTTGAAACTGCCTACCAAAAGTGCATTGTGGTTGTTATGTCCCAACTTTTGTATCGCTCCACGTTCCAAAATATTGTCGATAAGCTTGATCTTCGAGATTATACCGTACAAGATATCTAGAGCTGGATCTTTAAACATACTAAAAGCAGTCTATGGAAAAGTGATGAATGAGTGTATGAAGGAAGAAGCTATCTAGGCAAAGTAGCAAGGAAGAAGGAAATAGGCCTGTGCTGAGTAAGCCGCCAAGGAGGACCTACAACAAAAAGCAGCCGCTGGTAAGTCTCGGGGCGGGCTCCATGTCAACCCCATAATGGGTGATGAGGAGAGCGCATCAGCCAGCGGTGCTGTCGTACTTGGGGACATGAAGTTAGCTGCCATCGCATACGCCGTCGCGATTCCTTGTCCTTACGCCCGGTCCAAAACGCCGAGCAACACACTCCCGACCGCCGCCAGAACCGGCGCATACTTCCAGTGGTTCCACTCTCCCTTTCCGATCTGAGCCCGACAGACAGCGCCATCCACCACTGCCACACCGCTGCCAGCGATCAGGATCCAGCCCAATGTCTTGCGGTCTCCGAAGTACGCGGCTGAGTACATAGCCAGGCCCATGAATAAATCCCTCGCTCCGTAGAGCACCATCAGGTTGTCGACAAGCTTCTGGTCCGAAGCGGAGGCTGGTGCCTCGAATTCGAAGAACTCGAGGGCATTTCGAGGCCGTAGGATGCCGTTGATGCCGAAGCCTAGGAGGATGGTTGCGAAGACGCTGGCGGCGATGCGGAGGTAGGGCGATTGAGAGAAGCTTGAGGTGGCCATTGGATGTCACCTGAGGGCTGTGTGTAGGGTCAGCCATTGGTTAGCAGCGGGTCAGTGCCTTTGCGCACCTGTCCCTTTTGATTGTCAGATTGAAAAGAGGATTTCTTAGCAACGTGATGAACCTCACCAAGGATAGACTGAGGGGCAATTTAAGCTGAATACTGTTGTACTACGGTACCAGGCATAAGTAATATATGTGGGGCACTAGTAAAGTCGAAGAAAACGCCCAGCTTACAGATTTCCCTGCTGCCTTTGTACGATATCCCTGTTGCCGTCCGAAGTGTTCTTGAATACTAGATACTAAATAGGCAAGATCTGACCTAGGCGCGTTATGGCGCTGTATCTTAACATGGTGTTACTAGGGCAGACCGACATTACTTATGCCTGGTACCGTAGTAGGTCCTCCTTGGCGGCTTACTCAGCACAGGCCTATTTCCTTCATACACTCATTCATCAAATACTGGCCTTCTCCTTAATTAATGAGGGTGTGGCTTGGCTGCTGCCTAACAAACTGGTAGATGCGCGATCCGAGCACGTGATGAGGGCTGAAGGTTGGTATTGCGATTCTGCACCGATGCATACCTACGCTTTAGATAGACACACACACATGCAGTACGTTTCGTTTACGTGATAAAAAGTACTGTTATACCTTGTGTATTTGTTGACCTGCGAAGCAGTCTTTGTTGGTCTCCGACGAGCACAGATCAGAGCGAAGTTCTCTGTTCAAGCTTCAATCCATGTGAGATCTCGAGTCGAAACGTTGGTTGCATTCCTAACGAGCGACATGAGACTATTGAATTATGAAATACGAGTGGCAGGCGTCGCGCTACTCAAGAAATCGCACAAACCTCGATAATGGCCGCGATGGCCGACTGCACACGTCCACGTCGCCGCGGCTGGAACTGTCTTCGAAGATGGGGTCCTTGAAGATAAGCAGAGTGCAGGGGAGATGGTAGGAAGCCTGCACTTCTGCGGGTTGGTCGTGAAGAAGCCGTCCGACGTGATCGCATCGTCTTCACCACTACACGGCTTGTTGGGTAAATAACCGGAATTGGAGAGGGATATCTTGTGTCCGACGATAAAGGTATCATCACATTTATCATCAAAAAAGGACTGTGGTCCAACGGCAAAAAACTCTATGTTCTAGTAAGCATCTAATTCATGGTTTCTCATCTACTACGCAACCATCCCAGCGTACTCTGCGGCTGCAAAATCCTTGGCCAGAGTTCTTGCTCTGCGATGTCAGATTGCGCGGAAACATCCATGAAATTGGTCTGCGAATCAGTGTGTACGCAAGGTCTTGAAGACCTGCAAGCATTCTCGAACGTACCGGCAATCGTCAATACCAGCCACAGACGTGGAGGCCTCCAGTTGAGGCTCCAGGAGTGACCGAAGGAGCTGAGCCTCGATGAGAGCCAGGGGTCCATGACATCGCCTCAGCGAAGAAGGTCTCAAGGATGCGAGACATTCATTGACTGCAGCCGAGATCGCCACGAGAGCATGGTTCGAGATGAGGTATTGATTCTTTGGCTCATACTTCATCCTCAGCTTGAAGCACGTCTTCTATTCGAGTATCAACTGCTCCTCCAACATTACCGGCTTCTTTCCAAAACTTAGATAGGTGACGGGTTCCAGAATCGCAGAGAATCGTGGCAAGACGATGGCCAGGTCCAACCTTCAAAGCAGTCTGTACTGTAGCAACGCCTACAAGACTCAGTAAGCATAGTCAAGACTGAACATCTCCACACACCCACAATTGACAGCACTACTGCTTCCGACAAAGATGCCGTCTTTCTCAACCAGCCATCGCGCCATCGCTAAGGCCTGAGCGTCTGTAACTTTCACAGCATCATCGATCAATTCTCTACCTGCTTCAAAATTTGCTGTTGACCGGCTAAGTCCAATTCCTTCCACAAGAGTGTCGACCTGATGCCTTCGTCGTGTCCCTTCCTTCTCTTTAGGATGAAACATGACTCCGTGTTTGATTCTGTTGAAAAGGCCGCTACCTGTCGGATCAGCAAGGACGATCTTTATGTTTGGGGAGTTCTGTTTCAAGAACATGGCAACCCCAGATATGGTCCCCCCTGTACCAGCTCCAGCAACAAATGCATCGAGATCTTGGCCAGATTGCTGGAAGATCTCTGGTCCAGTGCCTTCATAATGTGCTCGCCAGTTCGCTTCGGTCTCAAATTGGTCGGCAAAAAAGCCTCTCCCTGGTCTGTTTGGGTCCGCTGTGTGCTCAGCAGCCAAGTTTCGAGCTTGGTTGACGAAATGTGCCTGATCAACGATTGGTGCGGGTCGTACTCTGTCGACAATAGCCCCAAGCTTCAATAGCAAATCCGACTTTTCCATCGCTTGGTCGGACGGCATGAAAATGTGCGCAAGATACCCTCTAGCTCTACATAACGTAGCCAATGATATTCCAGTTGAGCCTACCGTGCCTTCGTAGATCGTGTCTCCTGAATGAGGCGTCAATAAACCTGCTGATTCGGCCTTTTGAATGATTGACAGTGCGACCCGATCTTTTGGGGATCCGCCTGCACCATGGAGAAATTCAGCTTTGGCCAGGATCGTACATCCTGTGACATCCGAAAGCGATTTGATCACGAAGAGTGGTGTATTGCCGATTGTCGATTCTATGCCCTCTTGATCGCGCTCCTGGTCAAGGCGAAAGGGTCTGCTCCGTATCGTTGGAGCATTTTTGGAAGTGGACGTCCCAAATTGCGCCAGTTCACGAATCGCAATGGCAACAAACGCACCAGCAGCGAATGCAATAGCGATAGTAAAGCGCTTTTCGATCATTCTTGCGCTATAACATCACTCATGGCCATCGGCAATCTGCCCTGTCCTCGAGACGCATGGGGAGTAGACGTAGTCGCGAAGTCCTCGATCGCCGATGAAAATCATATGTTAGTGTTAAAGCTTCGACTGTAGAACTTAAGTCGGTGCAGACTCTTCGTCTTGCCCAATTGGGACAGCTCCCAAGCTTGGACCACTTGGACCAGCTCACAGCTTTTGAACATTCGACCGCAAAACAAAGTCGCAGGCTGTCGTACTTTGACAATGGACTCGCCAGCAGTCAGCCATATCTTTCGACAGTTGCTTGGTACACCTTCATGGAACTGTCTCCGCCAGAAGCCATGTGCCGCCTTCCGAACAGCATTCAACCTACAACAACGAAGAAGCTACGCACTTCGCCGGAAACAAGATGACAGAGATGGTGGGAGCAGATGGCAGCAACGGATGGACGCCTTCCCCAGGGACATGTCCAAGCAAGTTCGCGAATATCCCAAAGTCACGTCGTTCGATCTACGTAACAGGTTACACCGTCCTAGACGAGTCAAAATGCTTGCCAGGGACTTTGTTGAAGGTCAGCTTGTTCACTGAAAATTGTTCCCTTGGCTGATTCTTCAAATTAGATAGCTTATACAATCCCAACTATGGATACTTCTCCAAGCATGCAACAATCTTCAATCCGGGTGAACCTTTCGAATTCCCAACGATCAAGGATGAAGCAGAATTCAACCGACGAGTAGACTTAAGCTATGTCGACTTTGAAGATGCCCTAGATCGTGAAGATCCTGACGAAACACGACAGCTGTGGCATACACCGACAGAACTATTCAGACCATATTACGGGGAGGCTATAGCTCGCTATCTTATTACGAATTATCGATTGACTCTGTTCCCGTACCACGACTTAATCATATACGAGATGGGTGCTGGTAACGGGACATTGATGCAGAACATATTAGACTACATACGCGATACAGATCCAGAAGTGTATCAAAGAACGAAATTCAGGATCATCGAAATCTCTCCTTCATTAGCAAACTTGCAGCTGAGGAACCTGCAAAAATCATCGTACTCCGCAGAACACCTGGATCACGTTGAAATCATCAATCGATCCATCTTTGACTGGAAAACTTACATTCATTCTCCATGTTTCTTTCTTGCTCTGGAGGTCTTCGACAACTTTGCTCATGATAGCATTCGCTATAATCCGACATCAGAAGAACCTCTGCAAGGCAACGTCCTGATTGACGATGAGGGAGAATTCTTCGAATACTACGAAAGGAAGCTCGACCCTGTGGCTTCTCGATATTTGCGCGTCCGAGAAGCTGCCTCAAGATCACATTTCACTACTCCCGTATCCCATTCGCGACTATTGCGACGCCTTAGACATTCCCTTCCTTTCGCACCAAATCTAACACAACCTGAGTGGATCCCGACAAGAATGCTGCAATTTTTCGACATCCTTCGGGATTATTTCCCCGCTCATCGGCTGGTCGTAGCGGATTTCGATAGTCTGGAAGAGACGATCCCGGGCATCAACGCTCCTGTTGTCCAGACCAGATATCAAAGACGGAATGTGCCTGTCTCGACACCCTATGTGCATCAAGGGTATTTCGACATCTTCTTTCCTACCGACTTCAGGGTAATGGAAGATATCTATAGAACTATCACGGGCAAGCTCACGAGAGTACTCAGTCACAAGGAGTTCCTTCACAGATGGGCCCATGTTGAAGACACGCAGACAAGGAGTGGAGAAAATCCAATGCTAAGCTGGTACCAAAATGCTCGTGTGATGACCACAGTCTGAAAGACATTGGAGAGCACCGGAAATCTTCAAGCAAAGGAGGCCCTCCATATCCGCAAACCACTCAACAAGCATTCCTTTGGCTCATCAGCGGCACGAGTGCACCATTCCCCTCGACCACATCATCTCTGCACAAAGCCGGTTATAAGTCGCGAAAAGCCAGTCATGCCCAGAGCACAGCACCGAAAACTGTGAGCGCCGCCAAGCTTGAAGGATTTCCCTCCGTCAAAGCAGCAGAGTTCTGAGTAGCAGGCCTATCCTTACACCCATCATTACTACCATAATAGACCCGATCTTCTGTGCACCACAAAATACACGGAGGACCTTCGAACTGACAGAGCCCCCAAAAACAATTTGGCGGGCCATATTCAGGCCACACATCCTGTCGCTCTGCCAATTCTTTCGTATCGTGGGACCCAGCATTCCCGGACTGTGCCGTGTCAGTCAACGCCAAAGCGCTTGAGGTATCATTCCCGGTATTCCGCAGACCCTTCCCAGGTGTTGACGGTGCACACTTGTCATTCGATCGAAGCCCGAACGTGAAATAAACTCCATGCTGATTTCTGGGACAGCTTTCGACGCATTCGTCTGACGGAAGGACGCAGACGTTCTTGCTGCATTGTGGATTGATTATCTCAGCTGTGACTGCGAAGCACAAGCAGCAGAGAAGCCAGGCCGTCGATGTAGAGATACTGATGTTCTGGTTGAAGAATTTCATGGTTGCTATCAGGGGAGGAAGATGGCACCGATTTGTCGTCAGCCAGCGTTCGCGGCAGGAACGGGACTCTGGCTAGCATTCAACGAGGGGAACGCCTTGCGTATGGACCGAGAGAAGGCGCTGCCTTAGCTCAACTTATCAACCCCGAAATATTTTTCTTTTTCGAAAGCTTTGCCAGACTTCTTGAATGTAAAGAGGCTGACAGGGTGAGAGGAAGAAGAAGAAGATGGATAGAGCGTCAAGCGAATTGAAATATAAGAGACGGTGAACGGGCGACTCGGTAACGAATGACTACGTCTGCAGCAGTCACCACGGCCGGTACCAAATGTCGCATTCACTCTGTCAAAGTCTGCATCCGTTTGCCATTCACCCTTCTACCTCTCACTGCACCTCCACAGCACTTTCCCATGCGTCACAGTATCTCTCCAAGTATACCACCAATAGCGATACGTGGAAATACTGATCCGATCCACCTGTCTCCCTTTCCTTCGCCGGCCCCCGTCCCTCTTGACCGTATACCAACCCCGCATCGAGAACCGCAGCCTTCGTTGCAAGGATCGTGTGATTCATATCATACTCAGCGTACACCTCTTGCAGTTCTCACCATGCCATCGGACCCGTGAAAGCGGCAAACTGATCTCCCCTCAGCGCCAATCCCCTCCCGTCATACTGCAGGTTTTGCTCCACGAGAACACCGGTATTAATTCTCGAGACCTTGACTCAGCCCGTCGAGACGATATCCCGCTTGCTGGCAAGAAACCACGGGCCATCAACTACATCCACACAGGGTGTGTCGCCGCCCGTGGGAAATGCTGGAAACGACGCAGGGAGTTTCGGGTTGCAATCATAGCAGACAGCATGCATCCCCATCCGCAACCCGTAACTCTGTTGTGTCGAAGGGCAAATACATCGCAGTGTTCCTCGTCCGATGCCTGCGAGGAACAGAGCTCGATGGCACAGTTCCCAGAGTAGGTTCGCGAGGTGGCCGCATCGAATAGCGGACGTGCATGCATTTGCACATTGCGATCCGAGTGCACTTGCAAGCAAAGGGGCCGCAAAGGCCTCCTCGAGTGTGCAGCGATGAGCGTGTCGGTGTCGCAAATCAAGTCCTTCGAGGGAACCAAACCCCAAGCCCTTGGATTAGGTTAGGGTGGTAAACCATACCAACTACCCATGCTAGTTAGACCATGTTGCAGAATTAGAAGCAGAGATGATATTTATATCTATATATATATATATATTCGGACATCGTCCATGCACACCATCTTCTGCGAAGGAAAAAAAGCTGGAGAGAAAAAAAGGCAGCCGCCGCAACCCACGACCGACACCCACCGTGCAAGGACAGACAGAAAGAAATCAACGACTTTGAGACCATCCAGATATATCTACTCCACTCCACTCTACCCTACTCCCTCTTCCCCAATCCTCGTGTCGGAACGGCCCACCTTGTCAAGCAGCCACAGCCGCAGCCGCAGCCGCAGCCGCAGCCGCAGTCCTCCGCTTCCTTCCCTCCTTGAAACCACTAACTAGACCAGTTACATGTTAACATCGTCCCCTTGCGTCGTCCCCCCCAAAAATTAGAATCTCATCTTCCCCCCCCATCCCTGGAATCATAGAGCCCGCGAAAGAAGAAAAAAGCGTGTGTGTGTATGTGTGTGGTATTCGCCTACGTAGATATGACCCTGGACACACACGCGCACGGCAGACCCCGTGTGGACCCTAGCTTGACATGAAAA
>JAABUK010003608.1_pt1 | contig 26015 bp, 36 predicted proteins | sample 5559141 | NCBI WGS metagenome assembly JAABUK01 (sample SAMN10711869, study PRJNA513367) | rock metagenome | isolation source: Antarctica rocks | place: Antarctica: Victoria Land, Pudding Butte nord | collected 2016-01-03 | reverse complement strand
AGTGCTGCAGGCCCTAGTGGCAGGGCTGCTGAGCTGGCAGATGCCCTCGGCACTGGAAAGAGCCCTTCAGCTGGTCATGCTGCTGCTGCCAGCACCAGAGATACCCAAGGATGGTCTCAAGTAGGTTGCTGCGCTGTGCTGTGCTGTGCTGTGCTGTGCTGTGCTGTGCTGTGCTGTGCTGTGCTGTGCTGTGCTGTGCTGTGCTGTGCTGTGCTGTGCTGTGGTGGGGTGTGCTGTGCTGTGCTGCCCTGGTGGTGCCATGCTGTGCCGTGTTGTGCCATGCTGTGCTGCTCTGGAATCCATTGTGTTTCGTGAGACTGTGCATGATCACAATGTCTATTGGTGTTTGATGTGATGCTGTTGATCTGGACTCGGTCCCTCTTTCAGGACACACTCAGCACACAACATTCAGGGCACAAAGTGTGCACAACCTCTTAGCTGGCACCAAGCTGTGTCAAGATACTAAAGCTTGTGCTTCAGCAGTGTACGCATCTTGCCTTGTAACCATGAGCTGAGGCAGTGAGTTGTGTCTGCAGGGTGGAGAAGGCAACCAGAGACCTGGACCTCAAGTGGCTGTTTGTGAGCCAGAGCGCCAGCACAGCCCCTCAATACTCTTCTTCCAAACTGTCTCCCCAGCAGCCGACAGCCACACCGTATGCACACATAGTAGCCACTCTGCTGCTCGCTGGGCCTTCCAAGGCCGTGCGCAACCTTGCATGCTCCCTCCTCAAGAGCCTATGGCTGCTGGAGTCTGTTAAGGCTTTGAATTCAAAGCCTGCCACCTCAGCACCAGCTCAGCATGCTCAGCGTGCTATGCTCACACTGTTGCTTCACTGGATACCAAGCCTCTCACCGTACCCTGTGTCAGTTACGCCGTACTTCCAGCTGTTGACCTGGATTCTCAAAACCACCCCAAACTTGCCAGAGCAGCTAAAGAATGAGCCAGGTAGCTCGAAGAAGAAGGCTGGTGGCAATGCCAGCAAGGCACCACCAAAGGGCAGCGCACCACAAGGGGACAAGCCAAAGAGCAGTAGCAGCAACAGCAGCAGCAGCAGCAACAGCGCTTGCACGACCGGGGAAAAGACAGACGCGCTGATCCAGGATGTGGTGACGGCCACACTTCTGGATGAGATGTTTGGTGCTGTGAAGCTGCACAACGCTGTCTTGGCTGACCACCTGCAGGGTGGCATATATCAGCAGCTTCAGGTGCTACTCCTTGACCCTGACTCATAAAGAAAAACATCTTCTGTCTAAAATTGTCCATCCTATAACATCTCCTGTCTGAAAGTGTCCATCACCTGTGTATGCGTGATAATCTGGAGGTGCAGAAGAGTGAAATGGGCGGTGTTTGGCCAGTGGACACGCACATGCAAAGGGTGACATCTGCATCCTGGCCTTGTGATGCAACATGCACTTGTGCATGGCTGTCCAGCTTGCGTGTGATTGCTTTGCACAAACCCTCACGTTTCTCTCCCAATTCTGCTGAAGCCATGCTTAGTCATACCTGTTCAATCATGATTCAAGTGCCAGTAGGCGCAGCAGCCATTGATTGCTTTTAAATCAGCCTGCTTGCAATGCTTGCAAAGAACTGCGGCAGCAACACGAGTCATGGCATTGCAGAGGGTGGTGAACTTTGAGGGGTACTATCTGGATGGGGAGGAGGCGAGCAGTGTGCCCCGGGAGGCCGTGTACCAGTCCCACAAGCTGGACAGTCTGGAGGCAGAGGCCAAGTACACTGACAACCGCACCATGGTCCGCCTCACAGGCCGTTACCAGATCAAGTTAGTGACTCTTCTCTTTTCTCATGGTTTGGGGATTGTCTGTGTGCCTTTCCGAAGGTGCATATGTGTGCAGCTGTTTACTGTATCTGCGCCTGCTTTGTTGCTTTGATGCAGTCTTGCGCAGTGTATATGCCAGTTGATGTGGAACTGTGGAAAGCACCTGGTGGCAAAGACACGCTTTCATGACATGACTAGCAACACCCTCATCTTGCTTCCTTGTGTGGAGGGAGGGATGAAAGCACAAATGGACACACACAGATCAACATGCTGACAGCCAGTAGCATGTTCATCTGTCTGAGTCCACTTGTCCTGTCATCCCTCCCTCCACACACAGATGAACTTGTTGAAAGTCAGTATCACAAATAGAAGGGCAGGCAGGCAGGCTGGTAGGCAGACACACAGACAGGCAGACAAACAGACAGACAAACGGACAGACAAACAGACAAACGGACAGGCAAACAGACGACAAGGCAGCTTACAGCCACATCAAGCCTCGGCAATGCAACATCCACAGAGTGCATAACAACTCTTGTCAGTGTCCAACAATGTTCACGAGATATGTTGTAACAGCAGCATGTTCTTGTTCGGTGCAGGAGCTTCACACTGCAGGTGCACAGCTTAAGGAAGCCTCGCACAGTGCGTCAGGTGCACATCTACCACTGCGCTCACCCCCTGGCAGAGCTCTCTGAGCTGAAGACCAGGCCAGACCTGTGGCGCAAGGTCAGACTATGAAATTGTACCTCTGTAGTATCTGTATAGTGTTAGTACATTGTCTGTATACTATCTGTGGTTGTGTCTGATGCTGGCCTGACAAGATCACTTCTCAGGCAAAATTGCTTTGCTCAGGCAAAAGGTTCTTTGCTTATAAAGCCTGCTTCAAGGCCTGGTGGTTGTCACAGGCCCGCCTGCATCGACATGAGTGAAGGTTCTTCACACACCCAAACTCAGTCAGCTGGTTCAGCATACACTATGTCTCAAGCTCTGAGCATCTCAGCAACCATGCTTGTCTGTGTTACCGTTTTGTCTGCTTTGTTTACTGCTGAAAGACTGCAAGTTAGTTAAATGGGCTAGCTGGCCCCAGCGACTGTAAAATCCCTGACTGACTGGTTTGATGTGCAGTGCGCGACCCTGAGTCTGAAGCCCTACCAAACACAGGCCAAGCACAGCCTGACGGTGCCCGTGGCAGCAGGCTGCATCATGATGGAGTTTGCACACTTCTGGGAGAACCTGAGTGCCAGCAGTGCAGAGGTGCTGCAGTGCCCCAGGTGCAGCCAAGTGGTAGCCCATCCTCAAGGGTACTGCCGTTACTGTAAGGAGAATGCCTACCAGTGCCGTCACTGCAGGTAATGACTGCCTGCCGGCACAGCAGAAGTATGCTCCTGTGAGGTTGCTGTTGGTCTCAAAGCTGAGTGCGTGCTTATGTGTGTGGTGCATCTGTTGTTCAAAACAGTGCTGCACACATGAAGTGAGAGTGGCAATGCGGTGATTCTAGCTTGCACCTTTGATTGTTGCCATCATGCAACGAGCATGACATCATGCCTGCCTAAATGCACTTTCCAAGTCCCCTTGCAAGATGCTTCCCAGGGAGCAAATCTGGGATAAAACCTTACATTTGTCACATGTGTTGCCACACACGCAGCTCCCATCGCTGCTTGTAAGCAAGAACATCAATCAGCTTGCTCATACTCACAGACTCTATCGCTATTGGTACACAGAAGCATCAACCAGCTTGCTCATAGACACAGACGCTATTGCTGCGTGTACACAGGAACATCAACCATGAGAAGCTGGATGCATTCATGTGCAATGAGTGCGGCCACTCAAGGTTTGGCAAGTTTGAGCTGAGCATGAGCTGCAGCCCCTGTGTGAGCTACCCCCCCCTTCAGACCCAGGATGACATGCTGCGAGCCCTGGCCTGCCTGGAGCACAATGTCAGCACGGCTCATGCAAGGCAAACAAGCCTGGCTACCTCTGTCAAGTAAGCCCACACATGCTGCTTTGACTCTTACCGCTACAGCTGCATATCTGTGTACCGAGAATTCCTGTGTCTGAAGCACACAAAAGGGCGCAGCTAGTCATTTTAGTTTGTGTTGTGACATTAGTACAAGGTTGTGCAGAGGGGAGAGCAGTGCCTTGAGCTGCTGACTGCTGATCACTGCAAGTCACTCGTGGAATATGTTGACGCTTCATGTTGGGAAGCTTCATGTTGGGAAGCTTCATGTTGGGACGCTTCATGTTGGGATGGTTATGCTGTGCTGCTCCAGCCGGCTTTGCATGCATTGGCAAATCAGGTCGATGCTTTCCAGCTCACTGATGTTCATAATTAAGGTAGCACATGTTGCCTGTACAGGAATCTGACTGCTGCTATGAGCAGCTGGGTCAGCCCAGTTCAGGGCACACAGCAGCAGCCCTCCTCAGCACCAGCTTCTGCTGTCACAGCTGCCACCGCCAAGGGTGTGAACCCAGCAGTGGCATCAGTGGCCAGCATGTACAATGACAAATGCAAGCCTGCCCATGAAGCTGCAGTGGAAGCCAGTCAGGCAGTGGATGGTGTCAGATCTGCCTTGACTGCGTACCTCAGGCAGGGACGTAGACCGAAAGACAGAACGCCTGATTTGTGCGCCTTGGGTCCAGCAGAGCTGAAGTGTCCAGGAGACAGTTACAGGTGCGTGCTCATCTGGGTCTTGCCACCCTCATGGGGTATGCATGCACTGAGGCTCAGCATGCTGCTGTTGCATGTTTTTCAAGCTTCCATGCTTGTCATGATGTGCTTTCTGTCCAGATGCCCAGACACAAAGCGCAAGGATCACAGGCTTTCAGTGAAAGGTGCCATTGATCATGGACCTTTTCTGGAGGTAAGTGTGCCTTGCTCTTTGTGTTTGGGCATCTGCACACAAAGCAGATCATAAGCAGAATTGCTCAGTGTAAGATGCTGATTGGCCATGGCATTCAAACTGAAACTGCGGCACTCTGCAGGTGCGCAGACACATTCCTGGGGCAGTGCTTGCCCTTCATGTCAGCCCTAGCCAATTCCTCACCCGGGGTAGTCTGTCCAGTGCTGGAGCAGTCTGAAGCCCTGCAGGAGCTCTTCACCAGCAACCTCAAGCTTGGCTTACCGACCGCACGCCAGGCAGCCAAGCAGCTTTTGGTGCTGCTCTACCAACAGGGCAGCAGTAGAGCAAAGCAGGGCTTGGTTGCGCTGATCAAGGAGCGTGTGCTGTACTGCATCCATCACCACAGGTCGTTGGATGTGGCTAGCAGCATGCAGCAAGAGCTTGGCTTGTTGACTGAGCTGGTGACTGGTGGCAGCAATGCTGATGCTCAGGCTTGGCAGTCTCAGATGCTGCTGCTCTTCCAGTTGCTGCTGCCGGCTACAGGTAACCCTCAAGACTGCCTTCCCATGCATCACAGGTGCATTCTTTGGAACATTTGCTGTCTTTCAAATCATCTGGTGGGTTGCCAGCTGATGAACTATAATTCATGCCCTATTGCTCTTCCTTGAGGGCATTGTATCTGCTCAGCAATTGCTGTGGTAGTGAATCAGGCTGCCTCTGTGAGCACCTTTTTGGGTCTGCTGTGATGCAGGCGTGGCTGGGCACAATCCATCTATCTCTGAGCATGTGATTATGCCCTGTCTCACCATGCTGCTTCACACCATTGGCGTCACACCTGCTGCTGCTGCTGCTGCTGCTGGTGCTGGGGCAGTCAGCCATACTGGCAGTGCTTCAGACGCACGCACACCTATTGACGCTTTGAGGCCCTCACATCCTGAAGCCACCCCAGCAACTGCTGGTCCTTCAGGTGGGTTTTGTCACCTTCTGCACACACAGCCCATCGCTTGCATGCAAATTTTCCTCCCATTACTGGTAGGAGGGTGGGTCCAGCTTAAAGTAAGTTGAAGCCCCGCATGTCCAGATCGCATTGCATGGCAATGCCAGCCTGTAACTGTGAAGGCTTTATTGATGAGCTTGAGATAGAGTCTCCCAGCTGGCTTCAAGCTCTGCACACCAACTAAACTGGGTGAAGTTGTGATGCCAAGTTCCTGGCCACACAATGTCTGCATGGTTGAGAGTTCAGGCCATGTCTCACAGTAGCAGCTTGCAGAGTCACAACGACAGCGGCCAATCTGATGTCTTGCAAGCGCAAGACCAATAAGTACTCTTCAAGGCATGAAGCAGCTGCCATCCAATTAGATGCAAGGGCAGCTGCTTTTGAATCTGGCTGCAGAGTGCGCTGTCAATCTGTAACAGCTTAATAACAACTTTGCAGCCTGGGCTTGATATTTACCAGCTGGAGTGCATTCTGGCAAGCTTTGAACCCTGCACATCCAGTCACAAGTTGCTGCTGCAGCATGTGCCAAAGTGCTCATGTTTGCACTGCACAGCAAGCTGTCACGTGCTGTCACAGAGACCACAGCTGTTTGCAACCAGTATGAACGCTGCACGTCCAAAGCATATGGAACATTGATCCGCAGGCATGCAGGATACCTACTGCTGTTGATGACCAGCGTTCATACAGTATCCAAACACCTGTGATCTGTATGAGAGCTGGTTATCCTCAGCAATAGGAATCCTGCATGCCTGCGGATCAACATCTCATATGCTTTGAACGCGCAGCGTTATACAGGATGCGAACAGCTGTGGTCTCTGTAACAGTCAGCATGATGAAAAGTGCTGTGTGAGAATGCTCCTGGTAACTGACACTGCACAAGAGCTTGCCACAAGCCATCCAGTATACTCAGCTGCTGCTGCAGCCCCATCATGGCAGCAAGAATGGCATTTGCAATGACTCCACCAAGTGACTGATCAAGGGCCATCTGCCAATTCAACATTGAGACTTGTGTCACAAGATGTGACAAACAAAGACATGCAGATGTAATGACAAGGTGCAGATGCTTGTTTTAGGAACGGTGGCATGCCAGCAACGCCCAGTCAGTCTTTGTCTTATCAAAGATCTGCATGTCATACGCCAGATGAGCTAAGCTGAACTTGGCTTTTCTGGGTGTATGTACATCCAGATCCTCGACGAGAGTATTTCTCAAACACGTGCTCCAAAGTTGATTGAAATGCACTGACAAGCTAGCATGCTTCTGCAACTGCTGCTAGATGATGTGCTCAGCTAATCTGGATGTTGGTACATGCGTTAACAAGGCGCTCAACAGAGTTTTGTGCTGTCACCTTGCAGCGGCAACTTGGTTCATGCTCGAACACAAGTGTGCATTCATTTAGTTGCCTTTCAGCCAATTGCATGAAAGCTTGCTCGTTTTCGAGCATACACCAAGATGCCTGCTCAAGGTTCTATAAAGTGACACTTGCTGGCTGAGACAGCCAACAAGCTGAAGAAATCCAACGAGCTGTCTCAGCCAGCTTCTCATCAGCCAATTGCTGAGCTGCAGCATTCGTAGGTATTCTGTCACGCATATGGGTCTGAAACACCATGCTCAGTTGCTGCCCGAGCTAGCAAAGTGGGTAGCAAATTCAATCTTTGAACAGATGACGTAATAGCTCAAGCCAGGAAAGGATGTGGTGTCAGACACCAGGCAATGAATGGCCATCACACCAGCAGAACCACAGGCCCAAGTGACATATGCTGTGAGGTATCATCATCCTGTTGCTGCAGTGATCAAAGGGCCCTGTCACTGTGATGTTGTTTTATTCATGATGGTGGCCTTCTGGCCTTCTGAGCAGCCTTTGACTGACGTTCCTTGGGAACAACAGTATCTGATTGCAACAGCAGCACGGCCAACATAAAGTACACCCTTGACCTAGGGCACATAAGTGTTGCGTGTTTAGTGTGACTTGTTTGGTCGTGCTAGCATCCTGCTGTTTTGGCAGTGGCATCCAGCTGAACTCAATCGCATCTTGGGCTTGCTTTCTCAGTCATAAGACAGACTCATAGATTAACATCTAGCAATCATGATCAACCACTTCATCAACAGCATGACAGCAGCTTTTGCAAGTACCTAGGCACAGCAGAAACACAATGGAAGGCATTGTGTCAGAGAGTCATGCAGCAGCTGTGGGGCAACTGCAGTGTGCACAGCACACTGTCATCATACCAGTGCCAGATGAAGCTGTGACAAGCATCACAAACTTTGGGCCCCTTGCACTCTCCAGATTGGAGGCTCAGCAGGGACAGCACCAGCCCCTCAGCTGGCGCACGCCGTGCTGACTTGGCATCAGGAGGGACATATTCTTGTAGATGCCTCTGAATACCCTCTTCATAAACAGTGCTTCAACACGCTGGGCAATTTGTGTAGAGGCTGCTGCTCGCAACGAATGATTTCAGCAATGACACACAGCATAAGATGCCCGCTCCCTGCACTTTCAGCTGGCACTTACTTTGGGAGAGAATTATGGTATCTCAGTCATGGCCTCTCAGTAGCTTCTTCATTAGTCGTGTTCCTTGTGTTGGAAGAAACACTCATAAGACAGTTTTGTAAACTGCCTTGAGAGGCGCCCTTGGAGAGCGCTTCCTCCCAACACAAGGAAGACGACACGTGAGGAGGCTACCGCCAGAAGTGTATATTTTTATCAGTGGTTATGATGGTCTTGTAGGCTACCTCTGCTGGTGTCGTATTCAAGACACCAGCAGTGGGGCATACAAAGCCTTCTTGAGATGCATTGTCATGTCACAATGCAAGATGTTGATATTGTAGCAGACCCTGCTATTGCTGTGACATCACTTTATTCACAACATGTGATCGCTGCTGAGGAGAGATTGATGATACCAATCCTTGGCCCTGAACTCACTATGTCAAATGTCACTTAGATATGTAGCGTGAAAGATGTCAGCACAGGTGTTGCAGCTCGCAAATGCATTGATGTGGCACACTGCTGCTGCAAGTGGTGCCTTGACAAGCCTGCATGTCGACAACAAAGTACTATGCAACATCAGCTGCCACAGGTCTTGTTCATGACAGCAACTCTGTTGTGGAGTTGGTTGCTGACAGGGTATAGCAGGTTCCAATCTGCAAGGTAGGACTAGTTGCATGGTCTTGCCCCAGTCCACTTTGCACCTCAAAAATGCTGCCGAGCCAATGCGCTCCTATGAAGTGTCTTGGCATAGCAACAGCATGCATAGCATTGGAGTCCTTGCTGTGCTACTCTGCTGTTCTTGGAGAACAGCAAGAGATTAACTAAGCGTGCCCAGCAGGGCGCTGCTCGAACCATGCTCAGCGGTCTCTTGGGGCAATTGTATCAGTGCACTGTCTTAGCAGCAGTCGGCGTCCCAGCTGCTGCCTTGTGTCATACTGCAGTGCCCTTAAATGCATGCATGACGTGCAGCCTGCACATGTGGACACTGCAGATTCACCTGGTGTCAACCACATGCAGCTGCAGTACCTGCTTAATCCTACATAGAGCCGGTACAGTAGATGTCTGAGCTTCACGCCAGGTGCATTTGCATTTTCCACATCATCAGCATGGCTGGACAGCACATATGCTGAGTGATACACCTGCCAGCAGTGTTGTGATGTGCAAGGGCTAGCGCTCTGCCACACAGAACCCCTGTGGCAGTCATGCAGTCAATGATTGCATCAAACTTCAAGTATGATGTTGCATGCATGCATGCACATGACCATTGTCACAAATGACAGAGCGTCAGACCTGGTACATAGGTCAATGCATGGCATCATGACAAAAATGGTAGCAGCTGATGACAACAGATGGTGGATGAGCTGCTGACCCAGGTAATGTGCTGGTAGGTCTTGTTTGAGCGCTGTCTTGCTCTGTCCCTGCAGCAGCAGCAAATGCAGCAGCGACAGGCAAAGACGACGCTCAAACAAGAACTGCTGCTGCAGCATTCTGTGCATGGCAGTTGTTGCTAGCCAATGATATACATGACCTGGCTTACACTTACAGCACATTGGGTGGCAACAAATCAATGACATCAACCGTATCTGCTCTGTGCTATTCTGCAATCATGAGCTCTTTTGGCAATGGCTTGTCCCCTTGCTGAGGAACCAACAACTGTCTCTGCTTCACACTTGAGGAGAAGAAGATTTCCTCTCATCAAGTCTGAGCTGGAACAGCTGCTGACATTGTGGGGCAGTGGATGCACTCATTGCAACAGTGACTTAACAGGCTTGCAATGCCATAGATGGTGTTACAAATCCCATTATGATGCTGCTGGGCATGCGACGACGGCGCCAGTCCTCACAGCAGCTGTTGAAGAAGCAGGCTGTGCTACCAATGCTGTCATGGTGCGCAGTATCACAGCTGACTTGTTGAACAGATGCTGTCAGGTCCGCCAGGGCTGTTGTTTGCCCAGCCTTGAATTGATGTTATCTGCACAGCCTCAGGCTACCACCTGGCTTGCAAATGCGGTTGTTCTTCATTTTACACAATGCACTTTTGGATATTTGCAATGAGGCTTTCTGGCATAAAAGAGCATGATTAAGGCCAAAGTGTGACTGATACACCATGGTGTTGCTGCCACTCACAAGGTTATTCCCTGTTGTCACCTGTATACCATCAGATAGTGGTGAATATATACTAGACAGCGGTGAATCTGTGCTAATGCTGCAGTCCTCCAACATTGCACTGCGCACAATCAATTTGAGATACCTCAATAAAATTGGCATCGTACAATGTTGGAGTACTTAGATATACGCGTAATACAGCATGCTTATGCACTCCCATTCCAAAACATGCATTGTGTGTCATGACCACATAACCGGGTTGCATATTGTCCAGTGGCCATCAACCTGTGACAGAGCATGACAACAGCAAGCACCTCAAACAGGGTCTCTTGCATCTACACCCTACCAGGTCTATACCAGCTTGCACACTGAATATAGTTATTGGCGCACAGGCTTTATGTACAGCTAATGCAATAGCGGCTACATTGGTGCATCTTGTGTGGGCTGTAGCTGGAAATAACACGTGTTGTTGTCTAACAACAAGTGGCACTCCCTGTGAGAGCCAACATCAGGAAATGACGCTTGTCTTAGGCTGTCACACAGAATGTCATGTATGCTGCAGCAGATGTACATGCAATTTCTTATGCATATTGACAATTGTTGTTCCAGACATGTCACTCCCAGAGCTGATGGTCATGCTGCTGCATGTTGCATAATGTGGTCTGATCTGACACACCAAAACAAACCTCAGAACATCAACTACCATGCAGGCTTTCAGAAACCCATGACCTGCAAGGTTGGTGATGACACACTGCATCATGAAGCCTGACGACAGTGAGAATCTTGTCGTATGCTGCTCATGCCATCTGCTGCGTCACACACAGTCATTTCAAAGGGTACTGCCAAAGTGCTGACAGCAGGCTTTGAGTGGCTTGGTGTTGACGCAGCAGTCATGGCTGCAGTTATCTATTCTGTGTCAAACTACTCATGTTGGCAGCACTGGCCTGAGCATCACACATGACACCACTTAACCTGACTCCAAACAGGATTTTGCAGTAGATAATGTCAGCACAGCAGCCGTCTCAATGCCACTGACTGTGCCTCAATGTTGTGACAGCAGGGGGAGCACATGGGGAGGGGCAGAAGCTTCTGGAAGAGGTGGGTCCTGGGGTGAGCTTGGGGAGCCTGGCAGTGGGGCGGTCTTCCTTTCAGAGCTACCTGGAGAGGTGCAACACTCAGGCTGGCATGCTGGCAGCAGGAACCTTGGATACACAAGCTCGCCACGCTCTCAGGTCACGCGTCACTTGCAACCAGAGATTCTACAAGATTTCTGCAGATTCAGTGTCAGGAATATAGGCTGTGTGATTTTCTTCCGGATAGGGTCAAGACTGAACACCAGGCAGCAACTCTGTATGTGTTTGCAAGATGCCTTAGTCAAGTGGCCTTGCAGCAACCTCAGTGGAATGTGTGTATTGCATTTCCAATACAGAGTGCATGTGGTTTGCTTTTGGCATTCATCAGGCACAAAACTTCAGATCCACCTGCTGTGATACTGCAGGTGTGGCAGGCTCTGGCGGCATCACGCTCATCGCAAAGCAGTGCAACGGTCAACCGGCACAGCCTCTGCCACAGATCTGCCAAACCCAGCGACCACTACAGCCCCCTTGACTCAACCCCAGTCTGCATCATCAGTCAGCACTCTGCCGCTGCTGGAATCCGGAGCGCTCATCTCAGCACTGCTGCTGAACCCGACTCATGACTCAGTGAGGAGCCTAGCTGTGAGTCTGCTGAAGCAGCTGTGCCTGGGGACACCCCACATGACCATCAGGCTGGTGTCACGCTTGGCAGCTTTGCTACCTCAGGCCTCTGCAGCTGGTGAGTGCGTCTGGCCATACTTGAGTCAAGATACTGAGTGGTTTGGCCTGGACTATGCTGTCCGTTGGCAGTGTTTTAGCAGTAGCTTCTGTCACTACCTTGAGAGTCAAATGGCCAACGTGTCTAGCGCAGCCAAACTTGTCGAGCGCTTGTTGGATGCACAATGTGTTTGTGCTGAAGTAAGTTGCTGCTCAAGGGCTGCCACCGTGTCTTGCTTGTTAGCATCCTAGTAAGCAGTGTGAATGAAGCCAGAGAGCAGTGACAGCGCAAAAGCTGAAAGCTGACTGCCTTGTCATGTAGCGCTGTACATGTACATAAGCACATTGTCTGGTAGCAAAATGAAGCAAGGTAGTTTTGATGTATGCAGGCCCTGCAGCAGCACAGTACTTCAACCTGCTGCAAGAACAAATGGCAGACACTGCTGTGACCATGCATCTGGTGTCTCATGACATGCTTGCCAGCGTCATGCAGCAGATCAAGCTGCACACAAATGTGCTTGTACGGGCTGAGTATGGGTGTAGTCTGGCCCTCCTAGATGCCACAAGCCCAGGCTCAGCCACAAGTGCTTTCAGTCTCAGGTGAGATCGATCACATGCTGTGATCATACAGTCAGCTTTCATCATCTCAGCTGATTCTGCTGATGTTACTGCCATGAAGCACTGGAAACAAGGTTTGGAAGTCTGCATTGCATGACATGCGGACACCTATTCTACAGCAATCTGCAGGCCTCGACAGGCAAACTGACACATTGCATCACTGTCTTGCATTTGTGCCTTTTATTCCAGTCTGGGTTCAATAAGATGAATGCTTGATGATCAAGCGGATCTAAGATACATGCCATGCACAACAAAGTAATGTTGGATTGCTGGGTTGCAGAGGAGCTAAAGAGGTGACAGAGGGGTACAGCCTGACCCGCCTCACCTCTATCCTGGCTGCCCTCACAGCCTCACCAGGGGCTGCCACCAAATTTGCCAAAGAAGGGCTGCTTGGGGAAGCCCTGCTGGCCCTTGCTGGCATGTCTGCTGTGGAAGTGGGACGTACTCACCTCACAGGTTTGCTCATACATCCCTATCTCTTGGCTGTGCTACCTGGCAAACTGACCCCCCCCCCCCCCACCTACCCTGCCCCCTGGGCTCACCCCACCTCCATGTCCTTCCCCCCAAAGCCGTTGCTTGTGTCTTCTTGCTGATACCCTTGTTCAGTCTGGTTGTAGCAGTCTTGAGCAGAGGGTCAGGGAGCGGACAAAACTGGGAATGCAGCTTGAATGTCTGGCAGAGTCAGCACTGACTTGCCACTGAATGTAGTGTATTTTGATACTTTCAGCAGAAAGTCAGTGTTGATGCTGCAAGACATTTGAGCTGCATTCTTCTGCCTTGCCTGCTCCCTGCACCTCTGCCAAGCACCGCATCAACAGCCCCTCTGCGGCCATGCGACTACGATTGAATAGGGGCCAAGAAAGTGCTGATGCGATGCAGATGATGCAGAGGGCAGCCTGCTGCAGCTAATGCATGAACTATGGGTGACAGGCACACTAGCAGCTCGTTCTGAGTTTGCCAGGGCGGGTATGAGCATGCTGACTCAGCTGTGGGACTCTCAAGGCCCCAGCACAAACATGCTAAGGCTGTATGCCCACCTTGATGCCACCATTCTCGAAGAGGTGAGGGCATCATCAAACTGCCCTGTGTGATATGACTGCTGAACAAGACGGGCACCCATGCATTGAACACAACACAGCAGCAATGTGTAGCAGCAATGTGAGTTAGCATTTATTGAGAGCTCCAAGCAGCACCAGATCTGTGCATGAGGTCAAATGTCTGCAAGCTTCTGTCCATCTGACAAACTAAACAGGCTCAAGACGGTACATAGTCTTTGTGAGTTGGTATGTTCAAGCGTCTTGCCCAATCACATGGTCATGCATGCTGTGGCTGACAGGTGTGCACAGCTATCAAGCCAGAAAGCAATGAGGCAGTGTACTTGATGCTGTTGGATAAGTCTCCCACCCAGGAGGAGTTCATCAGGGGGCAGCTGACCAACAATCCCTACAACAGCGCCGAGGTGGGGCCCCTCATGAGGGATGTCAAGAACTTCATCTGCCGCGAGCTTGACATGGAAGGTGATCACTCAGTGCTCTCAAACTGCTTACTGCTTTGCAGAGCCTCTCAGCATTGGATATGCGATTGCAGCCAGGTACTGCCTGGCATGCAGGGCTGGGGCACAATATGCTGATGCAACAAGCTTTGTTGTATGGTGCGCTGCTGTGCATAGCATGATACTTCCTGTCCATCTGCAGGCGTTTTGCACATTGCAGCACACTTGATGCATAGCGTGGCAACATGTACATCTCACAATGTCACATGGCTGCGCGTTTTCTTTCCAACACTCCTGGCTTGCAGTTTGTACTATAATCAGGAAAAACACCACTGCCTTTCCCATCACAACTCTTGGGTACTGTTTCCCTTAAGTTGCTGTAATCACAAGCACTGCAGAGACCAACCCATCGGACCCAAAGCTCCACGCATGAACAGCGTGCACAGCATCTATTCGTAGGAGCCAAATGCATCCGCCTGACAGGCAATCCAAAGGTTGCAGGCCATTCTAAGGCAAGCGCATGAGTGTTGGTGTAGGTCTGGTGGATGATGACTTTGGCATGGAGCTGTTGGTGGGTGGGGCTATCATCAGCCTGAGCCTGCCTGTACGCCTGGTCTGGGAGTGCGTCTGGCGACCCACTCTTCCATCAGCAGGCAGTGAGACTTCAGGTGACTGTCACAACCATAAAGGAAAAGAGAAGACTGCGCCTTTTGGCATGAATATAATGAGAAGCCAAGTATTGTGGCGGGCTGGCCAGAAGATGACACCCCCATCTGTGCCCTTCTGTGTGTTCATCTGTTGGCTGAGGTCACATGCTGTATCACACCAGGTCTGCAACCACTGCTCAAGGACTACATGCTGTTGTGTCTTTTCATGAATGGGCTGTTGCATTGTGTGTCCAGACTAGCCAAGCACAAAATTAGTGCAAGAATTGTGTGTGACAACATTGTTGACTGAGCCAAAAGCACACAACATCAAGACCCCAAAAGATGCATGGACAGCTCATCAACAATGCTGCATGTCTCTCAGCATGAATGCTGCTGTGTGTTGCTGCGGTTGGCTTTGTAGACTGGATGTCAGCAGATGGCGTGATACAGGTGAGGGGAGCCCTCAAGGGTTGCCAGGAAGGGGTGAAGTTGATGTGATGGGCCCTCCCATGGTTGTCACCTACAGGCTTCAGGTCATTCCTCCCTCTTACTGTGTCAGACTCTGCAATATCTTGTGTGTGCCTGTGCTATCACAGGCTGCACCAAAAGCTAGATCACAGTCTCCAGTCTCCAGGATTCCAGCATGTGATAGGACAAGGTTGTTGAAGACACAACTGCTTGAGGATTACTGATTCCACCTGTCCCGACCTACTAGACAGGCAATGAAAGGAGATTTGTTGCAGCAGCATTCGCAGCAGCAAACGTGATGTTCATTACTGATAGTGCTGTTTGTTGGCATGCTTGGCATGCTTGTCTTCCTGTTTCAATCGCCACACACAAAATTGTCAACAGAATATGCTGCTCAGAAAGCACAGAGAAGTCTTCCTGCTTTTCAGGCATCTTGTATCAGCTCTCCACAGCCACTTCATGGCTTGGCAACCTGCCTTTCAAGCTCTTTGGCAACATACGGCAATGATTGTCTCCTGAGGGGAAATTATTGATCTGCCAGAGGCAACACATCTCCTGTACTTCCGCACGCATCCTGGATCCATCAAACTGTAACACCATTGGTACAGCAGTATTGGTCATGGCCACTTTCGAAACAGCATATGTTGTTATTGCAGGGCCTGGACGGAGAAGCAACAGAGCGCATGATTGAGCATTTGGCAGAGCCAGCAAGCGAGCAGCAGGAGGCAGAACAAGAGTACGCTGTTGCCAGGGTGCTTGCAGATCAGGCTGCCTCAGGTGCTTTTACTGCTTCCAACCCTCATATTCAAATCACCTCTTGAAATGTCATGAAAGGCTATATAATGAATTCTTTTTGGACATTTCTCCTTCAGGGCCTGCTTGCCCCTAACCTATGGCGATGCACAGTGCAGCGTTTTCATGTGAGCACTTTATGTAAACATGGGATGGTCCCTGCCACAACGTCTGCATGCAATGTTTCCCTGTGGCGCATCTTGCATGAGACCTGAAGATGGCCCCCGCTTAGCATGGGACAGGACTGCACACCATTGTGCATCAACTGAGGCAGGCACAAATTCAAGCATTGTGTCGGTGCTGTGCACATCATTTTGTTGTTGTTGTTGTTGTCATTTTGTTGCAGCTCAAGTTGTGGCAGACACTGTTTCAATTATTGTGTTGGTGCCATGCAGGTAGTTTGCCACGGCTGCTTGAGCGCTTGGTGAGTGCAAAGGAACAACAGGGGGAAGAGTACCGGCTGCTGCTGAAGCTGCTGCTGCACGCCTCCCATCTGAAGGTGCTTTACCCAATCTGTTTACGTGCACACTCTTGCCCTCTGTCTCTTTTGCTGTGGCTGCAGGGCATTGCACACCACCTGAGTTGCCTGTATGATCTGCAGCTGGCTTCAACTTGTCTTGCAACGACAGCTTGCAACGATAGCTTGCAATGTGTAGCAATCCAATAGACTTTTCACCGAAATCTCTTCAAGCTGTTGTCTTTCTAGTCGGTGTTGAAGAGCAGCTCAAACAAGCAGTCACTAGCTGCATAGAGCATATAACATATAGCATATATGCAACAAGGCTTATACGAGAAGTTTAGATGCGACCCATGTGTAGATTGCATGAACTCATTGCAGGTGCTATGTCATGGCCGCTGATGAAGCCTGAAATGTGTTGCACAGGTATGCAAACAGACAATGCTTTCAGTTGGGGGCTTGCAAAGCCTACTGCAGCACCTACATCAGCTGCTGATACCCATCATCAACCCTACCATGCCACTGCCACCCACCTCTGTCAGCAGTGCAGCTGACAGCGGTGGTAGCACAGTACCCAGCGGTGGTAGCACTGACAGCAAGGGCAAGCTGGCGGTGGCAGCTGAGGATCTGGACATACTGTTGACAATTCTGGAAGCACTGGCAGCTTCTGATGCTGCAGCAAACAGTCAAGTCAGCGCAAAGGTACGCGTCCAATCCTTGGTCTGAGTTTGCTGACATGTCATGATGGCAAAGCAATCATGGCCGTCCTGACCCGCTGTTTTCTTGTATGTTGTGACTTCTTTTAAGCAGCAAAGCAATTTTGCAGCGTCAACCTGTTCCTGGACTGTCAAAGTGATCTCTGCAAGGTTTGCATGTTTGACGTGTTGTGCATGCTGGGCGTCCAAGCGTGTGTGCATGCGCAGGGGGTGGGGGTGGATGTGCATGGGGTGGCAGATGGGCTGAAGGCTCTTGTGGAAGCTGGCCTTGCTAAAGCAGCAGGTCTGCTGCCATACCCTACCCATGTAGGGTATTGCTTGGGACAGTTGCAGCTTGTAGTCAGCATCTCGGTTGTACCGTGTTCCCAAAGTCGCACACTGCAGGCTGCTTTGCAGCCCCTTGTGACTCCCTGTGACTCCCTGTGCAATAGCAGTGCTGTGCAATGACAGATAGCTTTCAGGAATGCGTCCCTGCTTGCGCATACACTTGCATGATGTCTGGGGCAAGTTTGGCTAGCTTTGCTCTACAGTGAATTCGGCTGCTATGGCATGCAGGGGGGCTTGCCAGAGTGTTGCCGTACCTGGCTCATGGCAATGCAGCAGCGCAGGCAGCATTGCTGGATCATTATGCTGGCTGCTTGGACCTGACTGCTCTGGATGCAGCAGGCCCAGACACACCACCACACCAGGTCACACTCAATGTGCCTCCTTGCAGCTCCCTTTCTTATCTCTACGCTGACTGTATAGCATGTCTAGGCTCATGAAGTTTGGGTTGTCATCATTGTGAGGAGAGCTGTCACCTGGGACCTTCTTAGAGAGTACCTGTCAGAATTGTTCATCAGGGCATACTGTCGACTGTGCCTCTTGTGTGACTTGACACACAAGTGGCACAGTGTGTGTGTAATTATGTGGGACTGTCCAGACTTACGTGCTTGCGTTGCAGGCGCAAAAGTCTGAGCTGCAGAGCCTGCTCAGGCTCACTGAGTCCACAGAGGAAGGGCAGGCCCAGGCTCTGCCCTCGACCAGCTTCAGAGCCCTTGTGCTAGACAGGGCCATTCCCCAAGCCCTAGCTGGCTATGCCCTAGCCCTGTTCAACATTGAACCACAGGCTCAGGCAGATGCACCCACACAATCTCAAACGCAGCCGAGTATAGATGATCAGTCTGAGTCTCAATCTGGGGCTCAAGATGGGGTCTCTGTCACGGCCCCAGCTGAGCAAAGGGAGGAAGACACTCTCGATGGGCAAGCAGGGCAAGACCAGAAGGCAGAGAAGGAGTTTGATAGGCAACAGGGCGTTTTGTGCAAAAGGGGCAGTGAGCAGTGGGGCAGGGCCATTAGCATGGCAGGCCTGCCCTGGGCACTACAGCTGCTTGCAGCCTTTGCACGTGGCCATCTGGTGAGATTGACTGTGTAGTACAAGTCAAAACCATGCAAGATACAGGTCATGAGGCCTGCTTTCTCTCAATTTTGAGCACAACCTGCACAGAGGCACACTTGTGGTAGCTACTTTGCAATCCACACAAATGATAGAAACTGACAGTACTGCAACTGAAAACCAAACAGCATTAGTTTTGACATGAGTGCTGGCTCGACGCTTCAAAGGCAGACCTGCCCATTGACCATTCCACTGCTCTAGTGTGATCTTAAGAGTAACTCTGCATGTTGCAGGCAACATGTGACATGCTAGCTGAGAGAGCCAATCTGCTATCCTTGCTACATCAGCTGGAGGCAGTCAGCAGCGGCTCCACCATTGGACCTTTGGCCGAGAGCCTACTGGAGGAACTGCAGGAAGCTGGGGCCAGCCATGTGGGTGAAGCCATCAAGAAGCTGAGGGCAGCCACCAAAGCTGCCATGAAGCAGAAGGCAATGGCACGCCGAAAGGCCATGCTGGCTTCGCTCAACATGCCGTCCACGGTGAGTTTGGGTGTGCCTGATGCCTGGATATCCATCAAGCTGTCAGTGCCGGCAGACACTTCAGTGGCAGCTTGCTTTGTACAAAGAGGGCTTGTGTTGGATGTTGTGCTGCCAACACACAGCATGCTTGCCTTGCTTGGATGATTTTGAGGAGAAACGTGCAGGCAGAGAGGCACCTCTTTGTGACACTGCCTGCTAGCTTCTCCTCAAAGTCGTTTTTTGAGCTGAGCACATCTTAGGGGTGGCCACATCCTGCTCTGTTTCATTCCAGATGGCCTGCTCTTAGATCCTGCCATGCCTTGCTATTAATGATTTTGCTTGTGCACAGCAGCCTCACTCGTTTACTCATGAGTGATCGATCACTCAAATCAAAACTATTGCGGCCTTTGCACAAGATTGGAACAAGTCATCGCGATGTGCAGACTGCACAAGGGAGCGCTGATCCTGGCGCTTCCAGCTCAGTAGCAGCTGCTCCAGCGTCATCAAGCCAAGCACAGCATGCACAGCAGGCTCCCAGCAAAGAAGAGGAAGAGGAGAGGCGAGGGCTGGTGTGCATGGTCTGCAAGGAGGGGTATGCAAGCCGGCCCAAGGAGCTGCTGGCAGCTTACTGTTACTGCATGAAATTACGCAGCAGTGAGGGTTTTGGGGCTGTACCAGAGGTGTGGCGGGGCTCGAGCAGTACCAAACCAGATGCCCTGCAGGTGAACTGACATGCATAAGAATCACCTGCTGGCTCTACTTTTCTCGTTCATGTTTGGTTCCATCTGCACCAAAGCATTGTCTTCTACACTGCGCGTGCCTGGTTTTCAACAGCCAGAAATTTGGATCATGATGCAATGTACACCAAACACTTTTTATGAAGCCCATGATGCGGCGCCATGATATGGCCTGGAAATCTGTCTATCCTTTCGTCTTTGCCAGCAAAGACTGTTTGCTTCAAGCGTCCGGACAAATCGAAATGTTCAGATCAGCTCGTCCATGCTTTCAAATGTTCAAATGCCGTTCAAATCTCAAATGCAGAAACATCAAATGCCAATGATTGGGTTGGCGCCATATGCAGGCCTGGATGAGTGTGAGCCACTTCACCCTGATCCACAGCAGCTGTCACCAGGCAGCCAAACAGGCAGATGCCGGGCTGAGGGCCCCCAAGAGGGAGTGGGAGGGGGCCACCCTGCGCAACGGGGAGACCCTCTGCAACAACCTGCTGCCTCTGAAGGCTGCTGGTGTTTCTGACACGCTGCATGCTGCTGCTGTGGCTACTTTCATGGAAGCTCTCAGTCATGCACCCCACAAGTGAGTGACAGCATTGCATCAATGACAAGTTTGCAGCTGACATGTTGTGTGCTTGCTCGGGAGTGTCCCTCTGTGACCTGAGATGACTGTCATAAGACACCTGCAACAAGTTGTGCAATGGCTGCTGCCATGCATCTGGCTGAGGCCTTGTACAAGCATCATACAAAATAAGATGCTCGAAGAGTAAAGTATCTGCAGCTCCTAACAGGCTGGCGTGTTTCAATGTTGTGCTGCCATAGCATGTGTTCTCAGGCTGCACATATGACATAGGAACATCAGGGTGTTGCTCCTAGCATGAGACTGTCTTGGTATGGAGCTCCTGGCGATACAATAATGTAATTATGTTTAGAGAAACACCCATTTATACTTTGTGTCTAGCGCAGAAGTGCCTGGAGAGCAGTGCCAGGTCTTTCACTGCCTTTGGAGACCTGCCATGTAGTGTACACACTACATGGCATCTCACCAAAGATAGTGACGTCTGTGCATGCCCAGCAGTGTCAGGTCTTTCACTGTCTTTGGAGACACGCCATGTAGTGTACACGCTACATGGCATGTTACTAAAGTCAGTGATGTCTCTGCATGCCCAACAGCTTCAGTTTAGGACGATATCCAAGCTACATACCATACACTGTTGCTAACACCATTCAAAGCTGGCAATCCTCATGCGTCGCAGGGACAGCCGGGGCGGGGCAACAACAAGCTCCTCAGGCTCCCGCCGGGGTCACAGCAGCAGCTCTGCATCAGGTGATGCCTCAACCCAAGTGGGTGCGATAGCAGGCAGCATGGCTTGCCTGCTGCAGCGCTTGGCCTATGGGGAGTCACTCTCTGTGGAGAGCAGAGGAGGGGGCAGACAGTCCAATGCACGCCTGCTGCCATACCTCTTTCAGCTGGGGCAATACTTTGCTGGCTTCTGCAGTGATTCAGACCTGCAGGCACGTCTCTCACACCTCACTTTGCCGGGTTTCAAAGACCACCACTTGCGTCTTGCTGAGATTGACAGTAATTTGAACCTGTTCACAGAAGCTTGCTAATGCATCAAGCTGCTTCAGCAACATCAATGTATGCTGGATATAGCTAAACCTGTCTGCCATATGTTCATGCACTGTTTGTTGACGTCAAATCACGTGCTGTAAGACCCAGCCCTGTCATTGTTTGCCTGGTGTTTCCAAGAGGCAAGGTGGCCACAATGTGGGTATCACATGCCTAGCAAGGCACAGGTTGGCAATGCTGCCTCAAGTAAAAGGGCCTGCTGCCTGCAATCTGCTCGTGTCCCTTGCTATCACCCAGCTTGCTTGTCTCAACAAGCTGAGCTGCCTTGATGGTATTGCCTTGCAGACTCAGAAGGCACGTCTGGACAAGCTGAGAGAGTGGCCAAGCTCATCAGACACACCTTCCAGCAGCACTCCTGACAAGGCAACACCCTACCTACTGCTGCTTTCCCTCTTTGTATGGTCTCCCTCACATTGGACTGCTAGCCGCCAGTCACTACTGCTGTACCTGCTTCGATTTGCCTTCAGCCAGCAGCAGCCCAGCAGTGCTTCAAGCAGCAGCAGCAGCAGCACCCAGTCTGGTGCTAGCTGGGCCAGCAGTTGGAGAGAGCAGTCGGATGAGGAGATCTGGAGATGTGCCTTCCCTGTGATCAGATACTTTGGGCTAGTGCAGTGCTTGGGCCAGCAGGTGAAGGGTGATAGGGATGCTGATTGGCATGCACATGCAAAGAGCAGGTATGAGCACTTTGACATGAGTGTCTTCCTGGCCCTGAGCTGCCGAGGCACTGCTGGTCTTTGCACTGCAGCATCATGAACCCCCATCTGTCTCGATCCACACTTCAACTCTGCACATGTTCTTTGCATTGCAACACTGCAGGCTGTGAGCTTCATATACCCCTTTGTCATTGCTGATCTCTGCACCGCAGCAACATGGAACGCCATCCGTCTCGTTATCCACCCTTCAAGTCCGCACATTTTGTCTGCAATGGCAAGCTGCAGGCCGTGATATCCTGTTTGTATGATATCCTTGTCATTGCTGGTCTTTGCACTGCAACACCATGAAACCTGATGCGCCTTTACACCGCAAGTCTGAACATGTTTCATGCAGTGTCAGTCTGCTTATTATATCTGCAATATCAGACTGCAGGCTGTGAGCTTTGGGTGTGAGCTGCATGCCTGCTGGTGCAGGCTTGAAGATCTGCCAGCAACAGTGGAGGCTGCAGACAGTATGCTAGAGCATTTGGTTCAACTGGAAACAACCACATACCCTGCGGGATGCTTTGAGATACTGGCAATGAAGCAGGATGTCTTGCAGCATTTCGTGCAGCAACCCGTTGACGTACCACTCTTGAATGCGGAGTGTATCAGGTTCATCAGAGAAGCTCTGTCTTAGCTTCAGTTTTTGCTGTTGAAAACAGCACCACAGCTGCATGCATGTGGGTTTTGCTGAAATGACTCTGTGGGCACGTCTGGCGTTCGTTCACAGGGGCCATGCATGTCTTGATGACAGCTGTGTTAAGCAGCTTCCAGCCTGAACACCTATGAAGTCTTGAATAAGCATGAGGTTTGCAAGCCTGTGTAAGTCAGTCAGTTCTGCTGCTCTTTGTGTCAAGGCAGTTCTGAGTCCGCAGAACAGCTAGCAAGCAGGTGCTTGAGTGAACTTCACTCCTCTGTAATCCTTGCTCCTTGGCGCTGTCTGATGCTCACAAGGTCAGTCTTACAACATGTACATGCATCCCTGGCAGCATTCTTGCTCTGTTGGGAACTCAGGAGTTGCAGCAGCAGCTCTGGAGGGAACACATCAATGGGCCCAGCAGCTTCTTGAACTGGTCAGTGCAACACCTGTCCCTCAATAGTTGTTACACTGTGCTATTCCAGCTCCTAGATGTGCAGATGTGCCCATAGTTTTTTTGGGGTCCTCTGGCTCTTGAACTGGGTGCAGCTGCATTCAGATGGGCGCCTGCTGATCAAGCCTGACTCCAATGAGATGATCAACTGATGGCATCTTCAGGCAAGTACCGAAAGTGGGAGAGGCTGTGCTTCCTGCTTCAGATGGCTTGAAGTGTAATGTAGGGAAATGGAGGCAGGCTTGCTAGCCTGGTCTCTGCTTGTTGCTGCTATACCAGATATAACCTTTGTGGCACTGAGGTGAGTACAGCAGCAAAGGCAGCAGAAACTGTTTTGCTGATTGCAGGAACTGGGAGCAGCATGGCAGATGGGATCTAGATGGTAGTTGTCACCGGGTGCGGCAGGTTGGGGAGGGGGGGGGGAGAAGCGCTACGTATGTGGCACACAGGGGCTTTGCAGCCCTGCCTGTTGCCTCAATGGTCTTGTGACAAGACTCGCTCTGCGGCCCTGACCGATGTATTGAAGGTCCTGGTAAGCTTCACCCTAGCATGTACTGAGGCTGATTGCAGCTTGGCTTGTCTGAGGCTGTTGTAGTCTGATTCTATAAGACCCATGCCAAGCAGCTCAGAGTTGATGAGGAGTTCATTGTTGACTGATGTCAATCCTGCCAAAGCATAGCAAACAAGTGGCACTTTTGGTGTGCTGGTGCATTGGAGTGCCAAGGTTTCAACAGCAGAGTCTAGAATGGCTCTGCAGCATTGTGCAGCACTGTCAAGCACTGTTGCAACACTGTCAAGCACTGCTGCAAGGCTTCTCTGTGCGGCTCCAACATTGAGGTCTTGGCATTGAAATGCACCAACATATCAAGGGATGATGCTTTAATGCAATTTTGCCTAAGGCTTCGCTTTGACAATCAAAGTTTGATTGATTTACACAGCTCTGTCAGAAAACCCAAGATCATTCCAAACAGAACAATAGGCACATCAAATGGAACTCTTGAGAGCACTTCATGACCAGGTGTCGAATTCTGCCGTAGGGTGAGAGCACAAGACAGTGCCAGTTCTGTGATGTGATGTAGTATGACTGCACCGTGTCAGCAAAAGGAAAAAAGAAGCAGTGAAAGCAGTGACAGATGCCGCATCACAGGCTCAAACGCAGGCCTGGTAATTCCACCTATCTTGTTTTGTGGCCAAGGCTGCAGCAGCTGTTGTTCTTCACAGAGGCCATGGCCTCTTTCCTTGCAACCTAGCCAAACATTCAAACATGCAACATGGACTAAGATGTTAGTCAAAGACAGTTCCTCTTAGTCTGCACACATTGGGTACAACACATTGGGTACAACACTATGTGAGGGTGGGTGGACCTCTGGTCAGCCAGTATGCTGTAGGTTTGCAAGTACAAACAGACATCGCAACATTTGATTGGCCACTTGAGTAAGTGACAGTGACATATCCATGAGTTCATGATTTGCACTTAGTAAGTAATAATAATACACGTCGTGCTGTCAGCTGGCCAATGAGTCATTGATGATAACACTGAGACGTGATTCAACACAAGGCCATGTCCAATGCAATGTGCAATGTCAAAAGGCTCAACTCATGGCAGACCACCTTGGGATGCAGTAAGCTGTCTCACCGGTACAAAGCCAGCTGGCAATGCGGTCGGTCCTCAGACCTGAGGCTGGCATACTGGCTTTTGCTCTGAGGGGCCGGCTGAATTGCTGACTGTGCTTGCTGAAGCTGCACTTGTCTGCTTGCTGTCAAGGAGACCTTGTCGCCACCAAAGTATACTGTACGTACAGCTGATCAGTCTGAGCATGCAACAAGCAGTGCTGTAACATGCAACAGTCTTAAGGTGGTCTTGAGACCCCTGCACCTAGATGTTTAGTCTTTTTTAAGTAAGTCGCGAGATCCCCAGCTGCTGCAACAATCTGGTGTGTGTGTGTGTGTGCGTGCGTGCGTGCGTGCGTGCGTGCGTGCGTGCGTGCGTGCGTGCGTGCGTGTGTCTGTGTGCGTTTGACATTTGGTGCTGGCACTGCAGCTGCACGGCGCGCACTTCTTGTTTTTCCTCCATTAATAAAGTACTAATGCAGCCCCAGCACACTGTATCTAGATCTTGCAAACAGTTCCTTGCAAGTTCCTGGCATCTTACTTGTTAGGTAAGATCACAGGGTTTTGCAAGGGTCTGTCAGCTCGTAAAATGATGCACTTGGCATGTCAGCATGTCAATGACTGTTCACACATGCTCAGGGCTGTTTACCCCATACGAGTGTCGGTGCAAATTGGCAATTTTATTGGCACATCAATGTCAGGATGCACATTGCGCGCCAGGAAAGTTTAGCCTCATGCTCTGCTTTGTACAGTACTGCACAAGCTTAACTTGTACCGTGTTGTACAAGCTGAAGCATGAGACTGGGTTATCCTGGTGCTGTTAGCAAAATAGGGTGTCACAGGCACATGTCTGAAGCTGTCCTCATGCTTGCAAAGCACATGACTGTGCATTTGTGGTCAACTGTTACGTGACGAGTTTCATGCTGCATCCCAACTTTTGGATGACGCTGATGTCTTACTTGCTGTGTTACTGTAAGATGGCGCAGCTGAGACTGAAAGGGGCCCTGCTGCACAACAGCAACAACTGCCTCAGCCAGTTGTTGCTGTTGTTGGGGTGGTTGGACAATCAGTGGTGAAACAGCCTCTAACCCAGGAATTTGGAGTTATGAGGGTGTAGCTACAGCACACATTTTACTATCCGGTGCATTATTCGCTGCATCTATATGGCATTGGGT
>JAABUK010003607.1_pt1 | contig 26016 bp, 41 predicted proteins | sample 5559141 | NCBI WGS metagenome assembly JAABUK01 (sample SAMN10711869, study PRJNA513367) | rock metagenome | isolation source: Antarctica rocks | place: Antarctica: Victoria Land, Pudding Butte nord | collected 2016-01-03 | reverse complement strand
TTGTACACTGCAGACTGCTGCCGCCACTGCAACTGTTGGAAACAGCATGGCCACAGCCTCGGCTGCAATGGCATCAGTTGGCCAGGCTGCAAACCCTGCCAAGATGCAGCAGACAATGCAGCAGTTTGCAAAGGAGAATGCCAAGATGGACATGGCTAGTGAGGTGATGGGTGACGCTGTGGATGATGCCTTGGATGATGACGAAGTTGAGGATGAAACAGATGACCTCATGAACCAGGTGAATGCCAGGTTCCTAAACACTTTGACCAGATCACTAGTTTGCAGCATCTGAATATGAGGGAGCATGGTTTGCCTCTATTGCTGCCAAACCTGTTGTTGAAGTATTTCTTTGTTGGACCCCCAGTTCTTATACTGCACTGTTCTTGATGGCTTACATGTTCTTGATTTGACAGGTATTGGATGAGATTGGCGTCGACATCCACTCCAAAATGGCGACAGCACCAAAAACCAAGATCACGCAAGCGCAGCAACAAGCTGAAACTGATAAGGAAGATGCAGAAGCAGATGACCTCATAGCACGTCTGTCTGCATTGAAGTGACCTCCCTGTATGTTGGTAAACGTCCCTGTGTATTTTACACCGTTTATTGCTTAAGCAAATCTAGATCTGCACCAGATTCCAAATACACAAAACTCACATTTTCAAGTTCTTGAGTTGTCTGCCTCAGTATATAGAGTAGATACAATTGCAATGTGGTGACATGAACTGGCAGTGGTAATTGTAAAACAAAAGTGAGCATATAGTCAACAGATCCCATTATGCTAAAGCAGAGAAAAAGAATCAGAAGGTCTCAAAGACGAATGATGTGTTTAGGGTAGCAGTATCACTACTTCAGAAGTAGAACAGTTTCATGCACTAGACGACCTCAGAACTGTTGCCAAGCCCGCTTGGTGAAGCAGCAGAGGGTTGCCGGCCAGGACCTCTGCGCCGTAGTGTTTCATGCTCCTGCCTGGTGGCTCTCAGGAAGTCGTTTGCTCCTTCCACCTCCTCTGCCTTCAGGTAGTCATGCTCTGCAATCCTCTGCAAGCAGGCAGGAAAGCAACTCATTACTGTACACTAGTGGGTCTGACATAGGCAATGCAGCAGGCAGCAACAGGCCAGGTGGAAACTGCTGTTCAAACAATCAGCTCCATGACACATTGCAGCAGACGATTTGTCCTCAAGCAAGCCCAGCAATTGAGCAGCCAGGCAATCTTTGGGTCATCATTCATGCAGCTTGTAATACAAGACCACCAAACAAGTCGAAATTCCTTTTAAGACCATTGTTGCAGCAAGTCAAGCAGGCAGCTCACATCCCGCAGATCGTCCACAGCAAGACGGAGCTTTCCAGCACAATCGCTGCCGTCAGGGCCCAGCTCCTGTTGACCAACCACATCAGCTATTTGGTCAATGCGTTCCATGAACTCAGCAAGCATTGCTTCATTGGCCATGGCAAACTCTTGCTCCTTATGCTGCATCAGTTCCTGCTGCCTGCAACAGAGTGGAATGCCTCCAATGCAGAGTGGGGATGCCTCCAATGCAGAGTGGGGATGCCTCCAATACAGAGTGGGGATGCCTCCAATACACAGTGGGGATGCCTCCAATACAGAGTGGGGATGCCTCCAATACAGAGTGGGGATGCCTCCAATACAGAGGTGGCCCCTCTCAGCATGTACATGCAGGTGTGTATGCTGCATGCAGACCCACAAAGAAATGCAATAGCAAACAAGGGAGCATGCATCTCTGCAGAAAGCGGTGTACATACAGGCAGAGGTTCTTAGCTTTGACATGGGAAACCTGTGCCAAGCGGCTGACAGGCTTTTGCAACACTTTACACTGTTGAGGTGTGCAAGGGAGAACATGCAATGTATTGCAAGGGCACAGTTTGCAAAGTTGGATAACCCACCTGGCCAGCTCAGCAGCAGTCAAATGCTGAGGCTCATTTTCTTGACGGTCCAGAGGGTCATGCACCATGGGACGGGGGGAGGGGGGTTGAAGCCCGGGTACCATGGGTGCATCTGGAGCCTCCGCATTATCTTCAGGCTCCTGCACACTTTCATCTTTTCCATTGCCGCTCTTAATATTGTCATGCCCAAGTAAGTACATGGTGCCATCGGCACTTGTTAAGCCACAAGATGAGCCTTGACGCGCAGACCAAGTTTTGAGTGGCTACAGACACTTGCTTGAATGTGTTAGTGAAGGCACTGCAGCCGTTCCATACTGAGCTTTATCACATGCTTGCCAGGTGCCTCAGCCAGCCATGATGGAACAAGAAAAGAAAGTAGGCGGTATCATTTTGTTTTTGGACTGTCTGGCACCCTAACCTGAGCCTGACTGTTCCTGCCTGTCTCAAACAGCTAAGGAACATATGCTAAATCTCAGCACAGCACAGCACAGCACAGCACAGCACAGCACAGCACAGCACAGCACAGCACAGCAGGGCATGCCACGCACAGCACAGCACAGCACAGCACAGCACAGCACAGCACAGCATGCCATGCACAGCGCCTTTTCTGGTCACGGACCACGCCTCCAACAGCTGCTGTCCATTGCAGTCAATACCAGCTTCACCCATACATTAGGTTGTGCTGCAATGTGCGCATTTTAGAACCATGAAATTTGCAGAGTCGCTGGCTGTTCAAAAGCAGCAACATGGGCTTACCCGCTGCAGCAGCGCTGGGGCAAATGCCCTAATGAGCAATGTCCCAATGCTGGCATCGATCAGTATGCAGAAGATAGCAGTTGTCAGGGTCTCATTGGCATACTGGGTGTACCGCAGAGCTTGTGCGCTTTTGGGTGCTGACTTATATGCAGCAATGACTGCGTCCAAGGGAGACAGTGCAAGAGCAGCCTGCACTGTAGCCTGCACAGTACACACAGGCAGTCAGTTCACTGTGAAAAGAAAAGTTTACCTTTCAGCGATCATAACAGGAACCTCCTAAGACGGCAGCTGGGAGCTCAGTTCACTGTGCTAAACCAAGCAGGGTGACCATCATTCCTTCCCTTCAACAGAACTTTAGGCTAGTTGAGCACCAGCGTCATCACTGCATATGAACGTGTCTGCTGGTATGGACTTGACTGTCTGTCTAAGCAGTCATGCTGGGCTGCTTGTTTTGGCTGTGAATGCACGTGGAGAGTACAATATTGGTCTGACAACAACATGGCCATACACTGATATGTCAAGAAGAGAGCACAGCAAGCTGGGGTTGCACTCTGCATGTACGCTCTAGCTTGCCATGCATCTTTGGTGCATGCAGCTGACGCATTCAGCAGCTGTCAGGTACAACTGTTGGGAGTACAACTGTCGTGCCAATACAGCACAGCGCTGAAAAGTGCAGCTCAAACATGACACTCAGTACAATGCTGCCACAAGCTGGCTGTGATGGAGAGGATGCAGGATGTCAAGTGCAACCACAGATGCTGCCTTCCAAAATGTGACAATGTATGACCCCAGGACGCACAGTCAGCTGATATCAGTGTGGCTGTAGCATCAGTAGGACACACAGGTGCAAGCAAGCAGGTGATGGAACACTAGCTGTGCAGGCCTGTCACTCATGGGGCCTGCAGCTTGTATAAGCCTGTACTGTAGAACATTTATCCATGCATGCAAGTGTTTGATTACTCGTTCAGTCATTGATGGCGTAGTCTGCAGTAGGTCTGTGCACGTTGACGTTCAGCTACAGACACGATCACTGTCCTGTGCAGCCTTGTATTTGACTGATATGTCCCACACGAGCAATATGATACCTGATCTGCAGAGCTCAAGCAGGCACACAGCACAGAATGGCAGACATGAAGAGGTGCAGGCAAACCTTGGGCGTCCAGGCAAATGAGAAGAACAAGCGCTCTTTCCATGTGAACCCGCCACCAAACATCACCAGAAAGGTTGCCGGCATGCGCACAGCCAACCCTGCGTGTGCAGCCCCACAAGAAATTACAATGGTACTATTGCAACAGGGATAGTGATCAAAGTAGTGACTGTGGTAACGATAACAGTGACGGTAGCAAATGTGCTATTATTGGTCAGTCAAAGGTGTGTCATCAAACCCACCCACTAGCTCTTGACAACACTTGATGTACTTACTTCAATGTAGTATATATGCAGACATGTCTGACACGCATTCACATAAGCAGCATGTGCACAAGCAGCCCCTGAAGATACAGGTGTAGCATCCTACAAGTTGGTAGCAATGCCGTCGTGATCATGCACCACACTGTTACATACAAGGGTCGCAGCCGCTGACCTGCAAAGATGATGGCGCACGCTTTGGAGATGCTGCTGTGCTGAAGAGTTTTGAACCGCAAGGCGTTTCCAATCAGACCAAAAAGGACTGGCATCATGATGAATCTCCACAGCCACCGCACATTCTTTTCAACCTGCAACGCAACCACAGTCACTCTGTATGTTCTGCTCAGAAGTGGACATGCGCGAGACTTCGACCTTGTGTCAATTGGCATGGTGATGGGCTGAGAGACTTCCTAAGCCTGTTGCATCTGAGTCACCATCTGTGAGCTGAAACACAACCTAGAGTTTGAAAGCTGCTCTTAGACGTGTTCTCACCAGCATCAGCCACTCCAGGGTTTTGGGCAGCTAGACATTGGGAGCATTGCAGCCCGTTAACACTAGCCCTCTCTAGGGCAGAATCATATCAATGCGTAGTCCAAAAGCCGGTTGATGGATGCTAGCTCAGACTTTTGGACAGAGATTGGACAGAGACAGCCAATCTCTGTCCAAAAGTCTGAGCTAGCATCCATCCACCGGCTTTTGGAGTATGCACTGATATGAATCTGCCCAAGAGGGGATTAGTGCTAAGCACTAGATGTGTGATTTTGCTGAGGCATGGCTGTGCAGACGGCACAGTTGGAGAGGCAGTAGCCGGCACAGAGGTCAAACAATGAAAGGGCGCTACACAGGCAACCTAGTGGCTGCTGTGTGAAACTACATGGCTCAACAGAGCAAGCACAATTGGAGAACATCAAGGGCAGGCATTTCCATAGCTGATGCAATTCTTGGGTAGCCTCTCTTTGATGGCTGACTCGAACGACACACATGAGGTGACAAAGCACACTCACATTGCGTGTGTACTCATGATTGGTCTCTGGAATGGCAAACATGCCGGGCTTGCCCCTGGCCCAAAGCTCTTTCACACACAGCCCCAGGGTGAGGGACCCCAAAGCCCCCCCACTGGTGAAGTTATACCTGTCAAAGATGAACTTCATGAAGAGGGCAGACAACAGCACGACTGCCGTGCGCTTGAGTCTGTTGTTCCAGAGCTTGGTGAAAGCACAGAGGTATGCTGCTATGAGACCGGCCAGTATGCCCAGTACCACGCTGACTGGACCATGCATGATGGCCCATACTTGGTTGCCCTCTCCTTTGACTGCGATGTCTATAAAGATGGTGTAGCCTGTGATGCCAATCATGTCATCAAAGCTGGCAGCTGCCACAACTGTTGCTGGAATACCTGCAGGGACACCAGGAAAATGATGAGCCTCAATGATAGCATTTGCATAATTTGCCAATAAGATGGTTGATGATTTGTGAGGGGCAAAGAGATGTTGCAACATGTCATTCTTAGCACATTACTTCAAGGATGTGAATGGGAGAAGACTGCAGAAGGTAAGAAGACACTATTGCTCAGGAGAGCATGCTTTGGGAGCAGGTTTGGAGTTAATGCTTGCCAGAATCTATGCTGACTCCTTGCCTGAGCAGCATGTGTATGGACATTGTCATCAGCACCAACCATTGGTCACATCATCTGGGTGACTGCTTGTTGAGCTGAAACAGCAGACTTACACTTTAGTATCTGCTGTCATGCCATGCTACACACCACACATGTCAAGACTGCTACACAACACACGTGTGGACACTGCATTTGCCCAGTGACGCCTGAATGAACTCACTTTTTGCCGTTCCCAGCCTCTTCTGTTGCACATCAAACATGCATTGGATGACCAGTGCTGGGCCCACAGCTTTCAGGATGAAGCCAAGAGCAAAGGCAAAGGTAGCAGGCATCCCAAACAGGGCTACTGCAAGCCCGCCATCAAAGAAGGCTTCCAGGATGCCCGGCACCAGAAGCAGTCTGGTTGCCACCCAGCCCACCTTCTTGAAGATCTGCACAACAGATGCAGCTTTCATGAAGGCTTGCACAACAGATGCAGCTTTCATGAAGATCTGCACAACTGACGCAGCTCTCATGAAGGCGTGCACAAGCAAGAAGCTGCTAGTAAGTCACTGGTCCTCCAGGTCTGCTTGCATGAAGCTTGTGGATGCAGGCTCAGTCATGAGCACAGCTTGTACCAAGGTACTTCAGATGGAGGGTGGTGCCTATGCAGCATCCCGAGTGCAGATGTAACAGGCAGGCAGTTTCTGCAAAAGGCAGAATGCATCATGCGCAGCCTGCGCACCAGGCATCATGCGCGTTACTTACAGAATGAACGGTCAGGCAGATGAAGCGTGAGCTGACAATACACAGCGAGACACTTAGACAAATAGTGCTGTTAGATGAGGAGCTCACGCGCAAATCAAGCTCAAGCCCAGAGCGCAGAAAGATGATAGCAAGGGCAATGGCTCGCAACTCCTTGGACCAGCTGGCTGGCAAGCCTTTCACCAAGTGTCCGCTATTGATATTACCAACAGCGATGCCAGTTAGTATCATGCCAAGCGGCCCTGGCAATCCCACCTGTGTCACAGGAGAGGTACTGTGACGCTGCATTTTAGGCTGGCATAAAACGTATAGATGTTGTCATGCATGTTGATTGTTTTCTGCATGTTGCAGCACTCTCTATACGACGTGCCATCAAATCGAAGTGTCATCTCACCCTCTCAACCAGCCATCCACCAGCTGAGGCAAGCAGCCATATGAACATGACTGCCCACGCATTTCCACTTGGGTGAAACGGTTTGCCGATGCAAAGGACAAGACCTGCAGGGTACCTTAGGTTGAACTGACCGGAATGCACGACCTCGTATGACCGACAGTTTTGTGCATACCTCCATACAGCAAAACCGTGATCAGCAGAATGCCAGCTCCGTTCCAGATATCTGCGAGTTCAGAACGAAGTCTGGATCTGCGCGCAAAGCATGCCCGATTGCTGATATCGAGCTGCAAGGCAGGCTCTGCAACGTCGAGCCCACACACCTTTTTCCTGTAAGAACAGGCCGGGGAACGCCCACCGCACAAAACTTTTCTTGTCCTCGGAAGGAGGAGCACGAGAAATCTGAAGTGCTTTCATGGTGCTGGCAATTGGCGCGGCTTAAGGGATGTAGCGCTGTGCACGTAGTACAGGATGACTCCTCTCAAGAGAGATTCCGACGTCAAGGCATCTGTGGGCAGACAAAGTAAGAACAGCTGCAAATGCTCAAAAGTTAGACATAGCCAGATGCCACAGTGACGCTTCTCTGCAAGGTATCTGTGTTTGACAATGCGGTCCTGCACGCGCACCTGCTCTGTGCGTTGAAAGTCTCTGTCAGGCACGTGCATGAAGTCAGACGATGTCAGAATTCATGTCGAGCCGAACGAGAGTCTGCCTAAGGACTTGGTTTTTGCTGGTTTACGCAGCAATGATGTACACCCTGATGTGTACCCACGTTCTCTTGCCCGCACATCGGAAGGCAACACGTAGTTCATTGCAGCTAGATGCTGCGTTACACCCATTGTCATGCACATCGTGGAGCTTGTGTGCGTCTGCATCAGTGTGTTTGACTGTTACAGGCCATTCAGGTGACCGTTAAGGTTTGCTTACAGGTCGTGGCCATGTTTGCATTTGCACAATCGCATTCCTTGCCACTACCTATTGGTATTAGTCACGGCACTAGATAGCATGCATGCATGCAGTCCTTACTTCCTGATTGCTTCATCGCCTTGAAGCCTTAACCAGCGCTCTGCTATCTGACCTTTGACACGAGCATTTTGACCAGCTGCAAGCAATAGACAGCAGAACAGTTGGCAGCCTCTTGAGTGGCAACTGTAAATGTAAATGCAATAATGCAAAAGCCAGTTTGTCACAGGATTTGGTATTGCGACACGCGAAGCTCAAGTTTATCGGCTAGTATTTGCAATACAATATGGCTGCGTTTGCTAGGTGTGCCTCACACCTATCTGTACATGCGGGCCCATCAGCATTAATCTCGGCAAGGCGCTGCGCGCATTTCGGTAGCACAGGTCACTTGGCAACCTTCGCCCTTCCTGGCGCCAAGGTGCGCACTAATATAGTGTGCGTGCGTTCTGCAATGCAACTGCATGAACATGTCTGGGAACTGTTGTGCATGCGCAGGCCCCGCGGTGTGCACAGTTCCGTACATGTCGGGTCAGTGCGATCTCAGTTGGAGACAAGGTAAACGCTGCTCAAGTTGCCAAGGTTCGGCTTAGTCAAAAGCCCGCATGTAACCGGCCCTGGCCCATCACGTAGGTGCCCGGCGATGTCAAGTTCAATTACTTCGACGCAGAAGGCAACATGCAAGATATCAGTGTTGAAGACCTGACCAAGGGCAAAAAGGTAAAACTTGTTTGGAAACCATGAGTTCTCCATGCAGCAACCTCTCCATCAATTATGCAAGTTCATTTCTTGAAATGTCACACCTGTTCATTGAAGCATGCATGAGTTTGTGACAGATGATGGTATTGCTCTTCAGGTGGTTCTTATTGGAGTCCCAGGTGCCTTCACACCCACATGTAGCTTGAAGCATCTGCCAGGCTTCATGGAAAAAGCAGATGATCTCAAAGCCAAGGGAGTGGATACAATTGCATGTGTAGCAGTAAATGACGCATTTGTTATGGATGCGTGGAGTAAATCTGTCGGCACGGACGACAAGATACTGATGCTAGCAGATGGTAGTGCTGTATTTACAAAGGTGATTGCATGACACATGCAGTGCTGGGCTATAAGTGGTGCTGTCACACTCATCTTACAATTGCTTTCACCCACTGCATATCACTCGTCGCAAAGCACATTTAGGCATGGTTTAAAGTAAACTCAGTAGCGTAATGCCATGGGATTGTGCGTGAGCAAAAGCTCATGCAGCATGTCTGATTGTGCAATGAAGTGTCACAGTGTGTCAGGATAGTTATCTGTATAGCAAAGCATGTTCAGGCATGTGGATTGAGCTCTGACTTCCATAGCAACGGCACTGTGCACTGTGTAGTGAAATGTTTCAACACTTGGTCTGAAAGTCTCCATAATGCCTGCAGGCAATTGGTGTTGAGCTAGATTTGGCAGATAAGGGTCTGGGCATCAGATCAAGGAGATATGCGATGCTGTTGGATGATGGCTCGGTAGGTTGCACAGAATGGGTTGCCTGAGCAGAATGGATATAGTTGTCTGCAGTCTGATTGCATTGCACTCAGCCTCCCCCATGCAAGGGGTCTGTACACAAATGATGCAGTGGCATTTCTGACTTGGGTATGAGTTTTGTGTGTGGTATAGGTGAAGGAGCTGAATCTAGAAGAGGGGGGAGCTTTCACAGTCAGTAGTGCAGACGAAATTCTAGCAGCACTTTGACGTTGTTATTTTCATGTCAGCCATTGACGCATGCCGACCACTTATTCGACTTCATGCACCTCATGACAGCGTTGTTGCTGCATTGCTGCTAAACAATGCAAAGCAACTGAGTGTCAATCACTACAGTTCCATCTTGTTTCCATCTTGTTTGAACCGTGGACTCCTGATTCTCATCTGAAACAGGGAATACATTGCAGCTTCCATGGGTTTATTACGCAGCGCAGCACGTACACAGCAGTCATCATACTCCTCTGCTGTCCGCTAACAGGACATGAGACATTGTGCGTTCTCAAACGTGTTTGTTGACTCCAAGCCCCTTGTCAAGCCTTGCCCAATGTCTCAGTACTGACTAGTCAGCACATCTTCAACTTACATGTTACTGACATCTTCGTGTTCTCAATGACATTGTGTAAGCGTTGATAGTTTTGTGGTTGCTACCGGTCCTTATCGCTATCTAGCCAGAATCTTAATTGCACAAACCGTCATCTATGCAAAGTGCAAGCTGCCACCTAACCAGAGCAGCATAGGAAATATACACATACTCCCATTGGGGGTCTGAAACGTCATGCAGTCAAATGTAAGCTACATATGGTGGTAGATCCTGAGGACTTGCGGGCAACTTGATATGACCAACAGTCAGTTCTTGATACCTAAGCAAAAGATGCAAAAAGAAGCAGTCCCTAGCCTGACCACTCAAATAGGTATTTGCAAATTCATTGGCAGCTGCAACTATCCTTTTGATCTGGTCTGAGTTTGCCTCAGCCCATTCAAGTTGTTCTAGCAAGTTTGTATGTGTTTCATTTGCAGTGATAGGAATGTAATGCACATACGGCTTCAGAAGCGGATAATACCATTCCAGTTCCTCGTTTTCCACTTTGAAGACAGCTGAGTCAGATGCTAGCTGCAGTGCAAGACGTACTGATGCACAGTTGCCTGGCAACCAAGCCTGATACTTGTATGTCTCCACCTGCTCATGCATTGGCATTGAGGTTTTGAATCTGCCCTTGTCAGGCCCATACAAATCCTCATTCCAGTCTGATACTCCACTGTCAACCAGATTTGGTTTGTCTAGTCCCAGCTGCAAGATCACACTCCTGCCCTTTTTGAGCCCACCAAAACCCCCTGTTGTACCCCTCCATACAACCATTGGTTTCCTGCGATCTTGAGGCCCAGACTTTGACTTCTTTCTGTCCCCCTTCTTCTCTGGAGGTCTGTTGTAGATGTCGCCTGCAATCATTCACAGCTAGGTACCAACACTTCACTCAGAAATGCTACATGAATGGGGTGCCATGTGGGTAAGAAACTGTCTGTAGCAAGTGTTCAAAAGAGTTGGCAGGCTGAGAGTGAAATACCAATTCATATGCCAGAATGAAACATGCAAGCATGGGTGGATCACACCGGCCAATCGCCGCATGTCATGACAAATGTGGCAGAGGTGGAAGTCTCACCTTCAATGGTGTTTGGCATGAGGATGTCACTGAAGCCTGGAGTCTTGCAGAAGGCCAGCAGCGGTGTGGGTTCCTCGTTGGACTTAATCTTGGCCAGAGGTTCATCAGCTGGGTTGAGGGGCAGAATCATATCTGGCAGGTTTACCAGCTCTGCTATATACTGAATGTAGTTGACAAATGTTGGGATCAAGCGATGAAGGGTTGTGCTGTTGCTGAGGGAGAGTTTGCCATCCTGAATGTAAACTCGGTCCCCACTGCTCCTTTCCAGCAGGTCTGGTGAAAAGCCGCTTTGGTTCCAGTGCTTAAGCATAGGCTCCAGGAGCTGTTGGTGAGTCTCTCGCAGTGGCAAGCAGTGCTGCTGGGCGTATTTCTGTAACGTGGGTTTGCTGCCCCACCAGCTCCAGGACGCTGTTGGGCGAGCATCTGGTCGTTTAGACGGCGAAGGTGCAGGACCCAACTGGTGAGGTGCGCTGCTTCTAAAATTGGGCAACCCTTCAAACAGCGGCGGTCCCAGAAGCGCGACAAGAAGCAGAATGGGTAGAAATTGCAGACCCCTCAAGCGGATCCAGTGAGTAACGCGGCTGCGTCCAAGCATTGACGCTTCCTATGTAGCCAGATCGAACAAACGTCCCGAGCTACTGGTGCGCACCGACGATGGCAAGTGATGAGCATAACGTCAGTAACGCGCGTAAATGCAGCGAGACATATAGCTGACAACTGGGAGTCAACAGCGCTGCTCTAAACCCACGATGTGACTAGGGTGTCAATATCGAGATTCGCTATTGCTTTGCGACCGGCAAGCTCGTCGAGCGCAGCTGATCCAAATGGTAGTGAGCAATCACTGTAAACTTGCTTGACTTCAAGGCACCAATACTTGCGACAATGCAACGCCCAACCTACACACCTCTGCAGCATCAAACGGACGGACAGGTAGACGATGCAGCGGCCGCGTGGGTGGGTAAGAAAACTGCGAGGTCACCGGTGCATTTGATAATTGGATGATTCAGTAATCTGGCCGTAATCTCACTCTGCTGTCCCTGGCACTTTCATCAGAACATAATGCAACCAGCTGCAGGCGCAGAGATGCGTCTCACCGTGCCACAGGCCAAGTGCTTGTCACGTCCAGGCCACACACAGACACAAAAGCACAGCATATAAGTATCATTTTGAAGTCACAACGGTTTTGCAAAACAATTATCATGGCCTTGAGCACGACTATGGCTACCAAAGTGCCAAACTCTGAATAGAGGTCTCCAAATCTTGGACTCACAGGCGCAGGTGCAGCACATACAGTAGATTCTGTGAGTATACTCTGCACGTATTGCAGCAGAAATGAACCCTCCAACAAATCTTTGTACAAGCATCAACTTGCAACTTGCAAAATATCAAGTGTTGTTCATATTTGGAGTTGTGAAAACAGCCTTTTATGGTCAAGCCAACACTCAAGCTCTGCAGCAATGATTCAAATATACTGCCTGCAAGGACAACAAAGCTCATACAGCTTCACACCAATACAAAGAAGCAAATTCATCTTCTCTATAATACATGTAGGCTTGTAGCCAGTATGCTACTATATGAGGCACACCTCCCACTCTTGCATCTTGATGCTGTACAGCGCACCAACCACACGTCTGGGATACAGCTGCTCTGATCTTTGCACATGGTTCATGTGATACAGACCTGCTCAAATAGAATCCACAGCACATCCATGCCCAAAAGAATCCCCTCTGCCATCCCCAACACCACCCACTCAGTGATTATCATTGTTGGGCTCATCGACGTGCAATGGCACAGCTAAACTTTTCCAGCCAGACGCTTGTCAAGCAGCATCTGCAAGCGTGGCCAATTGAGCCCTCCACCATACCCAAACCCATCAAAGGTCACTTGCGCAGCTGGGAAACGGCCTCGGGCTGACAGTGCAGGGGGAACAGCCACCGACAGCATCCCTGCACCTTGAGCTGCCTGCACACATACCAACAAGTATGAACTCAGAACTCCCACCAAGCTCGGTTTTGTCGCACACCACATACACCAGTGGTTTCAAGCCAGGATGTCCGATGAGTCACAACTGGCTCCACACCCCAGACTGTAAGATATAAAGTGAAAATGAGAAACCAAGTCACAGCACACACTGACGCAATCACATGTATCATGACCACATTTTGCACTGAGTATTTGCACAGGAACGGCATTGTTGTGCCTGGTCTGGCATTGGTCACGATGATGCTGACTGAGTATGCGGACCAGCATGGCATTACATACTGCTGGCAATCCAGCTTCAGGAGAGAGACTGCTGGCAAGCCAGCTTTAGGAGAGAGGCTGCTGACAAGCCAGTTTCAGGAGAGAGGCTGCTGACCTGCATGGTGTTGTTGTTGGCGGCCAGCACAGCCATACTGTTGAGGCTGGTGCCCATGGTGGAGGTGCAGGCCGCAAGCCAGGCAGGGCTGATCAGCGTAGCCCTCTGCATAGCTGCCAACATGCCGGGGTCCACATTCACTGCCACTGTGCTCTCAGCACCCCCCCACTGTGGCCCCTTGATTGTTCTCACAAAAGCAGCTGCTTCGTCCCTCTTCATCTGCAGTTGTTGGACCACTTGACACCCAACATTGCAGTTTCAAGGGCACAGACACAGTCAAGGGCACTCCTGAATCAGTTGCTGTACATGGAAATTTTCTCTGAGTATGTGCAAGTCCTTGACGGCACAACAGCATGGCGCCAAAGACTGATACAAAGCAGCGGCAGCAGCAGCAGCAGCATGGAAGAAGAAGATTTGTGTCATTTTTCTGAGAAGCAACCCACACGGCCTACAACAGTAACAGCAGGCGCAAGTGCATGGGCTCCTCACCCTAGCTCTGGCTGCAGCCATGCCTTGTTCAAGGCTGAGCCCATCAAAGGAGTCTTGCTGGCCCTCACTGTCCTGGCTTTCTTTCTGAGGATTGCATACAAAAGTGTGGAGTTTCTCACTTCGCTCCTCTCCCAATGCAAACAGAGCTGCTGTCATGATCTGCTCCTCTGGGATGGAGCAAGTCCCTGCTACCAGCCCAACTGCGGTGTCCTTCTCTAAAGCTGGTGAATTGAGCAAGATGTGTGAGATTTGTGAGTGTGCATGCAACAGCCTGAAAACATGCATGGTCAAGTGCTGTGTCATGTCTTGAGCTGCATGGGGTGTGCCTGAGAAACAGTACAGCTTGCAGTGTTGCCACCAGCAAACGCAGGTTGTATCTGCATGTTGGTACTGGTGCAAATGGCAAGCAGGCAAGCGTATATGGGCAAGCCTGACCTGGTCTCAGTGGTAACTTGCCATCCATGACCATATTGTTTAGGTGCTTCTTCTTCAGCTCGTGTACTTTGCCAGCAAAAGGTCTGCGCTCTTTGCTGGGCAGCATCATTGGCCAGCCAACCTGTACAGATGAGATCAGCCTGAAGTCCATCCACCAGACCATTTGCAGACTTGACTGGCCAGAGAGGTGCAGCAGCCTTCAACAGGGGTATTGGCTGGCACTTTCGACCTCACCATGCCAAAATAGGCTGCTACAATGCCTTCTGCGGTGCCGTCTCCAGAACGCAAAAGATCGTGGTACACTGAAGGATTCCATGCCACACAATCCAGTCCAAGCTCCTGCAGATTAGCCATTATCATATCGTCAGACAGGAATGTCAAAGACCTATGCTGGCATTTCTGTGGACCTTACAATGAACCTGATGGTGTGCTGGATGGCATGAGTCACGGCAGGAATCATGCAAGCAGCAGGGGTCAGTTTTCGAGCTCACCTCAAATGCCTGATTGAAAGCCACTCTATGACAATCCTTATGGATGTCAACCAGTACTCCATCAACCTCTATCATGAGACCATAAGTATGCGGCTGTCCGATGCTGCTGCTCTGAGCCCTGACGACCGAGCCTGACTGTGTGTGGCCTGCAATAGCATATACATGTAAGCTTCGCGATATTCAAGGAGGTTAGACATAAAATTGGGGAATGTACATCACCTGGCGAGCGACATGTAGACTGCTTGCGCGATGTGTACAGCTGGAATGCTGGTGTTCGACCAAAAAACGCTCTGCTGCTGTTTGATCCTTCAGATTGATATGGTCGGCATGGTGTACTTGATGGCCGATTGACGAAGGCAAGCCCTTGTGAGCAATTCAGCGTGGTCATAGTACGTACACAGGCTGCAGCTTGGTTGACTGTTGAACACCTTGTCATGAATATGAAACGGCCAACCGGAAGGAGATAGAACGGCGATTGCCATAGCAGCTTCTATCAGTCATCTACTGACTAGGTGTCGCACGTGTCTCTTCATCAGGATTTCGCGCGCCATGCTAAGAACACACAGCGCTCAGGTGCAGGGGACAAGCGATCTGAGTGTTGAGCGTGCAACGCAGCTTGCCCAGCAGCGGCTTTGTTTCATCAACGAAGCATAATGCGCGGTGCTTCGGTACACTTTCTAGCTGGTTGCTTGACGGCACTCTGCTTGTCTTTGACGGCATCAGGGCTCAACGAGGCCAGCCGGGCTGCGTCGCCTTCACCCACCAACATTGTGTTTGATTTGAGTAAGGGACATGCAGTGGAGGAGCTGCTGTGGGGTGTCTTTTTTGAAGAGGTAACGCGGTGTATCTGATCCGCCAAGCATGCAAAGCTATGTTGACCTAACCTGTGCAAGCAAAGGTTTGGGCAAAGACTTTCGCCGCTGATTGTAAGATACAACTGCAAAGGTGTCTGCAGATCCAGCACGCTGGAGATGGTGGTATATACGCAGAATTGATCCAGGACAGGCAGTTCGGTGGCTTGGCTTATTCTCTAGGGCTTTTCCACAAAGACGCGACCGAGCTCAGCGTGCCAGCGTCGTCCTTCGAGTGCGACTACCTGCCGCTTTCAAGCGATGTAGTGCTGCAAAGCCCTTCACGTCTAATAAGTAACCTGACAGGCATCCGCAAGTGGAGACAGGAGAGCGCCTCGCCCGAGTACAGGTAAGCTTAACTAGCTTTGGAATCTTTATGTTACAACTGGTCAAACGAAGCTGCAACTCATGGTGCTGCAGACTCAAAGGCCAACCCAGGAGTTGGTTCCCAGTGGGTTCAGCTGAACTTACGCTGGTCAAGCAGCAGCCAATCACATTAGGTCAGAAGCGCAGCACAGCCTACATTAAGATCAGTACAGGACAGTCAGGTGGTGGCCTGAGCAATACTGGCTACTGGGGCATACCAGTTCAGCAGGACCAGGAGTACCAGCTGTCTCTGATCATACAGTCAGAGTCTGCAGAGTCTGTAGCAAATGAGGTGCTCAATTTTGTCTCCAATACGGCCTTTGGTTTGCAGTCCGTCTATGACAGAGCTGTGACATCAAGAGTCACAGACATCAAACTATCCGAGCACGCTTCTGGTCATCTGCCTCAGCGAAGTGCCTCTATCATTGATTTGCCACAGGGATCTTTCCGGAGGATGTCTTTTCTCTAGGGCAACAACTGGCTTGCAGGTCAATGAACTGCTTGCCCATAACACACGAATCCTTCCTCCCATTCAGCCACACATTGATACAAGCTGCATGCACTACACATATGAGAGGTGTCTGCAGCTCATGCACGCATGGCAATGCCTGTTTTGCAGGCGCCACAAGTGACTGCGACACTAGAGTCGCAAGATGGGAACACAGTCTATGCCTCGGCTGACATTGGTGACATCTCCTCAGCTTGGAAGCATCCCAAGATCATGTTGACCAGCAACGGCACAGACGCTTCTGCTCAGCTCACGCTGTACATCAATGGGGCAGCAGATGTCTCACTCAGACTGGTGTCTCTGTGGCCTGCCCAGAATGTGAAGGGCGAAGTGCTGCAGCCCTTCAGACCAGACCTGCTTCAATATCTGAAGGACCTCAAGCCAAGGTGTTGCCACTCACTCTTTGCATTCACCCAGCCAGCACACAGCTGCACACTGACTGCATATTGCGCGGTTGCATCTGATCACAGCGTTCAGCTTGCCAGCCAATCTGTACATGGCATTGCTTCACCTCCTGACCAGCGCTGCAAGACTGCACTGGTAAGAGCTCACCTGTTAGGACATGGAAATGGCAAATTGCATTGCCATCAACACAGCCCTGGTGCTGCTCTTGACCTATGCTTCAGGAAGGGAGGTTGAAGTGTGGAGTGTGGACCGTGCCATCAATGGGTGTAGGACCATGCCTGTAGGTACATTCGTATGCCAGGCGGGTGCTATGTAGAGGGCGTGTCATTGGATGATGCCTACTTCTGGAAGCCCTCAGTAGGGCCCATTCAGGACCGCCCTGGCCACTACAATGGCCCTTGGCATTACTGGAGCACGGATGGTCAGTGTGGCTGCATGAATATGTGAAGAGTTACCTTACTGTTATGGAGATAGCTCCCTTGTCTGCCACTATGCATGCGCACACAGCAGCGCAATGCTTTGTGTTGGAAAGAAAACAAAAGACTACACTTTTTGGCGTCATTTTCATGAGCAGCCAAGTAAACATACCGGGCTGCCCAGGATCTGCTTTGTGATACATCCTTCTGTATGCCAGGACTAGCTTGCATCACAGCTGCTAAGTATCAGCAGATGCTGACAACAGTCCACACTTGACATAATGCAATGCTGCTATTGTGGTCCACGGCATTGATGAGGCCATGCTTGCCTGTCTCTCAGGTCTAGGAGCATTTGAGTACTTCCAGCTTGCAGAGGAGCTGAGTGCAGAGCCTGTGTGGGTCATCAACAACGGCATCTCACACACCTACAGTGTGCCAGCCGACCAGATATGGCCCCTGGTCCAGGTACTTGGCACCATACCTGCATTATCAACTCCGGCTAGCCAGCAAGCATGTTGAAACGTGCTTCATTGTTTACACCTGGACTGCAGCATTGCTATCTAGCATAGTGCATTTGCTTTACCCATGTGCGCTTGGTGCTCCTCTTAATGCCTTTGTTCATGTCCTCCTGGCACCACTTAAAGCCTTGTGCTACTCTTCATCACGCTCGTGGATAGCATGTGGACAAAGGGCTTTTCAGGGCTGCTTGCAATAGGTGTGTCACTTGGCAAAGGCAGAGGCGGCAACTGCTCTCCATGACCCCTTTGTCCAACAAGTTGCAGCTTTTGAGCCATGCCCCTTGTACTCTTCCTGCATACTATATGTCATGTGTCGTATACATCAATCGTCTATGCTGGGTCTATAACTTTTGTCATGACCTAAGTAGTATGCTGCAACAGGATGCGCTGGACCTTATAGAGTTTGTGTCAGGCCCTGCTGAGTCAGAGTGGGGTGGCCTACGTGCCAAGATGGGGCACCCTCAGCCCTGGCAGCTCAACTATTTTGCCATTGGCAATGAGGTCTGCAGTACTGCCCTCCTGCACTCAAATGAGTGCATGCACTGCATGGTGTCAACAGCTTTGCATGCTTCACTAATACACCAAATCTGGCATCAAGCATCCGCAGCACCACAGACATGCATCTCTCACAATGTCTCACATGTACAGTAACCGCGTATTTTTATGGTGCTGGTTTGGGTTGACCAGGGCAGTTGACATTGAGCTTAGGATGTTGTTCAATGCATGCAACCATCTGCAAGTTGAATGATCTCATCATACAGCACTAGAGCAGTCATGTAAAATTGTACGCTGCAGGTTACAGCAGCAGCTGGCACACAAGCCATGTTGGTGTTATGCATTGACAGAACTTTCCATATGAGCAGCTTCTCATGTGCGTTGTGGTGATGCTACAGGACTGTGGGAAGCCGTGGTATGTGGAGAACTACATTGCCTTCTTTGCAGCAATCAGAGCTCGCTACCCACACATGCGTCTCATCGCCAACTGCGACATGGACCCACATGCACCCACCGACCTGTTCGACTGGCACCTGTACACCGACACTCAGAACATGTTTGACCGCCGCCATGAGTTTGATACCATTCCCAACATCCAAGACAAGAAGGTGTTTGCGTCAGAGTATGCTGTGTTTGATGAGCCTGCCGGTCACAACATCCAGTTTCCAGGAAATCTCAAGGTCAGCATTGGTGCCCATTCATCATTCGTTTATGCAATACCTGTCTTGCACTGGTGGCAGGTGTGTACAGCCCTGAGAAGGTCCATGTATGTATGACTTGTTGTATCATGGCCATAGCTGTTCTGGAACGATATGCATTGCTTTGTCATGCTCAATTGTTGAGTGCCGTGTGAAGATTGCATGAGAGCTCAGGACAGCATGGTTTAACGCATGAGATACATGGTGCTGCTGGTGTCACTGCATCTTGGAATACTAGAGAGTCCCTTTAATTGGCAAAGTCCACCATGTCATGACAAGCTTGCCTACCTGCCTTTACTTTGTGGCATCAACCCTGCCATCTGCAAGCCCACGCAACGAACAGTTGAACAGTGGTTATTCTGCACAGCAGCCATGGTTGTAGACAGCAGATCAGGATAACATCAGTCTCCAGATCAGGATCTTCAGGGCAATCATGTTTTTCTGGTGGCAGACACTCTCCAAGGCAGCAGATCAGGATAACATCAGTGTCCAGATCAGGATCTTCAGGGCAATGGGTGTGACTGGCGCTGCAGGCATCCATTGCAGAGGCTGCGTTCATGACTGGAATGGAGAGGAACTCAGACCGCGTCGCCATGGCAGCATTTGCACCCTTGCTGTCCCACTCACAGGACCCGGCCTGCCCTCACGACCTTGTCATCTTTGACAATCACAGGTGTGAGCAGCATACTCATTCTCTGGTGCCCCCAGCTGCTGCCCATGAAAGCTTTCTGTAATGTACAAATCAGATCACATCGATGAATTAGCCAGAAACTGAAGTACGCCATCACTCTTAAAGAGCCAAGGACATTTGGCTTGAACTTTTTGCTATTGCTTCAACAGCATGTGGTGCATGAACACATGTTGGCAGTGCTGTCAAAGTCTTACCAGCCCATTCTGCAAGATGGCACCTGAACAATCAGGAGCACGTTTGCTGAGCGTCATCACAAATGCTGCCCTTCAAAGAGACAAAGGATAAGCTGTTGCTGACATGTGACATGCTGTGATGGTCAGAAAGCATACTTGTCTGCATGCAGGGTATTTGGGACGGTGTCCTATTATGTGCAGAAGCTTTTTTCAGAATTTCAAGGAGTGCGGTACATTGAGACATCAGTGAAAACTGGTGACTCAGATCCTCATGACCATGGCATTGCAGCCTCAGCTACATGCCAGGACAATGATTGCACACAGCTCGCATTCAAGGTGATGCAACCGCTGCCAGTATATGTACATTATACTGTGCAGTTGCTGAAAAGCGTGACTTTGTTCATGTCTTGTGTGGTTCCAACTCTGACATGTATGACCGCTGCAGATTTTCAGTTCAGGTTGCCTGTGGCAGTGCTGATTCTGGCGTCTCCACCTTTCACTCTTTGCAGTTGGGTTGCACCTGTGCTTTTCTTGTTCAGGCACATACACCCAGCACACCCCTTCTCAGCACCCCCCCCCCCCCCTGCACATCTCTTCTCAGCCAGCATTTGTGCAGCTCAACCTGCTGCTCCTGTCTTTTTTACCAAGTTTCAAACACAGTGTGCCCTGCGAGCAGGAGTTGATGTGACATCTGCCAAAACAGGACCTCACATGGGGAGCTAAGCAGGGCTGTACATACCTGACCCTAGGGCAGGACATTTTTGCAAGAATGCACAAACGAAACGCTATAATGACTTTGTTGTTCACTGCAGTTGGTGAACTTTGGAGAGGATTCGCAGAGGGTGGACCTTCAGATTCTGGGTCTGCAAAACTCCCCCGACACCATGACTGTCACTCTGCTCAACAGCACACACGCCCTAGACGAGAACTCCTTTGATGACCCATTCAAGGCAGGTTCCTGCAACCCTGCTTGCTGCTTGCAACTGCAACTGTGACAGCAAAGATGCATCCTCAAATTGCATACTTAGCCAATGCACCAGAAAGCATCAATCGCATTTTTTATTTAGTCAGACTGGACAGCAACATTGAGCCAGACGTGTCATTGGATAACAGGGCTTCATCCAAAACTGTCAGCTGCATGAGTGTCTTGATGTTTGTGCTTGTGCATATCGTTCATGTGCTGCTGCTGGTGGTTTTGTATAGTGCCTGCTGACACGACAAATGCTGGCACAGGTTGTGCCACACAAGCAGGACTTTAAGTTCAATGGACCAGCCTCCACAGTCACCTTGCCTCCCTACTCCTTCAGTGTCATCACACTCAATCTGTCCAAGCCCAAAGCTGCAGCCAGCATCAGTCAGGCTTGAGTCACTGTACCTCCTTGGCCAATAACAATGATGTCAGAGCCTTTTGTGCCCAGAAGCGCTTTGTCTGGATGCCTTGGAAGTTGTTCAAGTTGCCCTGTCAACATTGTGTTGTTTGGCCTGCTATATGTATTGATTCTGTAGGACTGCCTATGTTGGTGGCTGGCTCTCTGTCAATTTTGGTGCTTATCATGCATTTGGGCATGAATTTTTGGAGCTGCAGCGTTATGTTTCTTTCATATCTCAATTGGCTGCTGCAACAAGCAACTTCCACTTGCTTGCTGCAGGCTTCCTGTCTTTGACAGTTGCTTGACAACGTGTAGACACTTACAGCTGCGTGCATTGTGTGTGTATCCTTAGAATGTGTGCTCTTGCGACACATGTGTTTAGGCATTCCAATGCTGCACATTGATGCAGAATGCAGCAGTGATATTGCTTCCGAATCAGACATAGCCACATGTAAATTATTCACGGTAGTCAATTTCACTGAATAGATGCATGCTGTACTGCCACGGATGCTGCACGCAGACAGTGAACTGCAATCTGCAGAACTGTCGTTTCGTTAATGGATATTGTAAGCAGGGCATAAGCAGGGCAGGCTGAATAAGCTGGGTTTGTTGTGTCTGATGCAAGCTGAAGCAAAAAGCAACTGTGATGCCCAAGGATGTCTACACTGCAGCCAGGCATGCAGATGCTGAATTGCGTGTGAGGATATGAACACTGCAATGTGCCTGCATCACACCCGCACGAGTCACTTGTGAAGCTTCTTCTGCGCATATCTGATGTATTCCCGAATAAGCTTTTGGATCTGCTCTGATTCCTGAATGAGGAAGTCCGTATCTTCAGCACTGCTGTGATTGTGCACAATCTTGGCAACTGCTTTCTTAATGACAAGCTTGTACATCTGCAGCCCAGCATTACAAGTCAAGTGACCATGACTTGTGCCGACATTGGTTGCGCTTGCATGTGATGCCTGACTCTCTAGGACCTAAAACATCTCCATAATGTAGAAACGCATTTTACTGTCCCCAGACCTTTCTGAGTTTAGATTTCCAGTGTACAGATGACATTTCTGAATTAAAAATAGACGTTTTGGGATTGAAAAGAGCATAAGCCAGACATCTGGCAATGCTTTCAAATGATGACACCAGTGTGGGGCCTGTAAGCAGATGCATGCAGACTTGCATTCCTCAGGTCGATGCTGAAGCATGCATTGTGATGTCGCAACCCGGATGGGTTCTGCCACACTCACCTCCCTATCAACAATGCCAGCCTTGTAGAAAGGATCCAGCAGAGCACGCACATACTCAGCTACAGCATGCTGTACCAGCCCCTTGTCAGAGTTTCCTTGGCTTCCAGCCTGATAGTCAGAGACAAGATCCGGCTGATGATACGCCTCAGAAGCTGCCTCTGCTGCCGCAGCATCTTCTGCAGCAGCTTCTTGTGCAAAACCTCTTGCTTGCAGTTGCTCTGACTCCTGCTGAGGCAGAGTCAGATCCTGCTGGGCCTGTGCATCAGTAGCATCGCTGTCTGCCAATGGATGCTCACAGGCCCCACTTGATGCAGCCCAGTCAATGTCATCGTCTATCAATGGCGTTGCTATTGCTGCTGGATCAGGCTTGCTGTCAAATTTGCGCCGCTTGTTTGGCGCAGTTTCTGCAGCCTCTGTACTAATTGACTTGGCCCGCGCCTGATTGGTGCCTGCTTCCTGAGAGTTCAGGGCCATCAATGCTGGTGCCTGCTGAGCTGACGTGGAGGCTTTGGGTTGTGGATGAGGCTGCATGGATGCTGGTGGGAATTTGACTAAGCTTGCATCTGTGCGGGCCGCTGCATTCAGGTAGCTCTGTAAAACAACACGGCAAATGTGGCATGGCAATGTTTTGCCGTTTTCACCTTACAGCATGTCAAGGTGATGTCTTCTTTTGATGCCATAGTGTAGCTTTTGTTTGTTGTTGATTGCTTGGACGTGCTTTATTTTGAGATTGTTAAGCTTTAGGCTGCAAAAACCTTCACATGAACGCATGGTGCTGTATTTTGCAGGTCATCTTTTGGCCTAACAGCCATGCTGAGGCACTGGAAATTGACAGCACAGGGGGAGCTGTTTTGACCATTTCCAATGCCTCAGCACGGCTGTTAGGCTAAAAGATGACCTGTAAACAACAGCACCATGAGTTCGGGTGAATGTTTTTGCAGCGTAAAGCTTAACAATTTCAAAACAAAGCACATCCAAGCAATCAACAACAAACAAAGCAAAACATACCTCAACCACAAGAAGGTGTGGGCACCCAGTCACAACTGAAAGGCATGACATCAACTGTGGACTGTGAGATCAACTAACACGCTGTGCCAACATCAGACTCTCATGGGATACTGAAGGAGAAGGACGTACTGCTTTGCTCATGCAGGACTTAAAGAGCTTCAGCTCTTGGTCAATTGCAGCCTTCAGGGCCACTTTTCTCAGGTCGGCCCTTGCAGCTACCTGATCAGGTATCAGCTCGCATTCTGTGTCCATGAGAGCCATTGTCAAATGCTGCCCTGCCAACTTCTGCAGCACCTGCTGGCGAGTCGCTCGTGGGATCTGCACTGCAAGACACAAAACTCTTCTCCTTTTTGCTATACACATTAAACAGGTAAGTGTGAAGGACAAGCGCCATATGACTGCTGTGACATCTAGACTCTGCAGCAGCTGAGGTGATCTTTGCTTGCCTTGGTTGTGTTGACAAAGGCAACAATGGGAGTCTCCCTCTTGGGCACACCAGTCAGCAACTTGCCAGATGCTGCAAATGCTGCCTTGAGCTTTGCAATCTCTTGATCTCGTGCTGAAATTGTGTCAGGTGCACGGTCCTCTATATCAGCTGCCTCTTGCGCAGCTTGAGCTGCTGCTTGTAGCAACAAGGCTTTGGCATTAAGCCCATGACGAGGTGCTCGGACAGCTTCGGGGTGTTGCTCGGCGGATGCATCATCACTGCATACTGCGTGGTCTTCTTGCATACTAGCAAGCGTCAAGCTGCACGGCAGCCGCGGACGAGTAGAAACTGTGACGGTGGCAGTAGAGTCCGTTGCGCGAGCTCTCGAGATTGACGGCAGTGTCGATCATGGTACATGCAGCATCGTGCGCAAACTTGCGGGTTGGGTATAGATCAGCGGTTGCTGCCGGTATCGCTATAGAAGCCATGCTAAGGTCTCATGACATGCATGCTGCGCATCAACTAGTTGACCTAACAGTCATGCAGAGCGTCAAGATCGCCGCGACTAACAAAACTTATCTATGCTGCGACTTCAGTATGCTGCTCCAAGTCTCTGCGCCGGCAGACCCAGCTTTCTGCAGCCTGCTGATCTTTGGATGTCCTGACGGCATGCACGACTTACTCAGCTAGCGATGCCCAAGGCTGCCTTGTGTATCGCAGCAGCAGCTGCAGCTGCTTTGGTGAGTTCACAATGTGACCTGCCGGCTCTTGCAGTGGAGCCAATGCTGATAACATCCATCTGCCACGCTGCTCAGGTTACTTGCTGGCTGTGGAGACGTGGTGTGCGTGACAAACTCTTCCAGGTAACCAATACAATATTACGCTTGCGCTACCCGACCCCTGAAGCAACAAAGACCAGGTTGTCACTGCTTTGTGGCTGCCAACTTGCAGCCTGCCAGCGGTGCACGCCCTGCAAAAAGGTCCACTTGTGCTGTCCAAGGATTAGCTGGCCTGATTGGCAACACACCGTTGGTCCGCATTGCCAGTCTATCTAGTGCCACTGGCTGTGAGGTGAGCACTTAACCAGATGCTTTACCTCTGCAAGCATCAAAGACACAGTAATGCAGTGCATCAGGAGGCCGTCAAAACATGGGACTGCAGGGTACATTAACACATTTCCTCACTGCGAACGGCATCGACTGGATGTGCACAAAGACCTTCACGGCGCAGCAGCTTGGTACATGCATATCAGACGACATGCCAGACAGTCAGGCAGTCAAAACACATCTATACAACAAACTGTCTACAGTGGCTTTCTGTTGCAGATTGTTGCCAAGGCTGAATTTCTCAACCCAGGCGGCAGTGTGAAGGACAGAGTTGCTCTGCATATCATTCAGGATGCCTTCGCTCAAGAACGTCTGACAGAAGGGGGCCTCATTACAGAAGGCACTGCAGGCAGCACAGGTAGACATCCTTCTGTCAAAGTCTGAATTGATGAGTGCCCAACATCGAGAATTGATTGCTATCACATGCAGAACCGAAATGGCATGAACCATGTCATGCAGTTCATCGTTGCTCATTACTCTTGCCTCACGCTTGATGAGTCATTCTAGCTCATGTGTGTGTCTCTGCTCAAGTCACCAGATATGCGCAGCAAAGCAAAGCAAAACCCATCTATGCATGCCACAATACATGGGTGCCAACATGCAGCTGATTGCAGAGCTGGTCAGCTGTGCAGCAGCCTGGTCCTGAGCCACTGCTGCTTGCATGTCAATGAATTGCAGGCCTCCAACAGCGCATGCAATGCATGCTTCAAGCCAAGCACGTCAGCATTACCCAGCAATAAAATGCTGCAGTCAGCACCTGGCTGATAGCTACTGATCCTTTTTGACCAGGCTCAAACCCTTATATTCATCTGTCCAACCTAGTCAACTTGCTCCGAATTTGACCCCTTCTCCTCCTCCACTTAGATTTTAGTCTATACAAGACATGTATGGACTCTGACTGAAGCATGTCGCTGATTGCTTGAGCTACATGCTCTTGTCTGTCTGTAGGTGTGAGCCTGGCAATGATTGCACATGCCTATGGATGTCGGTGTCACATCGCCATGCCTGATGATGCTGCTCA
>JAABUK010003606.1_pt1 | contig 26025 bp, 24 predicted proteins | sample 5559141 | NCBI WGS metagenome assembly JAABUK01 (sample SAMN10711869, study PRJNA513367) | rock metagenome | isolation source: Antarctica rocks | place: Antarctica: Victoria Land, Pudding Butte nord | collected 2016-01-03 | reverse complement strand
GGCGTATTCGAGCAGCGTGATGCGCAGAATCTGGCTGCGGCTGGCGCCGAGCGTGCGCAGCAGCACGCTTTCGCGGGTGCGCTGGTAGCGGCTGATGAGCACCGAGCTGGCCAGCACCAGCAAGCCGGTGAGGATGCTGAAGCCCGCCATGAAGCGAATGACGAACGAGATTTTGGTCAGAATCTCGTCCACCGTTTGCAGAATCAGGCCCAGGTCGATGGCCGACACGTTGGGGAAATCGCGCACCAGCGCGCGCTGGGCGGCGGCCAGCACGGCATTGGAGGGCGTGCGCGTGAGGATGACGTGGAACTGCGGCGCCTGCTCCAGCACCCCGCTCGGGAATACGACCAGGAAATTGGTCTGCACCCGGCCCCAATCGACCTCGCGGGTGCCGCCCACGACCACGGCAATGGGCGCGCCCTGCACGTTGAAGCTCAGCGTATCCCCCAGTTTGAGCTTGACGCGCTCGAAGTAATTGGCATCGACCGACACGCGGGGCAGGCCGCCGGCCGCGGCGCGCCGCGGCGGGGTGCCGGCCACCAGCTTCTCGGTTTTGCTGAGCGTGTCGCGGTACGTTACGCGGTACTCGCGGGTGAGCGCCCAGGGCGGAATGCCGTTGGCGGTGTCCTTTTTGAGCTGCGTGACCGTCTGGCCGTTGATGGCCGCCAGGCGCATCGTCACGATGGGCACCCGCTGAAGAATGGGCAGGTTTTCCTTGGTGAGCAGCTGCTCTACCCCCTTTTCCTGCTCGGTCTGGATGTCAAACAGTACCAGATTGGGCTGGTTGCCGCCGCCCGACAGCTGCACCCGGCCCAGCAGCACCGACTGCGTGAGGTAGAGGGTAGCCAGCAAAAACGTGCCTAATCCCAGCGAAAGTATCAGCGTAACGGTCTGGTTCTGGGGCCGAAACAAATTAGCCAGGCCCTGCCGGGCCACGTAGCTCCAGCCGGTGGGGAAGAAGCGCCGCAGCAAATAGCGCAGCCCCAGGCCCAGCCCGGCCAGCGCGCCCAGCGCCGCCAGCAGCCCGGCCGCGAAGCCCAGCGCCAGCTTCCAGTCGCGGGTTTGGGCGTAGGAAAAGCCCAGCACGAACAGGCCGATAAGGACCAGCACCAGCCCGCGCAGCGGGTCGGGCGTGGCCGTGTCCTCGTCGAGCGAGGCGCGCAGCACCCGCAGCGGCGATACCCGCCGGATGCTTAGTAGCGGCAGCAGCGCGAAGAGCACCGCCATTGCTACCCCCGTCAGCAGCCCCAGGCCCACGGAGGCCAGCGACACGCTCATCTCGACCTCAACGGGTAGGAAATTACCTAATACCCTGGGCAGCAGTACCTGCACCACCGCACCCAGCGCCGCGCCGATAGCCGCGCCCAGCAGCCCCAGCCCCGAGGTTTGAATCAAATAAATGAGCAGGGCCTGCTGGCCGCTCGCGCCCAGGCAGCGCAGCACGGCCACGCTGGCCAGCTTTTCCTTCACGTATAAGCTCACCGCGCTCGCCACGCCCACGCTGCCCAGCAACAGCGCCACGAAGGCCACCAGGCTCAGAAACCGGGTGAGGTCGCGGAACGAGCGGCCGGTGGCTTGCTGCCGGCTGGCTACCGTGTCGGTGTCGATGCCGGTTTGGTCGAAGCGCACCTGGTAGGGCTTGATAGCGGCGGCCACGTCGGCGGTGGGCGCAAACTGATAGTAGGTGCGGTACTGCACCCGGCTGCCGCGCTGCACCAGCCCGGTTTTGCTGAGCAACGTAATGGGAATGAATACCTTGGGCGCGATGGCGGCACTGAAGCCGCTCTGGCCCGGCGTTTTCAGCACCCGCCCCACGATGGGCAGCGTGAGCGTGCCCACCCGCACCGAGTCGCCCACGCGGGCGTTGAACTGGTCGAGCAGCACGTCATCGACCAGCGCGCCGCGGGCCCTACCCCCCCGAAAACCGGCGCTGGCCGCCGCTGGCTGGGTTTGCCAGTCGCCGTAGTACGGGAAGCCCGCGCCCAGCGCCCGCACCTGCGCCAGCCGCACGCCCTGGGTGCGCGGAAACGAGACGAGCGACGCGAACGATACCTCGTCGGTACGCGTGCTACCCAGCCGCCGCAGCGCCGGCCGCAACGTGGAGTCGAACGGCTGGCTGGATGAGAGCACCAAATCGGCGCCCACCAGCTCGCGGGCCTGCCCCGCGATGCTGCGCGCCAGGTTATCGCCAAACGAATTGATGCCCACCAGCGCCGCGATGCCCAGCACGATGCTCGACATGAACAGCGCCAGCCGCGACCGGCTGCGGCGCGAGTCGCGCCACGCCATTGTTACTAACCAGCTGAAATTCATTGAATAATATAGAATGGAGTAGTGCTCCGTTTTTTACAGCAGCTATTTTATCAGGCCACCTGTCATGCTGACGAAGGAAGCATCTTGTCAGGGTAGCGTAAGTCGTTCAGACCTGATAAGATGCTTCCTTTGTCAGCATGACAGGTGGTTTGCTTTCGGCGCGAATTACGCCGCGGTGCCCACGGTTTCCTCCACCACTTTGCCGCCACGCATCCGCATGATTCTTTGCGTCTTAGCGGCCAGCTCCAGGTCGTGCGTTACCAGCACGAGGGTAGTGCCGGCTTCCTTGTTGAGGTCGAACAGCAAGTCTACCACGTTGGCGCTGGTGTCGGGGTCGAGGTTGCCGGTGGGCTCGTCGGCGAAGAGAATCTGGGGGCGGTTGGCGAAGGCGCGGGCCAGGCTCACGCGCTGCTGCTCGCCGCCCGAGAGCTGCGCCGGGTAGTGGTGGCCGCGCGCGCCCAGGCCCACGCGCTCCAGCAGGGTTTGGGCCTGGCGGGCCACGTTGCGCTCGCCCCGCAGCTCCAGCGGCACCTGCACGTTTTCGAGGGCCGTGAGGGTGGGCAGGAGCTGAAAATTCTGGAAGATGAAACCCACGTGCTGGTTGCGCACCGCCGCCCGCTGGTCCTCACTCAGCGTATCGAGCTGGATGCCTTGCAGCCACACGCTGCCGCTGGTGGCCCGGTCGAGGCCCGCGCACAGGCCCAGCAGGGTCGTTTTGCCGCTGCCGCTCGGCCCCACGATGGCAAACGTATCGGCTGGCCGGAGGCTGAAGCTGACCTCGTGCAGCACCGTGAGCTGGCGCCCGGCGCTGGGGTAGGTCTTGGTAAGGTTTTCGACTTGCAGGCTGGTCATTAAGGAGTTAGGAATAATTAATTAGAAATTATAGGGCTTGCGTAAAACCATCTGTCATTGCGAGCAACGCGAAGCAATCGCACCAGAACGACACACGAACGATTCCGTTCGGATGCGCTTGCTTCGCGTTGCTCGCAATGTCAGACGTATTTGTAAACAACGCCAAGACAAAAAGCCTTTTGGGAAGAAAAACGTCCCCTTGCGGGTTATGGCTACGTAGGACGCACGACAACGGCCTATACTTTTGCTAGCTTTCGCTTTTCTGCCCATGAACTACCTGCCCGCCAGTGCCCTGCTGCTGGCCTTGCTCGCCGCCGGTTGCAGCTCCAACACTTCTAAAACCCAGTCGGTCCCTACCCCCCCCGCCACGGCCGAAGCGCCCGCGGCTAAGAAGGGCGAGGCGGCCATCCTGTTTTTTGGCGACAGCATCACGGCCGGCCTGGGCGTGGAGCCCGAGCAGGCCTACCCCGCTCTCATCGAAAACCGCGTCGATTCGCTGCACCTGCCCTACACCGTCGTGAACGCGGGCCTCAGCGGCGAAACCAGCGCCGGCGGCCGCTCGCGCATCAATTGGGTGCTGAGCCGCCAGCCGGTGAGCGTGTTCGTGCTGGAGCTGGGCGGCAACGACGGCCTGCGCGGCCTACCCCTCACCGATACCCGTAAAAACCTGCAAGCCATCATCGACACCGTGCGCCAGCAGGCCCCGCGGGCCAAAATCGTGCTCGCCGGGATGCAGATTCCGCCCAACATGGGCCCCGCCTACGCCGCCGATTTCAAGAAGCTCTACGGCGAAATCGCGACTAAAAATCACCTCACGCTCATTCCGTTCCTACTCGAAAACGTGGGCGGCATTGCCCGGCTCAACCAGCGCGACGGCATCCACCCCACGCCCGAGGGCCACAAGCTGGTAGCCCGCACCGTGTGGCGCACCGTGCGGCCGCTTCTGTAATTTAGAATGAACATTCCCGTCCTCGAAACGGCGCGGCTGCGGCTGCGCGGCCATTACCCCACCGATTTAGTGGCCTCGCTGGCGATGTGGCAGGAGCCCGCGTTTTACCAGTACTTAGGGGGCCAGCCCCTGCCCGAAGAAGAGGTGTGGACCAAGATGCTGCGTCATCTGGGTGCGTGGTATCTGTGCGGCTACGGCTTTTGGGCGGTGGAAGAAAAGGCGACGGGTCACTATATCGGGGTCGTCGGTTTCGGCGACTGGCAGCGCGCCATCGAGCCCGCGCTGAAAGGCTGGCCCGAAGCAGGCTGGGTATTTGCCCCGCACACCCACGGGCAGGGCTACGCTACGGAGGCCACGCGGGCGGCCCTCGCCTGGGCCGATAGCCACCTCGACCAGCCCCGCACGGTCTGTCTCATTCACCCCGACAACCGGCCCTCGCTGCGCTTAGCGGCTAAATTTGGTTATCAAGAGTTTAGCCGCACCCTGTACAAAGGGCAGCCCGGCGTGCTGCTGGAGCGGTTTGCGGCTGCCTGAAGCGGGAACTCCGCGCGTTGCCCCGCCACTAAATCACCCGCAGCCCGTCCACATCTACTTCATCGCGCAGCAGTTCCAGGTTGTGGTAGGTGAGGGGCCGCCCGGCATCGGTGCTCAGCGTGGCCGGCGCGCCGAGGAGTGCCACGTCGAGCACGAGTTGCGTAAACTTGCGCTCGCCGAGGTACACGGCCACCGGGCGGGCTTGGTGCCGGGCCTGGTAGCCGGCCAGGGCCTGGTCTATTTCGAGTAAAACAGGGCTCATAACAGCGTGAACAGGAAGGATTAAGGAGGCTAAAAATACGGGATGGCCCGTAGGTGTGCAAGTTGGCGTGGGGTTGCTGCCCGCGCCCAATGGCCGCGCCCGCCCGACCTTTGCCGCTACTTATGACGACTTCCTCTGACCCGGCCGCCCGGCCCATCGGCATTTTCGATTCCGGTATTGGTGGCCTCACCGTGGCCCGCGCCGTGGCCCAGCGCCTGCCCCACGAGCGGCTGGTGTATTTCGGCGATACCGCCCACCTGCCCTACGGCGAGAAAAGCACCGCCGCCATCCAGGCCTACGCCGTCAAAATCTGCGACGTGCTGCTGCGCCAGCACTGCAAGCTCATTCTCATTGCCTGCAACTCGGCCTCGGCCGCCGCCTACGAGCTGGTGCGCGAGTATGTGGGCTCCAAAGCCCTGGTAGTGGGCATGATAGACCCCGTGGTAGCGTACGTGGGCCGGCACTACGCCGGCCGCCCGGTGGGCCTCATCGGCACCAAGCAAACGGTGGGCTCCAACATCTACCGCAAAAAAATCGACCAGCTCGACCTCGGGGTGGACCTGCACGCCCTCGCTACCCCCCTGCTGGTGCCCATGATTGAGGAAGGCTTCTTCAGCGGCCGCGTGTCGGAGGAGATTATCCGCGCCTACCTCGCCCACGAAGAGCTGCAACAGATTGAAAGCCTGGTGCTGGCCTGCACGCACTTCCCCCTCATCAAGCCCCAGATAGAAGGCTACTACCAGGGCCGCGTGGCCGTGCTCGACCCCTCCGACGTGGTGGCCGCCACCGTAGCCGAAGCGCTGGCGCAGCGGCAGCTATTGGCCCCGGCGGGGGGGGGAGGGCCGGCGCATCATTTCTACGTGAGTGATTTTACGCGCTCATTCGAGGAAAGCACGCGCATCTTCTTCGGCCAGGAAGTACAATTGGAACACTACCCTCTGTGGGAGTAAGTGGGCGACAACTTGCAGATTAGTAATCTTTTTTAGGATAAAAGTTTGGTGAAGAAAAGCTGAAGCCTTAGCTTCGGGTCGCCGAAGAATGGCTTATTCCAACTTTTCTTTCCTGCTTTATGACTACACTCTTTACTCGTAGCCTAAAAAATAAGCTTATTCAGCTACTGCTGTTTGTAAGTTTGCCGCTACTGAGCCAGGCGCAGACGGTTATCGTCAACTACGATTTTAATAATGCCAGCGCCTACCCAGTAGCCCCGGCCGCGACGGCCGCCGGCGTTACCGCGGTGGCGACCTCTACCGAGGGGTTTGTCGCTAATGCGGTGGGCACCCCGTCGGGCCCGAGTGCTTTCGCGGCCAACGCTACCGGCCCGGCCCTGGCCATGAATAACTCTAGCGGCTCGAACACCAAGTATTTCCAGTTCGCGCTCGACGGGGCGTCGCTGCCTAAGTATTCGGCGTTCAAAATTTACTTGCAAGGCTACCGCTCCAACACGGGCGCTACTACCCTCGCCCTCCAGTATAGTGTAAACGGTGGCGCTTATGCTACATTTCCTGCTACGTATGCGCCAGGCAACACTGTATATGCCGAAGGGGCATTTGATTTGTCGGGTCTTACAGTTTTGAACTCCCCAGCCAGCCTGGTATTTCGCCTACTAGCCAGTGGCGCCAGTGGCACAGGTACGCTCCGCGTTGACAACTTCCAGGTGCAAGCTGTTAATACGGTTGACCCTGTCGTAAGCACGCTGGCGCCTACTACGATGGAGGCTGGCTCGCCGGAGTTTGTCCTCACGGTAGGGGGTAGCAACTTTACGAGTGGCGCGGTGGTGAGCTTCAACGGGCAAGCCTTAGCTACTGCCTATAATTCACCTACTTCGCTCACGGCCACCGTGCCCGCGGCGGTCACTGCTACGGCTGGGAGCTGCAACGTGACCGTTGCCAATCCGACCGCGGGTAGCTCTACCTCGCTGCCCGCTACGTTTACCGTGACGCCCGCGCTGCTGCGCTGGACGGGCGGCGGTAATTCCACCAGCTGGTTCAACCCCGCCAACTGGAGCACCAATGCGGTGCCGGGCACCAACGACGACGTCTTGCTTGACCACCGCTATGTAGCAGGCACTTTCACCGTCAGCCTCGACCAGAACGTGGCCGTCAGTATCAAGTCGCTGACGGTAAATCCCGGCGCGGGCGATTCCATTTTCGCGCTGGTGCCGGCCGCGAATACCGTATCGCCAACCGCCTTAACAATTGGGAACACAACGGCGGCGTCAGCATTAGCCATCTATAACAAAGGTGTGGTGACAAATGCTAGTAGTGCTGCTACTGGTTCATTTGGTATAGATATAGCTGGAACCAACCCTACCGCATTCATTTATAATGGAGGCAGCTACCGCCATGCCAGTAGCTGTAGGCACGCGGTAGTAGTGGAAAACCTAAGTGGCGCAGCCGGTACCGAGTTGGGAATGTTTGATTTCCGGCTACCTACTACGGGTTCTAATTCTACGTCACTTTCGCTTTCGGGCCGCACCTATGGCACCTTAATTTTACGTAATCGTCCTAATCAAACAGCGACCACCTTTACAGGAGCTGGCACTGCTCTCACCATACAAGGTAATTTGCTGATTGGCCCTGGTGTCACTTTTGCCCCAGCGATAAATAACGATTTGCGTGTACTGGGTGATATTCGGGTGCAGGGTGCTTTTCAGTTTAAAGAAACTACCCCCATATCGCCCACCAGCCAAGTAGTGCTGGCGGGTACCAAGCCACAGACAATCAGCGGCACTTTTCAGCTGAGCGGAGGGGTAGGACTGGCCATTAATAACCCAGCCGGCGCAACGCTGGCCACGGCAGTTTCTGTGGGTGGGCCGCTTACGCTCACCAGCGGCACGCTCACTACCACTTCTGCTAACCTGTTGATGCTAAGCTCAACGGCCTCAGTAGGGGGTAGCCCCACCAGCTACGTTAATGGCCCGCTGGCCCGCCAGACGAATGCCGGGGCCCTCACCAATCTGGTATTTCCCACGGGTAGCGGCACAAGCTACCGCCCCGTCACACTCAATGCCACTGCCCAGGACGCGACAACTTACCTGGTAACGCAGGCCGAAGGTCCGGCGCCCGATTATACTAACCTACCCGCCAGCACATCGGCCCTACCCATGCTCACGCGCGTGTCGCGGGCCCGGTCATACACTATCACGCCTACGCCAGCGGCGAATAATTTTAGCGGTACCGTTACGCTCACCTTCGGTCCCGACGACCAAGTGAGCGCGCCTAACGACCCCAGTCTTGTTATTGGTAAAAACAGCGGTAGCGGCTGGCAAAATATTGGCAACTCGATGGTGAATGTGGCGACTACCCCGCCCACGGGTGGCTACGCCAGCGGCACCATCACGTCAGGCACGTTCACCTCGTTCTCCGATTTTGCCCTGGCCAGCACCAGTGCCGACGCGGCCACTAACCCGCTGCCCGTCACGCTTACCAGCTTCGCGGCCCGGCGCCAGGCCGCCGACGTCCGCCTAAGCTGGGCCACGGCCTCCGAGCTGCGCAATGCGCGCTTCGAGGTGCAGCGCAGTCTTGATGGCCAGCTATTTACGACGGTAGCTACGGTGGCTGGTCAGGGCACCACGATGCAAGCGAACCAATACTTCGCGCTCGACCCGACCGCTCCAACTGCCATCCTCTACTACCGCCTGGCGCAGGTAGATGTTGATGGCCGTACCACCTTTAGTCCGGTAGTAGTACTGGCCGGCACTACTGCCGCAGTGCTTTATCCTAACCCGGCCCGCGACCGGCTGGTAGTGCCCGCCCCAGCAGGTACGCAAGTGCGCGTGCTCGACCTTACGGGCCGCGTACTGCAAACCGTGTTCCTACCCCCTTCAGGAGAGGTGAGCGTAACCAGCCTACCTGCCGGCACTTATCTGCTGCAACTGAGCGAGGGCGCGCAAACCTTGCGATTCAGTAAAGAATAGGGGGTAGGGTAAAACGAAGCTGTTTAGAAAGTAAAAAAAATCGTCAGCCCGTCATTCCGAGCTTGCCGAGGAATCTCGCTCGCAGTCGTTCGCGTCTTGTTCCACGATGCGAGCGAGATTCCTCGGCAAGCTCGGAATGACGGGCTGACGACTTCCGGTAACAGCTTTAATAGAGTTACTATGAGCTGGTTATCAGAGCATTACAGGTATTAAGTAATTCCAGATTATTGCGCCTATTTTACATTTCCGCTATTTCAGTACGGCTGGGCCTTTTCTGAGCACTTTTTAGCGTCTTATAGTGGCTGTATTATTTCAGCCCAAATGCTTACTCAATTAAGCTTAGGTTGCATATGCCTGATTTTCAAGCGATAGTAACTCTAATAAACGAAAAGGCCCGGTGCAAGCTGCGCCGGGCCTTTTCTGGCAAAAAGTAGTTGCCTATCCCCGCCTTATACCGAGAAGCTCTCGCCGCAACCGCAGGAGCGCGAGGCATTAGGATTGTGAAACTGGAAGCCTTTGCCGTTCAGGCCATCCGAGAAGTCGAGCTCGGTGCCGGCCAGGTAGAGAAAGCTCTTCATATCGACTACCACGCGCACGCCTTTATCCTCAAACTCCTGGTCCATCGGCCGGGTTTCGTTGTCGAAGTCCAGCTTGTAGCTCAGGCCTGAGCAGCCGCCGCCCGCTACCGAGGCGCGCAGGCGATAGGTAGCATCGAGCTGCGAGTCGCGCATCAGGTGCTCCACTTTTTCCTTGGCTTTATCCGAAACGGTTATCATATAAGTAAGTAGCTAAGGTGCTAGGAAAGAACAGGGGCCGGCCGGGCCGCAAAGGCCAGCGGTAGTAGTACAACAAAGATACCGCTAAGAAGGATTCTAAATAACAAAAAAAGACGACCCTTTTTCAAGAGTCGTCTTTCGCAGGAAGTGGGTCAACCTAGTGGTGCGACTTCTCCAGTTCCAGGGCTGGCATCCCGTTTTTCACGCGGTAGTCGTTGATAGCCATTTTGATAGCATCTTCGGCCAGTACTGAGCAGTGAATTTTTACGGGCGGCAGCGCCAGCTCTTCCACAATCTCCATGTTATCGATGGCCAGGGCCTCGTCCACGGTTTTGCCTTTCAGCCACTCCGTCGCCAGCGACGAGGAGGCGATGGCCGAGCCGCAGCCGAAGGTCTTGAACTTGGCGTCGGTGATGGTGTTGGTGGCTTCGTCCACCTCAATCTGGAGGCGCATTACGTCGCCGCACTCGGGGGCGCCGACGAGGCCGGTGCCCACCGTCTTTTTGCTTTTGTCCAGCGTGCCCACGTTGCGGGGGTTGCTGTAGTGGTCGATTACCTTATCGGAGTAAGCCATTTTGTTGAGAATTATGAATTAAAAATTATGAGTTATGAATTGAAAATCAGAATCAGATAGCAACAAAAGATGCAATTCATAATTCATAATTTTTAATTCATAATTGACCCTAATGTTCCGCCCACTCGATGGTGCTGAGGTCCACGCCTTCTTTGTGCATTTCCCAAAGCGGCGACATCTCGCGGAGCTTGGTCACGGCTTCTTTTACGTGGTTGATGGCGTAGTCGATTTGCTCCCGCGTAGTGAAGCGGCTGAGGCCGAAGCGCAGGCTGCTGTGGGCCAGGTCATCGCTCAGGCCCAGGGCCTTGAGTACGTAGCTGGGCTCCAGCGAGGCGCTGGTGCAGGCCGAGCCACTCGATACGGCCAGGTCCTTCACGCCCATCATCAGGCCTTCGCCCTCCACGTACTTGAAGCTGATGTTGGTGACGTGGGGTAGGCGATGCGCTACCGAGCCATTCACGTAGCTTTCTTCCAGGGGCAGCAGCGACTGCTCCAGGTGGTCGCGCAACTTGCTCAGGCGCTCGGTATCGGCGGCCATTTCGAGGCGGGCCAGTTCGCAGGCCTTGCCAAAGCCCACGATGCCGGGCACGTTGAGCGTACCCGAGCGCATCCCGCGCTCGTGGCCACCGCCGTCCATCTGGGCGGTTACTTTTACGCGCGGGTTTTTGCGCCGCACGTACAGGGCGCCTACCCCCTTGGGGCCGTACATCTTGTGGGCCGTAAAGGCCATCAGGTCAATGCCATCGGCCAGTACGTCCACCGGAATCTTGCCCACCGCCTGGGTACCATCGGTCATAAACAGCGCGCCGTGCTTGTGGGCAATGGCGGCAATCTCGCGGATGGGCTGGATGGTGCCCGTCTCGTTGTTGCCGTACATGATGGTCACCAGAATGGTCTGGGGCGTCATGGCGGCTTCCAGCGCTTCGAGGCTGATGAGGCCCTGCTCATTCACGGGCAGGTAGGTGACCTTGCCGCCGAGCTTTTCGATGTGCTTGCAGGTGTCGAGCACCGCTTTGTGCTCGGTAGTAGTCGTGATGATGTGGTTGCCGCGCTGGCTATACATCTCAAATACGCCCTTGATGCCCAGGTTGTCGCCTTCGGTGGCGCCGCTGGTGAAGATAATCTCCTTGGGGTCGCAGTTGATGAGCTGCGCGATTTGCTCACGGGCATAGTCCACGCCTTCCTCAGCGGCCCAGCCGAAGGGGTGGTTGCGCGAGGCGGCGTTGCCGAATACGTCGGTCAGATAAGGCATCATGGCCTCCAGCACGCGCGGGTCGAGCGGCGTAGTGGCGTTGTTATCCAAATAGATAGGTAGCTTAAGCATGGCGCTGGGCTGGATGTTGCTAATTAAGGTCTTAAAGTTAGTCGTTGACTGCCTACGAAACAGAATTTTGGCCTAAACAGTTTTTTCGAATCCACAAAAATAGCTGGAATCTGTCTAAAAAACCGCGCGGCCTGATTCGCTCCAACCAGCGGCCGGTAGCTTTGCGCCGCTGGCCGGGCCAGCTCCCTACCCCTATGCTCACCAACCTCGAACACCTGGGCCTGGCCGTGCGCGACTTAGCCACCGCCACCGACCTCTACACGCGCCTGCTGGGCCAGCCGCCCTACAAATCGGAACACGTAGCCAGCGAAGCCGTGGACACGGTTTTCTTCCAAATCGGCGGTTCCAAGATTGAGCTGCTGGCCGGCACCGGGCCCGAGAGCGCCATCACGAAGTTCCTTACAACCAAGCCCGAGGGCATTCACCACGTTGCCTTTGAGGTCGGTGACATCGAGGTGGAGATGACCCGGCTGCGCGCCGAGGGCTTTGTATTGCTGAATGAAACGCCCAAGCGCGGGGCCGATAACAAGCTGGTATGTTTTGTGCACCCCAAAAGTGCCGGGGGCGTGCTGGTTGAGCTGTGTCAGGAGATAAAAATTTGATTAGTAGTTAATAACGAATGAAATTCTTTCGCCAGGAAGTAGATGCCGCCGTTGATATCCTGCTCACGCAGCAGGTTATTCTCTACCCCACCGATACCGTGTGGGGCCTGGGCTGCGATGCCGAAGTGCCCCGCGCCGTTGAAAAATTATACCAGCTAAAAGGCCGCGCCGAAGGCACGCCCAGCATCGTGCTGGTGGCCGACCTGGCCATGCTGCGCCGCTACGCCACCCAGGTGCCCGACGAGCTGGAGGCCGCCCTCGCCGCGCAAACGCGCCCCACCACCTACTTACTACCCGCCAGCCGCGCCGTGACGCCCGGCCTGGTAGGGCCCGATGGCACCGTGGGCCTGCGCGTGGTGCAGGACGAATTTTGCCACAAAGTGGTGCGGCGCCTGGGCCACGGCCTGGTGAGCACCTCGGCCAATAAAACCGGGCTGCCTACCCCTATAGTGTACGCCGAAGTGGACCCGGCCATCGTGCGCGGGGTTGACTACGTGGTGAGCTGGCGCCAGAATGACCAGACCCGTACTACCCCCTCGCGCATCGTGCGCCTGGGGCTGGGCGGCACGCTCGAAGTGGTGCGGGAATAGCCTTTTTAAGCTGGTAGCTGGTAGCTTTCTTTCTGATTAATAATGAGTTGTTAGAACGAAAGTTAACAGCTCATTATTCACCCGGCCAGTGCCAGGTGCGCAGGTCGGTGCTCCAGGCCAGGCCGATGGAGGCATTTTTGTCGAAGTCGCCCTGCTCCTCGGTGAGGGGGCCCGAGCCGTGGAAAAACAACAGGTAGCGTCGGATGCCCGGCACCCGGCGCAGGTCGAGGGCGGTGCCGGCCGTGAGGCGGCCCTGGGCCCACTCCCAGCCCGGCTGGCCCTGGCCCAGGGTGATGAGCGGGCCCCAGTCGGCCCAGTGTCGCAAATCCGTTGATTTCTTAATGTTGATGCCGTTTTTGGGCGAGTTGAACAGGTAGTAGCCGTCGGGCTGGGGTAGCACGCACACGTTCTCACCAGCCTCGGCCGAGCCGGTAAACGTCCAGTTGACCAGGTCGGTAGAGGTAGAGCGGCTCACCCCATTTTGCTTGTAGAACACCGAGTACTGGCCTGGTTGCCGTGGGTCGGGCAGCAGGTAGGGGTCAATCATGCGGCCCAGGCTTTTCTCGTCCACGCCGGGGCCTTTCACGCGCAGCAACTCAGGGGCCGACCACTGCCGCAGGTCGGGGCTGCGCATCCTAAAAATGCGGGCGTCGCCGGTGCCGAAGCGCGGCATCTGGTCGGCGGTGTAGTGGGGGCGGGGGTAGGTCTGGAGGCACAGCACCCACTCGTTATGGAAGCGAATAATATTGCCAGGGCTCGAAAAATCGAGGTTTTGGTCCCGCGCCGTAATTTTTCGCGGCGGTGTCCAGCGCGCCAGGTCGCGGCTCGTGCTAAAGGCTACGTAGGAGAATACACCGCCGTCGGCCTCCGTTTCGACCAGCGTGTAGTAGAGGTAAAACGTGCCGTGGTCGTAGAGCACGGCTGGGTCGCGGTAGGCCGTGTGCGCATTACCCCGCAGTAAGATGGGTGAGGTGAGCGCCCGCAGGCGGCGCGGCGGCGTAGTAGCAGAGCGGGCGGCCAGCAGCACCGACAGCACCAGTCCATATTTTAGGAAGCGAAGCATAGCACGATGAAGGGGGTAGGGAGTTTACTTGCCGGCCGCGTACTCCCGCACGGCCGCCAGCCGCGCCGGAAAAGCCGACTCGCCCAGCAGGTTACTGACGCGCAAGCCGGTTACGGCGTGGGTTTCCAGGGCGTGGGCGTAGTAGGCGGGCGGGCCGGCACCCCAGCGCACCGAGCAGTTGCGCAGCGTGATAGTGCTGGCGCGGTCGAGGTAAAAGGCCGACGTGGTGCCCGGCACGAGGCCCGCGCCGGGGGCCGGGCGCTGGTCGTACACGCCGCCGGGCAGGGCCGTGATTTTAGTGAGCAGCACATCTACCTGGTCGAAGAAAATATTGGTTACCAGGCCGGCCGTTTCGCCGCTTACGTAGATACCGTTTTCGCTGCGGCACTTCACGTTGCTGAAAAATATATCGTGCACCGCCCCGGCGCGGCCCGCCGTTTGGCCGGGGGCGTAGCGGCGGCTGCCCGCCGGGTCGGGGCGGGGGTAGGCGGTGACGTAAATCGGCTCGGCCTTGCCCCACCAGTTATCGGAAAAGAAGTGCGACTCAATCAGGATGTTGGAAAACAAGACGTTGGACACCGTGCCCTCATCGCGATTCTGAATGCCTACCCCCCGGTTGCTACCACTAATGACGCAGTTATCGACCACCACCCGGCCAATGTGGTCCACGTTTTCGGAGCCGATTTTGAACGCGCAGGACCGTGAGCTGAGCGTGCAGTTGCTCACGGTAATATCCTCGCACGGCCCGAGGTCGGCAAACTCGCGGCGGTTTTTAAGGCAGATGGCATCGTCGCCCGATTCGACGTGGCAGTTGGTGATGCGCACGCGGCGGCTGTGGTCCACGTCGATGCCGTCGCTGTTGGGCACGCGCTGGTCGTTGCGCACGGTGAGGTCGCTCAGGGCTACGTCGTCGCAGCCCGCCAGGTGAATGGTCCAGTACGCCGCGTTGCCGATGGTCAGGTCGCGGATGCGCAGGCCCTTCACCGCCACCAGCGTGAGCACGTGCGGGCGCATGTCGGCCCCGTTGGCGCCGCGCCGCACGGCGTAGGCATCGTCGGTGGCGGGGCCCAGAAAGGCCTGGGCGTTGCCGTCGATGGTGCCGCCGCCGCACAGCGTCACCTGCTCCAGGTGGTCGGCGCTAATCCAGCGGCTGCCCTCGCCGCGGTTGTCGGCCGCGAAGGCCGATTGGGAGTAGCGGCTCAGGTCGGGGCTGGCCAGCAGGGTAGCCCCGCTTTCCACGCACAGCTCCACGTGCGAGCGCAGGGCAAACGGCCCGGCCACGAACGTGCCGCCGGCCGGCACCAGCACCCGGCCACCACCGGCCGCGGCGCAGGCGTCGAGGGCGCGTTGCAGGGCGGGCGCGTCGTCGGTGCGGCCATCGCCCACCGCCCCGAAGCCGCGCACATCAAACTGCCGGGGGGGGGTAGGAACCGCGCGGGCGGCGGTGGGCGGCGCCGTGCGGCAGCCCGCCACGAAGCAGGCCAGCCCAAGCAGCCAATGTAAAGGAGCAATACGCATGTAAGTTGGGAAGGCCGGCGGGTGGGAGCGCGCGGCCAATGACACAAGGTATTTCGGAGCGCGCGGCTGGGTGCCACTAACGGGGCGGGCGCTGAGAATCTGCGTATTTTTTGGTAAGACGCTATCATGTACAAGGCCGCCCGGCTGGTGCGCGAAGGGCAGTAGCGCCAAGTAGCGCGAACTTTGTAGTGCGCGTTCCCACGCCGAATAGCCGTTCCGGGACGCGATTTACTAAAACTGCCCTACCCCCATGACCACGCCCACGCTGCCCGACCTGCCCATCTTTCGCACCATTGCCGCCGCCGCCCAGGAACTGGGCCAGCCGGCCTACGTCATTGGCGGCTACGTGCGCGACCTGGCCCTGCGGCGTGGCAGCAAAGACATTGACGTGGTGACGGTGGGCGACGGCATCCGGCTGGCGCAGGCCGTGGGCCGCCGGCTGCCGGGTAGGGGCCGCGTCACGGTGTTTAAGAATTTCGGCACGGCCATGCTGCCCACCGAGGAGGCCGGTGAAATCGAGTTTGTGGGCGCCCGCAAGGAAAGCTACCGTGCCGAAAGCCGCAAGCCCGAAGTGGAAGCCGGTACGCTGGAAGACGACCTCGCCCGTCGCGACTTTACCATCAACGCGCTGGGCCTGAGCCTGAACGCCGACGACTTTGGCGCGCTCGTGGACCGCTACGATGGGATGAAGGACCTGGCCGCCAAGACCATTCGCACGCCGCTGGGGCCGGATATTACCTTCAGCGACGACCCGCTGCGGATGCTGCGCGCCATTCGGTTTGCCAGCCAGCTCAACTTCGATATCGAGCCCGACACCTACGACGCCATCGCCCGCAACAAGGAGCGGATTAGCATCGTGTCGCAGGAGCGGATTACCATCGAACTCAATAAGATAATTGAGTCGCCGGTGCCGAGCTACGGCTTCAAGCTGCTCTTTCAAACGGGCCTGTTGCCGCTCATCTTCCCGAAGATGGCCGAGCTGTACGGGGTAGAGAAAGTGGGCCAGCACGCCCATAAGGACAACTTTTACCACACCCTGCAAGTGCTCGACAACGTGGCCGCCGCCGGCGGCGACCTGTGGCTGCGCTGGGCGGCCATTCTGCACGACATCGCCAAGCCCGCCACCAAGCGCTACGACCCCAAAGTGGGCTGGACTTTCCACGGCCACGAGGACAAGGGCGCGCGCTGGGTGCCGGGCCTCTTCACGGCGCTCAAGCTGCCGCTGGGCGAGGAAATGCGCCTGGTGCAGAAGCTGGTGCGCCTGCACCTGCGGCCCATCGCGCTAAGCAAGGACATCGTAACCGACTCGGCCGTAAGGCGTTTGCTCTTCGAGGCCGGCGACGATATTGACCGCCTCATGCTGCTGTGCCGGGCCGACATCACCAGCAAGGACCACCAGCGCAAAGCCCGCTATCTCAAAAACTTCGACACGGTGGAAGAAAAGCTGCGCGAAATCGAGGCCAAAGACCATCTGCGCAATTTCAAGCCCGTCATCACCGGCGAGGTCATCATGGAAACCTTCGGCCTCAAGCCCTCGCGCCAGGTGGGCGAGCTGAAGGAAGCCGTGCTGGAAGCCATCCTGGAAGGCGAAGTGCCCAACGAGTGGGCGCCCGCTTACGCGCTGCTGCTCAAGCGCGGCGCGGCGCTGGGCCTGGATAGGGTAGGAGGGTAGGGGGATAGAAGGGTAAGTGTTTGTCATTGCGAGCATAGCGAAGCAATCGCACCCGAATGAAACCCGCGCTAGTCGTTTCAGTAAATCGTTCTGGTGCGATTGCTTCGCTGTGCTCGCAATGACAAACGCTTACCCTCCTACCCTCCTGCCATGCCCCCTACCCCCGCCACGCCGCTCGGCCGCCCGCGCCTGGGCGGACAGCGCGAAGTGCTGCTCGCGTTGCTACCCACCCTCACGGTGCTGGGGCTGCTGTGGCTACTCAAGCTACTGAGCAACCAGCAGTTGCTGTTTGCCTCGCTGGCGAGTAGCTGCTTTCTCATCTACCTAGACCCCGGCCACCCGGCCAACAGCGCCCGCACGCTGGTAGTGAGCCAGCTGGGCGCGGCGGTGCTGGGCTACGGACTGCACGCGTGGCTGGGGCCCGGCTACCTGAGCGCCGCGCTGGCCCTGGTCAGCATCATCGGGTTGATGATAACCACCGATACTATGCACCCGCCGGCCGTGGCTACGGCGCTCAATTTCGCGTTTCGGGCGGGTAGTGGCGAGGGCAGTCTGGTGCTGTTTGGGCTGGCCGTGGGATTGGTGCTGGTACTGCTGGCCGTGCAGCGCGGCTCGGCTTACCTGCTGCGGCGCTTTACCCCCGTTCTTTGAGCTATGCTTCCTCTCCCCGAACTACCCGCCACTGTTTTTTCGCGCACTGAAGAGGGGGTAGTGGCTGGCGTGCAGTGGCTTAAGTTGGGCGTAGAAGTGGTGGGCGCGCTCATTATCTCGCTGGGCATCCTGGTGGCGGGTGGGCTACTGGTGCGGGCACTGCTGGCCCGGCGCACGGCCGGTTTCACGGCCATTCGGCTCACGCTGGCCCGCTACCTGGCCCTGGCGTTGGAATTTCAGCTCGGGGCCGACATCCTCTCCACGGCCATCGCGCCGAGCTGGGAGCAGATTGGCAAGCTCGGGGCCATTGCCGTGATTCGGACGGCCCTGAATTTCTTTCTATCTAAAGAAATGCAGCAGGAGCGCCGCGAAAGTGGCGACGAGCAGCAAACCGTGAACACGGCCCGCAAGTCATCCGATTCCTGATTTTTAGGAAAATAATTATAAAAAATATTCTCCCGAAAACGAAATTCAGCGAACCGAAGTCGCAACAAACGTTTTCGTCAGTCAAAGGCAGATTAATAGCAAGTTAGGTCAAAAATTGGTGGAATTTCGCGCGCGGTTTCGTAAACTTGTCAGCGTATTCCCACCTCATTTACTTTCTTGTTATGGTACAAAAATTACCTTCTTCCATCCTGCTGTTGCTGGTGCAGGCGGCTATGCTCCTCGGCGGATGCCGGGCTGGGTGGTGCGCCCCAGGTAGCGCGCCCCAGCTGGCGCGACCGGCCGCTATTACCATAACGGGTAGCGTGCTGAATGACAAGGGCCTACCCCTGCCCAGCGTGGTGGTGGCCGTAAAAGGCACCTCTACCGTGACTACGACCAATTCGGCCGGTAATTTTCTGGTAGCCGTGGAAGCCATTAATCCGGTGCTGGTATTTACCTGTGCCGGGTACCAGGCGCAGGCATTGGCCGTGGAAGCGCGTAGCGGCGTGGCCGTGACGCTGTACGCGGTGGGGGTAGCGCCGCCCTCCAGCGTAGAGCCGGCCGTGGGCGCCGGCAGTAACGGCGTCGTGTATGCCGAAGATATGGCGTCTTTCCCCGGTGGCGAAACGGCCTACGCTACCTACCTGCGCCAAAATGCCCATTATCCCGAAAAAGCCCAGCAGCAGGGCCTGGCCGGAGCCGTTTTCGTGAGCTTCGTGGTCGATGAAACCGGCCGCATCCTGGACGCACAAGTGCTGAAAGGCTGCGGCAATGGCTTCGACGAAGAGGCCCTGCGCCTGGTACGCCTCATGCCCTGGTGGAATCCCGGCCGCGTGGGCGGCACGGCCGTGCGCTCGGGCTGCACGCTGCGCATCCGGTTTGGGGTGCAGCAGCCGTAGGGCAATTTGGAAGGAGTAGGGTGCGGGGCTTGCCCCCGCCCGTCGTTGAACGAAGCCAGTCCGAGCCGTTCAACGACGGGCGGGGGCAAGCCCCGCACCCTACTCCTTCTAAATCCCCAATTTTACGCGAGCTCGCGCTACATCCTCGGGCGTGTCGATGCCGAACGCATCGAGTTCCGTGATGGCTGTTTGAATCGTGAAGCCGGCCTCCAGCCAGCGCAGCTGCTCCAGGCTTTCGGCCAGCTCCAGCGGCGAGGGGGGTAGGCGCGTGAGCTGGCGCAGCACGTCGGGCTGGTAGGCATACAGGCCCAGGTGGCGAAAGTAGCGGTGGTGCCGCAGCCACTCGGCGGGCGCGTGCTGGCGCTGGTAGGGCAGGGGGTGGCGGCTGAAATAGAGCGCGTGGCCGCGGTAATCGGTCACGACCTTGGGCAGGTGCGGGCTGAACAGCTCCTCCTCCGTGAGCACGGGCTTGATGAGCGTGGCGATGGCCGGCGGCCGCGCCTGGGCAAACAGCCCCACCAGCGCATCAATCTGGGCCGGCTGAATAAATGGCTCATCGCCCTGAATATTCACAATGCAGCTGATTTCGGCCGGGCTGCCCAGCCGCTCAAACGCCTCCCAGGCGCGGTCGGTGCCGCTGGGGTGGTCGGCGCGCGTGAGCACGGCCTCGCCCCCAAAGCCGCGCACGTGGTCCAGGATGCGCGCATCGTCGGTGGCGACTACCACGCGGGCCAGGCCCGCCAGCCGGGCCTGCGCCACTACGCGCTGAATCATGGTTTGGCCCCCCAGGTCCACCAGCGGCTTGCCGGGCAGGCGGGTAGAGGCGTAGCGGGCCGGGATAATGCCGAGAGCAGACATGCGTTTTTCGTTTTTGGCGCTTCGTTTTTCGTTGTTGATACTTTCATTTTCGGGTGCTCACTCAACCTGGCCGGGTGCCCTGGCGAAAAGCCAAAAAACGAAGCACGAAGCACGAAAAACGAAAAGCCAGTAATTCGTTTGGGGCCCGAAACTAGCGCTGCCCGGCCGCTGCGTAGTTACTTTGCCTACCGCTGGCCTGGCGCCGGGGCCCGCTGGTGGTGGGTTTTGGTACACCTTTAGCTTTGGTTTTACGCATGAGTCTGCTTGCTTCCTTCTTGATTCTGAACTCGCTGCATGGCCCCGTGGCCGCGCAGCCGCCCACCCACCGCTTACCCACCGATTCTATTGGCCAGGAAACGCGCGGCGGCCAGCGCTTCGTGCGCCACCGCGTGGCCCAGGGCGAAACCATGTTTGCCCTGAGCCGCCGCTACCACGTGTCGGTCGACCAGATTACGGCCGCCAACCCGCAGCTGAAAGCCGGCCTGGGCATCGGCGAAATCGTGCTCATTCCGCGGCCCGGCGGCGCGGCCAAAACAACGGCCACCGCCGCCCGCATTTCGGCGGCCCCTACCCCCGCCGCCACGGCCAACGTGCCCGAGCGCTACACCGTGGCCAAGGGCGAAACCCTGTTTGGCATTGCCCGTCGCTTTAGCCTTTCACCCGCCGAGCTGATTCTGCTCAACCACCTGCCGGCCGGCGGCGCGGTGCGCGTGGGCCAGCAACTGCTGCTGCGTAGCGCTGAGGCCGGCGCGCCGCCCGTGGCTGCTACCCCCCCCGCCGCGCCCGAACCGGTAGCCGCCGCGCCGCGCCCGGCCGCACCGGAGCCGGCCACCCCCAAAATCAACCCCGCCAAGGAGGCCCAGATTGCCACCGTTACGCCCGCTACCCCCGCCGAGCGGCGCGAAGAAGTAGCTGAAACCAAATCGCCCACCCGCGCCAGTGAGCTGTCGGGCCGCAAGACGGACGTGGGCATCGCGGCGCCCATTGCCAGCAGCGGCACCGACAAGTACCTGGCCCTGCACAAAACGGCGCCCATCGGTACCATTATGCAGGTCAAAAACCAGATGAACGGCCAGTCGGTGTACGTGCGCGTTATCGGCGTATTGCCCGATACCGGCGAGAACGATAACATTCTGGTGCGCCTCTCGCCCCGCGCCGTGCAGAAGCTCGGCACCACCGACAGCAAGTTTCGGGTTGAGACGAGCTACGTGCCGTAGGGCTGGGAGCAATCAATTCCCCTTGTCATTGCTTCGCTATGCTCGCAATGACACACGATTTTATGGACGCGATTAAACTTGCCGACCTGCGCGCCCTCCTCGACGAGCGTGCCGACCGCCACAACCAGCCTGCCTTTCTGGCCAAAGACCCGGTGAGCATTCCGCACCGCTTCACGCGCTTGCCGGATATTGAAATCAGCGGCCTCTTCGCGGCGCTGCTGGCCTGGGGACAGCGCCCCACTATCCTCCAGAAAACCAGCGAATTGATGCGGCGCATGGATGATGTGCCCTACCAGTTTATCACCCAGCACCAGGACGACGACCTGAAACAGCTGCTCGGCTTCTGCCACCGCACCTTCTGCGATACCGACCTGCTGTACTTCGTGCACTGGCTGCGTTGGTTTTACGAAAGTCACCCCTCGCTGGAAGATGCTTTTTTGCACGGCGCCACCATGCGCGAGCGGCTTATCCACTTCCACGACCTGTTTTTCAGCCTGCCTGATGCGCCGGCCCGCACCCGCAAGCACGTGGCCACGCCCGCCCGCGGCTCGGCCTGCAAGCGCCTCAATATGTACCTGCGCTGGCTCGTGCGCCGCGACACGAACGGCGTCGATTTCGGCCTCTGGACGCGCATTTCGCCCAGCGAATTAATCTGCCCCATCGATGTGCATGTCGAACGCCAGGCCCGCCTGCTGGGCCTGCTGAAGCGCGAGAAAGTAGACTGGCAAGCCGCCGAGGAGCTGACGGCCAACCTGCGCCTGCTCGACCCGACTGACCCGGTGAAGTACGACTTTGCGCTGTTTGGGGAGGGGGTGGGGGGTAATTATATTTCAGAGTAGAATTGATAAAATTATGGCAACAATTATTCTAAAACTGCTAGACCCGCCCGCTAATAAAATAGAACACTCGCTAACCGAAAAAGTCGTGTTTACGTTACTAAAAACTATCCTTTTTGGGTTCCAAAGGCTAGTCCTGATTATGATGGGAGAGAGGACGAGGTCGCCTACTGGCTTATCGAAGTGGATGAGGAAACAGGGCGTGCCGAACGGAAAATTGCTTTTAATGCAATCGGTAAGCCTATCCTCCACGCGCCTACCGACCGGAACTTAGGGCTGTGGACTGATTCGGATAGAGTGTTTGCCGAAGGCGAGTACGAAGTCAGAACCACACATGAGTTCAATCAATTATGGGTTGAATTGGAGAAGCAAAATGACTCTTAAGTCAGCTAGAGCGCAGCTGCGCCTACTCGGCTCCGCCGACCCGGTGAAGTACGACTTCGCGCTGTTTGGGGAGGGGGTAGGGGAGTAGCCTTTTGGCCCGCCACGCCGTACACGCGGCTATGGAAAACTCAAAAGGTCCCGAATTGCCCGCCTGGGTATTCTTAGCCCTGCGCCTGGGCTCGCTACTGGCGGTGGCCGTAGCGGCGGGGCTGGTGTGGCGGTGCAGCCAGTGAGCCGCGGCGTTTCGGCGGCCAAAGTCGTCTTGCTTTTAGCCGTAAAAACATCAAGCCCGTCCCCGCGAATCTTCCCGCGCCGCGCGCTGTTTTACCTTCGCGGACAGAAAATCAGCCCCTTCGATTCGATTTGTTAGTACCCCAGAACTTCGAGGCCAAAATCGGCTTCGCCACCCTGCGCGAGCTGCTGGAGCAGCTCTGCCTTTCGGCCCTGGGCCGGCAGTACGTGGCCAAGATGCAGTTTAATGCCAACTACGAGCAGCTCAGCAAGCTGCTGGCCCAGACCGACGAGTTTCGGCAGCTGCTGGCCGGCGGCAGCGAGTTTCCGGGCGCGCACTACTACGATGTGAGCGTGCACCTCAAGCGCGCCTCGCTACCGGGGGCTTACCTCGACGTGGCCGCCTTTTACGAGGTGAAGATGAGCCTGCGCACCATCCGGTCGGCGCTTACCTTCTTCACCCACGCGCCCGAAAATCTGTATCCTACCCTCCGTTTGCTGGGCATTGGCATTCAGGCCGACCGCAACCTGCTGGCCGCGCTCGACAAAGTAGTGGACGATGAGGGCCAGGTGCGCGACGACGCCTCGCCGCTGCTGCGCCAGGTACGCCAGGAGCTGATTCAGCGCCAGGGCCAGCTGCGCAAGCAGATTGCTAGCGTGCTGCGCCACGCCAAGAGCGAAGGCTGGATTCCCGGCGATGCCGAGCCCACCATTCGCGGCGGCCGGCTGGTGCTGCCCGTCATTGCCGAGCACAAGCGCCGCGTGCGCGGCCTCATTCACGACGAGTCGGCTTCGGGCCAGACGGTTTTTATTGAACCGTCCGAAGTGTTTGAGTTGAACAACGACATCAAGGACCTCGAAAACGCCTACCAGCGCGAGCTGATTCGCATTCTGACCAGCCTCACCGACCAGCTGCGCCCGCACCTGCCCGACCTGCGCAAAGCCTATAACTACCTGGGTCTGCTCGACTTCATTCGGGCCAAAGCGCGGCTGGCCCGCGAGCTCGATGCCCAGCTGCCCGAGCTGAGCAGCCGGCCGCTCATTCGCTGGCGCGGGGTGCGCCACCCGGTGCTGGCGCTCACCTTCAAGGAGCAGAACAAGGCCGCCGGCAAAGACGCCGCGCCGCGCGAAGTAGTGCCGCTGGATATTGAATTGACGCCCGAGCGGCGCATTCTCGTCATTTCGGGGCCAAACGCGGGCGGCAAGTCAGTGTCGCTCAAAACGGTGGGCTTGGTGCAGTACATGCTGCAATGCGGCCTGCTCATTCCGTGCGATGATTACTCGGAGGCCGGCATGTTTGAGGATATTTTGCTCGACATCGGCGACGAGCAGAGCCTCGAAAACGACCTTTCGACCTACTCCTCGCACCTGCTGGCCATGAAGCAGTTCGTGACCGTGGCCAACAAGAAGAGCCTGGTGCTGATTGACGAATTTGGTACCGGCACCGAGCCCAGCCTGGGTGGCGCCATTGCCGAAGCCGTGCTGGAGCAGCTCAACCAGGCGCGGGCCTTTGGGGTAATCACGACCCACTACACCAATCTCAAGAACTTCGCGGAGAAGACGCCGGGCCTCGTCAACGGCGCCATGCGCTACGACCCCGAGCGCTTGCAGCCGCTGTATCGCCTCGAAATCGGCAAGCCGGGTAGCAGCTTCGCCATCGAGATTGCCCGCAAAATTGGCCTGCCCCGGCAGCTCGTCGAGCGCGCTACCCAGCTGGTGGGCAAGGACAAAATCCGCTACGACCGCCTGCTCGAAGGCCTCGAAAAAGACAAAACCGAGCTGGAAACCCGGCTGCGCGACACCGAGAAGCAGCAAAGCCGCCTCAAGCGCGCCGCCCAGGAATATCAGGAGCTGAAGCAGCACCTCGAAGACACCCGCAACGAAACCCTGCGCGAGGCCAAGCACCAGGCCAAAAAGCTGCTCCAGGATACCAACCAGCAAATTGAGGCCACCATCGGCGAAATCCGGCGCTCGCAGGCCGATAAGGAAACCACCAAGCAGGCCCGCGAGAAGCTCGAAACCTTCGTGCGCCAGGAGCTGCAAATGGAGCCGCCCAAGGCCCGCCCCACCCGCGAGCTGGCCGAGGCCGGCACCCTGGCCGCCGGCGACCGGGTAGCGATTCTGGGCCAGGATGGCCACGGCGAGGTCGTGAGCGTGAAGGGCAAAACCGCCGAGGTGCTCTTTGGCGGCCTGAAAACGCTGGTGAAAGTCAATCAGCTCGAAAAGCTGAGCCGGGCCGAGGTGCGCGAGCGCGAAGCCACCGCCCGCAAAACGGCCGCCGCCAACACCGGCGGCCAGAGCCTCAACCTCACGGGCCGCATGGCCGATTTCAGCCCTACCCTCGACCTGCGCGGCGAGCGCGCCGAGGATGCCCTCACCAAGCTCATGGCGTATGTCGATGATGCCGTGATGTTTGGCATTCCGGAGATGAAAATTCTGCACGGGCGCGGCAACGGCGTGCTGCGCCAGGTGGTGCGCGACTACCTGCGCCAGACCCGCGCCGTGGCCAGCGTAGGCGATGAGCACGCCGACCGCGGCGGCGACGGCGTGACCCTGGCCGTGCTGAAGTAGAGAAGCTGCTTAGGAAGTCGTCAGAACGTCATTCCGAGCTTGCCGAGGAATCTCGCTCGCGTCGTAGAACGAAGCCCGGACGGCGCGAGCGAGATTCCTCGGCAAGCTCGGAATGACGTTCCGGCAACTTTTTTAATTCTCTCCCCATGCACCCGCTCCGCGCCTACATCCAGCGCTTCGTGCCACTCACTGATGCGGAGTGGGCGCCGCTGGCCGCCGCGCTGCGGCCGGTGCACCTGGCCCGCCACGCGTATTTCGTGGCGGCCGGCCAGCGGCGCGCCGAAATGGGGCTGGTGCTAAGCGGGGCGCTGCGCCTGTATTATCCCCGCCCCAGTGGCGAAGAGCGCACCACGTATTTTTTCTTCGAAAACCACTTGCTGGCCGATTATCCATCCTGCCTGACGGGCCAGCCCAGCCAGTTCAGCATTCAGGCCCTGACCAACTGCGAGCTGGTGGTGTTCGACTACGCCGTGCTGCGCCGGCTCTACGCCGTGCTGCCGGTATACGAGCGCTTTGGCCGGCTGGTGGCTGAGTATCACCTGCTTGGCACCGATGAGCGGCTGGTGGAGCTGCTGCTGCTCTCGCCCGAGGAGCGCTACCGGCAGCTGCTGCGCAGCGGCAAAACCAAGATTCTGGAACGGATTCCGCAGCACCTGGTAGCAAACTATCTGGGCATTACGCCGGTGTCGCTGAGCCGCATTCGGGCGCGGGTGGCGGGCGAGGGCGGCAGCATTTCTTAGCTTTTGTTATCGCCGGAGGGGTAGGGGCCGGGGGAATTTTGTGGGGTCAATCGACCAAGCCAACTTCCCCATGAAAACCCTGCTCACCCTCGACGAAGCCGCCTCGCTGCTGCTGGCCCTGCTCGTATTTAGTCACCTGCCCTACGCCTTGTATGATTGCAGTGCCTTTCGTTGAGAGGCAGCCAGAAAAGGAAACGGGGTCACTTACTACGCCTAAATGCGGTGCTTCGCTGCTGACATTGTTCGCCAGAACCAGTGCCCCGT